>Ga0182027_10000300_pt1 | contig 86152 bp, 74 predicted proteins | sample 712E1DmetaG_FD_121300 | JGI IMG/M metagenome (GOLD analysis project Ga0182027, IMG submission 121300) | Permafrost microbial communities from Stordalen Mire, Sweden - 712E1D metaG (Illumina Assembly) | ecosystem: Environmental > Terrestrial > Soil > Wetlands > Permafrost | place: Sweden... | reverse complement strand
GCGAACGGCCTCTGAGATGCTCCTCTCGTCGACGCCACCGACCTGTTCGAGAAGCTCACCGATCGCGTCCTCGTACCAGTCCTGGGGATAGGAGTGGCCCTGGACCCGCTTGTCGTGCGCGGCGCTGTACCGGCGCCGAAGGTGCGGGGTCGCAGCGATGAACGCGTCGCATGTAGGCGCCGGATGACGGTAGCGCCCGGTGTCGCCATAGAGGTAGCGTCCGCAGCCAGAACAACGCAGGCGCAGCGGGTAGTTGCGCTTCACGGTCCGACCGGGGGTTCGGGTGCGGCGCATGGCGCGCATGACCTGGACGCGCGACCAAACAGCGGGCTCGACGATCGGCGGGACTCCGGCTGCCTCGCCGGTGCGCAACCGGCCCGCGTAGATTGGGTTGGTCAGGATCTCGCCCACGTGGGTCTTGGCCAAGTGGACCTGGGCTGCCACCTCCCAGTCCGTGAGCCCCGTGGCGGCCAGCTCGTAGGCCTGACGAACGGTAGGGGCAGTCGCTTCGTCGATCCGGAGCGTCGAAGGCTTGCCTTCGCGGATGATGCCGTACGGGGCTCGGTTGCCACCGGGGACCCCGAGCCGACGGCGCTTGGCGGCATAGCCTTCACCAACGCGCTTCGAGAGCTTGCGGCTGTACGCCTCGGCCTCGTGAGCTTCCCGGACGAACTGGTCCCAGCTGCTTGGATCCGATGAAAGCAGCCGCTCGTCGGCGAACAGGACCACCACACCGGCCGCGTGCAGGTGATCCTCGACCGCGATCAGGGTCTGCTTGAGGTTGCGCAGGAAGCGGCTCACGTAGCCGACGACGAGCACGTCAAAGGCACCCGCCTGCGCCGAGGCGACCATGGCCTCCCATGTGGGCGTGCGCCAAGCGGAGGTCCAGCCCGAGGAGGCAACGGACCACTCGAGGGCGCTGTCAACGAGACCGTACCGGACGATGGCGCGGTCCTGCTGTTCGCGCTGGGCATCAGGCCCGAAGTTGTCCCACTGTCCGGCGGTCGACTCGCGGAACCAGCGCGCCGCCCGCATGCCGCCGACCTGGTCGAGCGATTGGGGGAGAGAACGCTTCATGCTGCCGGCCTCTTGCTGGTCAAGGTGGTCAGCACCTTACCTCGGCCACGCCGTTCTTCAACATCCCGAAGCGCCGCGACGAGGGCGAGGATGACGGGGTTGATCGGTCGAGGGACGGGGTCACGGCCGCCACGGTCCCGCAGGTCGGTCGAAGCGAGACCGTTCATGCCGGCGGCAATCTGCTGGTGCGGCGCCTGGCTGGTCACGCGAGGCCGCCCCACTCGTAGCCGTCTGGCCCATCGACCACGGCTTTGAGGCGTGCTGCCGACTCGTCGGTCAGGTCGTCGGCAAAGATCCGCAACGCCTCGCGGGCGACGTCGAGGTCAACAGGCGATGGAGGAGATAGAAGACCGTCACCAGCGTCACCCTCGTCACCGCGAGCACGATCCTCGGTGACGCTCGCCTCATCCCACAGACCCGTCCCGTCACCTTCCAGCGACCTTGCGTCACCTGCGCCCGATGCCGGTGACGGTGGTGACGCGGGTGACGGCGTTTCCGGGACCGTCCGGATGGCGATCAGGCGGCGCCCGTGGGACTCGCGGCGCTTCTCGACCTCAATGCCAACCGATCGGAGGTTGGGCGCGATCCGGGCGAGCTCCCGCGACAGCGACGTCGCGTTGCCTGGCCAGCCCCTTCGACGCGTGGCCGACTCGCCCACGATGCTCGCAAGGCGGTCGAGAAGATCCGTCGCGGTCCCGAGGAACTCGCCCGATTCCAGCAGCGTGCGCATCGGCGGATAGATCACCGCCGCGTCGAGGGCGATCTCGTGGATGGCGTCGCGGTTGCCCGTGTACGCCTTCAGGAACGAGCCGGGGGGCCAGCCCAGCGCCGGTTCGGCGGCGACGACCCAGCGGGCGAAGTCGGCCATCCTCGGCGCCCGCTCGAGCTGGACCAGGTCCAGCCGACCGACCGCACCCGACACCGCGTCGAGGAGCGCGCCGAGGATCGCCGGCTGTTCGCGATCGAAGGCGGCCCAGAACCGCGCCTCATCCTGGCGGCGGTCGTCCGGGATCCGCGGCAGTTCGAGCTCGATGGTGCGGTCGAGCAGATCGCTGCGCGTGCCCAGGACGCCGATGCCGTTGATGACGATCGGGCGGCAGGCGTCGAACAGCGTCTCCTCGTCGTTCTCGTAGAGGGTGCGAGTGCTGAAGCCCAGTCCGGTCGAAACCCGGCAGAGCGTGTCGCTGAGCCAGTCCGGGATGGTCGAGAGGTTGTCGAGGGAGATGACGGCGCCGTTGGTGGCCGCGATGGCCAGATCTCGCTCATCACGCGGCGCGGCGCGGGTGACGCTCTTGTTGGGGTCGATCAGGCGACGGTGGATCTTGGCCGCGGTGGACTTGGCCGAGCCGTGCTCGCCGTTGAGGGCGAGGATCGGATACGGACCGTTCGGCCGGAAGGCGACGACAAGACAGCCGATGAACAGGCGCCACTGGTTGTCCTGGTCGTCATCACGGACGTTCACGAACCGACGGAGCTGATCGACACTGCCGCCGCGGACGGGTACCGGGAGAGGGAGCAGGCCCTTCGGGCGTCGAAACCGCACAGGTGGATCGGCGACGATCTCCCAGTGGTCGGGGGAGATCCTGACCGCCTGCCAGAGCGGGTCGCCCAGGTCGAGGTAGATGTCGTGGCCATCACCGGCGACCCGGACGTATACCGGGCACTCGAGCCCCTCGAAGAGCGCCCGCCCCATCAGCACGTCGAGCGCATCGCGTAGGGCCTGGCCGCCAGCGGCTCGGCCGTAGGCCTGGTGGAACCGGCGGGACAGCCATGCCCGAAGGGACTTCGAGCCGAGCGGCCAGACCTCATGATGACCGTCACGCTCGATACGGGCGTAGGCGACGTCGTCCGCGGTGTGGAAGAACTCGACGTCCGCCGTGAGGTCGAGGATCATGGTCGCCTGGGATCGCTTCCCGCCCGCCGCGGGCTCCGCCGGTCCCGGATCGCCAGGCTCCGACTCCGGCGCGCCGTCGCGGTCGTCGGTCGCGGCAGGATCACTGTCATCGCCGGCGTCAGTGAGTGGCGACGGCGGGGAGGTCCGCCCGTCGCCCGGCGGGTAGCGCCCGACGCTGGCGGCGATGCCCCGGACCGCGTCATCAGGGAGGGGCGGTCGACAGCGGCCGGCGTTCACCGCCAGCAGCGCGGCCTCGATCTCGGCGACGATCATGCCCCGGCGACGCATCGTGCCCGCCAGCGAGGCCAGAGTCGCGTTCCGCTGGCCGTCTGGGATGGCGTCTGAATCCTCGGGACGATCGCCTGCCGTCCGAGGTGATCGGACGGCGTCGGCGATCCATGCCGGCGCGTCCGCGATCCCGTCCTCGATCGGGAGGACCCACTCGTAGCGTACGCCGCTGATGTGGAGCGAGGGCGGGACGACGATGTAGGAGCCGGGCCCCCGGAGGTCGACATGCTCTCGGACGCCGACCTTTGGCCGGATCGGGGCAGAGGTGCGGTAGATCAGGTGCCGGCCGCGACCCGTCCTCGAGGTCGCCGTTCTCGGCAGCTCGTCGCTCCGGAAGACCGCGGCGAGGTCGGCCACGTCCACGTCGACGACGATGAGGTCGTCCGGAACCACCGCGCCGATGTTCGCGGTGGGCCACATGCTCCACCACATGCGGATCTGATCGGCCTCCGTGGTCGCGTCGCTCAGGCCGTTCTTCGTCCGGGGATGCTTGCCCGGCGAGGAGCAATCGGGCCGATGGCAATCGCACGCGCCGTCGATCGGCGTGTGCAACGGGATCACTGCCCAGCCCGCAGCTGCCATCGCCAGGGCGCTCTCGACGGGGGCGTTCATGTGCCCGTCGACTCAACGGCGTTCTCAGGCTCCTGCCTGCGCGCTGTCCGGACGGAGCGACCAGATGCAGCTGCCTTCCCGCTCGGCCGGCGGTCCTGCCGCCGTCGCGGCCCCGCCGCGGGCGCCGTCGCCGGTGACGCGGCCCGGAGTCCCTCGAGGATCAGGAACGCAGCCTGATCCCGCGTCGAACGGCACTCGACCTGCGCGAGGTCCTGGAGTGCTGCGGCGGCTCGTTCGGGAAGTCTGATCGTCAGCGATGGCACGACCAGATTGAACGACGGCCCGGGCCGCGAAATAAACGTGCTGAAGCCGCGAAGAACGCTCGGGTTAGGCGCGAACTAATCCGCGAGCGGCCACCCCATGCCGTTCGCCTTCAGGAAGTCCTGGAGGGTGCGGACCGAGACTTCAAGCCGCGAGGCCAGCGCCTCCTGGGTCGGGGTGCGGCCCTGGAGCTCGGTCCGCAGGACTCTGTTGCCGCCCAGGACGATCGCCGCCGTCAGCAGACCCGTGCCCTTCGGGCGACCGCGACTTGGCTTGGCTGGTGCGCGAGCGGGACGTCTGCGACGCGCCGCCAAACCGAGGCGCTGCCGGAGCGTGTCCTGGTCGAGGCTGGAGACGCGGTCGACGTACTCCCGCAACTCTCCCAACCCTGGTTGACGTCCTTCGATTAGAACGAGGTGTTGGTAGATCGCCTGAACGAGCTCCCCATCGAGCTCGGGGCGCTCTGCTGCCATCCGGGCGATATCCGCCGACATGATCAAGGGGTCGGGATGGCGCATTGGACGCCAGGATGGCGGAGCTGCTGGTCAGATGATGTTCAGGCCTCGGTGGGGTGTTCGTCGGCGGGTTCGGCGGTGGCCGCATCCTGTGACTGCCTCCGCTGAGCCCTGTGCGCCGCAGGTCGGTCGACGCTGATCAGGCGCTCGATCCGGTCCAGGAGGTCAGCGTCCGTCTCGTCCGCCGAGTCGACCTTCTTGAGCAAAACCTCAAAGTACCGAAGCTTCATCTCATCGGCGGTCGCCTCGGGGCGCGCTGCGATGCTCGTCTCAGCCGGGATGCTGATCGACGTGACCGTGGCCGTGGCGGCGGCTGATCCGCGGGGCATTGCCCGCTTCCTCGTCCGTCTCTGCCCAGCCGCTCCTGGGACACCGCGAGGCGTCTTGAAGTACGGGCTCAGCTTGATGCCGGCGAAAGCCGCGCCATGGAGCAGGAACGTCTGCGCCTTTCGCAGCGTCGCGCCGGTCTGCGCGAAGACCTCGCGGAAGACCTCGTCCAACTCCGCCTGGGTGGCATTCGACGGCAGCCCGAACACTTCGGGGTAGTGGGAGCGGAGAACCTGCGCCACAAGCGCCTGCCGCCCGTCCCTGTTCCCGACAAGGTCCTTCAACGGATCGAGGACCGTCCCATCGTCCGCAATCATGGCGAAGGCCTTGAGGGTGGCGATGAGATAGCCCTGATCGACGCCAGACCGCTGGCTAAGGAAGCTCCGGTCGATCCGGGTCGGGAGTCCCTTCTCGTCGAGCTGCAGGATCAAGTTGAAGAAGGTGCGCCACGCCAGATACGGCGCGTAGCGCTTCGTGGGTTCGTCCGTCATCACCGACTCCTAATGGCTATGGCTACGTCTGGTCATCATTATGGCACCGCCAATGCCACAGCACAAGCCATAGTGTCAGTAGGACCCCGCGTGCGGGTTGACGGCCTCCGTGGCAGTTCGTGGCGAAGCCGGAGAGCAGTGCCACGCCAGAGGAAGTTTGGAGTCGTGCATACGATGAAGGTTAGGAGGTGGTCAATGGAGATCAAGCGCGGCGATGCCGTCACAGTCCGGACCGCATTCGGTGACCTGCTGGAGCGGGTGGCGCTGACCGGAGTCGAAATGGGCCGGGACTTCCCGGTCGTGTGGGTCTGTTCGCGGGGTGAGTGGGAGGCACGCAACGAAGCGGACCAAGACGTCGAGGGGCTCCCGTGGCCGGCCGACGACGTGCATCTCGCCGACCACCCTGTCGAGGCTCACGCGTGACCGTGGAGGTACGACCGAGCCTCGGACCTGACCGCTCCAAGGCGACCTCCCGGAGCCAGGGTCGGAGCGCGCCCGATGCGATGTTCACGATCGGCTACCAGGGCGCCAGCCTGGAACGTCTCGTCGAAACCCTCGCCGCCGCCGACGTTTCGGTTCTCGTCGACACCCGCGAGACGCCTATGTCCAGACGGCCGGAATTCCGCCGCAAGTCGCTCGACGCGGCGCTAGCGGCAGCGGGGATCCGCTATCTCTCCGTCCCAGCTCTCGGTGCGCCGCGTGAACTCCGTGCCGTCGTTTCGGATTGGGATCGGTTCGCCGATGGATACCGCGATCGCCTAGCCCTCGTCCGGGAAGAGCTCCAGAGCCTCGTCCCGCTCATCTCCAGCGAGCGCGTCTGCCTCTTGTGCTTCGAGGCCGATCCGTTTGCCTGTCACCGCTCGCTCCTGGCCCATGAGATCCAGGGACTGCTGGACGTAAGCACCGTCCATCTGCGACCGGGGCGGGTAGACGAGCCCGATGATCACGAAGGTCTTCGGGTGAGCAGCAAGGGTCCCGACGACCAGGTGTAGGTCCTTGGCTGGCAGTTCGCGCCCGTACTTCTGCCGGATCATCTCCTCCCATCGCAAGGGATCGGATCTCGACCAGCGGCGATAGGACTGGCCCAGCTCCCAGTCGAAGATCTGGAGCTTGTGCCCGCCGCATCCGGCGTCATTACAGTAGAACTCGTAGCTGAACTTCCACGGGATCTGCTCGAGCTCGCTCAGCTCCCGAATCTCCTCCTCGCCGAGTCCGAGGCGTTCCTGGCGGAGCGCTGTCCGCTCCTTCTCCGTCCACGCGTCCGCGTGCTCCTTGACTAGGCGACGAATGGCCTTCGGGCGGAACATGCCGATGCTGACGTCGGCTGCGATATTCGCCGCCTTGATCTCCTCGAGGGAACCCGACGGTGCCGGGAGCAGCGCCATCCGCCGGCGCCACCGGTCGGACGAGGGGATGACCTGGCCGACGAGCTTGATCGAGTCCTGGTCGACCCTGAGGCTCTCCGGTCGGGCGTCGTTGCGTGGCCTGGTCGCCTGGCACTCGATGACCTGGTACTTCTTGAACCGGTTATCGGCCAGCCTGCGGAATGTGATCGGGTACATGCGCACCCAGCCACCCGTGTCCAGGTCGACCCCAGCACAGCAGACGGTCTCGATGTGCGTCTGGCTCGGGTTCGGGTAGGTCTTGACCACGACAAGGATTCGCTTGGGCTCGTAGACCACCTTTGCGTCCTTATGGGCACGGCGCCGCACGCTTCAGGCGCTGAGCGGCGGATCCTGGTGCCAATCATGAGCTGCGGACGAAGCGGCCGTCTATCATCCTGCGATGGGGTCGGCGCGGTTGACTTCGCCACCGCCGCTACCACACTGTCGCTGTTCCGTCTTCATCGTCGCGAAAGGCCTTCATGGCGACTATCGAGACTCTCATCACCCAGATAGACGACTCGGCCCTGCGCGACAAGTTGGCCTGCGAAGTCGCGGAGATGAAGAAGCGCCTCGACTGGGGCCTCGTCTTCGAGCGCCACCTGCCCGAGAACGTGCGGGCACTATCGGCCCCGATCAGGCCCGGCTCGGTCGTCTGGGAGCGGCGCACGATGACCCCGCGCCGGCTCCGGGTGCGCTCGATCGACGGCGCGGACCTGCTCGTCGTCGCGGAGCCCGGGAAGACGACCGCGGCAGCGGACACGCAACCCGAGCGGATCGCGCGCTCGGAGGTGCTGGTCGAGCAGGACTTTGCCGAGCCGGTCTTCCCGGTCCCGACCCCGATCGACGCGGTCCGCCACGGCCCCGAGGACGCGCCCTACCACACCGTTATCGAGGGCGAGAACTACCACGCGATCGAGGCGCTGCTGGCGGCCTACGAGGCCAAGGTGGATTGCCTCTACCTTGACCCGCCGTACAACACCGGCGAGCACGACTGGTCCTACAACAATGACTTCGTGGATCCCGCTGATGCGTGGCGACCCAGTAAGTGGCTCGCGTTCATGGAGCGCCGCCTGCGGCTTGGCCGCCGGCTGCTGCGCCCGAACGGCGTGATGGTCGTCACGATCGACCGCTTCGAAGTCCACCACCTCGGGATGCTCTTGGAGCAGATGTTCCCAGAGGCCCTGCGCCAGATGGTCACAATCTGCATCAACCCCTCGGGCGCATCGAGCGACGGCCTGGCGCGGGCGGACGAATACGCGTTCTTCCTGTTCTTTGGCGGCGCTGGCCCGGTCGCCACCTTCGAGGACTTCCTGGGCCCCGAGGACAGGACCTCGGCGTCGTGGTGGGAGAGCCTGCTGCGCCGGGGGAGTGCCTGGACGCGGATCGCGCGCCCGAACCTCTGCTACCCGGTGTTCATCGACGCTGATGGCCGGATCGCGGGCGCGGGCGAGCCTTTCACGGGCGAGGACGAGGCCGCTCGCCCGACCACGCACGGCGACTACCGGCTCGCCTGGCCGGTGCGCAACGACGGTCGGCTCGGCATCTGGCATGTGAACGCCGCGACCCTGCTCGACCTCCACGCGCAGGGCTACGCCTTTGTCTCCTCCTACGACGCGGAGCGCGACCGCTGGACGCTCAAATACATGCCCTCGGGCGGGACCCGCGCGATCGCCGCCGGCACGCTCGAGATTCGGGGACGGGGACCGCAGAACGAGGTCCTGCTCGCGCCCAAGGCGGGGGGCGTCGCCAAGACGATGTGGCACCGTGGTCGCCACACCGCCGGCGGCGTTGGTGGCACGACGCTGGTGGCCGAACTGTGTGGCGGGCGCGGGGCCTTCTCGTATCCCAAGTCGGTCTACGCCGTGCGCGACGCGCTCGACGTAGCGATCGGCGACCGGACGAGCGCCCTGATCCTGGACTTCTTCGCGGGATCAGGCACGACGCTCCACGCCACCCTGATGCTCAACGAGCGCGACGGCGGCAAGCGGCGCTGCGTACTCGTCACCAACAACGAGGTCACCTACACCGCAGCCGAGCGCCTCAACCGGTCCGGACACTTCCACGGGGACCCCGAGTTCGAGGCTGCGGGCGTGTTCGAGATGGCGACCAAGCCCCGCGTCACCGCCGCGATCACGGGCGTCCAAGGCAACGGGACCCCGCTCACCGGCACCTATCTCGATGGCCGCGACTACGCGGAGGGCTTTCCGGCCAACGTCGAGTTCTTCCGCCTCGACTACCTCGATCCTGCCGAGGTCGAGTTTGGCCTGCGCTATGGCGAGATCGAGCCGCTGCTCTGGCTCCGCGCCGGCGGGATCGGCGAGCGCGAGGCCCTCGACCCCACAGCACCGCTCGGGCTGCCAGCCCACTCGCCCTACGCGGTGCTCTTTGACCCAGCCGGGCTGCCGGACCTGCTGGCGGCATTGGCTGCACGAACCGACATCACGCATGTCTTCATCGTGGCCGACTCGCCCGAGTCGTTTGCCCAAGTCGTGGCCGACCTGCCCCAAGAGGGGATCGAGACGGTCCGGCTCTACCGCGACTACCTCGAAACGCTGCGGGGGGCGACGCGGTGAAACTCGCCCTCAAAGACTTCCAGACCGACGCGGTCGTGGAGTTGCTCAGCCGCCTGGACACGGCCAAGGTCGGCTATCGCGGCGGCTCGGGCCAGCGCCAGGCCGTGGGTCTGACCGCGACTACCGGGGCCGGCAAGACGATCATCGCCACAGCGGTCATCGAGGCTATCCTCTTCGGCTCGGTCGAGGACGGGATCGCGCCCGATCCAGGGGCGGTATTCCTGTGGATGACTGACAAGCCCGAACTCAACGCCCAGACGCAGGGCAAGATGCTCGACGCCTTGGGCGACCTCCGCTTTAACCTGCTGCCCGAGATCGACAGCACCTTCAACCCCGAGAGCCTGGCACCCGGCAGGGTCTACTTCCTCAACACCCAGAAGCTCGGGGCCAAGGCCGACCTCGTGAAGCGCGGGCCGCTGGTCGGGAGGACCTTCACCTTCTGGGATGTCGTGCGGCGCACGATCGAGGACCCGGCCAAGACGCTCTACCTAGTCGTCGATGAGGCTCACCGCGGCATGACCGAGGCGCGCAAGATCGCCGAGGCCAACTCGATCATCCAGCGCTTCATCAAGGGCTACCCCGAGGAGGGGATGCCCGCCGCCCCGATCGTGCTCGGCATCAGCGCGACGCCTGCGCGATTCCTCGCGGTCGTCCAGGGCGCGGGGCGCACGACCAGCCAGTGGGACGTGCCGCCCGACGAGGTCCGGGCGTCGGGGCTCATCAAGGACAAGACGCTCGCCGACTTTGCGGGCGAACGCCAGCACGACGCGATGGCGCTGTTCCCCGAGGCGGTGAGGGTCTGGAAGGCGTCGCACGACGGCTGGGCGGCCTACCACGCGGCCTACGGCCAGGCCGGCGGCGAGCGGCTCGTGGTGCCCGCGCTGATCGTCCAGGTCGAGAACGAGACGGGCACCAACGTGACCGCGACCGATCTCGACGCGCTCATCCGGGTCATCACCGAAGTCGCGGGGCCGATGCCCGACGTCGCCTTCACCCACGCTTTTGGCACCGGCACGCCCGAGCCCGTCGGTGGCCGGGTGATCCGCTACATCGAAGCGTCCAAGATCGCGGGCGACACCGACGCGCGCGTCGTGTTCTTCAAGTCGAGCCTCGATGTCGGCTGGGACTGCCCGCGCGCCGAGGTCATGTTCTCGTTCCGACGAGCGGTCGATCCTACCTCGATCGCCCAGACGATCGGGCGCATGGTCCGCACACCGCTGGCGCGCCGGATCGAGGAGAACGAGGATCTCAACTCCGCCTTCGTGTTCCTGCCCTTCTACGAGGAGGCGGGGGTGCGGGCGATCATCACGAAGCTCAACGACACGGGGAACGAGGCGATCGCGGGCACCGTGGCTCCCCGGCGCGAGACGATTAGCCTGCCCCGCCGCACCGACCTCGACCGGGCGATCACCGCCATCGAGGCAGTACCCTCCTACCTTGTCCCGACGCCGCGCTCGCGCCCGGAGATCAGGACCCTGGCCGACCTCGGCAACTTCCTCTCGAGCTCGGGCATCGACCCTGCCGCCTTCAAGCGCGAGATGGCCGCCGTCGCGGCACTCCTGGTCACGCGGCGCGATGCGCTCGCGGGCGATGCCGACTTTGCCAAGGAGGTCACCGACCAGGGCGAGATTGTCGTACTCCACGGCGAACTGGTGCTCGGCGAGGGCGGCGCGATCACGGCCACGACGCGAACGCTGCCGGCCACCGAGGAGAGCATCGGGCGGCTCTTCGTCGCTGCGGCCCGGCGGCTGACCAACGAGGCGGCGAGCGCGTATGTGCGACTGAGACTCGCCGCGGACCCGGCCTCAATCGGGGTCGCGCGTCTCGAAGCCTTTGCCCTCGCGTCCCGCGACGAGGTCATGGATGCGGTGAACTCCCACGCGAGCACGCGGATCGACGCCCTGCGCGCCGAGCACGGCGGCACGATCGAGGGCCGGTCAGCGGCCAAGCAGGCGCGCTACCGGGCGATCCTGCGCCAGGTCCCGGCCCCTTCGCTGGTGTCGCTCAAACTGCCCGAAGTGGCGATCTTCCGCCGGGGGACAGCGAGCCTGCCGGGCCACGTGTACGCCGACGATGGCGAGGCGCTCGTCTACCTCAACGGCTGGGAGGCCGACAGTATCGGTCCCGAGACGGCGAAGCCGAGCACGATCGGCTGGCTGCGCAACGGCGAGCGCGAGGGCTGGTTCTGCGTGCCCTGGCGCGACGGCAACATCTGGCGCGGCTTCTTCCCGGACTTCCTCGTCGTGCGCGAGGACGGCGAGCGCCTAGTCGTGGACATCATCGACCCCCATGACCACACGAAGCTCGACGCCGTCGGCAAGGCGAAGGGCTTGTCCTCCTACGCCGCAACCCACGCCGAACGACTCGGCCACGTCGATCTGGTCGCCAAGATCGGCACTCGCTACCGTCGGCTCCACCTAGACCAGTTGGCGATCCGCAGCAAGGTCGATGCGCTCGCGAGCACCGCCGAGCTACTCAACCTCTACCAGCGGGAGGGATGACGCGGCCATTCCCGGGTGTCATCCTCCAACACTGGGAGCGTCGGGATGCTCCGCTGGAAGGATGTTGCGGTGACCGTCGCCTACGCTATTTGGCCCGAAGCCCCGTCGCCGTCCGTCAGGCTTTCACGACGCAGCGGACGCGCGGAGCGGGGGCGGCCAAACGGTAGCGAGCGCCGATTAGCTACGGCTTATCTGCGGCTCCGTCACCCGGATCTATCACGGCGTCTGTCCCGGAAGGAGCGACGACCGTGGGGCATCGCCACGCGCTGGGCGCTTCAGGCAACGACAGCACGACCATCTATCTCGCGAACACGACCGGGCCCTACCACGTCGAGGTCAACTCGGAGTGCTCCTGGACCCTGACGGTGGCGGGGGCGCCCTAGCTGCTCTTGGCCGGGGGCGCCGATACCACGACCACCACAGCCTGGCCGTCGACGTCGGTTTCGATGGTGAGGGTCGGGTCGTGCTGACCCAGCACAGGATCGGCCTTGTCGCGATCGGGCGGCACGGCCGGCGTGATGACTTCGGGGCTGGGCGTCGGCTGGTCGGTCATCAGGGGTTCCCGGCTTTCGCTTGCAGTGCGGCGCTCCGCGCTGCCTCTGCCGCCGCGAGGTCGCTCAATGGCTGGCAGTAGGGGCATGTGTGGCCGGGTTCGGCGGCGAGGACCGCGTGCCCTGCCTTCACGGCCTCGATCAGCCGCGCCTGGGCGGTCTGGATGTCGGTGTCGATCTTCAGCTGCGCCGCCACCTCAGCGGTCATCGCTGGTACGTCTGCCATGTCTACACCGAAGCCCTTCTAACTAGCACCTGCGCGATGAACACGTAGGTATTGTCTGAGTTCGACTGGAAGCGTGGATAGAAGTAGCGCGTCTGGGCGGAAAGACCAACATCGGCTACGTACCAGCCCTGCCCGTTCGTGATGGTGAAGGTGTTGGAGGGCCACGAGAACTCGCTGCCGTTGATATCAAGGCAGATGCCCCAGACCGTGAAGGAGCAGTTACCCCATGGAGCGAGCGCATAGACGCCGAAGCGGATAGTCTCTCCCGACCCGGCAGGGATCAGGATGCCGTAGGGTGCGTATTGCTGGAGAAAGCCGTAGGCACCGGGCTGCTTGCAGATGACTAGCTGAGAGTTACCGGGCATATTCACACCGCCCGGATTTGGCTCAGTCCACATACTCCCGTTGCATTGCCAACCTGTAAGTCCCTGCTCAAAGCCGGGGTTCTGAAGGTTGAGGTCCATTCCGATCCACGGCGCGGCAACGTCCACGACGTTGTAGGTGGCGATACTGCCAAGGCCCAATAGCGACCGCTGCGCCCCGGCGTCGGCGGCGTTCAGCATCGCCGCGCCAGCCGTGGTGGACCTGCCGCCGCCCAGCCACAGGTTGCCGCCCACCGTCAGGTCGTACAGGTAGTTCCCGAACGACCATTGGACGAGTAGGCCGTTCCAGCCGAGGTAGTAGTACGTCGAGGCGCTGTGGCTGCCCGTCTCCCAGAGGTTGACCTCGACGCGGCCATAGCGGGCGTTGACGGGGACCATGTGGGGATTGCCGATGGATGCCCCGTTGATGTTGTTTGGCCCCACGACCGCCGACGTGTCGCTGTCGGCGCTGATGTAGTTGCCGCCGGAGTCGTAGTAGAGGATGGTCCTCGTGAAGTTCAGGGTGACACCCGCCGGGACGTTGCGCGTGCGGACGATTTGCGAGGTGAGTTGCGCCTGTGCCGGGATCGGGAACAGGTCGCTCGTCATCGCCACGTTGTTGACGGAGGCGGAGCCGGTGCCATTGAACGTGAGCGAGGCGTAGTGTCCACCCGGCCATGAGGCGTCGCCTACTATCGCGAGGAAGCCGTTGGTATTGCCGCTCCAGCATGTCCAGCCGGGGATCGAGGCGTGCTTTCCTGCGGCATCGTCCCGGTTGCTCCCCAGCGTGACGCCGCCGGCGGTCGCGTCGATGAACGAGCCGTGCGGGATACCGGAGGAGATCAGGTCGTAGGCGGTGTTGCCGAGCTTGGTGAAGTCGATCGAGTTGGCGGCGATCTTGTCGGCGGTCACGCCCCCGGCTGCGATCTGCGTCGCTCCGATGGCCCCGGCCGCGATCTGCCCGGCCGTGATCGAGTTGGCCACCAGGCGATCTGCGCCGATGGTGGCCGCGGCGATCCTGTCGCCGGTGATCGTGCCGGCGGCGATCTGCGCGGCCTGGATGGTCCCCGCCACCAGGCGGTCGCCGGTGATCGTGGCAGCGGTGATGTCCGCGCCGTCAACGGCCTTCGTCCAGGCGTTGGCGACGTTGCGGTAGAGCTTGCCATCGACCGAGTAGAACACGACCATGCCGGCGGGGTAGTTCGTGTCCGGCAGACTTGGCAGCGAGCCGACCGAGGGAATGCCCGAGAAGCCTGTAGGGAGCCCCTGGTGGACGGCGTTGACCCAGGAGTTCGCGACGTTCTGGTAGAGGCGGTTGTCGGTTGTCAGCACCACCAGGCAGTCGAGCGGGTACTTAGCATTGGGCAGGCTCGGCAGGCTGTTGACGATCTGCGGGGGGATGATGCCCGCGGCATAGTTCATAGCCACGGCGTTTGCGAGCGCGGCGTCAACCTGGGGCAGCACGGGCACGGCCTGGTTGGCGACGGAGCCGATCACGCTCGTAAGGCGGTCGAGCGGCCGGCTACCGAACCCGATCAGATAGACCGGCGTGCTGTTGGCGACCAAGGTCATGGTGACGGCCGTGATCGCGAACGTAGCCGCCGAGAGCCCCTCGTTCGCGTTGGTGATGGAGACCTGCATGCCCGCGCGCAGGCCCGGCTGGAAGACGGTGCAGGATCCGAGCTGCTTGGCGGCATTGGCGAGCAGGAAGGCGGCGCCTGCCTCGTTGAGGACGGTCTGGCTCGTGATGGTCTGGTCGGTCACGCTCGTCGCGCGGATGCCGTTGTCGCCGCAGGCCGCCGCCACGGCGGCGATGGAGACCGGGTCGCTGTACCAGGTCGGCACCGCGGTCCCGCCGCCGCCCGGGATGTAGAGAACCTTGTTGTGCAGGTCGACCGTGTCGCGGGCGAGGCTGAACAGGTCGTAGCCGAACGAGGTCACGTTGTTCGGCGCGTCGCTGATCGCGAAGGGCGCCAACACCGACTCGGTTACGAAATAGTGGAGGTGCAGGCTGTAGTCGACGTACCAGGACCCCCCGGTCAGCCCGCACAGGGCGTTCATGAACGCGGCCAGCGTCATCCCCAGGAAGGCCGTGGTCGGGATGTGCGTGGACAGCGTCTGGCACTCGCTCCCGATGACGATGCCCTTGGTGCCGAAGGTCGAGAAGGCCAGCGAGATCAGCTGGCGATCGGTGAAGCCGCTGATGTCGGTTAGGCTCGAGAGCTCGGTCGAGATCACGTCGTGGCCGGCCAGGATGGTCGGGTCCTGGCACTCGATGTCGTAGGCGCGCCAGCCGGGCGTGCAGAGCTCGGCAACGGGCGTGGCGGTCTTGAGGAGGCCGTAGTAGTAGACCGTGGCCCCGTTTACCAGCTGCACGGTCTGCTCGTTCTGCAGCGAGAGGACGCCGACCGGCGCCTCGGCGCGGAACTGCATCACACCGATCGCGGAGAAGCCGCTGTCGGTCATGGTCAGCTGGTCGGACAGGTACGGCAGGACGTCGACCCCCCCGATCCACAGGTGCAGTCCCGCCGGCGGAGTGGGCATGGCCTAGGTCGCGCTTGCGAGGCGGATGTGGTGGGCGAGCTTGGCCGCCAGCTGGTCGACCGTGCCCGTGTAGCTGCCGATGTTGATGACGATGGGCTGCTGGCCGCCTCCCAGGGCCGAGGCGAGCTGGCCGTTGGGGATGATCGTTCCGGGGGTCCCGGACACGTCCAGCTCGGGTCCGTTCTCGCCCACGATGCGCAGGCCGGGCTGATAGGGGCCACCAGAGGCGAAGTGAGGGACCCAGCTGGTCAAGCTGCTGAATACGCCACCAGCGTTGGACACAGCCCCACTGACGGCCCCCAGGGCGTCCGTGACGGGCTTCAGCGCATTGGCGATCTGCTTCGCATCGTTCTGGGCCGCTCCGACGAGGTTTCCGAGCCAGGTGATGACGGTCTGGATGATGTTGGCGATGTCGCTCAGGTGGCCCCAGAACAGCACGAGACCACCGGTGCAGAAGTTGAGGATGACGTCGCGGACGGTGCCGAGCGGGCCGTTCAGCTTGGAGATGCTGCCCCACAGGTTCGAGAGCCAGTCGATGAGATCCATGGCGCTGCTGGCCAGGTTCGCGACGGCCGTCTCGATCCAGACGAACTCCTTCTGGGCCCAGGGTCCGACGGTGACCGCGAACCGCTCCCAGGTGTCGTTCATCTTCGCCTGGGCCACTTCCATCGGCGTCACGCTGGCGCGCTGATCGCCCACGGCCTTGGTGAGGTCGGCGTTGATCTGCGCGAGTCGCGCGGCCTTGTCCACGCCGCCGTTCTGGGCGAGGGTCAGGGCGTCCTGCGCTGCCTTCAGCTTGTCCTGGGCGTCGGTCGTCTTGGTGGCTGCCTGTGTCAGGGCCTCCTGCGCGGTCGTCACCTTGTCCTGGGCCTGCTGGAGCTTCAGTGACTCGGCCGCGGTCAGGGTGGTCTTGCCCTTGAGGGAGTCCTGGACGATGGCGAGTTCCTGCTGGGCGACGCTCAGGTTCTCGCCGGCCTTCTTGCCGGCGTCCTGGGCCTTGGTCAGGTTGTCCTGCGCCGTGGTGACCTTGGCCGTTGCCTTCTCGACGTCCGCAGCGGCGGCGGAGACCGAGGGCAGGATGATGCCGAGGTCCTTGAGGCCCTTGGCCGAGCCCATCATCGCCTTGGTGTAGATCTCGGTCGCGTCGGACAGGGAGATGTTCTTCGCGCGGGCGAGGTCCATGATCGGGCCGAGGGCGTCCTGCGCCTCGCCCATCGTGATCCCGGCCTCGGTCATCTTCAGGATGGAAGCCCGGGTATCGTCAGCGGTGTAGCCGTATTGCTCGCCGGACTTGATCGCCGCGTCAACCTTCGGGGCGAGGTCGACGTAGCTCTCGCCATGGTCCTGCATGGCGATCGTCAGCTGCGAGACCTGCTGATTGACCGCGTCGGAGGTCTGGCCGGCCTCGTAGAGCACACCGACCGTGATGGCGAGCGCAGCCCCTGCCAGCGCCGCCTGGGGCGGCAGGCCGGTAAGGCTGCTGACCATGCTGACGAGGCCGGATGCTGCGTTGCTCGCATTCTTGCCGAGGTCCTTGACGACGGATGTCGCGTCCTTCACCGCCACAGAGGCGTCCTTGGAGGCCGCAGTGGCATCCTTGGCGCCCGTGCTGACCAGGCCGAGGCCGGCAGCATCGGTCGCAAGTGAGCCCTTCGTGCCGGCGGCGCCCGTTGCCTCGAGCGCCAGCGCATCCTTCACACCACTGCTCGCCGCGAGCTTGGCGTTGAGCTCGGTGTTCATGGCGTCGCCGGCGCTGGCTCCCGCCTGGGTCCCGGCGGCAGCGGCGTCGGCCTCGAGCGTCGTCTGGTCGAGGGCCAGCCTCACACTCGCGAAGATGTCCGCCAAGCTCGCCAATTCAGTGCCAGCCCTTCACGTTGTCGGGGAACTCGGCCGCCAGAGCGGCCATCAGGGCAGCGCCCTGGCTCTTGTTCGTGGGCGGCGGCTCAGGCAGGTACCAGGGCCGCGGCAGGTCGGGTACCTGCTCCAGCACCACGCCGTAGGTCGGCGCGGCCGTCCGCTGGATCGCATCCCGCACCGCCACGAAGGTCTCTGTCATGCGTTGCCGCCGTTCCTGGTCTAGCCGCTCCTGTGCTTTCTGCCGGAAGAGGACGACTTGCCGGAGAGTGAGCGCGGAGAGGTCGGGGAGATGCCAGACGGCGAGGGCCCACTCGGCGAGCTCGCCTGGACCGATGTAAGTGCCTGGCGGACCATCGCCACGGCCAGCAGCGTCTGGCTCGATGCTTTTGGGTAGGCGACCTCCAGGAGGCGCTCGTAGATCGCGTCGATCTCGCGCTCGCTCGCGTCCTCGAGGTTGCCCAGCACGCCGGTCCGGTCGTAGGCCAGAACCGCCTCGCGCTCGGCGTCGCTGATGGCACGGACCCCGTCGGGGGTGTCCTGGGGAACCATCACGAGCCGGGCGATGCTGGCCTCGAGGCCACGCTGCCACTCCCGGTTCTCGCGCCAGCGCAGCTCGGGCACGAGCCGGGTCTGGCCGTGGACTGTGAAGGGCAGGACGCCATCGATGACGTCCTGCTCCTGCTTCGCGTCCATCGGTTACTGCGTGACGCGCTGGATCGAGAATGGGGCCAGCGTCGGCGTCGTGGGGTCGCTGTAGCCGCGGAAGGTCACCGGCGTCCCGGTGGGGCCGGTGATGCCGAAGATGATGTCGAGGTTGCCGACCTGGAGGGCGTTCTGGAGCGTGATGACGCAGTTGTTGCCGTCGGGGCCGACTGCGGTCACGACCAGGTTGCCATGCTGGGCGGCCGGGATCGCGCCAATGGACTCCGTCAGGAGGTACGTCACGGGTGTCCCGGCCACCGTGGCAATGCTCGCGTTCTGGAGCATGGCCTGGAGCTTGGTCAGGCTGAGCTCGTTCAGCCTGGTGGTGAGCTCGGCCTTGATCTTGGTGATGCGCGTCAGGCCCGACAGCGGCCCGGTCGCGTTGATGAAGTCGGGCTCGTATCGGGTGGTAGTGATCGTGAGCTTGGCCGGATCCTCGGAGGCGCCGAGGTCGGTGGGCGTGCTCCCGATGGAGAAGGTGATCGAGCTCGGGGGCCCAAAGAGGATGTCCTTGCTGCTTACCGTGATGGCCATTTCGTTTCTCCCGCGAGTAGGGGCTTGGCCGGTCCGCCTCAACTCGCATTCGGGCGGAACGGGTGCGACCGATCCCTAGGTCGCGGTCTCCGAGTAGGTGATCGGGTAGTCGACCGTCGAGTGCCACAGCGGCTGGCGGGTATCGGGATCCGTGTCCGGGCCCGAAGCCGTGACCAGGCTGAACCAGACGCCCGCTCCCGCTGTCTGGCGGGCGCCCTTGTCGTGGAAGACCGCCTCCACCGCCATCCCCAGGGCCTCGGCGTCCGGAGGCGTCACGCCGTAGGAGCGGACGCCCAGGACCACCATCCGGATCGGGGTCCGGTGCCGCGGCATGCCGGCGAGCCAGTTCACGACGATGAACCGCTGGTATTTGCCCGGGCCCAGGGCGTCGCCGGGCGCTGGCTCATTGGCCCGGATGAGCACGGACGGCAGGGCCGCGGCCAGCTCGGCCACGGCCGACGCGAGGGGCGACTGGGCGCTCACAGCCCGCTCTCCGCATTCAGGGCGGCCGAGACCCGGTTCCAGGCCTTGCTCTTCGCCTTGCGCGCAGTCTGGGCCGCCTGGGCCGTGGTCCCGCCGGCCGCCAGGACCGCAGTCCTGGCCTCGGCGCCGGCGGCGCGTGCCTCCATGGCCGGCAGCACGAACTTCTTGGTGCCAGGGACGAACCTCTCGACGGCCGGGAGCAGGAAGGGGTGCGGCGGTTCCTTGATGGTGCCGCGCTCGGCGAAGTGGGACAGCGGCGAGCCGAAACCGACCCACAGCACGACCTGGCCGGCAACGACCGTTAGGCCCTTGGGCTTGCCGGGCTCGCCACTGACCTGCTTGCCGTCGACAAACACGCCCCAGTGACCCGTGCCCTTCATCATCGGCACGCCCCGCTTGGCGGCGATGTCCGGATCGCGCGGGGCGTTGCTCGAGGCGTCGGCGATGATGGCGTCGCCAAGGTCGGCGAGCCCGTCGGCGATGCCCATGGTCAGGGCGTCGAGCGCGGCGTGGTTGAGCGTCACCTTCGCCTGGCGGCGTGCCACCAGGGCCGCGCTCGGAGTCTTCGGGCTAGGCATCACTGCACCAGCTTTGCGTCGAGCTGCAGGTGATGGCCGCGCCCGGCCGGGTCGATCACACCGCTGATCTCCCAATACGGTCCGGTCGGGTTGCTCGCAAGCCGGATCCGGTCGGCGGCAATCACGTCGGTGGGCGCCATGAAGATCGTGGCGTACAGGTCCCGGGCACCGCCCTGGCTGAACTGCGGGACCTCCGTCGCCTTGATGACCTGGATCGAGGCGAGCTGGAAGGCCGGGTTGTCCGGGTCGTAGCTGACAGCCGGCGTGAGGGGCAGCCAGGACCGGGCCGGCTGCCCGTAGTCGTCGAGCACCGGGACCGGCGGGGTCCCGGCGGTCATCGCCACGGAGGCCCGCTCGATCACCACGGGCGTCCGGAGCATCTGCGGCAGGCTCACAGGTTGCCGACCGCGCCCACGCGGTCGTCCTCCGAGGCGGTCTGGACGTGGATCATCGACAGCGGCAGGTGGGTCTTGAGCTTGCGCACCAGCGACAGGCGGTTCTCGTCCTGCCCGGTATCGCGCTTCATGTAGCGGTATTCGCCCATCATCTCGGAGTAGAAGCCGGTCTCGGTCAGGGTGAGGCGGCAGAGTTCGATCGTGACGCGCTGGACCTCCAGCGAGTCGACCGGGGTGTAGGTGACGGTGACAATCGGGCCGTTCCATCCGCCCGACGCCCGCTCCACGGCCGTGCCGTGCTTGACCAGGCGGATGTCGCTGGTCACGTCGACGCCGTTGTCGACGACCGCGAACACCTGGGGCGGCGTGCCGGCGATGGTGGCCGTGTCGGTGTGGCGGAGCAGCCAGAGAAGCCCCATCCGGTCGCTCATCATCCAGATGGGCGAGCCGGGTAGCAGGACGCGGGTATCGACCCAGAGGCCCATGGCGGAGGGGTCGCCGACATAGAACGTCTGGATGCGGGAGCCGGCCAGCGTCCCGCGCAGCTCGTGGGCCAGCCAGTATTCCTCCCGGTCGATGACCTCCTGCAGCTGGCTCTCGGTCTGCGTTGCCGGGACCAGGGCCCGAAGCTGGGCCACGGTCGTGAGGCTCACGTCCGCCTCCTTCGATCAGGGGGCCGGGATCGGCCCGGCCCCCGATCGCGCGTTCTTAGCTCTTGATGAGCAGGACCTTGGCGGGCTCGAGCACCTTGACGCCGTACAGGGCCTCGAAGACCACCTGCACGCCGCCCCGGCGGACGTCGTAGCCCATGAGGACCGAGAGGACCAGGCCGGACACGTCGTCGCGGACGGTGTAGCGGCTGGCCATCGATCCGGGAGGCGGCTCGGGCAGGCCGCGCATCGCGAGCATGACGCCGTCGCGGGTGAAGGCGATGTTGTCGTACTCGGTCGGCGTGCCGGCCATGCTCGGAACCAGCTGGGAGGCGAAGGTCTGGAAGCCGTAGAGCAGGCCGAGGTCGGCTGCGCTGATGGCTGTGGTCCGGGTGAAGGCGAAGTAGGTCTGCAGGGCCGTGTCGGCGAGCAGTGCCTGCCAGTCCTTGGTCGAGATGACCGCGGTCCGCTCGAGCTGCGGGGCCTTGTTGTCGGTCATGGCCTTCCAGGCGGTCTGCATGGCCGTGGCCGACAGGGCGGTGCCCGCCGTACCGATCGTGGACTTGGTGCGCGGCGTCGAGCCGTCGCGCTCGAGCTTGGCACCGGCGACGATCCCGGCGATCACGTCGGACTCGATCTGCTCGGCCAGGCTGATGACCTGCGCCCGGGCATAGATGTCCATGACGTCGTAGCTGGCCTGCGCCCGCACGATGTCCTCGACGTTGATCGTCACGGCCTTGTGGTGGTCCAGGGTGACCTGGACCTCGCCGCTGGAGGCCGGCTGGCTGAGGGTGTACTCGGCGCCCGCGGTCTTGTCCTCGACGGCGAGCGTGCCCGGGTAAGGGACGTGCAGGACGTTGCCGACGCTGAAGCTGGCAACGTCCGTGTCCTTGAGGACCCGCGGCGACGTGGCGATGACGGACCGAAGGATCGGGAGAGCGTAGTTCCCCCAGATCTCCGGGATGAAGTATTGGGCCTGGCTCGTCCCAATCGTGTCGGCCATTTCAGGGCTCCCCGCGAGTAGGGGCTTGTCCTCGCCGCCCCCACTCGCACTCGGGCGGCTCGGCTCGCGCTGTCTGCGCTATCCGGTGATGTGGCCTTCCTTCGCGGCCTGGAGGATCTCGGCCCTGTGGGTCTCGAAGAACTTCTGGTCGCGGATCTGGGCCCGCGTGAAGCTGGTCTGCGGCGCGGCGCTCGTGAGGCCGCCGGCGTCTGCCGAGCCCATCATTCGGCGTCCTCCGAGGTAGGGCTTGGCCTTGAGCAGGTCAGCAAGCAGCTTCTCGAGGTTCCGGGGCTCGCCATTCTTGTCAAACTCGATCTCCTTGCGATCGAGGAGACCAAGGGCATCTGCCGGGTCGTTGAACCCCAGCCTCGCTGCCAGTCGTTCGACCTGGGCCTGGAGCAGAAGCCCCTGGCGTTCGGTCTCCCAGCTGGCCTGGGAGGTCTCGAGCTCGGCAAGTCGCTTGTCGCGCTTCTCCGCCTCAGAGAGTTGGGCGTCCTGGAGATCCTTGAGCGCCTTCTCGGCCTTCTCGGCTCGGCTGATCGCATCGCGCGCCGCGAGTCGTTCCCTCTCGAGGGCTCGCTTCCCGCCTTCGCCGAGTGGCTCGTCGCTGCCTGTCGCGGGCGGCGCCGGCGGCTCAGCCGGTGGAGTCTGGGCGGGCGTCGCACCCGCCGCGGGGACCGTCGCGGTCCCGGGAGTTGTCTCTGCCATCGTAGCTGCGCGTCCTTTCGGGTACAACTGGCCTACAGGGCCAATCACGGATTGATGGGGCCGGGCCAAGCGCCCTTGATGACGTGGTCGCGGATCCCGATCTTGTGGGCGCCCACGTTGGTGCCCTGGTGGCCCCATTCGGCGACGTAGGCGTGCGAGGCGGTCATATCGGGCACCTGGCCGATGCGGAAGCCGGCCTCGCGCAGGGCGAAGCCGAAGTAGATGTCCTGGTGGCCGTAGCGCAGGTCGTTGCTCTCGGGCGCGAGCTCCTTCTGCCAGCCGGCGCCGTTGTGGTAGTCGACCCAGCGGAACATGGTGCTGAACCAGGGGCGGGCGAGCGTCTCGAAGACCTCGCGCCGGACCAGCGTGCAGCCCAGGCCGCACCAGAGGATCGTCCCGTCGACAGGGTCGCGCTGCAGGCACGTCCAGGAGTCGGCCGGGTCGCCCACCGGGTAGTCGATCGCCACGACCGGGTACTTGGTGGACAGGTCGAGGGACGCCGACAAGGCACCGGTCGGCGGGATTACATCCTCCTCGATGAACCAAATGGCCTCGGCGCCCGATGCCAGCGCGAGCTCGGCCACGTGTTCGTCGCAATCCGGGATCGGCAGGTCGTGGGTCAGAAACCAGCCGGTGCCGCGGATGTCCGCGGCCGCGGAGTTGGCCAGCACCGCCTCGATCGTCCGGGAATGGACCAGGCCGCGGGACGGCGTGGCGATGGCGAAGCTGGTGGGGCGGTCCATCATGGCGTCCACCTCTCGAGGCCGACCGGATTGGTCCAGACGCGCCACCACTCGCGAAGCCCGGCATCAGGCAGGGCTCCCCACTCACGCCAGTGCCAGCCGGACCCGGGCGGCTCGTTCGACCGCGCCAGGGCAGAACGGCCGTGGCGGAGCTTGGTCTTTGCCTGCTCGAAGGACCGATACGGGACATGCTTGATCCGGAGCGGGCCGAACGGCGGGAACGGCTCGCCCTGGAGCGCATGGCAGCCCTGGGTCAGGCGCCGCATGCCGCCGGGCCGGAAGGCGATCTTGCGGTTCTCCGGACTGGCGGCGGTGGCCGGACGGGCCCACCGAAGCCGGGCGAACGGATCGGACTCATCCGCCGGGTCGGACGGCTGCGGGACCATGTCCAGCGCCTCCGCCCGGGTGGCGTGAACCACCGACGGGAAGGCGTCCAGGACGTCGGCGATGCGCTGGTCTGTCGGGCAGTACCACCACTCGTCGGCATCGAAGGGCACGATCCAGCTGGCATGTCGGACCTCGGCCTCGCGGGTGAGCCGCATCAGGACCATCACCTGGGCGAAGTCCCGACAGGGCTCGTCAAAGATCAGCAGGCGCGGGTCGTCGATCGCCTCGAGGATCTCGCGCGTCGCGTCGGTCGACTCGTTGTCGGCCACCAGGACCAGGTCACACTCGGCCAGCATGTGCCGGACGACGTACCCGATAACGTCCTGCTCGTTGTGCACCATCGAGATAGCGGCGACGGCCATGGCTCAGGCCGCCTCTTTCGCGGCCGGGGCGCCGGTCATGGCCGGGATCGGGGCGCCGTTGGCGCCTCCCCCCGCGGCCGGGGGCAGGGGTGCGGTGCCGGCCACGGCCGGCGGTGCCGCGGTGCCGATGGCGGTGATGGCCGGGACGAGCTCGGGCGGCTCCTTGGCGATGATGGCCTTGGCCCGCTCGATCTGTTGGGGCGTCAGGCCGGCCATCTCCCAGAGCATCTCCTCGGGCACGCCGAGCGAGCCGAGCTTGACCAGGGCATCGATGTGGACACCCTCGTTCTTCGACTCGGGGTCGCGCCAGATGGTCTCGCTGTCCATGATGTCGCCCTTCGGATCGTCGAGAACCTTGAAGGCGACGCGAATCACTTCCTCCCAGCCCTCGCCGAGGTAGCGCTGCTTGCGCTTGGCCTTCTCGACCAGGCCTGTCTCGGTGGCCGTGAGGGACTCGCCCGAGGGGAAGGCGCCCGAGGAACCCAGCAGGTAGTGCGGCGGCGTGCTGGTGATGGTGGCGATGTGCTGGATCGTGGTCTCGATGGCCTTGACGTAGTTCTCGAGGTCGGTGACGTCGAACTCGCCGAACTTGGTCGCTGCCTCTTCGACCGTCCAGATCGACCCGGCGTTGGCCTGGAACGGGTTCTTGGGCTTGCCGGTGTCCTCGTCGATCTCCAGCTCGAGCCCGGTCGCCCAGCGCTGCCGGAAGGCGGCGTACTCGCTGGCCACGAGCATGTCGAGGAAGAGCTTGTTGAGCGCGTTCTGGAGGGGAATCACTGACGCGATCTCGGACGTCCCGGTTCCGTCGAAGTGCGGCAGGTTGAGGAGCGGCACGACCGGCACGACGCCGATCGGGTTGGGGAGCGGCCAGTTCTCGCCGGGTGTCTGGCGCTGCTCGAGGGCGTAGCGGCCGAACTTGAGCATCGCGTTGCTCGCGCCCTTCGGCAGGGTCTGGTACTTCTCGATCCGGTCAGGCAGGTAGAGGGTGAACCAGGTCGAACCGTCGTCCTGGACGAAGCGCTTGAGCGCGGCGAGGCGCTGCCCGGTGGCGCGGTCGTAGCCGATGGCCATCTGCAGCGCGTCCTGCACGGTGATCTGGACCTGGTCGGAGTCGTCCGGATCCACCCAGATCAGGACGCTCGTCTCGCCCTTGACGAGGGCCTCGGTATGGGCGATCTGCGAGCGGGCGTCGAGGTTGTTGCTCTGCCAGATCCGCCAGGCGTCCGCGTCGGCCTTGAGGCTCTCGTCGGAGCCCATCCGAAAGCCTTCGATGTCGAGGCGCTGCTCGACGGCGTCGACCACCAGGCCGCAGAAGTTGTCGGCGAAGCCGGAGAACAGGTTCCCGAACGCCGCCCGGTACTTGCTGCCGGCGTAGAGCATCGGGTGCTTGCCGCGGTAGTACTCCTCGTACTTGCGCATCGGCGCGGCGCGGTTATCGAGGACCTTGGACAGGCGGTCGATCCACCAGGGCGAGGAACCGACCGGGGCGTCGGACGCGACATTCGGCATGCTCGGCATGTCGCGGGGCATTCCGTACATCGGTTAGCTCCCCGCGAGTAGGGGGAGGACCCCGGCCGCTCCACTCGCATCTCACGCGGTCGGGGGGTGCGCTTGCTGCGCTCAGAGACTCATGGCCCGAGGCCTCTTGTGGGGCGGCGGGGGTTCCTGGTTGGCCATCGCGATCGCCCGGACCATCGCCACGCAGGCCACGTTCGGGCGGGTCGAGCCGTGCTTGGAGCGCGTCACCTTCATGCCGCGCTCGGTCAGGGTCGCGGTCGTGTTGGCGACGTGCTCGGCGAGGATCGGATCGCCGTCGTGAATGAGGCGACCCGATGCGATTAGCTCGTGGGTCACGGTCGTGGGCGGAGCCATGACCGCGGCCGTCATCGGGACGTCGACCATGTTGAGCCCGTCCTGTTCAAGCATCTCCGCGCTCTCGCCGAAGGCGACGCGATCGAAGCCGAAGGCGGGCCCCGGGATGCCCCTGCGGGTCTTCTCATCGGCGGTCTGGGGCAGCGGGTAGTCGGTGCGCAGCTGCCGCAGGGCGACGCGCATCGCCTCGGTCGACACGATGCCGGTCGCCGTCTCCGCAGCAAACACCTGCGACCTCACCACGACCCGATCCCCCTGGCGCTGAGCCACGACGATCGCCGCATGCTCGCCGTCGGGGCTGCGGTCGATGCCCACGCCGATCGGAAGGGCGACGTTGAGCGGCAGATCGCCCGCGCAGCCGGACCAGAGGCCCGGGGCGAGCCAGGTGTCCTCGTGGCCGAGGAACTGGTTGAGGTGGTAGCGGCGCCACTCCAGGAGGCCGCCGCGCGCCGACAGGCGGGCGTACTGCTGGCCCAGGTAGTGGCAGTCCTGGAGCCACGAGGCCGGGTTGCAGGCCCGCCAGACGGCCGGGTCCTCGATATCGGCGCCCTTCGGGGCGCCGTACCAGTAGATGAGCGTGCCGGAGCCCCGATTGCGGTAGATGAGGAGCGACCCGCGGTCCTCGAGCTCGCCCTTCCCGCCGAACATCGACTCGTACAGGTCGGCCAGGATGCCCTCGCCGGCGACGCCGGCGGTCGAGATCCAGAGAGTGAAGGGCTGCTCACGGGCGCCACCGCCGGTCGTGAGGGCGGTATAGAGCCCCCCGTCGACGTGAGCGTGGAGCTCGTCGACGATGTTGGCCGATGGGTTGAGGCCGTGCTGCAGGGCGGCGTCGGAGGACAGGGAGCGCATGATCCCGCCGTTGCGCGGGCACTCGATGCGGTACTTCTGGGGCCGGAGCCGGTCTCCGAGCAGGGGCGACTGCCGGACCATGCTGATGGACTGGCCCATGACGATGCCGGCCTGGTTGCGGGCCGCAGCGGCGACGTAGACCTCGGGCTCTGCCTCGCCGTCGGCATCGAGCATGTAGAGACCGGCTGCCGAGGCCATCGTGGACTTGGAGTTCTTGCGGGGCAGGCCGAGCCCGATCTCGGAATAGACCCGAAGTCCAGTGGCAGGATCGAACTCGAGGGCCTCCCACCAGAACTCGCGCTGCCAGGGCTCGAAGACGAGCGGCTTGCCGGCCCACTGTCCCTTCGTCTGCCGGATGTAGTGCTGGCAATAGGCAGCGAAACGCGGGCCTTCAGTGAGAGCGTCGGGAACCACGGCTCAGCGCCCATCGCCGACCACCCGAAGACGTGCCGGCAGACCGAGGTCGGCGAACACGGAGTCGGCGGCGTGCTCCGGCTCGACGTGCAGTCCGGATCGGGCAGAGGGAGTCAGGCCGAGTTCGCGGGCGAAGAGCCGCACCTGGTCGGCGTTCTCTCGGACGATCTGGTGAAGCTGGTTCTTCGTGATGCCGTTGCGCGTCTTGACGAGCGGCCCGCTCTGGGCGTAGAGGCGCGCGGCCACGGCGTACCGACTGACGGCCTCGCAATAGCAGCGCAGGGCATCCGCGTCGGAGAGCTTGATCGTGCCGGTCGGGCCCATCACCTTGACCACCCGGCGCCACACGGCCTTGGCCTCGTCGTCCATATCCGCCGGCATCGCCGGCAGGCCGGTGGCCGGCAGGGGCTCACGGAAGTTGATGCGGCTCGAGCGATCGCCGCGGGCGAGCTTGACCTTGGTCGGGGCGGGGACCGGGCCGCGGGCGCCCATCAGATCTGCTCCGCCTTGCGGCCGGTGAACTGCTCCCAGCGTCGAACGATGACGTCGCAGTAGGCCGGGTCAATCTCCATCATGTAGGCGTGCCGGCCCATCCGCTCCGCGGCAATCATCGTCGATCCCGATCCGCCAAAGAGGTCCAGCACGTTCTCGCCCGGGCGGGAGCTGTACGTCATGGCGAGCTCGGCCAGCTCGACCGGCTTCTCCGTTAGATGGACCATGTCGTTCGGGTTGATCTTCTTGACCGACCAGAGGTCCGTCGCGTTGTGGATCTCGGGGTTGAACCAGTGGCCTGCGCCCTCTCGCCACCCGTAGAAGCACCACTCGTGGGCGCCCATGAAGTCCTTTCGGGTCAGGACCGGCCACTCCTTGTCCCAGATGATGGTCTGCGAGAAGTACAGGCCGTTGGCCTTGAGGGCCGGTGGGTAGTTGGCGACGTTCGCGTACCCACCCCAGATGTAGAAGCTGCGTCCGCGCTCGAGGGCCTCGGCGATGGAGTGGAACCAAACGTCGAGCAGCTGGACGAAGGCCTCGTCGGTCACATAATCGTTGACGAGTGGCCGGTCCTTCGCTCGCATCTTCCCCCTGGGCCTGGCCTTCTCGGGATGTCGCGCCAGATCGAGACCCTGGTGGTGCGTCATGGAGAACGAGGACAGGCCGGCGGCGATAGCGTTGTTGCTCCTCGGCTCCACCTTGACGTTGTACGGCGGGTCGGTGTTGACCAGATGGATCGATGCACCGTCCAGGAGTCGCGCCAGATCGGCGGTGTCGCCGCTATCCCCACACAGGAGGCGGTGGTCGCCCAGGACGAACAGATCGCCGCGCTTGACGGTCGGTTCGTCGCGCGCCTCGGGCACCTCGTCGGGGTCGGTCAGGCCGGCCTTCGGATCGTTGCCGGCGAGATCGCCGAGCAGGGCGAGGAGGCCGGCATCGTCGACACTGATGCCGGCCAGGAGCTCGGCGAGCTTGGCTTCGTCGGTCGTTGCCATCGCCCCGATCGGATCCAAGGTGGCGAGGACGAGCGCCTCTTCCTCGTCGGTGAGGTCGACGTAGAGCACCGGGACGGTCGCGGCACCGGCGGAGATGGCTTCCTCGACGCGGGCGTGGCCGTCGACGACGTGCCCGGACGCGCGATTGACGAGGACCTGCTGGACCCAGCCAACCTCAGAGAGTGAGCCCCGGAGGGCGTCACGCTGGGGGCCAGGATGCGTGCGCCAGTTGCGCGGGTTGGCCAACAGCTGGGTCGGGTCCTCCTCGCCGGAGCCGACGATGCGGTTACGCCAGGGAGCGGTCGGAGCGGTCATCGGCTATGCACCCAGGAGCCGTCGGCTGCATAGACGGCTGCACAGAAATCCGGAAAACGTGGCAGTGCGCACGAAAAGGGAAGGCGCGGACGTTTCGGCGTCGCCCGGCCTTCGATGCCTCCCCACCGGTGGGTCGGCGCCTATCAAAGTGGGGGTGTGGCGGCCCGCGTTAGCCCGTATGCCTTGCGGTCGGCTCTTGCCTCTCTCGGGCGGTCTATGCACGAGCATGGTCCGCCTGGATAATCCGGCGAGCATTGACCAGGCGGGCCCCGAGTTCGGAGTTGCGCGAGCGACAGAGCACTCGGACGTTGCGAGGATCGAAGGGCGCTCCGCCTTCCGCCAGGGGGATGACATGGTCCGCGGTCAGGTCGTGGCTCGGATGGGCCAGATGCTCGGGGCCATCGCCTGGGCAGACCCAACCGTACTGCCCGACGTGTCGATCGATCACGCGCTGAGATAGGCGCATCCATCGCGGATCAGCGTGAATGTGATGGTTGGCGCCGATGCCCGACTGGCGCGCGTGCTCGGTGCAGCGACTGCCGGGTCGGCTGGTGACAACGCCGCAGACCGTGCACAGTTTCATCAGCAAGAAGCCTGGTCCATACGGCCCCCGCCGACCATTCGCCTGAGGTGCTACACCCCCGGGACCAAGGCGGAACGGACTATTGCGCTCACGGGATAGCCGCCGGCAGACTAGAGTTGGGATCGATGAGAGCCGCGCCGCCCCAATTCAGTGACACCGACCTCGTCGCTGCATTTCCGGAGATGCAGATCGTGCTGCCGGAGCTTGGCTGTGGGTCGTTCAAGGCCGCGTATCGCGTCGTGACCGCGGCAGGTGACGCCGTCCTCAAGGTGGTCAAAGAGCCAGCATCGTTGCCGCAGAACCCTGGCGAGGACGCCCTGCCACCGCGGCTCGACCGCGAGATCGCGGCGATGCAGCGCGTCAACAGCAGGCGAGTCGTCAAGGTGCTTGGTGGACCTGACATCAGGAAGATCGGCGGCGCTCCGTATGTCTGGTACCTCGAGCCGTTCTACGGTGGAGGGACCCTCGAGGCGCGCGCTGGCCAGCGCCTCTCGGAACGGGACGGCCTGCTACTCGCCGATGCCCTGCTGGAAGGAGTCGACGACCTCTGGAGACAAGCCAGGCTCGTCCACCGCGACATCAAGCCCGGGAACGTGGTCTTCGGCCCCGATGGTCCCGTACTCCTTGACCTCGGGATCGCACTCCACGTGGATCTGACGCCGTTGACGAATGCCTTCGCGTTCTCGCCCCGGACGAACAGGTATGCCGCACCTGAGCAGTTTGAGGTTCGGTTGTCAGCTCCAATCGACTCTCGGACCGACCAATTCCTGGTGGGGATCGTGGTCTTTGAGGCGGTCGTCGGATCCCACCCGTTTGGCCCGGATGACCCGAGCGGCTACCTGAACCGCCTGATGCAGGGCCAGCTCGACGACGCGGCCCTGCAGACGCTCGCGAGCGTGCCCATGCAGTTGGTCCTCCGCCGCCTCCTTCGCGCCAAGCCGCACGAGCGCTATCGCACGGCCGCCCAGGCCAGGCGAGCCATCCAGGGGTGCCTCCCTTGAGCTTCTACGCACAGCATGGCTACGGCAAGTCGGACAAGCTCGAGGTGCTCGCCGACCGGGGGGTCCTGGGCGGCGTGATCCTGAGCCCAGCCGACGAGTCGATCGACGCCCTCCGAGGAACGGCCCGTGTCATGGCGACCAAGAACGTCGAGACGCTGCTGGATCCCCAGACGTATGTCTACACGATCCCGAACGCCGTCGGTCGTTGCCATGGAGAACTCGGTCTGGACTTCGGAACCATCTACTGGGGATCGATCACACCCGCAGACATCGAGGCGCAAGTTGAGGCCGTCATCGCGGCCAATGTCACCATCGGCACAACCGGACCCGTGATCGCGCCCGCACCGCGGCAAGGCACATTCAACGACCTATGGCTGCCGGTGGCGCTCCAGTACGCGCGGACCACCAGCGCGCGAGCTGGCGGACGGGCCGTCCTAGCGTCGGTAGTGGTGGAGGAGGCGGCACTCGGCGACTGGACTGGGATCGAGCGCTGGCTCGACGTGGCCACGACGCTCGATCTGCAGGGCTTCTACATCGTGATCGGCAGGCGGACCCCGTACCCTGCCGCCTGGGACCGCGTTGCCCTCTGCAATCTTCTACGGATCATCTACCGGCTCCAAATCCTCAATGAGTACCGCCTGGTGATCGGATATGCCGACATGGGCGGCCTGGCGGCCATCGCCATGGGCGCCGACGCCATCGCTTCCGGGTGGAACTACCGGCAGCGACACTTCCTGTCCGAGCGTTGGGTCCCGCGCGCAGGCGGTCAGGCCCCGGTGCCGCGGGTCACTTCGGGTCCGCTGATCTCCGCGCTGCTCGGCCTGGGCGAGATGGACGGGGCTGCTCGGTCTCCCGTTGGGCCCCAGGTCCTACCTGATGATGTCCTGCGCGAGCGCATGGCGAGGCGGCCAGAGTCGTGGACTAACCCCCAGGCCGTCGTGCAGCACCTCGTCGTGCTCGGGGAACTCGTGGCGAGAATGGAGGCAGCTGGGCCTATTCCAGCTCGCCTCGACTTCCTCGCCGCCGCAGCAAGCGAGGCCCGCCGACTGTTGGTCGAGCTCGCGCGGAATGGCGCCCGCGTCGACCCAGTGCACACGACCGCAGTTCTCAATCTCGCCGCGGCTGCGGCCGATGCCAGGGCGGCAGAGGGGCTCTAGGCCGCCTCCAGGGATCTAAGGACCAGCTCACCGAGCCAAGCGTCGAGGTGCATCGGGAGGTCTCTCCGCGGCGGGTGTTCCTGCCACTCCAAGCTCCCGGCCTCGTCGGTGAGCAGCCCGATCTCGTTGAACCGCAGCATCTGCTCCGGTATGCGGCCTGCCAGCGCGCGGGGCACGAGTAGGGCGGCGTGGTTCGCTGCCCACCGGACTCGCGCGAGCTGGCCAATCCCGAGACCCCAGTGCTCAACCTTGGCTTCGATGAGGACTGAGTCGCGCACGACGCGGGAGAGGGGCACAGGATCGAGCCATCCCCGCGCCTCTAGCCCGTGGACGACGCGGGCCGTGTGCCTCGGGGACACACCCGACATCTCAGGGTCGCCGTCGAGTGCGGCGCCGAGAGCGCGCGCCTCCGTGAGGTTCTTGAGTCGGAGTTGGGCATGCCGCCGCAGCGCGAGCGCAGCGAGATCGACCCACAGTACGACAACGTCCGGACGCCCGACACCGAGCTCGACCTCGTGCAGAACGACGATGGTGGACGAGTCGGGGTCGCCAGGAAGGACACGGTCAGACTGGCTCTGAACGAGCCGCGTCAGGGCAGCCTCCTCGATCGGCACGCCAACCCGGACGGGCGACGCGCCCCTCGTGGCGTGGATACCGGATAGCACCACTTGCCTCCCTGAACGTGCTCCGTCCGTCTCGAATCCGAACCATATGCTACGAGCAGACCCCGGATCCAGCTGATTCGCAACTTCCCGATCGCCTAGGAAGGCTGGCGGGACCTCGGCCAGATTGGTAGATGAGCCCGGGCGTATGCCGGCTCGCAGCATCCATCAAAGGTGCCGCGGCGACAATCGGCTTGCGGGTGCAGAACCCACGTGCCGCTCGTCATCCGGGCTCAAATGGGCTCCAAGCTTGGGATGATGAGCCGACCGGATGCACGACCCGTGTAGATCAGCTGCTCCGTGGTTAAGCCCGACCGCGCGCGGAGGTCAGCGAGGTGGCGCTTCACAGTGCTCGGCCGGATGCCCACGAGCTCGGCGGCGTTTTGGACGGATCCGCCAGCCGCGACGTAGGCGGCGAGCACGTCCATCTGGCGCTGCGTCGCATGCGGCGAGAGTGCGCCGCGCAGGTACCCGTCCCTCATGCGCTTCGCGCCGCTGCTGCTGGGAGGGGCTCCCTCGGCGTGCGGTTGATCATCACGAAGCGCAACGATTGCTGAGTTAAGGAGGCGCTAGCCCTCTCGCCCCGACCATATCCAGCGGAATCCGGGCCGGCGCACGCCTCTACTGGCGTGGCCACTGTCTTCCTGCCTGTGCAGCAAGCCTCACTGAGTCCAACGAGCACCCGGGTGTCGCATTCCGGGTGTTCCCATGGGTGTTCCCATCTCCGCCGGATTCCGGCGAGAACCGGTCAAATGAGGCAGCTTCCAGGCCAGATCTGAGCACGAATTGGGCGTAGTCGCGCGCTCAAAGGGGATTGGTGCCGACGGCGGGAGTTGAACCCGCATGACCTCACGGCCACTCGATTTTGAGTCGAGCGCGTATGCCAGTTCCGCCACGTCGGCACGGTCCGGCGCGCATGGTACAGCCTGTGGAGTTCTCCGGTGGCGAACTGAGATCGCGGCCGTGCTATCCTCGCGCCGCCGCGGCCGGTCCGCGCGCCGCCGCGTGGTGAAGCGTTCGTGGACGAGGGAGTGGCTGACGGGCCAGCCGTGACCGATGCGCAGGCAGAGGATGATCGTCTTCCCGACGCGAGGTCGGCAGGCGACCGCCGTGCCGACGCGCTCGGCCAGGCCATTGACGCCGCGCTGATCGAGGAGGCCCTGGGCGGGCGGCTTGATGCGTTCAACAACCTGGTGACCCGCCACCAGGACCATCTCTTCGCTCTCGTCTATCGCCTCGTGCCGGACCCTGACCATGCCGCCGACGCGGTCCAGGAGGCCTTCTTCAGCGCATATCGAAACCTGGCCTCATTCCGCGGTGGCAGCGTCCACAGCTGGCTGGGTCGGATTGCGGTCAACGCCGCCATGGATATGCAACGGGCGCGCGGCCGGCGCCCGGTTCAGCCGTACCCCGAGTTCGAGGACGAGAGCTGGCAGCCACCGGCCGAGCCGGAAGTCGAGCCTGAGTCGAGAGCCCTGGCCGCCGAGCGCTCGACGGCCCTGGCCGCGGCGCTGGAGGAGCTGCCGTTCGAGCAGCGCAACTGCATCCTGCTCTTCGACGTCGAGGGATACGACTATGGGGAGATCGCCGCGATCATGCGTGTCGAGGTCGGAACCGTGAAGTCGCGCATCCACCGTGGGCGCCTCGCGCTAAGAGCGGCCCTGGCTCCACACCGGGAACTGTTCCATGGCTGAGATCGTCTGAGGAATGTGATGGACAGCAGCGCCCACTCTCGCCACGACGAATCGCTGATCGCCCGCCTCTTTGGCGACGATGTGAATGAGATCGAGCGCACCCGGGCCCTCGAGCTCATTGCCAATTGCCTTGATTGTGCGGCGCTCTTCGCAGAACTCGGTGCCATCGCCGCTGCGGCTGCAGCCATGCCCGTTCCGCCGCGCCCTCGCGACTTCACTCTGACCGAGGAGGACGCCGCCAGGCTTCGCCGCGCGCGTCGCGTTCCGTGGGCGTTCTTCGGGCTCGGCTTGCGTCGCTCCCTGGGCGGGTCACTCGCCGCCGTGGGCCTGATCGGAGTCATCCTGACCAGCGCCGTATCGCTTCTCGGTACGGCCCCCGTAACCCAGGGGACGTTCGCGACCGAGGGCGGGCCCGCCGGAGCTCAAATCGCTGCCGCGTCCAATTCAGGTGCCGACGCCGGCTTGGGCCTTCCGACATTGGCGTCCGCAGCGACGCAAGCGCCACCGTCGCCAGCGGCTGCCGGCTCTGCGGGCGTTCCGGCCGCCGTCAGCGATGGCGCGAACGCTGTCGCCGGGCCGTCCTCGGCTCTGGCGGCGCCGACCAGGAAGCTCGGCCCCGCATCGCCCAGAGCCGGCGGCACGGCGGGCGCGACCAAGTCCTCACCAGCCGCGGAGGCGGGCCAGGGCGGCGGCTTTGACGCGCGCCTGGTCTGGCTCATCGGGTTTGGCGTCCTGTTCGCGGTCGGCCTCGCGGTCACGATCGATCCGTGGCGCAGTCGTCGCCGCGGTCGAGCGGCCCGCCCCTAGCCCGCGTCCCGCAGGGTTTGCCGTTTGGACCAATGCGCGCCCCGGGTAAACTTGCCCGGCCGGCCCCTGCTGTCCGACCGCCGGCGTCGAACCGATCGAGGCCCTCATGGCGCGTCTGATGCTGCTCGACAGCAATGGCCTCATCTATCGCGGTTACCATGCCCTGCCGCCGCTCACCACGAGCAAGGGCGAGCTGGTGAACGCGGTGTTCGGCTTCTGCAGCATCCTGCTGCGCGGCATCCAGGACGTCCAGCCCGAGTACGTGGCGGCCTGTTTCGATCTGCCGGGACCTACCTTCCGTCACGAGCAGTTCGCCGACTATAAGGCCACTCGCGCGCCCATGCCGGACGACCTGCGCTCGCAGTTCCCCAAGGTTCGCGAAGTCGTGGCGGCGCTGCGAATCCCCGTCTACGAGATGGCCGGCTTCGAAGCCGACGACGTCATCGGCACGATCACCCGGGACATGGACACGCGCGGCATCGACACGACGGTCGTCACCGGCGACCTGGACATGCTCCAGCTCGTCACCGATCGCACCCGCTTGATGACTACGCGCCAGGGCGTCGATGCCACGGTCTACTACGACCCCGCCAGGATCTGGGAGCGCTTCGAGCTGCGGCCGGACCAGATGATCGACTACAAGGCCCTCAAGGGCGATCCGACCGACAACATCCCCGGCATACCCGGAGTGGGGGAGAAGACCGCCGCGAAGCTCGTCGGCGATTTCGGCTCGGTCGATGGTCTGTATGCCAGGATCGACGAGGTCAAGCCGGACAAACTGCGCGAGAAGCTGGTCGAGGCCAGGGAGCAGGTGCTCCAGAGCCGTGAATTGAGCCGGATCGTCCGCGATCTGCCGATCACCCTGGACCTCGAGGCGGCCCGGCTCTCCGACTACGACCGCGCCGAGGTCGTTCGGCTTTTCCGCGAGTTCGAGTTCCGGACGCTGATCGATCGGCTGCCGCTACTCACCGGCGAGTCGGCCGGGGACGCGGCCGTGGCTCTTCGCTCCGTCGCCGGGAGCGTGCCCGCTGCCCGCGTCGCCGGCGAGTCGCCCCGAGCGCCACGACGCGAGGATCGCGGAAGCGGCGGCGGCCGCTCACTTATCGGCGAGGGCGAGGGTTTGCAGCTGTCGATGGACTTCGGGTCAGTGGGTCCGTCCGAGCCCGCTCCGGCTGCCCCACATGCCCGAACGACAGGGCGCCCACGCTCGGCGGCAGGCGGCGCGACAGGACCGGTAGACCTGGCCGACGCGCTCCGAGCGGCCGTGGCAGACCCGGGGCTGCTGGATCGTTTCGAGGCGACGGCGGAGGACGCCGAGGAGGCAGCTTCGTGGCTGGCCGGACTTGGCGAGGTCGGCGCCGCTCTTCAGATGGACGACCCACGGCCGATGAGGGGCGTGCCCGAGGCCCTGGCGCTCGCCGGCGCCGACGGCCGCGTTCTCGTCGCCGAGGGCCATGATGCCGTCGGGCGGCTCGGCGATGTTCTGCTTGCGGCCGGAACTCAGGTGGTCGGTCACGAGGCGAAGCCGCTGATCGTGGCCAACATCGCCGGCGGAGCGACGGCCCGACTCCTCGTGGCCTTCGACACCCAGATCGCCGCGTACCTGCTTAACGCCTCCCTGCGGAGTCAGACCATTGCCGACGTGGCCCACGAGCGCCTGGGCGTGACGCTGCCGCCCGCCGGAGATCTTCCAGCGGCCGTGCTCCTTGGCCTGGACGCCCTCGCCACGCTTGCCGTCCGGGGGCCGCTCGAGAAGGCCCTCGAAGAATCGGGGCTTGACCGCCTGTTCAGAGAAGTCGAGCTGCCGCTGATCCCGGTCCTCGCCGAGATGGAAGCTGCCGGCGTTGCCATCGACCGCGATGCGCTGGGGCTGCTCGACACCGAGTTCACGCGCGAGATGGCCAGGCTGGAGTCGGAGATCTACCTCGACGTGGGCCACGAGTTCAACCTGGGTTCCCCGAAGCAGCTCGAACAGATCCTCTTCTACGAGCTGAACCTGCCCAAGGGCAGGCGGACCAAGACCGGCTACTCGACCGACGCCTCGGTTCTCGAAGAGCTCAAGCCCGCGCATCCGATGATCGGCAAGCTGCTCGACTGGCGGCTCTACTCGAAGCTTCGGTCGACCTACATCGAAGCTCTGCCGGCACTGGTTTCGGAGCGCGACGGTCGGCTGCATACCACTTTCCACCAGGCAGTCGCCGCCACCGGTCGACTCAGCTCGTCCGATCCTAACCTCCAGAACATCCCGATCCGGTCGGACCTGGGCAGGCGCATCCGCCGGGCGTTCGTGGCAGGCGGACCGGACGTGACGCTGCTTGCGGCCGACTACTCGCAGATCGAGCTACGCATCCTCGCCCACGTGAGCGGCGACGAACACCTCCGCGACGCCTTCGCCCGCGGCGCCGACATCCACCGCGAGACTGCCGCCCGGGTACTCCACAAGGCCCCCGAGGACGTCACCCACGACGAGCGTTCGATGGCCAAGATGGTCAACTTCGGCCTCGCCTACGGCATGAGCGACTTCGGGCTCTCGTCTCGGGCCGGCATCTCTCGAGCCGAGGCGAGGGAGTTCATCGATCTCTACTTCGCCACGTACAGCGGCATCAGCTACTACATGCTCCACATCAAAGAGCTGGCTCGGCAGCAGGGCTGGGTCTCGACGCTTCTCGGCCGCCGGCGCTTCATTCCGGAGCTGCGCATGTCCAATCCGTCGCTGCGTGGCGCCGGGGAGCGGATGGCGATCAACATGCCGATCCAGGGTACGGCCGCGGACATCATCAAGATCGCGATGATTCGGCTACCCGAGAGGCTGCGGTCGGCGGGGCTCAGGGCGCGCCTCCTGCTGCAGGTCCACGACGAGCTGGTGCTCGAAGTGCCGCGAGAGGAAGTGGACGCCACGGCGTCGATCCTGCGCGAGACGATGGAGGGGGCGCTGAAGCTCGACGTGCCGCTGACGGTCGACGTGAAAGTCGGTGACGACTGGGAGTCGATGCGCCCGCTGACCCGCGAGGACGAGGTCCTGGCGGAGCTCGGCGAGGCCCCGGCCGAGGTTACGACAGTTCAGGGTCCGTTGTGAACACGGCAGGCCCAGATATGGAGTGCTCCGTCGCAGGCGCGGAGTGGGTGCGGCCGGCCTCGACTGGCTCCGGCTCGGGGCCAGGGACTGCCTCTAGCCGCCGGCGAGGTCGACCTGCCAGCTGTCGTACTGGCCGCCGAAGGGCTTGGCCGCGGCCTCGAACTCGGCGCGAAGGGCTGCCAGGGTGTCCTGCTGGACCATCATGAACTGGCCTACCACCACCAGCCAGTAACCCTTCCGCGCGGACGTGTCGATGTCGATGTTCCGCTCCGGGGTCTTGAGCGCTCGCGCCAGGTGCTGGGCGGGCAGCACGCCCGGCACGTAGATGAAATGGCGTGTTCGATGAGGGACCGTCAAGTCGGCTCCAGCCTGGCGCAGCTGGGCTATGGCGGCCAGGTCCGACTCGGGCGACCCAGGTCGTTTCTTAGCCGATGAGCGTCTCAGGAAACTCACGCTCGCTCCATGGCTTCGGTGGGCGGACTTGCCCGCACCGGTGGATAGTAACGGCTCCACGGGACTTGCCGTCGGCAGCGGTATCGATGAGCCCTAGCTGCGCATCGTCGGCGCGTCGCCGCTACCCTCTAGCCATGCCCGAGTTGCCCGAGGTCGAGACCATTGCCGGCGACCTGCGTCGCCTGGTTACGGGCGCGCGGATAGTGAGCGCCAGCTCGAACTGGCCAAAGACGCTTCGGAGCCATGAGCCGGATGATTTTGCCCGGGCGGTGGTCGGTCGCGACATCCAGGGCGTCGGCCGTCGGGGCAAGCAACTGCTGATCTGGCTGGGACCGAGGAGTCCGGAGGCCGGCTCGCCGGGCGACCAACCCGAGGGTCCTGAGCCGGCGGTGCTGACCGTGCACCTCAAGATGACCGGCCAGCTCTTCGTGGTGGCGGCCGAAACCCCGCAGGATCGGCACGTCCACGTCGTGCTGGCGCTGGCCGACGGCCGTGAGTTGCGCTTCCGCGACATGCGCAAGTTCGGTCGCATCGGCCTGTACCGCCGCGACCAGGCCAGCGGCCAACCGGCCGCCGGCGAGGCGGCCGGCGTGCTGGCCAGGGGTTCAGAGCCGCTTTCGGACCACTTCACGGCACGGCGCTTCGCAGATGCGCTCGCGCGGCGGCGCGGCCGCCTCAAGACGCTGCTCCTCAACCAGGATTTCATAGCCGGAGTCGGCAACATATACGCCGATGAGGCGCTCTGGCGCGCCCGCCTCCACCCGCTCCGCGATGCCGGGTCGCTCCGGGCCGACGATGCTCGCCGACTCCACGGGGCCCTGCGCGAGGTGCTGGCCGAGGCGGTCGAACGCCGGGGCAGCTCGGTCGACGACTACACGGCGCCGGAAGGCGACGGCTCCATGCAGGAGCACCTCCAGGTCTACCAGCGCGCAGGCGAGCCGTGCGCCCGTTGCGGCCGGCCCATCCGGCGGATCGTCCTTGGCGGTCGGTCGACCCACTTCTGCTCGTGGTGCCAGCGGCTCCCGGCCGCGCAGCGAGACGCCGCCGCGAAACTGCTTGGACGTGCGACGAAGGCGGCCGCCGGCCCGGTCCGCCGAGGTCCGCGATGGACTGAGCTGGATGGCGAAGGCGCGCTCGGCCGAACGGCGGGCGAGGAGGGGCGAGCGGCCGAGCGGGCAGCGGGCAGAGCCGACGAGCGCGCTCGACGCGTAGCCGCCGTGCGCAAGGCCGCTGCCACCCGCCGGGCCACGGCCCGTACGGGAGGGACCGCCTGATGTCCATCGTCAGGCTCGATGGCGTCGTCCGCGAGGTCGGCGACTTCGTGATCCTCGACCGCGTTGATGCAGCCGTCGCCGCCGGCGATCGAATCGGCCTCGTCGGCCCCAACGGTGCCGGCAAGACGACCCTGCTGCGGCTCGTGGCCGGCCTGGACGAGCCCGACCGGGGGCAGGTCCATCGAAAGCGCGGCCTGACCCTTGCCATGCTCTCGCAGGAGGCGCATGTCGACTCGGCCTTCATCGATGCACCGAGCCTGAGGTCGGCCGTGCGCGCCGGCGCCCGCCGGCTGGAGGAGGTCGAGCGAATCCTTCGAACGCTCGAACGCGAAGGTCGTGTCACCGAGCCGGAGTACGAGACCCTTCAGCACGAGTTCGCGGTGAAGGACGGCTATTCGCTCGACCAGCGCGTCGAGGCGGCCCTTTCCGGCCTGGGCTTCGGTCGGGCCGAGTGGGATCGTCCGCCGACGCAACTCTCCGGTGGAGAACAGACCCGGGCGGCGCTGGCCAGGCTGCTGCTCTCCGATCCGGAGATGCTTCTCCTGGACGAACCGACCAACCACCTCGATCTCGGCGCGCTGGAGTGGCTCGAGGAGCACCTCGGTCGGCGTCACGGCAGTTTGATCGTGGCCTCCCACGACCGCGCCTTCCTCGACGCGACCGTGAACCGCGTGTGGGAGTTGCGCGATCGACGGTTGACGCCGTTCCGCGGCAGCTACGCCTCCTATGCCCGCCAGCGCGAGGAGCGAGACCTTCGCGCCGCTGCTGAAGTTGAGGCGCGGGCCGGTGAGATCGCCCGCGAACAGGAGCTCGTCCAGCAGTACCGCCACCAGCGCAAGCACGGCAAGATGCATGAACACGAGGCCCGCCTGGAGGCACTCCAGCCGCTCGAGAAGCGGAGGTCGGAAGCTCGGCTTCGGCTGCCGACCGAGGCGCTTGCCGGCGGCGCGCCCGCTCGATCGTATGAGTCGGTGGTTCGAGCCGAAGGGCTCGTCGTCGGGTACCGCGCGGCCGTCGGGGTCGAGTGGGATCGGGCGGCAGGCTCTGGCGGAGCCGATCGTGCCGGCGGCCGCCTCCCCACGGCGAGTGGCGCAGCAGCGGGAACTGTCGTGGCCCGCGTCCCCTGGTTGGAGCTCCGGCGCGGCGACCGAGTGGGCATCGTCGGCCCGAATGGCGCCGGCAAGACCACGCTCCTGCGGACGATCGCCGGGGAGCTTCCGCCGCTGGACGGCGGGCTGGATCTCGGCCGCAACGTCCAGCTCAGCTACCTGGCCCAGCTTCGCGACGCGCCGATCCCCGGCGCCACGGTCCTCGATGCGTTTCTCGACGAGGTCCCACTGACGCAGGCCGCGGCGCGGAGCCACCTTGCCCGGTTCCTCTTCCGCGCCGACGACGTCTTCAAGGAAGTCTCGGCTCTCTCCGGCGGGGAGCGTTCGCGCCTCGAGCTGGCGCTGCTATTCCTGTTGCCGTCGAACCTCCTCCTGCTCGATGAACCCACGAACCACCTGGATATCCCTGCACGAGAGGCCCTGGAAGCCTTCATGGCGGGCACGGACGCGACGCTGCTGGTCGTCAGCCACGACCGGCGGCTGCTTGAGAGAGTGTGCGATTCGTTGTGGGTAGTCGACGACGGCCTGGCTGTGCCGTTCGACGGCGGCTACCGAGCCTGGCGGGTTGCCGTCGCGGACGGCTGGACGGCGAAGGGGGCAGCCGAAAGGGAAGCGGTGCGGCTTCACGGCGGGCGGACACGGGCGACCGGTGGGCGGGCGCCGGGGAGCGCGGTCGGGACCTCGAGCTCTACGGTCGGACCGCGTCAAGTGGGCGCAGCGCGCTCAGCGGGCGATGGCGACCCGGCTCGAGCCTCGAGGGCTCGAGCCGGGCCCGACTCTGCCGCTCGCGTCCGGGCGCGTCCCGTCGCCGCCAAGCTGTCGAAGGACGCTTACCGTCGCCGCAAGGCCCAGGTAGACGAGGAGCTCGCTCGTCTCAACGAGCGCAAGCGATGGCTCGAGTCGGCCTTGCTGGATCCCGGCGTCCATGGCAACTTCGTCGAGCTACGGAGGGTCAGCGGCGACCTTGCGGCGGTCAACGAGGCCCTCGCTGCGGCCGAGGAAGCGTGGCTGGAAGTGGAGGAAGCGACGCCATGACGGAGCGTGGAGCTGAGGGTCCGGCCTCCGCCGGGCGTCGGCGCGGGATGCTGGGGACGCGTGCTCCGGTGATCGGGCTGATCGGCCCGATCGGGTGCGGCAAGTCGACCGTGGCCGGCTGGCTCGCCGAACTCGGCGCAATCGTCATCGACGCCGATCGGCTGACGCGTGATCTGATGGCACCCGGAACCCCGGTCACGGAGTCGATCCTGGACCGATTCGGCGATGAGTACCGGCTGGCCGATGGCTCGCTCGACCGCGCCGCACTCGGCCGGCTGGTCTTTGACGACCCGGCGCGTCTGGCCGAACTCGAGTCGATCGTCCACCCCGCCGTCGGCAGTCTGGAGCGTGAGGCGATCCGCTCGGCCGACGCACGCCGCCCGAGTGCGATCGTCCTGGAGGCGGTCAAGCTCGTGGAGACCGGCCACGCCCGCTGGTGCGACGAGGTCTGGCTGGTCATCTGCGAACCGCCGGTTCAGCTGGCCCGGCTCACCGGCCGCGCCATGGCCGAGCCGGACGCCCGCCAGCGGATCGCCGCGCAGGCTGCTTCGCTTTCGCTTTGGCGCTCGGCCGCGACTCGCACAGTCCGAACCGACGGCGACGCGGCCGCGGTGAGGGCCGCGGTTTTGGCCGCTCTTGACCGGCTGCGAGAGGCGGGCGGCAGTCCGTCCGGTGCCCAACGGGGCCACGGGGGACCTTCAACGTAGAATGGGCGCGTGCAAGCGTCCCACAGCGTTCGCCACCGCTGGTATGTCGCGGTGGGAGCGGCCAGCTTCATCGTCGTCATCGCCATCTCGGCAGGGTTCATGAGCCTCCCGCGCGGCGCCGAGCAAAACTCGCCCGACTCGGCCGGATCGCCGGTCGCGGTCGACTCGATCGTCAGCTCGTCGGCCAGCCCGTCGCCGGGCACCGTGCCGGCGGCGGTCTCGGATTCGCCGTCCGGACCCGAGCAGTCGCTCGGCCCAACTTTCCAGCCGATCAACGTCTTCGCGACGCCCACTCCGGCGCCGGCCCGCGGGGCCTTCCCGACCGACCCGAGTTTCTTCAGCGATTCGCTCCGGCCCCTGCCGACTCAATCGACCGACTGGCTCGGGCTCAAGGCGTCCGGCCGCGTGGCCCTCGTCGATGGTCAGATCACCGTGCTCGGCGCGGCCGTGGACCCGCTGGCCGTTCCGTCGACCGGCGTGACCGCGCCGGCCAGGCGCGTCCTAGACACGTCGTGGACGCGCTGGATCGTCGAGCCGCCGGGATACGGATCGGACGAGAAGGGCAACCATTACTCCGACCTGAGCTACTGGAACCTGTGCGGCGACGGCGCGGCCACGGTGGCGTTGTGGTACTGGCAGCAGCTGACTGGGCATCCCGACGTGACTGGCATTGCCGGCTACTTCCTCGATCCCTACGCGAACGAGGGCGTGCCATGGCCGACCGGCGGTCCGACCGTGGCGGTTTCGAACGGGACACGGATCGGCACCTACTGGTCCGGTTCGGACAGGGTGAGCGGCTTCACCGCCAACGGTCGCGGCTTCCTGATGTACCTGGCCATGGCCGCACAACCGGCGACCTGGCAGGCGACCGGGCTGGCAGTCTTCGCCCGTGGCGGCAAGGCACTTTACCCGACCGCCGGAACGTCCCGCCAGAACATCCTGGCCGGACTCAACTGGGAGGTCTCCGGCCACGACCCGAACACCTGGACGGAGGCCTACTACACGTCTGTCATCCGGTCCGACCCGACGCTGGCTCGTGATCTGAGCGTGGCCGTGATGCTCGACGTCGGGCGCGACGGCGTTCCGGTCGTGGCGGCGGTCGACACCTTCAACCTGCCGAACTGGCAAGCCGGCTCGGCCACGCCGCATACCCGCCACGCAGTCGCGATCGTCGGGTACGACAACACGTCGAAGCCGCCGACCTTCACTTACATCGACACCTGCGGCCGTTCCTGCAACGACCGCGGCGGCAATCAGAACGGCCAGATCCATGTGATCCCGCAGTCGCAGATGGTGCTGGCGATCCAGAACGTCGCCGGCTCCGGCTTCATCTGGTAGGCGGATCGGGGCCCGCGTGCGCCGGATCCTGATTGCCGGATCGATCGCCCTGGCTGCCGTGCTGGTCGGGGCCGCACTGCTCATAGGCCTGCCCGGCCAGCGCGGCGAGATCGCCGCGACCGCGCCGGGCGCCGAGGTCAGCCTAAATTCGCCGGCGGCCGGCCCGACCGCGACCCGCGTCCAGATCCCCACGCCGGCGCCCACGCCGCCCGGCCCGACGTTCCAACCCATAGATGTTTTCGCGGCGCCGACGGCAGCCCCGTCACACGGCGCGTTGCCGACCGATCAGGTCGACTCGCCGGCTCCCCGCCGTCCTGTGCCCACCCAATCGGCCGAGTGGCTGAGCCTCAAGGCCGCGGGCAGGATCGCCCTCGTCGACGGGAAGGTCGTCGTTGTCGACGCTGATACCGACCCGTTGCTGAACCCCGGCGCGGGCCTCCCGGTTCCCGCGGCCCGCACTCTGGCAACCGACTATGCCCGCTGGATAATCGAACCCCTGGGTTACGGTTCGGATGCCAGAGGCGACCGATACACCGACCACAACTACTGGAACCTGTGCGAGGCCGGTGCGACCACGACGGCGCTGTACTACTGGCAGCAGCTGACGGGTCGGCCGGACGTCACCGGCACTGCCGGCTACTTCCTCGATCCATATGTCGCCGAAGGCGCGTCGTGGCCTTCGCCGGGTCCGGCGGTCGCCCGGTCGAGCGGCGGGGCCCGCATCGGTACCTACTGGTCGGGTTCCGACACCGTGAACGGCTACACGGCCCGTGCCCGCGGCTACATCATGTACATCGGGATGGCGATGCAGCCGCCGGGGTGGCTTTCGACCGGGGAGGCCGTATATGCCGACGCGAGCGGCAAGCCGCTCTATCCCACGATCGGCGCCCCTCGCACGAACGTCCAGGTCGCGCTGAACTGGGAGGCCTCCGGGCATACCGGGGCCGGTTGGGCCGAGTTCTGGTACGCCTCGGTCATGCGGTTCGATCCAACCGCCGCGCGCGACCTGCAGATGGCAGTCACGCTCGACGTCGGCCGCGACGGTGTTCCGGTGGTCGTCGAGTTGGACACGCACGACCTTCCGAACTGGGAGGCGGGCGCGTCCACGCCGCACATCCGCCACGCGATCACGATCGTCGGTTACGACGACGCCGCCAGCCCGCCGACCTACACGTACCTGGACACGTGCGGCCGGGCCTGCAACGATCGCGGCGGAAACCAGAACGGGCAAGTCCACGTCATCCCGCAATCCCAGATGGTCGCGGCCATGCAGGACACCGTCGGATCCGGCTTCATCTGGTAGGGGACCAGGGGCCCGGAATGCCGTGGCCGCATCGGCGGCGCGGCCCGGGTCTCCCGCTTCGCGACGTCAGCGAGCTCCGGCCCAGGCACCCACTGGTTCGAAGATGAGCGGCACGTCTACCACGATGAGCTCGCTCGGCTCCGTCGCCAGGATCTCGATCGCCGGCCGCATGGTCACCTTGGCCGCAGCCCCGGTGGTCACGGGCTGGCCCCCGAGCATGGCGTCGCCGCCGATGAGGTAGACGTAGGCTCCGCGCCCCGTTCCAATCTCGTGCACGACCTCGACGTCGGGATCAAGGGACGCAACGTACACGGACGCGTTCTGGTGGACCTTGACCGCGTCGCCGGGCTCGCCGACCGGAGCCACCACCTTCAGAAGCCGGTTCTTTCGGTCGGCCTTCGTGAACACGTGCTGTTCGAGGCCGGGCCTGAGGTCCGCGGTGTCGGGGAGGATCCAGATCCCGATGAACCGCATCGGGTCCGTCTCCGAGGCGTTCATCTCGGCGTGGGCTCCGCCCTGCCCGAGCGTCATCCGCTGGATCGATCCCGCCGGGAGCGGCCCGGGCGCGCCGCCCACGTTGTCCTCGTGCCGGAAGTCGCCTTCGAGCACGTACGTCAGCGCCTCGACGTCACCGTGGGGGTGGAGGGCCCAGCCGCCTCCGGGGAAGACCCGGTTGTCGTTGAAGACGCGCAAAGCCCCGAAGTGCTCGTTCGCGGGATCGGGGTCGCGATAGTTCGCGAGGTTGAAATGCCAGCCGGAATCGAACCACTAGCCGGTCTCGTGGTGGATGTCCTTACCACTGCGGATGAGGTTCATCGTCGGTCTCCTCGGCTGACGGGGATTGATCCGGCGTACGGATGGCACGTTGGCAGATCCGGACTGGTTCGACCTCGATCGGCTTCCGGTCGGTTGCGACGAGCTCATCGTCGCACGCCCGGCGGCCCCCGGTCATCCAGGTTCGCATGCGGCCGACGCGATGCCACCGCGTCGGGAGGGCGCGAAGGCTCGGTCGACGACCGCGGCGCAGCCTTCGTTATCGACGGTCAGAACTCGCTCCGCCAGGCATGGCTGTGATGAGCGTAGGTGAAGCCGCAGGACTCGTACAGCGCGTTCGCCCCGATGCCGTCGCCGGTCTCGACCGATGCGATCTCGGCGTCGAGGCCAGGCCGTGCCGCCGGTGGTCCGGATGCGTGCAGACCGGCTCCACGATGCCATGCCGATTCGCGACGTCGTAGGTCACGCCGGCATGGGCCGCGAACGACCCGTCAGGCGCCACCGCGACCAGGTTGAGTTCATGGTCGAACGACGGAGATCTCTCGGCAAAGGTTCGATACTCGAGGGCCGTGTGTATCGTTCGGCCGAACGCGAGATTGAGCAGCTCGGCCAGGCCCGCGTAGTCGTGATCGGTCGGTCTGGTCGCCCTAAGTCGATACGGGGGCGCGATGTCCGGCTCACCCAACGCCCTCTCGCCAAAGTGCAGCCAGCGCAGCCAGCCTCCAAAGTCGAGCACCTGGCAGCCGCGCTCGGCGAGGAGCGATCGGCGGAGGTCGTCCCTGTCGTCGACCCAGAAGTCGAGGCGTCGGGCCCCTCCGTCCTGGGCGACCGAGAGGCGCGCCTCCGCCCATGCCACCATCTCCGGCTCGAGCGACCGGATCTCCGGCCTGATCTCGATGTACGCCTCGCCTTGTCCCTCGGGATGGACCGCGCCCAGCAGACGGCCGTCGGGGGCCTCCCAGAGCCCGATCTGGGTCGCCAGGAGTTCGTCGCCGGCCGGCGCTTCGCGGTGGTAGCGCCACCCGTCCCAGCGCCGGATATCCCAGTTCAGCCCACGCCTGGCGGTCTCGAAGGTTTCCACGAGGAGCGCGCGCACCCGCCACCAGTCCGCCTCGTCCCGGTAGGGGCGGGGGACCGCGACTTGCGTCGAATGAGCGTGGGCCACGGCAATATCGTCGCATATCGCGTCGGCCCGAGGAGCCGTGCGGCTTCGATCGCCCGGGTCGTAGCTGCCCGAGGCAATGCGGGGGGTCGCCGTCAATCTGCCGACACAGACGGTCCGCGCCGGTTGGCCGCGGCAGCGTCGCCTGATTCCCCGAGGTCGCCCTCGCCGTCGGCGAGACGGGTGAGTGACGCCAGCCAGGCCCGGGCCGCGCCCGGCTCGCCGTTCCCGTCGCGCGTGGCGAAGTGTTCAGCGACGATCGAGTCGACCCGCCAGCCTTTCGAGAATGTGGCGCGTATCTCCGCCTGGCTTACCCGACGCGGACCCGTGTCACCCGGTTGCTCGTCGCTGAAACAGAGGCAGAAGTACGTGGCGCCGGGCCTGAGCACGTCGTGGAGGCTTCGCTCGAAGATGACTCGTTCGGCGTCCGAGAAGACGTGGAAGAGCCCGAAATCGACGGCGACGTCGTAGGTCCTGCCGAGGGATCGAAGGTCCAGCGCGTCGGCAATCTCGAAGTTCGCGCGAATCCCGCGGTCCGCAGCCTTCGCACGGGCTCGGACCATGGCGGTCGGAGCGAGATCGATGCCGCTGGAGTCGAAGCCTCGAGCGGCGAGATATAGCGCGTTCTCGCCGGTGCCGCAGCCGACGTCCAGGACCGAGCCGGCTATCAGGCCCTGATTGGCGAGGCGGACGAGCACCGGCTGTGGTCGCCCGATGTCCCAGGGCGCCCGACCGTCTCGATACGCCCACTCGAAGCCCATGCGCAGCACGATACCGCGGCCGGGCATTGAGAGCCCACCGGGGCAACGGGCGTCTGGTAGGTGGGCCGTCGACGGCAGATGTAGAACACCCGTGCTATTCCGTCCGGACACGGTATACTGGCAACCCAAGTCTACGAGGCTGAAGTGCCCGACTTCCGGTTCGTCGCCGACTTCAAACCGACCGGCGACCAGCCCCAGGCAATCGAGAAGCTGAGCGAAGGCCTGGCCAGCGGCCTGCGCCACCAGACGCTGCTGGGCGCCACCGGCACCGGGAAGACAGCCACGATCGCCTGGACGATAGAGCGCCACCAGAAGCCGACGCTCGTCCTCGCCCACAACAAGACCCTGGCAGCCCAGCTGTACTCCGAGTTCCGCGAGTTCTTTCCCGACAACGCCGTCGAGTACTTCGTCAGCTACTTCGACTACTACCAGCCCGAGGCCTACCTGCCGCGCAGCGACACCTACATCGAGAAGGACTCGAGCCGAAACGACGAGATCGACAAGCTCCGCCACGCCGCCACGAAGGCGCTCTTCGAGCGGCGCGACGTGATCATCGTCGCCAGCGTGAGCTGCATCTACGGCCTGGGCGCCCCGGTCGACTACGGGGCCACGATCCTGAGGTTACGCGTGGGCGGGCAGTATCGCCGCGACGCCGTACTCCGCCACCTCGTCGATCTCCAGTACCAGCGCAACGATCAGGCCCTGTCGCGAGCCAGATTCCGAGTTCGTGGAGACACCCTGGAATTGATCCCCGCCGCGGAGGACCGTCTGGTCCGGATCGAGTTCTTCGGAGACGAGGTCGAGCGCATCACGGAGCTCGATCCGCTCACCGGCGAGCTGCTGGCCGAACGGGCGGATGTCAACGTCTACCCGGCGACGCACTACGTCACCCCGACGGACAAGCTGATGGCGGCGGTCAAGTCGATCGGCGACGAGATGGAGATCCGGGTCGGCGAGCTGGAGGCCCAGGGTCGCGAGCTTGAGGCCGCCAGACTCCGGCAGCGGACCACTTTCGACCTCGAGATGATGCGCGAGCTCGGCTACTGCACCGGCATCGAGAACTACTCGCGCCACCTCTCTGGCCGCGAAGCCGGCTCTCGCCCGTGGACGTTGCTCGACTACTTTCCCCCGGACTGGCTGCTCGTCGTGGACGAGAGCCACATGTCGATCCCGCAGGTGGTTGGGATGTACAAGAACGACCGAACGCGGAAGGAGATCCTGGTCGACTTCGGTTTCCGGCTGCCTTCGGCACTCGACAACCGGCCTCTCACGTTCGAGGAGTTCGAGGCCAGCGTCAACCAGGTCGTCTACATGAGCGCGACGCCAGGCCCGTACGAGCTCGAACGGAGCCAGCAGGTGGTCGAGCAGCTCATCCGTCCGACCGGCGTGGTGGATCCGCACATCACCGTCAAGCCGACCGAGGGCCAGATCGACGACCTGCTCGAGCTCATCCGCGGCCGGGTGGAGCGGGGCGAGCGGTCGATTGTCACGACGCTGACCAAGAAGATGGCCGAAGACCTAGCCGACTACCTGCACGAACTCGGCGTGAAGGTCCAGTACCTGCATTCCGAGGTCGACACGCTCGAGCGCGTCCAGATCCTGCGCGACCTCCGCCTTGGCGTCGACGACGTGATTGTCGGCATCAACCTGCTGCGCGAGGGAATCGACCTGCCGGAGGTGACGCTGGTCGCGATCCTGGACGCGGACAAGGAAGGCTTCCTGCGGAGCGCGTGGTCGCTGGTGCAGATGGTCGGCCGGGCGGCGCGAAACGTCGGCGGCGAGGTCGTCATGTACGCCGACCACGTGACCGAATCGATGCGCGCCGCGATCGACGAGACGAACCGCCGCCGCTCGGTCCAGGAGCGCTACAACCGGGACCACGGCATCCAGCCGGTGACGATCGTCAAGGGGATCCGCGACATCAACGATCGCCTGCGGGCGGTGGCCGAGGCGCACGGGACCTACGCCACTGCGCCGGGACAGGAGCGAGCTTTCACGGAGATGGCCAGGGGCCAGGTGGAGAACCTCGTCGGCCAGATGGAGGCGGAGATGCGGCGGGCCGCCCGAGATCTCGAGTTCGAACGTGCGGCGGCCCTGCGCGACGAGATCCAGGAGATCCGGCTGCGGGTCCTGGACGGGGACGAATCCGCGGCCGTGGCCAGGGCGGCGGAGCGGGCTGCAAAGGCCCGGCCCGTCGGACCAGCAGGAGCGCGACCATCGCCGGCACGGGCGGCTCGAACCACCAAGCCGGTCCGGCAGGCACGGCAGGGGTTCGGGCGGCGGGGCAGGGGAGCGGCCGGCGGCGACGGCGAGGGACGGGAGGGGCCCGAGCTTGAAGTCACCGAGGTAATGGTCATAGCCGCCGGCGAGGAGCCGGGCGGGCGACAGGGGGACGAGGATCTGAAGACGGCTGATACCGCGTCCGACTGGCTGCCCGGCATCCGGGATGAGCACGAGGACGACGGCTGGTCGGTCAAGTGGCTCGACAGGCCGACGTGGGACCATACGGTCACCCCGAACGTGATCAAGCGCACCGGAGTCAGGCCGCCGCGACGACGGCGATAGGCGTTGGGAGGGTCCACTCCGTAACTAACCGCCACTCTGATGGGAGGGATCGTGGAAGGGCTGGGCGTCGACCCCGCGGGTCCTGTGAATGATGGCGAAGTGCTGAGACGACAACTCATCGAGAGCTACGTGGCGGCCAGGGACTACCTGGACGGTGCGATTGCCGATCTCCAGCCGGAGACTGCCTGCGGCGGCTGGACCGTCATCGAGATAGCCGCGCACATCGCCGCCTGGGAACACTACTCAGCGGAATGGATGTCCTCGAGCTCCCTTGGCGAGCCAGAGCCGCCGGTGGACGTGGACGAGATGAACGCGCTTGCCGCGGCGACGGCTCGTTCGGCTCCGGCTGCTCAATCGCTGGGGGCATATGTGGCCAGCCGGCAGCTGTTCGTGGACTGCCTGAAGGGATTGCCGCCAGGCGCCCTGGTCATCAGCCAGGTCCGGGACCACGTGGCCATGGAGACCGAGCACTGCTTCGAGCACGGCAGGGAGCTCCGCGCCCTCAAGGGCGCCTGACCGTCCGGATGGGCACCCGGAGCGGGCGTACGCGGACGCGGCGCTCGATCACTCGGAGTGACGCGGTAACGTAACCTCGACCCGCGGCGCGCGATGCCGCGACCCACGGCGCGCCGGGCCGTCAGTTACCCGGCCACACCGACCTGGAGAAGGCAACATGGACCCGTTGAGCGAGGCATTCCAGCATCACACGTGGGCAACCGAACAGCTGATCCGGCACCTGCGGCGTCTGCCCGAGGCGGCGCTGATTGCCTCAGCGGCCGGCGTGTACGGGGAGGTGCTTGCCACGCTCTCGCACCTGATTGCCGCCGATGGCCGATACCTGGGCTACCTGGAAGGCACGCCGCCGCAGCCGCGGGCTTCGGGGTCCGACCCGGTGCACCCACTTGACGAACTGGCCGACCAGCTGCGGGACCAGGCGGTGCGCTGGCGGGTCGTGCTGGCCCGGATCGACGCGATCGACGTCACTCTCAAGGCCCGCGGCGATCGCCCGGAGCTACCCCACGCCACGAACCTGCTCGTGGTCCAGGCTCTCCAGCACGGCAACGACCACCGGACCCAGATCTGCACGGTGTTGTCGGCGGCCGGCTACCCGACGCCGGACCTCGACGCCTGGGCGTACTGGATGGAACGCCGCCTCGATCTCGAGCGCGAGGTTGAGGCCTAGCGCCCATTGGCCGCTGCCGGCCAGCGCGCGCAGCGCCATGCGGCCGCGCGTGGTTCGGGAACGACCCCAGCCAGGACATTTGCCTTCGGGCGAGGTGGCGCCTTCCCAAGAGGTCGGGATTGCGCATTCGCGGCCTCGACCCGCGATCACGACTGTGGCGAGTCCGGGGCCGTCCTATGACAGTTCCGTCGGGACGGCCGGCTCCGAGATAACGAGAGGCGCGCCTACGGCGCGACCGGCGGTCGTGGCCAGGAGAATGAGAAGGGCGACGACCATCGCCAACGCGGCGCGCAGGCCCACCAATCCTGCCACGGTCCCGATTATCGGTGGCCCGCTCAGCAGTCCGGCGTAGCCCATCGTGGACACGGCCGCGATGCCGAAGCCCGCCGAGATCCCGGGTTGGGACCCGCCGGCTCTCAACGCGATCGGGACGATCGCGCCCAAACCGAGGCCCATCAAGGTGAAGCCGAAGATGGTGGGCACCGCCATATGCAGGGCGAGGGCGGCCCCGAGGCCGAGTGCGCCGAGCCCCGCGCCCAGCGTGACGAGGCGGCCCGCGCCGAGGAGTTCGGTCATTCGGTCTCCGACGAGTCGGGAGACCGCCATGGCGACGGAGAAGGCGGCGAGAGTCAAAGCAGCCTGCTGTTCGGTAGCCAGGACCGAGGTTCGCATGTACACGCCGCTCCAGTCGCCCGCCGATCCTTCGGCCAGCATGCCGCAGTAGATCAGGAATCCGAGGGCGAGCAGACGCCGGGGTGGTCGACGCAGGGCGGCGCCCTCGGCCGGCTGCCTGTGCGGCATCATCGTCCGCGCCAGGATTGCCGCCGAGGCGGCCATCCAGGCGGACAACAGGCAGAACTCGGCAAGCACCGAGAGACCGGCCGTGACTGCTGCGATGGTCAGGGCGGCTCCTAGGAACGAGCCGATGCTCCACGTCCCATGCAGCCGGGACATGATCGGCCGCGTGCCCGCCTGCTCGACGGCCAGGCCGTTGGCGTTCATTGCCACGTCCATCGAGCCCTGGAACGCTCCGACGCAGAGCAACGCCGCCGTCAGGGTGACGAACGAGTCGGCGAGCGCGAGCGCGGGCACGAAGGCGGCGTAGCCGACGAGCATCGCCACGGTCACAACGTGGCTGCCATACCGGCCGGCCAGGATTCCGACGAAGGACATTGCCAGCACCGCACCGGCCGATGCCGCCAGCAGCGCGAAGCCCAGGTGGGTCGCGTCGAGGCCGGTCCGTACCTGGACCGCAGGTATCCTCGACGCCCACGCGCCGAACATAACGCCGTGGACGAGGAACGTGTAGCTGACCGCGAAGCGGGCACGGCCAAGATTCGGCCGGTCGGGTGCGAGGCGGCGGGTCTCAGGGCCGTCGGGGGCGGCGTGCGGCGAGCGCATCAGGGGACGCCGAGGGCTCGGGCGACGGCCGTCGCGTCGCCGACCATCTGCCGGCTCGACGTTCGGACGGGGTCGGCCGCCGGTTGCGTGCCCGCGGGCAGCGTGCCGGCCGGGCGTTCCACGCTCATCTTCGCTCTCCTCGTTATGCCGGCCGCCGGCCAGGTCGTCGGATCGTACCGGAGACGAGCCTCGGACGGAACGCAAACGCCGCGAACATCCTGGGCAAGCTCGGCGTTTCGTGCCGGACGGAGGCAGCGGCGCTTGCGTACCGGCTGGGCCTCCTCGACGCCGCGCGTCGTTGACGCGCCGGAGGATGGCTACGGCGCGGTCTGCTGGCCGGCGCGACCTGCCGCGGGCGAAGCACGATCCGCTGTAACTGTCGCTACTCCGAGCGCGCTTGCCGGGCACCCCGTTGAATCGATCGTCTCGCTCCGCTCGCCTACATATGAGAACGCCTGTTCTAGTTCGGACGGTTGGCTTACAATGGCGGTGTATGCCGCAGGAACAGCTCGTCGTTCGCGGGGCCCGCGAGCACAACCTCAAGAACATCACCGTCTCGATGCCACGCGACCGGCTGGTCGTGATCACCGGGCTTTCGGGGTCGGGCAAGAGCAGTCTCGCCTTCGACACGATCTACGCCGAGGGCCAGCGCCGGTACGTGGAAAGCCTCTCGGCGTATGCACGCCAGTTCCTCGGCGAGATGCAGAAACCGGACGTGGACCAGATTGATGGCCTGAGCCCGGCGATCTCGATCGACCAGAAGGGCGCCAGCCGGAACCCGCGTTCGACCGTCGGCACCGTCACCGAGATCTACGACCACCTGAGGCTTCTCTTCGCCCGCATCGGCCGCCCGCACTGCCCCACCTGCGGCCGCGAGATCGAGCGCCAGTCGGTCCAGCAGATCGTCGACCAGATCTATGACCTGCCCGAGGGGACGAGGCTGATGGTCCTCGGGCCGGTCATAAAGGACCGCAAGACCGAGGGTGACCGGGTTTTCGACGGGATCCGCCGCCAGGGCTTCGCGCGGGTCCGGGTCGACGGCGAGCAGATGGATCTCGCGGATACACGCGGGCTCGACAAGTACAAGCGCCACTCGATCGACGTCGTGGTCGATCGTTTCGTCGTTCGCCATACCGAGGTCCAGGCCGACGCGCCGCTGGACCCGGAAGGCCGCCCGATCGACCCGGAGACGAAGGAGCCGATCCGCCCACCCGACTCCACCAGGCTGGCCGACTCGGTGGAGACTGCGCTGCGCCTGGGCGAGGGGGTAGTTCTGATCGCGCCGGTTCCGCGCGATGGCGAGGCGCCTCCGTTCGAGGAACGACGCTACAGCGAGCGATACAGCTGTCCCTACGACGGCACCACGGTGGACGAGCTGGAGCCCCGGAGCTTCAGCTTCAACTCGCCGCACGGCGCCTGCCCGAGCTGCACCGGGATCGGTAGCCGCCTTGAGATCGACCCGGACAGGGTCATTCCGAACAAGAACCTGTCGCTGGCCCGCGGTGCGCTCGTGCCCTGGGCCCGGCTGCCGATGGAGAACTCCTGGCACGGCAAGATCATCGAGGCCGTTTGCCGCGAGCACGGGTGGGACTATGAGGCCCCGATCAAGGATCTGCCGCCGGAGGCGCTCGACTACCTCCTCTTCTCCGGCAAGGGCGATCGCGTCGTCATCGGCTACCGCCATGAGCGCGGCGAGAACACCTACGGCGCGACTTTCGAGGGGATCATCCCTAACCTCGAGCGTCGGTACCGGGAGACGGAGTCGGAATTCATCAAGTCCGAGCTCGAGCGATACATGGTCGCGCGGCCCTGCCCGACCTGCTCCGGCATGAGGCTCAAGCCGGAGATCCTCGCCGTCACGGTCGACGGCCGGAACATCTGGCAGATCTCCACTCTCTCAATCACGTCCGCCTGCGACTGGGTGTCGGCGCTGCCGTCGACGCTGACCGAACGCGAGAGGACGATCGCACGGCAGGTCCTCAAGGAGATCTCGTCGAGGTTGGGTTTTCTCCTCGACGTCGGGCTCGACTACCTGACGCTGGATCGAACCAGCCAGACGCTCTCCGGCGGCGAGGCCCAGCGAATCCGTCTGGCGACGCAGATCGGGTCGAGCCTGATGGGCGTCCTGTACATCCTCGACGAGCCGTCGATCGGCCTGCACCAGCGCGACAACGCCAAGCTGATCGCCACGCTGACGCGCCTGCGCGACCTCGGCAATACGGTGCTGGTCGTGGAGCACGACGAGGAGACGATCCGCACGGCCGACTGGGTCATCGACATTGGGCCCGGGGCCGGCGAGCACGGCGGCGAGATCGTGGCCAGCGGGCCGCTCGAGGCGATCCTTTCGGAGCCGCGGTCGATCACAGGCGCCTACCTGCGCGGCGAACTGGCCGTTCCCATTCCCGAGGCGCGTCGGAGGGGCAGCGGCCAGTCACTCGTCGTCCGCGGCGCAAGTGAGCACAATCTCAAGAATGTCGACGTGGCATTCCCGCTCGGACGCTTCGTTGCCGTTACCGGCGTCTCCGGGTCGGGCAAGAGCACGCTCGTGTCCGATGTCCTGTACCGCGCCCTCGCGCACGAGCTCAACGGCTCCCGCGAGAGACCGGGCGCTCACGCGTCGCTCGAAGGGCTCGAGGCGGTCGACAAGGTGATCGACATCGACCAGAGCCCGATCGGCCGGACGCCGCGCTCGAATCCCGCCACCTACACGGGGCTGTTTGCGCCGATCCGTGAGCTCTTTGCCGGCACCCCCGAGGCCAGACTTCGAGGCTACATGCCCGGCCGCTTCAGCTTCAACGTCAAGGGCGGCCGGTGCGAGCACTGCAAGGGCGACGGCATCCTCAAGATCGAGATGCAGTTCCTGCCCGACGTCTACGTCCCTTGTGAGATCTGCAAAGGCAAGCGCTATAACCGCGAGGCGCTCGAGATCCACTACCGCGGACGGTCGATCGCCGACGTCCTCGAGATGACCATCGAGGAGGCGCTCGACTTCTTCGCCGCCGTGCCGAGCGTGAAGGCCAAGCTACAGACGCTCTTCGACGTTGGCCTGGGCTACGTCCATCTCGGCCAGCCTGCGACGACGCTGTCCGGTGGCGAGGCGCAGCGAGTGAAGCTGGCCACGGAGCTGTCAAAGCGGGCCACGGGCCGGACGATCTACGTGCTCGACGAGCCGACGACGGGCCTCCACATGGCCGACGTCGAGAAGCTCCTGCAGGTTCTCCACCGGCTGGTGGATACCGGCAACACCGTTATCGTGATCGAGCACAACCTCGATGTTGTCAAGACGGCCGACTGGATCGTGGACCTGGGTCCGGAGGGCGGCGACCGGGGCGGCTACGTTATCGCCGAGGGCACACCCGAGGACATCGCCCGGACGCCCGGATCTGCCACCGGGGACTACCTGGCCAGGGTGTTGCGCGGAGAACCGTTGGTGCCGCTTTCGGCGGTCACGTTCGCCGAGTCGGGTGGCCACGTGCGCCTGCCAGCGGCGCTAGTTCCGGCCGACAGCGCGCCGCCGCCGCGCAAGCGGGCTGCCGCCGTCGGTGTCCTTCCCTCAGGCGAGTAGGGGAGTCGGGAAGCCGCCGGTTCGTCGTCGACCGGGTACTCGCCGCGTCCCAGCCGCCGGACTGCGTGCCCGGGTGGGCCTGGCCGCGGGAAACAGGACCCGCCGCCGCCCGGCCGCCGGTCGAACGCGGGCCGAGCAGCTCGCTGCCGCCACGCCGCTTCCGTGACGGTCGGCTAGGATGGACCCATGCCGGACATCGAGTATGCGTTTCTGGCCGACTCCGCCCAGGTTCAGCCCGGGTCGAAGTTCTACGTCCTGGGAGGCGGGGTTTCTCGGTTGGCCGGCCCGTCGTTTCCGTTCGTTCATCCTCACCTGTCCATCGTGGTGGGTTTGCGTCTCACATCGGCGGAGCGCGCTCGCGAGCACGACCTCGGGTTCGTGGTAACCGCCCCGGACGGCGGCGATGTGACGAGCGCCACGGGCCGAGTCATCTCGCACGGGCAGGCCGACCCGGCCGATGTCGTTCTGACGATCGCGATCGACCTCTGGAACATGACCCTCAAGATGGCCGGCGAGCACTCGGTTCGAATCACGATCAACGGGTCGGAGCGCAAGCGGCTTCCTCTGGTCGTGACCGGACCCCTCGAGATCACCGCTCCCGAACCGCAGCGCTACCTGGCCTGACGTGGCGAAGGGCCCGGAGCCGGCCAGGCACGAGCTGCCGGTGATCGACGAGGCCGCTCTGGCCGCGGCCCGCGACGCCGACCGGCTTCTCGCGAGCGCCCGCGAGCGCGGGGCGGGGCGCTGGTCCGACTTCCTGGCTGCGGTTCCGGATCAGCTCCGCGATGCCGGGGTCGCCGAGCTTCGGGTCGTCGCCATGCGCGTCCGGGCTGCCTATGGGCCAAAAGACTCGATTCGGGAGTCGCTTCCGGCAGAAGTGACGGAGCCATTCCTGGACGACCTCGATCGACTGCGGAAGGCCCTGGCTCGCGAACTCGCCGAGCGCTGAGCGACTCACGGCATCCGGACGGCGCACTCGGGCGAGTCCGCAGCCCGACCGAATCTCCGAGAGGGGCAGCGTGGGCTATCCTCGGCGGAGGCACCGGATCGTGCCGTTCGTCGAGGCTCGGCTGGAGGTTGGCGCGTGAACTCTTCCGGGGCCCCCCCGGGCCGGGAGAACCCTCCTTTGCCCCCGGGCCTTCGCGTTGCCGGCCTGGGGTCGCGCACAGGCGCCTGGTTGATCGACTGCCTGATCCTGGGCGTCTTCCAGGTCGCGTTCTGGCTCTTCGCCGGCGCCGTCGGGATCGTCCGCATCGATCCGGAGGCCCAGCGGCAGCTGGAGGCGGCGCCGCTGGCCATGCCAACGGTGGCACCCTATCAGGCGAATCTGCCGCTGCTGGCGCTTCTCCTGGCGGCTTTCGTCCTCCTGAACGTGGTCTATGCCGCGGCCTGCTGGTCCGGTCTCCGGGGGACACCGGGGCAGAGACTGCTGTCGCTTCAGGTCGGGTTGGCGGCCACGGGCCGTAATCTCGGGTCCTGGAGCGCCCTGGTTCGGGCAGTCATCTCGGTCGGCATCCCGATCGCAGCGGTGGCCGGTGTCTACTACGCGGTTTTCGCATTCGAGACTTCAGTGCCGTGGTCCGACGTGATGAATCCGCAGGCGGGCGGGCCGGCAGAGGCATGGCTGTCCTCATGGTCCGGCGTGCTGCTGCTGGCAATCTTCGTGGCCGTGGGTTGGCCAGCCGTTCTCCTGATTACCACGGCGACGAGCCGGACGCGGCAGGGCCTCCACGACCGACTGGCCGGCTCACTGGTGGTAGGTAAAGCCGCGACTCCAAGGTGGGTGGGGTCCGCGTACGGCCCGGGCACTGGCCCCGGCTATGGCCAGCCAGGGTACGGGCCGCCGTTGGGGTACTGGCCGCCACCCGGTAGCCCGCCGCCGGGCGATTCGCCCGAACCCGGGGCACCGGCGGGCAGCCAGCCAGCGGGCAGCCAGCCGGCTTCGAGTCCGCCGACTTCGAGCCAGGGGACGCCACCCGATGCAGGGGCCGGAAACCCCTCTCAGGGTTGGAGTCAGTCGCAATGGCGTCCAGAGGCCCCCGGCTTCGGTGAGACGGACGCTCGGCCCGCCGCGCGGAGGGCGGTCCTCAACCGGCGCATAGCCGCCTACCTTGTCGATTGCTTGTTCGTCCTGCTGATTTCGGTCGTGACGGAGTCGCTGGTGGCCGCGGCGCTGTTTCCCTCCAGTGGCTCCACCATCGACGATCGGACCTACATTCTGCTGGGGCTCGTCGGCGGGTTCGAGCAGCTGGTGTACTTCACCGCGTCGTGGGCCCTGCTGAAGGGGACGCCGATACAGCGCGCGATGCACCTGACGGTGGAGGACGTGACCAGCGGCAGGGCCCTGACGTGGATGGACGCGCTTGTCCGGTGGGCCGTGCTCCAGGGCCCGTTCGCTCTCGTGACCATCGTTCCGAGCGCGCTCCGCACGCCCGTCCAGTTGGTCGCCGTCGTCTGGGCCGTGGTCCTCCTGTCGGCGACCAGGAGTGGTCCGGAAGGGCGAGGTCCACACGACCGTCTCGTGAACAGCCGCGTTATGCGGGACGCGTGATCTTTCGGGCGCGCCCTTCATCGACGGTCGCCGACCAGGCCGAGCTCAGCCTCGCTGAAAGCTTCGAGGAGGAACGGAGACGGCGAGGCAGGATCGAAGACGAGCGTCAGCGATCGACGCGCGCGAGTCCATGCCACGTAGGCGAGCCGGCGTTCTTCTTCGAGGGCTCGCGTGGGGTCCGGAGCTTCGCCGATCGAGCGCGCCGATGGGAAGCGGCCCGAGTCGAGTCCGATGACGGCGACATGGTCGAACTCCAGGCCCTTGGTGGAGTGGGCGGTGGCCAGAGTCAGGATCGCGTCGTCGCGGCGCAGCTCCGCGACACGGGCGCGGTGCTGCGCCAGGGCGTCCGCCAGATCGGCCAGCGTCCGGTACGGCGCCGCCCACCCGACCAGGGCCGCCAGCAGATCAGCCGTCCCGACGGGAAGCAGCTCGTCCGCATCACGACGGTCGGCGTCGGCCGTGGCCTCTCGGTGCCGTGCGAACGGCGCCACCGGCAGGCAAAGGGTCTCGACCCCAGCCACGGCAAGGGCCGCCAACCGGGGAAGTGGAGCGTCGCCGGCCGGCGAGGCAGCCGCCGCGGCCGCCGTGAGGATCGCGTCGACGCGGGGGTCTTCGGACTGGAAGCGAAGCCGACGCGCACGGAAGGGCGAACCCATCTCGAGCGCCACGACTGCCGCGGGCAACAGTTCTGCGTTCGTTCGCGCCAGGATCGCCCGCGTTCGGCCGTCATCCGGCCAGCTCTCGTAGACGTGGCGCATCCGGACCGTCTCGTCCGATCCATCTGCTGCGAGGATCAGCCTGCCCTCGGCCGTTGGGCCGGCCCGGATCGTCTTCGTGAACCGCTCGGCGTTGTTGACCACCAGCCGGACCGCTCGGTCCACGACCGGCCGAGGACAGCGGTAGTTGACGGTCAGATCGATGCGGCGCAGGCCGGGCAGCGCGTCGGCCAGGGCAATCACTCTCCGAACGTCGGCCAGCCTCCAGCCGTAGATCGTCTGGACGCTGGCGCGGACGAGGAAGGTTCGGGGAGGTTAGGTGCGGTGACGTTTAGGCAAGCTGTCGTGCTAGATTGCTCGCGGTTCGGCCGAGGCAGGTCCGAACGGGCGGGAGGCGTCGATGAGGGACAGAGGGCAGTTCCAGAGCGGTCGCCGAGCATCTGCCATTTTGGCGGCAACGGCGCTGCTTGCCCTCGTCCTCGCCGCCGTCGCCTCCTGCGGCTCGAACGGCCCCACACCAAGCCCGGTTGCAAGCCAAACCGCACCGCCGACCACGTCGCCCTCGCCTTCGCTCACATCGTCACCTTCGCCGGCGCCCTTTCCCACTCCGACGGGCCCCTTCTGGTTCGTTGACCCGTCCACATTCCCGAGCCAGTCACCCGACCTCATCGCCGCCATCGAGGCTTTGTCGGTGCGACCCTCCACCGGCACCCTGTTCCAGGTTGACTCGCTGCTCGTATCGGGTGACTGGGCCATCGCCTGGGCCGCAGTGGAGCCCTTCCCGAGCGCCCTTGCCTCACCAGCCGAGACGGTCGTGGTGATCGGTCATCTGGTCGGCGGCAACTGGGTCCTTGTCAGCGACCGCGATCCGACCTTCTGCGCCGTCCTGGCCCAGGCTCCCCAAGACATCGCCAACGACCAAGAGCGGGCCTACTTCTCCGGGTCCCACTAGATGCGCAGCAGCCTGTTGAGCCTGCTCATCGCCCTGCCGCTGCTAGCCGCAGCCGCACCCGTCCACGCCGCCGCCAGCCCGTATCTGTTGCCATTCCCGGCTGGCACGAGCGTGGCCGTGACCGAAGGCAACTCCGAGGGCGACCACGAGGCCATCAACGGCGAGCAGTACGCCTTCGACTTCATGGTAGCCGGAGTCCAGGCTGGGGTCCCAACTCCTGTCGTGGCCGCTCGTGCCGGCACCGTGATTGGCACCCAGTCAGCCGTTCTATCGCCCTGGATCGGCCTCATGAACCCCTGCCCGACCTTTGCCTGCTGGACCAGGGCGGCCTTCGTGTTGGTGGACCAGGGCGACGGCACCTCGGCTCTATACGAGTCTGCGGACCCCGCCGTGATCGTCGGTACCCCCGTGACCCAGGGAACCCTGATCGGGCAACTCATGCCCTCGGGTCTGTCGGTCGCTCCTAGCCTTCTCTTCCAGGTGGAAACCACTCCCGCGACGTCTGCACGCACCAAGGCAGGCTGGTGGCACACCGCCTCCCTGCCCGTTTCCTTCGCCGATCCCGACGTGCTGGCGAAGGTCCCTGGCGGTGTCCCGACCCGCCAGAAGGGGCCCTACTCCCCATCGGTGGCCGAGTCTGACCCGCCGATCAACGATGTCCAGATCAACGAACTAACCAAGCAGTCGGGCGAACTGTCCTATTCCCCCGTCGGGTTCACTCCCGGGTACGTCCTAGAAGAGCAGAACGCCACCGTCGTAGCCGTCGATCCGGACCCGAAGTCCTCAGTCGTTTGGTTCGCGGCAACGCTGGACGGGAGTAGGCTAGCCCGAACACGAGACTTCGGGACCTACACCTACAAAGGGCGAGACGTACCCCTGTACAGCTACGAGGGCCTGACGATCTGGTACTGGATCGACAGCCCGACCTATCTGGTGATGAAGGGCCACGCTGGTGACTCTGGGGCGGGCGTACTCGTCCCGGGTGGCATGGACAACATAGCTCCCTATCTGCAGGTGGGGGATGTCATCTGGACGGTGGCGACTGGCTTGACTGCAGCCGGGGGGGCAACCACTGCCACGAAAGCAAGCATGAATAGGGAGACTCTCCTGGCGCTAAACCGATCCGTTGGCGCACCCAACAACAGGACGAGCAGAGCTTTCGAGTTCTACGTAGACACGATCACGGTCGCGAAGGACGAGAACTGATAGTCCGTTCGGCTGCGGCTCCATACCATTCCGGGGTCCGCGCTATTCGTCAGTCGGGCGACGGCTTCGGGGCGGTCGGCCCTGATTAGTAGCCGCCTCGTGCTCGCAAGTAACCGGATACTGCCCCATGGGCACCTGCCTGCGCGGTCCGGCCGCGACACTCCGAGCAGTAGGTGCTGGAGTGTCGCTGGTCGCGGACCTCCTCCTGTCAGTTGCGGAGCCGGCCTCGCGATCTTCTACGTCTACGGCTGTCCGGTGAACCGCAGACGGTCAATCCCTGGCCGTATTCGCTTCCCCCGTTCATGCAGTCGCTGCTTCCCGGCCAGTCGCCCTCGCCGAGCCCATGAAGAGGTTGGGCTCGGCACTCTGTCGCGGGCGAGCGTGCTATCGCAGGCGCGGCCGACGAATGCCTGTATTGGTCCCTGGGCAACGGTCAGCGGGCCCAGGCGACCGCCGGCCTGCCGGACGGGGACTGGTAGTGAGGCGATCAACGACTGGTCGTCATCGCCGACAAACAGCACCTGGTTGCGTGGCGCGGCCAGCGCCAGAGCAAGCTGGAGTTGCGTGCGATCTACGTCCTGGACCTCGTCCACCAGCAGGTGCTCGCACTTGGCGCGCCAGCGGCGGAGGAGAGGGGGCCTGGCTTCGAGCAGCCGAACCGCTCTGGCAACTAGGTCGTCGAAGTCGAGCCCGCCGGCGTCTTCCAGCGCCTGCTCATACGCGAGAAAGGCTCGGGCGACCGGTCCGGGTTGCGGATCGGTGGCCACCCGCGCAGCCGTTACGCCGATTTCGAGCTTGAGCCGACTGAAGGCGTCGTCGAGGTGACGGATCGCGCCGCGCGTGATGTCCGGCCACATGTCGCGCAGGACTGCCTCACGATCCAACAACGGATCGACCGATTCGTCGCCGTCGGCGAGGATCTCGCGACCGAGGGCGTGGAATGTATTGACGCGGACGCTGCCGGCGGCCAGGCCGAGCGGTTCAAGCGCCGCATCCACTCGCGCGGCCATCTCATCCGCGGCTCGCTTGTTGAAAGTGACCGCGGTGATCGTCGCCGGGTCTGCTCCGGTCGCCACGAGCCACGCGATCCGCGCTACGAGTGTCTTAGCCTTGCCACTCCCGGCGGGAGCCACGCACAGGATCGGACCGGGCGGCGCGGTGGCGGCCCGCCGCTGATCAGGCGCCAGGCCGCCCAGGCGATCGGCGACGGAGGCGGGGAGCATGCGGGGAGGATGGCAAGCGGCGCTCTACCGCGGCTTAGCTCGATCGCTGAGTCGCGCCAGACTACGGGCCTGACTGTCGCGCGAGTAGTAGTCGGCCACCGCGGGGAACGATGGCCCCTGGCTCCCAGATCATGCCCGGATAGGTTGTCCGCGCAGGGGATTGTGAATCCACTGCCCGCGAACCCTATCTGGCCTTCTGAGCGCTCCTGCAGATGTCGCACAGAGGATGGTCGGCCGTGCCGTCGCGCAGGTCTTCGTCGGCGATCTTCCGGCCGTCTTCGCAGTCGGGCCGATTGTGATACCTCGGATCGGCATCCGGGGAGGCCGAGTGGTAAGCGCGCCAGTCGTTTCGAGCCTCTATCCCGTGCCGTATCAGATCGTCCATTGCTGGACTCCTTGTGATGCCACGCCGGGGTGGCTGGCTGCAGCATGACCTCCCGGGGTGAACTCATCATCGCCAGAGACAGCCGCCGCCGCAAGGGTCAGCCATGGGCGATCTGGCCCGCGGGCGCCGTCAGCCCCGTTTGGACGGGGCCGTCGCTGACACAGTCGACGCCAACGGCTGGATCGGTTGCCGCCGACTGCGGCTGTGGCGAGGCGCGATCAGCGGCCGCCACCTACCCGGGCGCCTACCACGCCTGCGCCGGCGAGTCACGACCGCGCGTAGATGATCGCCTGGGAGTTCGACCAGATCTGCCGGTAGCCGGCGGTCGAGAGGTCGGCCTGCGTCTGGGCGATGAGGTCCGGCCCGAGATTGGCCGGCTCGAGAACCACGTAACCGTAGTCGCTTGCGATCTGCTGGTCGAGCTGGTCGAAGCCGAGCAGGCGACCCCCCACGGTGTGGATGCTCAGTTCCGGCTGGAGCGAGATCGACGTCTCCATCGCGCCGGTGAAGACACCGATGGGCACCGAGACCCACTGCTGGAAGCTGGACGCGATGTGCAGCACCTGTGTCGTGGGGCCGAGACGACCTGCCTCTTCTTCCGCGCGAAGCTCGTCGACGACCTGCTGCTCTGCCGCGTCGATAATCAGGCGCGAGTCGGGATAGCCAACCCAGTACCCCGTTTCCGCTTCCCGCAAGGCGAGCCCGAGCGACTCGGCCCCGCGGTGCTCGCCGATCTGGACGTTCGTGGCGAGCGGTTCCGTGATCGGGTACACGGCGACCAGCAGGAAGATCCCAACTGCCGCGGGCTTCAGCAGGCCGAGCCAGCGTTGACGGCACACGGCCGCCAGCGCCCCAGCGGCACCGATGGCGAGCATCACCGGCAGCCAGTACTCGACCGACTTCGGGACTTCGTAGTGGACTGACTGCTCGGTCAGGTTCGCGTAACCGACGAACCCCGATGCGGCCCAGGCGGCAAGCCCGGCGACGATGCCGCACCCAAGGAGAATCCAGCCCCGGCCGAACCTGAGCAACGAAACAGCCGCCCCGGCGAGGCTCAGCCACACCAGGTGCGGGAAGTCGACCATGAGCTCGCCGGCGGGATCGGCGGGATTGACCGGGTCGCCCGATGGCGGAATCTTCGAGGCGGCCACGATGAGCAGGGCCACGATCGCACACCCGACGAGCGCGGCGCGCCCCAGGTCCACGAGGTCTATCGTCCCGAACGAACCAGCATCGAGTGACCGGAATCTGGGTTTCCGAAGCGGGGCGCTCGGCCGGGCTGGGCGCAGTCGCTCGGCCAGGGCGCCGCCGACGAACGAGAGACCGAAGGCCAAGGCGATGCCGGCGAGGAGGAAGACTGCCCCGACCCACGCCGGTGCTGCGATGCCGCTCATGGTCAGCGCTTGTGGCACGGTCATGATCGCGCCACCGCCCAAGGCCGGCACGAGTCGGCGTCCGAGGCTGGCCGGATAGAGGACGAGGGCCCCTCCGGCAGCCGTGAAGGCCACCAGCCCGACCAGGGGGTGAACGAGAAAGCCCGCTCCGAGCGCGAATGCGAGACCGAGATCGGGCCGACGCGAGGAGGAAGAGACGCCGACCACGGGCACTGCTTTGGTGCCGGCCACGGGCGTCAGGTCGCCGCCGGGCACGCGCTCCCGAGTGCCGCCGACCGCAGGCCCCGCGTCGCCGGCCCCGAGTCGCCGCCGTCCGTTCAACTCGACCGCTATCACGCTCAACGCCCAGGCCGCGAGCGGGAACACGACGACGGTGTCGCGGCTGTCCGGGATCCGCATGAAGGTGAACGTGAGGGGAAATGTGAGCAGCACCCAGAAGCTCGCTCCGCTCCCGAACAAGTCGCGGGTCAGCCGGCGGACCGCCAGTGCCAGGAGGATGGTCAAGGGCAGAGCGAAGGCGGCATCGGCCAGGACCGCATCGAGGTTGGTAACTGTTGTGAGCTGACCCAGCAGGGCCACGTAGCCGAGCATCAGGCGCGACGGCCCGTAGATCGGGGAGGGAGAAGTTGTCAGCGTGGCAAAGCTGCCGAAGACGCGGACATGCTCGACTGGGGCGACGTGGTTCGGTAGGACATCCATGAACGGCACGGCCGGGGAGGCCAGCTGGACGATGACCGGACCGGCCCAGATCGCGAGCACGAGCAGCCACCAGGCGGCCGGCCGTATCGTCCGCAGGCGAATCGGAGCCGCCATCAGCGGCCGCTCTCGACGCGTGGCGAAGTACGCCATGGCCAGCGCGATGTGCAGGGCAACCAGCTCAGGCCAGCCGAAGAACCCAGCGCTGCCCAGGAGGAAGAGCGCCATCGCGTCGAGAGCCACGGCCGCGGCGAACCCGGCGAGGGCAACCTCGGAGAGGCTTCGGAAGGCGGGCGCCCCGAGCAACCGCAGGGCCACGGCGCCGGCGAGCACGTTCGCGGTCGTCGCGACCGCCATCAGGATCGCCGCGGGCCCAGTGGTCGGAAGCTGCGACAGGACGCCGTCTACTGCCCCGCCGTAGGTAAAGCCCCACAGCGTCGAAGTGCGCACTACCTCGAGACCGGCGACGAGGAGCCCGAAACCAAAGAGCAGCGCCACGCTGAGGTAGGCGACGTGACGGTTGCGGCCGATCACGCCGCCCGCCAGTCCAAGCCGCCGGGCCGACGCGCCGGGCCGGGAGTCATCGCCGGAGCGGTCGACTGGATCACTCACCCGAGAATCATCCCACACGGCTTCTGCTGCCGGCCGTTCTGGTGGAACCGGACCGTGGGCCGTGTCCGGGGGGGGATCGGCATGGTTGGGCTGCACCACCGGGCGCGGCTCACAGTGAAGCGAAGGACTCCATCTCCGACTCCGAGAGGCGCCATCCCGCCGCGGCGACGTTGGCTCGGATCTGTTCGGGGGCGCTGGCACTCGCGATCACCGAGCCGACGATGGGCTGACTGAGCAGCCAGCCGAAGGCCAGGTCCAGCAGGGAGTGGCCTCTGTCCGCCGCGAATCCTTCGAAGGCGCGGATCCGCTCGAAGCTGGCCGGTGTCATGACCTGGTGGGAGCGCGGGCTTTCGGACAGCCGGCCGCGGCCCTCGCCGCCGGGCTTGTACTTGCCCGTCAGAAAGCCCGATTCGAGCGGAAAGTAGGGGATGATGCCCAATCCGTGGGCCTGGCAGGCCGGGATCACTTCGGCCTGGATGCCTCTGGTCAGCAAGTTGTAGTGCATCTGGGCCGAGATCGGTCGGGCGAAGTGCTCTGTACGCGCTGTCCAATCGGCGTCGACGATCTGCCAGGCCGCGAAGTTGCTGTGGCCGACATACCGGACTTTGCCCGAACGGACGAGGTCGTCGAGCGCCCTCAATGTCTGGTCGACGGGGATCTGCGGATCGGGCACGTGGACCTGGTAGAGGTCGATGTAGTCGGTCTGGAGGCGCCGCAGGCTGTCTTCAGCCGCCCGGACGATCCAACCTCGCGATGCGCCGCGGTCGGTGGGCGAGTCGCCCATCGGCATGCCGAACTTCGTGGCGAGGACGAATCGAGCCCGCCGACCGGCCAGGAGGCGACCCAGCTGCGACTCGGAACCGCCGGCGCCGGCTTCCGAGCCACGAACATACACGTCGGCCGTGTCGATGAAAGTCACGCCTTCTTCGTAAGCCTCGTCGAGGACCAGCCGCGCGGCACCATCGCCGAGCCGACCGGCGAAGTTGTTGGTACCCAGGCCAACGGCCGACACGGCCAGATCGGAGTCGCCCAACCGCCGAAGCTCCAAGTCCGCACCTCCTTCGCCGAAGCCTACGCGGAAGCTCGATGGGTCGCAGGAGACGAGATTGGGTCGCGGGCGGCAGGAGCGACCCGGTCGAGCCCGGCTGCGGACGTCCAGGCAGCCGGAGAGTTCGAGCGGACGGGCCGTCCCATCGATCCTTAGAATGTCCGCCAAACGAGCACCGGCCTCCAGGCGCGGATCGGCCGGGAAGGTCGATCGATGGAGCGAGAGGACGGCGGACATGGCGACGATGAAGACGGGACGGGCAGGGCCCGACGAGACGGCGGGGGCGGGCCTCGTCGAGCCAATGCTCGGGTTCACGTTCGACGACGTCCTGCTGATCCCGCAGTACTCGGAGATCCTGCCGGGCGAGACCGACGTGCGGAGCCGATTCTCGCGCAACATTGGCCTGAACACTCCGGTTGTCAGCGCGGCCATGGATACGGTGACCGAGGACGGGATGGCTGTGGCCATCGCCCTGGAGGGCGGCGTTGGCGTCATTCACAGAAACCAGACCCCGGAGCGGCAGGCCGAGCAGGTTGCCGCGGTGAAGGCGGCGGTTGTGCCGGCCGAATCGCGGCTGGCCAACGTCGATGGGCGGGGACGTCTTCGAGCGGTCGCCGCGGTAGGCGTCGGGCCGGACTCCGTCGCACGCGCCGAGCAACTCGTCAGAGCCGGCGTTGACGCGCTCGTGGTCGACACCGCCCATGGCCACTCTCGCAATGTCATCGACGCGTTGCGACGATACCGCGCCAGCTACGGAACGGCGATCGACCTCGTCGCCGGCAACGTCGCCACTTCCGAGGGCACCGCCGCTCTCATCGAGGCCGGTGCGGACGGCGTGAAGGTTGGCATCGGCCCGGGCGCCATCTGCACCACGCGGATCGTAGCGGGCGTCGGTGTTCCGCAGCTCACTGCGATCATGCTCGCTGCGTCGGTCGCTCGATTGCATGACGTGCCCGTGATCGCCGACGGTGGGATCAGATACTCCGGCGACATCGTCAAGGCGCTGGCCGCCGGAGCGGATTCGGTCATGCTCGGCCGTCTGCTGGCCGTGGCGGAGGAAAGCCCGGGCGAGGCCGAGCGCGTCGGCGGCCGTGTCGTCAAGCAGTTTCGCGGCATGGGCTCGCTTGCGGCGATGTCGGCTGGCAGCGACCGCTACCCGCAGGTCGACCGGCGCAAGCTCGTGCCGGAAGGAGTCGAGGCGATCGTCTCCGTGGCCGGGCCGCTGTCGGGCATCCTCTACCAGCTGATCGGCGGCATGCGCGCCGGCATGACGTACTGCGGAGCCGGCTCGATCATCCAGCTCCGTGCGAACGCCCGGTTCGTCCAGCTGACTCACTCGGGTCAGATCGAGAGCCACCCGCACGACATCGAGATCGCCCGCTCCGCGCCCAACTACCCGTAGCTCGCGTCTCGACGCCAGCCAGGTGCTGGCCTCCGGAGACTGGATCTCGAGGCAGGACGGCAAGTTGCCTGGTGGTGGCCGCGGTACGCATAGAATCGCCCCGTGACTCCCGAGCTCGAAGCTACGCTGCGGCGACTGCCAGACCGGCCGGGCGTGTACCTGATGAAGGACGCCCGGGGGACAGTCATCTACGTCGGCAAGGCCCAGAGCCTGCGCAGCCGCGTGCGCAGCTACTGGCAGAAAGGTACCGGCGGCGGTGAGAGCCAGCTCATACGCAGCGTGATCGACCGGATCGCCGACCTCGAATACACAATGACCGACTCGGTCAGCGAGGCGCTGCTGCTCGAGATCAACCTCGTCAAGCGCTACCGGCCGCGCTACAACGTCCGGCTCAAGGACGACAAGAGTTACCCGTTCATCAAGATCACCCTGGCCGACGACTTCCCGCGGGTCGAGCGAACGCGCAAGCTGCCGGCCGACGGCAGCCGCTACTTCGGGCCGTATGCGTCGGCGAGCAGCGTAGACGAGGCGATGAACCTCATCCGGCGGCTCTTCCCGTTTCGGACCTGCACGCTCGACATTCACGAGGGCCGTAAGGCGATCGAGCGGCCTTGCCTCCTGTACCACATCAAGCGCTGCCAGGCGCCGTGCGTCGGCTACGTCGGCAAGGCGGACTACGGCGCAGACATCGAGCAGATCGTGCGGTTTCTCGAGGGCCGCCAGGAGGTGGTCGCGCGTGAGCTAACACGCCAGATGAGAGCGGCCTCCGAGGCCACGGAGTACGAGCGCGCCGCCGTGCTGCGGGACAAAGTCCGGTCGATCGAACGGACCATGGAGTCTCAGAAGATGGCGGCTCATGCCACGACCGAGGAGGATGTCCTCGGGCTGGCGCGGCAAGACGGTCAGGCTGCGGTCCAGCTCTTCGCGGTTCGCGGCGGAAAGATGATCGGGCGCGACGTGTTCCTGCTCGACGCCCCTCGCGAGACGGATGAGGCGGCCGTTCTGGCAGGCTTCGTGCAGCAGTACTACGAGCGCGCCACCTCGATCCCGCCGGCGGTTCTCGTGCCGGCGCTGCCCGAAGATGCCCCGGAGCTCGAAGGATTTCTCGGGGAGCGGCGGGGAGCGGCGGTTCACTTCCGGGTGCCCCAACGCGGCGAAAAGCGAGAGCTCCTGGAGCTTGCCACTCGCAACGCCACGGAGACCCTCGCCCGAGAGCACGCCCGCTGGCTTGCCGACCAGGGCAAGACCCTGGCCGCCTTGGAGGAACTGGCCGAAGCGCTCGGTCTGGCCGGGCTCCCAACGCGCATCGAGTGCTACGACATCAGCAACTTCCAGGGAGCCCAGTCGGTCGGGAGCATGGTCGTCTTCGAGGAAGGCAGGCCGCGGACCGGCGAGTACCGTCGCTTCCGTATCAAGGAAGTGCAGGGGCCAAACGACTTCGCGAGCCACCAGGAAGTGTTGCGGCGTCGCTTCCGCCGCGCGAAGACGGGCGAGGAGGGCAACGAGGAAGAGCTGCGCTGGCAGCTGCCGGACCTCGTCGTAATCGACGGCGGCAAGGGGCAGCTCTCGGCCGCGAGGGAGGCCCTGGACGAGCTTGGCTACCCCGATCTGGCGGTCGTGGGCCTGGCCAAGGAGCGCGAGGAGATCTTCCTGCCCGAGCGCGAGGATCCGGTCCTGCTGCCGACGACCTCGCCGGCGCTGTACCTGATGCAGCGGCTCCGCGACGAGGCGCATCGCTTCGCGATCACCTACCACCGATCTCTTCGGGCGAAGGCGGCAACTCGCTCTGCGTTTGACGACATGCCCGGAGTTGGACCAAAACGCAGGGCCGCGCTGCTTCGCGTTTTCGGCTCGGCCAGGCGGGTGCGCGAGGCGCCGGTTGATCAGGTTGCGGCGGTTCCAGGCATCGGTCCGGCGCTGGCTGCGAAGATCAAGGCTGGGCTCGAGCCGTAGAGGTGGTGCACCACGCGAGGACCGGAGCGGCCGTCCTCGGCCGGCGCGACGCACAGTGCAACCGCCGGGCGACGCGCCGCCCACCCGAACCCTGGTATCATCCCGGCTCGTGCGAAGACTGCTGCCTCTCCTGATACTGGCCATCGGCCTGCTGGCGTGCTATGTCGATTTCGTGCCCGGCGCGAAGTTCGTCGTCCTGGACAACATCAATGGTGGCCTCGATCAGCCGCTCCAGACATTGCTGGGGCTCGACCTCAAGGGCGGTTCCGCGATCACCTACCAGGCTCAGCCCGCGAACGGCCAGCAGCCTGACTCGACCGCAATGGAAGAGATCCGGTCGATCATGGAAGATCGCGTTAACTCGAGCGGCCTGACCGAGGCACTCGTCCAGACCGAGCAGAACAATGAAGTGATCGTAGAAGTGCCTGGGGCAGCGGACGCCCAGGCGGTCGCCAATCTCGTCGGGCAGACGGGCAACCTGGAGTTCGTCCTGCTCCCGCCCGCCCAGTACGGCACCGGCGGTTCGAGCGGGACCGCCGGCTCGACGGCCCTCCCGGCGCCGAACACGGCGATAGATCCGACGCTGCCGGCCCAGTTCACGGGCAGCCAGCTCGATCCCAGTGCGATCGCCGCCCAATACGACTCCACCGCCGGATGGGAAGTCACATTCGCGTTCAAGAGTCCGGCGTCGACGAATTTCGGGACCTGGTCCGCAGCGCACGTGAACGACTACTTCGCGATCGTCCTCGATGGCAACGTGGTGTCGACACCCTACATCGCGTCCGCAATCACCAACGGCAGTGGCGTAATCAGCGGCGGCAGCTTCACCCAGGCCAGCGCCAAGCAGCTGGCCACCGTCCTCGAGTACGGTGCGCTTCCGTTCCCGGTCACGGAGGTTCAGCGGACGACCATCCCGGCGTCGCTCGGCCAGAGCTTCCTTGATCAGACGCTTTTCGCCGGCGGCATCGGCATCTGTCTGGTCCTTCTCTTCATGCTGGTCTACTACCGGCTGCCGGGGCTGGTTGCCAGCGTCGCCCTTATCTACTACGGGCTGGCCGTGTACGCGCTGTTCCGAATCATCCCGGTGACGTTGAGCCTGGCCGGCATAGCGGGCTTCGTGCTCTCGGTAGGCATGGCCGTCGACGCGAACATCCTCATCTTCGAGCGGACGAAGGAAGAGCTACGGACAGGCAAGACGCTCGTGACCGCGATCGAGGCCGGCTTCATCCGAGCCTGGAACTCGATCCTCGACTCCAACGTGTCATCTCTCATTACGGCTTCGATCCTGTACTTCGGCGGGTCGTCCACGATCAAGGGCTTCGCCCTGGTCCTGATCATCGGTGTCGCCACATCCATGTTCACCGCATTCACGGTCTCGCGGACGCTGCTGCGTTTCGTCGTGCGCCAGCCGGTCGTTCAGAAGGCCTGGCTCTACGGCGTTACCGACGAGGAGTTCCAGGCGAGGGCCGTGGGCGGTCGACTTGCCCGGCGGGAGGCCCGCGGACGTGTTTGACGTCATCGGCAAGCGGAACTGGTTCTTCCTCTTCTCCGGCCTGGTCGTCGTTCCCGGCCTGATCTTCATCCTGCTCACTCCCATCACGAACGGGAAGGTCGGGCTGCAGTTCTCCGTCGACTACACCGGTGGGACGGTCTGGCAGGTCCAGTTCAAGAACGTGAACGCCTCCGCCGCCGAAGTGAAGGCCGTCTTGGACAGCCAGGGCGTCACCGATGCGGAGGTCAGCGAGGACACGTCCAGCTACTTCACCATCCGGACGAAGCGCGTTGATCTCTTCCCGCAGCCCACGCCGGTCCCAACGCCGAATGCCTCGGCAGTCGCCTCCGCCGCGGCAAGTGCCTCGGCCGGCGCCTCGGCAGGAGCCAGCGCGAGCGCCTCGGCCGAAGCCAGCGCCATCGCCTCGGGCGGGGCCGCCGCGGCAGCGAGCGCGAATGCCTCGGCGGTAGCCAGTGCATCGGCCGCGGCCATTGCCAGCCGCAGCCCGGCCGCGAGCGGCAGCGCTTCGCCGAGCCCCTCGGCCTCCCCAAGCCCATCCCCGTCAGCCAGCCCATCCGCCGCCCCGAGCGCGTCTGCGTCCACCTCGGCGGCCCCGAGTGCGAGCCCGACGCCATTCGTCAACAGCACCGACCAGAACGGCAAGGCTTGCCAGCGAGTCATCCCGACGGAGGGCAAGTTGGCCACCATCGCAGCGGCCATGCAGGCCGACCCGAAGCTCGGCCCCATCTCATGTACGGGCGAGACCGCCACGGTCGGGCCGGTCATCAGCGCCCAGCTCATTCAGCAGGCCGTGCAGTTGATCCTTCTTGGATCGCTCGGCATCCTGATCTGGGTCTGGATCCGGTTCGGGAACGTCAAGTTCGGGGCTACGGCCCTGGTGGCCCTCGTCCATGACGTCATCGTCGTCGTCGGGATCTTCGCGATCCTCGGCACGCTCTTCGGCGTCCAGATAGATTCGCTCTTCGTGACGGCGATGCTGACCATCATCGGATTCAGCGTCCACGACACGATCGTCGTCTACGACCGGATTCGCGAGAACAAGGCGCGTCACGCTGGCGAGCCGTTCGATCAGATCGTCAACCACTCGATCCTGCAGACATTCGGCCGGTCGATCAACACCAGCCTGACGGTCGTGGTCACGCTGACGGCGCTGCTCCTGTTCGGCGGTTCATCCATCCACTACTTCGTCCTGGCGCTGCTCATCGGCATCATCTCGGGAACGTACTCCTCGATCTTCAATGCCAGCCCGCTGCTCGTGGTCTGGCAGCTCTGGGAAGACCGCCGGCGGGCAAATCGGCTGGCGGCGATGAGGACCGGCCGAAAAGCCTGACGGACCGGCGGCGCCATAGAGCCGAGTCGGGCATGGAACCTGGCATGACGAGCCGTCCGCTCCGAGAGCGGCGGCACGCCGCCCAGAGAATTGATTCGGCGATACGCTGCTGTTGAGCGCTCCATGTCATCCTGCACGGCATGATCGTTCCACGCTTCCGCTGGCGGCTTGCAGAGGCGGCCGTCGTCGATCCCGCGTGCCGCGCCCTGGCCGTCGAGCGAGGGATTTCCGAGCGCCTCCTGGGGCTGCTGGCGGCGCGAGGCGTGGCCACAGCCGATGACTTGTTTCGCTTCCTGGCGCCCGCCGAAGGCGGCCTGCACGACCCGAGGCTGCTGCCCGACGCGGATGCGGCTCTCCGTCGTGTTTCCGAGGCCCGGGCCCGGGGCGAGCGGGTCCTCGTCTACGGCGACTTTGACGCTGACGGTCTGACCGGCCTGGCGATCCTCGTGCTGGCATTCCGCTGGCTCGGCCTGGACGTTGCGCCATATGTTCCCGAGAGGATCGGAGACGGGCACGGGCTGTCGCTTCGGGCCATCGAACGGGCGGCCGTCGAAGGACGGACGCTGATCGTGACCGCAGACTGCGGCACGAGCAGCGGCCAGGAGATCGAGCTGGCACGCGGCCGCGGAATCGAAGTCCTCGTGACGGATCACCACCACGCGGCAACGTGGCCCGTCGCGGCCGTTGCCGTGGTGAATCCCGTGCGCGAGGACAGCATCTACCCGGAGCACGCGCTCACCGGCGCCGGAGTCGCCTGGAAGGTAGCGCACCTGCTGATCGGTGAACTGGGCCGCGCGGAAGGGGAGGAGCCCGGCAGCGTGGGCGCCGCGAGGGCTACTTCGAGAAGCGCCGTCGCCAGTACGGGAATTGCCGGCGGATTGGCGCTACCGGCTGCCGTCCGAGCGCTGGCGGACCTGGCCCTCATCGGGACCGTAGCGGACGTGGCGCCGGTTCTTGGAGAGAACCGGTCCATCGCTCGGCTTGGCCTCGAGCAGCTTTGCGCCGGTTCTCGTCCGGGCCTGGCGGCGCTGATGGAAGGGGCCGGCCTTTCTCGCGAGCGCCTCGACCTCGACGACATCGGCTTCGCGATTGCGCCGCGCCTCAACGCTGCCGGCAGAATGGGGGAGGCAGCCCGGGCGGCGCGCCTGCTGCTGGCGGCCGATCGAGCCGAAGCGGACGAACTGGCCTCCGAGATCGAGAATGCCAATCTCGACCGGCGCGAGATGACTCGCCTGGTCCTTGCCGATGCCATGCACCAGTTGGGGCTCGGGCCGGCGCGGGAGGCCGCTACTGACGACGAGGAACAAGAGGCCGCCGTCGGCGCCGTGAGCAGAACCACCGCCGATTCCGCTGCGGCCGCCGTGACCGCCGCCACAGCCCCTGCCGCCGGCGCCGTGCCCGCTGTGCCCGGTGCGGGCCTCCCGGCCGCTCTGCTGCTTCGCGGGGACTGGCCGGTCGGGATCGTCGGCCTCGTAGCCGGCCGCCTCGCCGAAGATTTCGGGCGGCCGGCCGTGATCGCCACCACGCTCGACGCGGAGGCGGGCACTCTCCGGGCGTCGTGCCGCGGCGGCGGTGGGATCAACCTGGCGGAAGCACTGATCGCGTGCAGCGACCTCCTTATCCGTCACGGCGGCCATCGCGCCGCTGCGGGCTTCGATATCGAGGCGGACCGGTGGCCGGAGTTTGTCGAGCGATTTCTCGGGATCGCCGCGGCCGAGGCGCGACCGCCGGGACCGGCGGAACTCATCGTGGACCTCATGCTGCCGGCCGACGCCGTCGACTACGCGCTGATGCTGGAGATCGGCCTGCTCGCCCCAACCGGCCAGGGCAACCCGCTCCCCACCGTGGCGGTCACCGGGTTGCGAGTGGCCAGAGTTAGATCGGCGAGTGGCGGGCATACCCAGCTCGTACTTCGTCGCAGCCGAGACGTCCTGGATGCGGTCGCCTTTCGCCGGCCGGACCTGGTGGCGATGCTTCGCGAAGGCGACCGGATAGACGTCGTCGCCCGCCCGGCGAGTCGGAGCTTCGGCGGCTTCGAGTCGATCCAGCTTGAGGTTATGGACGTCGCGGCGGAGGGGTCCTGGCTGACGCATGGGGCGCCGCTGGCTGACGAGACAACGCCCGGAGGACGACGTGTCGCAGAAGGGCCCGCGACGCCCGATTGAGAGACCCGGCCGGCGACGTTGGGTCAAGTGCGTCGTGATAAGCGGGGCGTCCGTCCGCTACGCTTCGAGTGCATGAACACCTACCTCGAGCGCCTTGGAGCCCGCAGTCGATTGGTCGGCTCCGTCCTCTGCGTCGGTGTCGACCCACAACCGGAGACCCTGCCCGATGGCTTCCCCGGAACGCTTGCCGGTGTAGAACGCTTCTGCGAGGTGCTGCTGGATGCGACGATGCCGTATGCGGCGGCAGTCAAACCGAATCTGGCTTTCTTCGAGGCGTTCGGGCCGGCCGGGATCGCGAGCCTCGAGCGCCTGCGGGGGCGCGTCCCGCCGGACGTGGTGTTCATCGCGGATGCCAAGCGCGGTGACATAGGCACGACGGCTGCCCGCCAGGCCGTGGCGCTATACGACATCCTCGGCGCGGACGCCATCACGGCCAATCCATACCTCGGGTCGGAAGCCATCGAACCGCTGATCCGGCGCGGCGACCGTTTCGCATATCTGCTCTGCCGTACGTCCAACCCGGGGGCCGGGGAGCTTCAGGGTTTGGAAGTGGCAGCCGACTCAACCGTCGGCGCTCCGGCGGAACCGCTCTACGCGAGGGTGGCCCGGCTTGCCCAGAGCTGGGGTCCGGGTGGGACCGTAGGCCTGGTAGTCGGCGCGACCGCACCCCTCGAGCTGGAGCGAATTCGGGTCATCGCGCCGGGGCTGGCGCTGCTGGTGCCCGGCGTTGGGGCGCAGGGTGGGCAAGTCGCACCGGTGCTGCGCTTCGGCCCCGCCGTAGCGCCTCCGGCCGGAGCACGGCCCGGCGGTGGACTGCTGGTCAACGTTTCGCGCGGCATCTCCGGTGCGGCAGGCAGCGGCGGGAACCGCATGGCCGAGGGCCGTGGAGCACGCCGGACCCCACCACCGGACATCGGCGAAGTCCTGGCAGCGGCGGCCCGCGAATGGTCGGCGCGCCTCAACGTGGCAGGCTGAGGGTGGACGACCCATGACGACCCCAGTTGATAGCTCGACCTCGCTCCGACGCGACGAGTGGGAGGTGGCTTCGACCGGTCGCCGGTCCACAGCATGGATCGTCGACATGGTGCTTCTGTTCATCGTCGTGAGCGTCGTTGCGGTGGTCCTCGGAGCATGGCACCCAACCACCAGAACGATGATCAACGACGATGGCTCGACGTGGACCGCGTCCACCTATTACCTCGACCCGGCGTGGTCGTATTCGCTGCTCGCCGTCTTGTCGGCGATCTACGCGATACCGATGTGGAGAAGCCGCGGTGCGACGCTTGGGCAGCGGCTCCTCGGGCTGCGCGTAGTCGATGAGGCCGAACCGAAGTTCCTGACCTGGCCTCGGGCGGCGGTCCGGTGGCTCGCTCTGTTCGGCTGGGCGTTCGTCGGGATAGCGTCTGATCTCGCCAACGTACTGACGGTTGCGGTCGCCCTCTGGTTGGTGGCCTTGCTGGCCAGCCAGATGCGCGACGACGGCAGGCAGGGCGTCCACGATCGCCTTGCGCGGAGCCTGGTCGTCAGGCGTCGGCGGAGGCTTCAGTCCGCCTGGGCATGACGGCATCTGCCGTGCGTGGGGACAGAGTCAGCTGGAACGCCGGGTCGTCGTGACCGCCGGGGCCCGAGCTGACGACGTGGCGACGGCCTGGCAGGTGGCCGGTCGACCCGGCCGTGCCCCCCAGCGGACCTCGGGACGCCGAGCCGGCACGGCATCGCCGCGCGATACACTTGACCGCATGAAGGGCAATGGGGACGCTCCAGGCATGGGCGCCGGCGGGACGACCGACGATCTAGGAGTTGCTCCGGGCACGCGACGCCTGCGCGCGATTCCATCCGGCAGCCGCCGTCCGTCGGCGGCGGGACGTGAGGCGGAGAACTCGAGCCGGGCCGTGACCCGTCGGCCGGCCTCTCGCGGAGTGCCTCGGCCTGAGACCCGGCAGCGCGTAGTGATCCTGAGTGGCCTGTCCGGAGCCGGCAAGACGGCGGCTACCAAGCTGTTCGAGGATCTCGGCTACGCGTGCATGGACAACGTGCCGGGCGAACTCCTGCCGGATCTCGCCGAGCTGGTTTCGGTCGACCGCCAGCGCTTCGAGAAGGTCGCCATCGTGCTGGACGTCAGGGCCGGCAATGCGGCGCTTGCTCTGGCGGCCATGCGCGGCGCGCTGGAGGGCCGCGGCATAAAGCCGCGCGTCATCTTCCTGGAAGCCCGCGACGACGTCCTGATCCGGCGATTCTCGGAGACTCGGCACCGGCACCCGCTGGCCGGGCGTCGCGGAATCGCCGGTTCGATCGCCGAGGAGCGCCGTCTGATGGAACCCGTTCGGGCCGACTCGGATGTCGTGCTCGACACATCGGACCTGTCGTTGCGCCAGCTCAAGGAACGCATCTTCGCCAACCTGGAGGACGCTCCGGCGGACGAAGGGCTGGTCTTTCAGCTGATCAGCTTCGGCTTCAAGTACGGGGTTCCGCTCGAGGCGGACCTCGTGTTCGACGTCCGATTCATGGAGAACCCGTACTACGTCGAGACTCTCCGACATCTGTCCGGACTGACGCCGGCCGTGCGCGATTACGTCATGGGTCAGCCGATCGCCCAGCAGTTCTTCGACTTTCTGGGCAAGTTCCTTGAGCTGACGGTGCCGGGTTTCCGGAGCGAGGGCAAGACGCGCCTGACGATCGCGATCGGTTGCACCGGCGGATACCACCGTTCGATTGTGATAGCCGAGGAGCTGCGCGGATGGCTGGAGAGGCGCGGCTTCGGCACGGTGGCCGTGTTCCATCGGGAGCTCGAACGCGAATGAAGTTTCCGCGGATCCGTGTAAGCGGGTCGGTTCTGCGGCGCTGGCTGGAACCCGGGATCGGCTTGAAGCGCTGGCTCGTGATCGTCTTCGCCGGTGAGTTGTTGCTCGCCCTGGCCGGTGCCCTTCTGCTGCGTCAGGTCTATCGGGACTACGATTTCTCCGGTCCGGGCCAGAGCTTCCTGTACGTACTCACGCTCCAGTTCATGCCGTACTGGATGCGTGGGGTGCTCGTCGGCGCGGCCGGCGTCGGGCTATTCGTCTATGGGTCGTGGCGTGCCGTTCGAGTCCTGATGGGGCCGTTCCTATCGGCCGAAGGGGACCAGCCACTGGTGGAGGTCATCTACCAGAAGCGGTTTCTATCGAGAGGCCCGAGGGTAGCCGTCATCGGCGGCGGCACCGGACTGTCAACGCTGCTGCGCGGGATCAAGGAGCACACCAGCAACATCACGGCCGTGGTCACGGTCGCGGACGATGGCGGCTCGTCCGGCCGGCTGCGCGAGGAACTCGGCATTCCGGCCGTTGGCGACATCCGCAACTGCATCGCTGCCCTCGCCGACTCCGAGCCGCTGATGGCCGAGTTGCTTCAGTACCGCTTCCCGGGGGATGGGGAGGCCGGCCTGGGCGGACATACCGTCGGCAATCTGTTGCTGGCCGCGATGGCGTCTGTCCAGGGGGACGACTTCGAAGAGGGCGTCCGCCAGATGAATCGGGTGTTGGCGGTCCGGGGCCAGGTCGTGCCGGCGACAGGTTCGGCGGTCACGCTGCACGCCCGACTGCTGAGCGGGGTGGAGGTGGCCGGACAGTCGGAAATCGCGAAGCTATCAGGGATCGACCGTGTCTGGCTCACGCCTGACAATGTGCCGGCCGTGGACGACGCCAGGCGGGCGATCGACGAGGCCGACCTGATCGTCATCGGGCCGGGCAGCCTCTACACGAGCATCATGCCGAGCCTGCTCCTGCCCGATCTCTTGAAAGCTGTCCAATCGTCGGCCGCTGTCAAGCTCTATGTCTGCAATGTGGCGACTCAGACGGGCGAGACGCAGGGCTACGACCTGGCCGACCATCTGGCAGCGCTGGAGCGTCACACCGGAAGGGGTTGGATCGACGTCGTCCTCGCCAACAACCGCTTCGACGCGAGGCGGCCGGGCGGCTACGGCGCGGAACCCGTGAGGTTACGCTGGCCGCCGGTCGCCGCCTTCCCGGATTCAGCGATGCCGCGCCTGGTCCTGGAGGACGTGGTCGATCCGGACAACGCCCACCACCACGATCCGACACGATTGGCCGCCGCTGTCATTCACGTCTACGAGGCGGAATCCTACGGCCGGCATCGTTCGCGAGTGGCCCGGACGGCGTAGTGGACGAGGTCAGCCGCGTCGCGCGGCGGCGTGACGTCGGGTGGGGGATCGGGTCCGGCCTTGGGCATGATCGCTGAGGCGACAGCATGACGACTGCCGAACGCGATCTCGTGGAGTCGATTCGGGCCGAGGTGGCGGCCGTGGATCCGCCGAGACGATGCTGCCGGGCGGCGGAATCGGCCGGCCTGGCGGGGGCATTCGAGCCGCGTCGCCGCACCATCGCGAGGGTGGCGCTGCGCCTGGGCCGGGGTAGAGCCGGGGACCCTGCCGGCCTGACCGGTGCCGATCCAGCCAATGCGACGACCCCGTTCGATTGGGCCCGCGCGCCGGAGCACTGCCGCATCGCGTACCTGCGAGGTCGTTACCTGGGCCACGGGTCGCTCAGCCTGGCGTCGGGTCGAACGCACCTGGAGTTCGTTCTACCGCCCGACGAGGCACGACAGCTTTGCGAGCAGCTCAACGATCTTGAGCTCCCGGCAGCCTGGCGTCTCCGGCGCAGTCGTGGCGTTGTCACCTGGAAGAGCGTGGAGACGGTCACGACCTTGCTCAGGCTCGTGGGCGGCGGTTCGGCGCTCCTGGAGTTAGAGGCGCGGCAGGTCTCCCGGTCGGTGAGAGGCGACCTGAATCGCGTCATCAATGCCGAATCAGCCAACCTGCAGCGGGCCGTCGCCGCGGCAGCGCGACAGCTCGAGGCAATTGACGCTCTCGAATCCGACGGCCGCCTGGCCGAACAACCGTACGTCGTCCGGCTGGTCGCCGCCGCCCGCCGCGAAGAACCGGAAGCCACCTTCACCGAGCTGGCCGAGCGGCTCAGCGTCCACCGCTCCGCAGTTCAGCGCGCCCTGGAACGGGTCGAGCGCCTGGCTCTCCACACCGACGACGGTGTTGGAAAGCGGCGCGGCGCGTGAAGACGTATGCGCCGGTGATCTCGGGCCTGCGTTCGGGGGTGCACCCGCGGTAACGTACTGAGGGCCTCGCGGGGCCGAGTGACACCCGCGGGGGGACCGACCGGCGCCGTTTGAAGGGCCGAACCTCCCTCCGGAGTCTTGTCTCACTTCTGTCATCATTCCGACCATGAGACCCCTGATCATTGCCGCCAACTGGAAGATGAACACCACCCCCGCGGACGCTGGAGAGCTGGCCGCGACAATCACCGCCCGGACCGAGGAGCCGGGTGTCATCCGGGTCATCTGCCCGCCCTTCGTTTGCCTGGCCGCCGTCCGCGACGCGCTGGCCGGCAAGAACGTCGCCGTCGGTGCCCAGAACGTTCACCACGAGCTCGCCGGTGCCTACACGGGCGAGGTATCTGCCGCGGCTCTCTCCGGGCTTGCGACTTGGGTCATCCTCGGCCATTCCGAGCGGCGTCGCGACGCATTCGAGTCGGACGACCTGATCGGGAGAAAGCTGGCCCGGGCGATCTCCTCCGGCCTGCGCCCGATCCTGTGCGTTGGCGAGGTGCTGGCCGAGCGCGAGGCCGGTCGCGCCGTAGAGGTTGTGGCCACACAGCTGCGTGGTGCCCTCGGCGGCAAGGACGTCGACGCATTGCAGAGCGGCGGCCTCGTCATCGCCTATGAGCCGGTCTGGGCGATCGGCACCGGACGCACCGCTTCGGGCGCCGACGCAGCCGCCATGGCCGATGCAATCCGATCGACTCTCTCCGCCGATCTGGGTTGGGGTCATGCCTCGGAGAACGTCCCGGTCCTGTACGGGGGAAGCGTCACCAGTGCCAACATCGGCGAGTTCCTGGCCGAGCCGTCGATAGACGGCGCACTCGTCGGCGGGGCGTCGCTGAAGCCCGACGAGATGGCCGGCATGGTGGCCCGGGCGGCGTTGACGGTCGCGGCTCGGGCAGCTGCCGAAGGCAAACCGCAATGACGGCCGCGGCTACCGGCGGGACCGGCCGCCCGCGCCCGATCGTTCTCGTGGTTATCGACGGCTTCGGCATCGGTAAGGACCCCTCGGTAGATGCCATCGCTCAGGCTCATATGCCCAACTGGCGGGCACTCCTGGCCCGCTGGCCGCACAGCGCGCTCGAGGCGTCCGAGGAGTTTGTCGGCCTGCCGAAGGGCCAGATGGGTAACTCGGAAGTCGGTCACCTCAACCTTGGTACCGGACAGGAGGTCCTGCAGGACCTGCCTCGCATCGACAGGTCGATCTCGTCGGGTAGCTTCTTCTCACGGCCGGTCCTTCTCGCACTGTGCGGCCGAGCGACCGAGGACGACCACACGCTCCACCTGATCAGCCTGGTCGGCCCCGGTGGCGTCCACGCCAACGACCGCCATCTCGTCGCCGTGGCCGAGCTCGCCGCCCGCCGGGGCGTCAAGCGCGTTCGAGTCCACGGCCTGCTCGATGGGCGCGACACGCCGCCCCGCTCCGCCATCGAGTTCGTGCCGGACCTCGAGAAGCGGCTGGCGGCCGCTCACCCGGACGCGAAGATCGCCACGATCGGCGGGCGCTACTTCGCCATGGACCGCGACAAGCGTTGGGAGCGAACTCAGAAGGGCTACGACGCCATCGTCCACGGGGTAGCCGATTTCCACGCTGCCTCGGCCCTGGCTGCCGTGGAGGGCGGTTACAGCCGCGGCGAGAACGACGAGTTCATCACGCCGACGGTGATCGACGGCGTGGATCACGGGGCGATCGCCGCCGGCGACGCCGTGTTGCACTGCAACTTCCGGGCGGACCGGGGCCGGCAGCTGTCCCACGCCCTGGCCGACCCGGGCTTCGCCAGCTTCGACCGCGCTGCGGCCGGCGCGATCCCGGCCGGCATCCTCTACGCCACCATGACTGAATATGAGAGCGATCTGCCGGTTCGTGTCGTCTTCGGACCGGAGGTCGTGCCCTCGTTGGCCGAGGCGGTCAGCAAAGCGGGCTGGACGCAGTTCCATGTCGCGGAGACGGAGAAGTACGCTCATGTGACCTACTTCTTCAACGGCGGTCGCGAGGAGCCGTGGCCCGGCGAGGATCGCAAGCTCATCCCGAGCCTCAAGATCGCCACATACGACCTGCAGCCGTCGATGGCCGCCGAGGGCGTCTGCGACGCGCTGGTTGCGGCGATAGCCGGCCGTCAGTACGACCTGATCGTGGCCAACTTCGCCAACCCGGACATGGTCGGCCACACTGGTGTTTGGGATGCAACCGTGAAGGCATGTGAGACCGTGGACGCGTGTCTTGGACGTATCGCCGACGCGGTTCTGGCCCTTGATGCCGGCGACCCGGGTGCGCCGGGCGGAGTCCTCTTCATAACGGCAGACCACGGCAACGCCGACGAGATGAAGGACGAAGCCGGCAACCCCGTCACCAAGCACTCCCTGAACCCGGTGCCACTCCTCGGGATCGGCCGCTACCTGGACGGCAAACGCCTGGCCGACGGCCGCCTGGCCGACGTAACGCCGACGATCCTCGAAGTCGGCGGCCTGGAACCCTGGCCGGACGTCAGTGGCCACTCACTCCTCGCCAGAGAGTAGCCAGGGAGACCGGGGCCGAGCGACGCCGTTCGCAGGCCACCCGGGCCGGCGCGGCCGGGAGGCCGCGATCCTGTGCTAACATGCGCCGGTCCGTTGTCGGCGGACCTACAGCGAGGTCACTTCCAGCCGTGAATCCAGCTCTCGCCATCGGCCAGGACATCATCGGCGTCTTCCTGATGATCGCGATCCTCCTCCAGGCTCGCGGTTCGGGGCTCTCCGCGACGTTCGGCGGCGACTCCTCCGTGTATCGCAGTCGGCGTGGGATCGAGCGTCGCCTGTGGCAATTCACGATCCTTCTCGCGATCCTGTTCTGCCTGTTCTCCGAGGCGAGCTTCTTGCCGGTCTTCGGCGGCTGACGAGGCCGGTCACGGGCCGGTCTCAGACTCCCACGTGAAGTCATGAACCGTCGCGACCGCTTGGCCATAGTGGCTTTGTTCGTGGCCCTGGCCGTCGTCGGCGCCGCCCTGGTGATTCCGGGATCCTCCTCCGGCCCGAGTGCGTCGGGCTCACCGGCCGGCGGCAGTGTTCCCTATCGCGAAGGCGTCCTCGGTCATCCAAGTTCCGTCAACCCGCTGACGGCGCGCTCGCAGGCGGACCAGGATCTGGTCGCCCTGCTCTTCCGCGGCCTGGTCAAGGCCGGCCCCGACGGTACCGTGGTGCCGGACCTGGCGACCTGGACCGCTTCGGCCGACGGCCTCACGTACACCTTCCAGATGCGCAACGACGCCTACTGGGAAGACGGCCAGCCCGTGACCTCGGCGGACGTGGTCTTCACGGTGGGACTTGTCCAGAACGCCGAGTACCACGGTCCTGTCGGGGCGTCGTGGCAAGGCGTCCACGCCAAGGCGGAGGGCCCCTACACCGTCTCTTTCACGATGGCGCTTCCTATCGCCGGTTTCTTGCGGCAGGCCGAGCTGGGGATCCTGCCCTCCCACTTGCTCCAGGGCACACCCGTCACCAGCCTCGCCGACTCCAGCTACAGCTCGCGGCCCATAGGCGACGGGCCGTATCGGATCCTCGAGCTGGATTACTCGCACGCGCTCCTGGGGCGGGTGTCCTCGGTGGCGAGGGCCCCCGCCCTGACTCAGACGCCGGCGCCCTCTTCGAGCCCGAGCCCGAGCCCGAGCCCGAGCCCGAGCGTGGCTGCGACGCCCAAGCCTGCGCCTACCAAGGCCGCCAAGCCGACCACAACGCCAAAGCCGACGGCAACTCCGGCTCCGACACCCATTCCCACGTCCAGCCCGACTTCGGCTCCGACGCCAACTCCGACTCCGACGGCGACGCCAACGCCGGTTCCGCTCCCGAGCGGGGCCTCTCTCACGGACGTCAATGAGATCGAGCTGACCTTCTACGACGATTCTGCATCCGCGGCGGCCGATTTCCGCGCCGGCAAGCTCGATGCCGTTGGTGGCCTCACGCCCGAGGCGACCGACGCGGCACTGGGCGCGGCAGGATCGAGGCTCGTGCCGTACCAGTGGTCCAGCCTGCTCAGCGTGGTCGTCAATCAGCGTCAGGACCACTCCGAGTTGCGCGACGTGAACGTCCGCACCGGCCTGCTGGCGGCGATCAACCGTCAGGCACTCCTCGCCACGGTTCTGGAGGGCAGGGGCAGCACGGCCGATCTCCCGATTCCGAGCTGGTCGCCCTGGTACGACCCTTCTGCGGTCGTCACCACACCCTACGACCCGGTCGCCGCCGATGCCGACCTGACGGACGCGGCCTGGAGCCAGACTTCGACCGGATGGGCGGCGCCAAAGGCCACGGGGGCCTACACGCTGGAGCTGCTGACGCTGAACGAGTCCAGCAACGCCGTGGTCTATCGAACCGCCCTGCAGGTTGCGGACTCCTGGCGGGCAATCGGCCTGGTCGTACAGGTGGATGCCGTCTCCGATGCTGTGTATCTCGACCGCCTGGATAGCGGGCAATTCGATTCAGCAGTAGTCGACTTCGATGTTGGGCTGGACCCGGACCTGGGACCGTTGCTGCTGTCGTCGCAGGTTGGTTCCGGCGGCTCGAACGTGTCGGGTGTGCAGGACAAGGCGCTCGACCAGCTTCTCCTCACTGCTCGCAAGACCGTTGACCCGGCAGCCCGGCAGGTGGCCGTGTCGGTCCTCGAGAAGTACCTCTCGACCTCGCTGCCGATCCTGCCATTGGCCTTCCGCGAGTACGATCTGGTCGTTTCCAGCCGGGTCTACGACGCGGTCTCCAACGACATCTCGGACCCATCGAGTCGGTTCTGGGATGTGATAGACTGGCGCCTCGCCAGCGGCCGGTAACACCGGTTGCTGTGTGCGCCGAGGTGGCGGAATTGGCAGACGCGCTGGTTTCAGGAGCCAGTGGCCGCAAGGCTGTAGGGGTTCAAATCCCCTCCTCGGCACCAGGTTCGCTGCGCAGCGACGTGGAGCCGTCGCACAGGTTCTTCGTGCCCAGGTGGCGGAATTGGTATACGCGTACGTTTGAGGGGCGTATGGAGCAATCCATCCGGGTTCAAGTCCCGGCCTGGGCACCACCCTCGTTCTGATCTCAGTCCCGGCCGCAGGGCGGCCCTCGCGCCGCCCAACGTGGCTTCCGGGGCGGTTAGCTCAGTGGTTAGAGCGCCTCGTTTACACCGAGGATGTCGCAGGTTCGAATCCTGCACCGCCCACCATCACCGTAAGGACGTTTCGGCCCGCCGCAGTCGCTAGCGGGCGGTTGAGGCGGGCTCTCCGACGAGGTGGACCTCCAGGCCCGGGACTGCGTCGAGGAGGCGATCGGCGAGGGAGGCTCGGCCGACATGCAGGCCTCGATGCGGCCGATGCACCAGGACCAGGTGAGTGACTCGGCG
>Ga0182027_10000299_pt1 | contig 86269 bp, 69 predicted proteins | sample 712E1DmetaG_FD_121300 | JGI IMG/M metagenome (GOLD analysis project Ga0182027, IMG submission 121300) | Permafrost microbial communities from Stordalen Mire, Sweden - 712E1D metaG (Illumina Assembly) | ecosystem: Environmental > Terrestrial > Soil > Wetlands > Permafrost | place: Sweden... | reverse complement strand
CGTTCCCCAGGGTGCAATGCCATGGCTCACCCCTGAGCGACCCCTCGGAATCGTACACTTACAATCGGGCCAGATCGATTCCAGCGGCCGCCCCATTCTTTCTTATTCCCAGAAGCCCTTGAAAGGCTTTCCTAAGATTCGCCTATTGAAAGTTTGTCCCGAGCCCATAACCCGCCTTCTGACTTTGCAGACAGTCTAGCAGAATATTGCTTGGTTACAACTTAGTAATTTAGGTTCTCGCGGCCTGATAACCAAAAGTAACACAGACAGGGCCCCCACCGTGCAACCCGAAGCCACGAGAAAGGCGAGAAATGCGGTTTTGCATGAGGAGACAGATCCTATCCACTCCGCCAACAACCGCCCGACGCACCGTAGCGGACTACAAGGCATGGCTCAAGCAGGTTGAATCACGATTTACGTTTCCAGTCTCACCAAGCGGGACGCAGCCCAGCCCTTCAATGAAACTCGCGGCTACCCTGTGTCCGGTTCTTCGACATTCGGCTGACATTGTTCTGTCGGTGATCCCCGAGTGGTGGAGAACTACACTGACCGCGCAGGGGGCCGGTATAATCTCTCCCGTCATGCATTGTATGGTTCGACGCGCGCCTGTGGCGTCCGCTTTCATTCTTCTGTTCGGGCTGCTTCCGGCCGCGGGAGCGGTTTCGCCTTGGAGCGGCGTCCTTCGCGACGCGGTGGGAAGTCCTGTCTCGGAAGCTACGATTACGCTGCGCTCTTCCGAAGGAAAACCCGCTTCAGAAAATCACGCCTCGGAAGACCCCGCGTATAGGACGACAACCTCGGCCAGCGGGGAGTTTACTTTTTCCGGCATTACGCCAGGCAAGTATGAATTGTCTGTAATCACGAAGGCGGCGAGGTTCCAGTCGGCTGAGCTTTTAGATATTCAAGACGGAACCAAACTCACCGCCGGACTGAAACTGTCGTCTCCGGAAAAAGGTCTGGTGCTTTTCCAGGAAGAAGGCTCGTCGACTCAGCAAGCCAGTGGCGGCGAACATCTTTCGGCCGGAGAAGTTTCCAGTCTGCCGCTGAATTCGCGCGACTTCAGCAAGTTGTTGCTTCTCGCCGCGGGCACCATGACCGACACCAACGGCGCCGCGAATTTTACGCAGCAGTTTGCCGTGAACGGCCAGCGCGGTAGCGCGACCGTCTTCGCACTCGACGGAGCCGACACCACCGACCCGGAAATGGGCGGCGCGACTTTTTCCAACTTCAATGTCGACGCCATCCAGGAAGTGCAGTCCAGCGCCGGCGTGATGCCTGCCGAGATTGGCCACGGCGCCGCCAGTTACACCAATGTCGTCACCCGCTCCGGCACGAACACTGTGCATGGCAGTGTGTTTGAGTTTGTCCGCAACGCCGCCTTCGATGCGCGGAATTACTTCGACTATGTCGGCCTGGACCATCGGCGCATTCCTCCGTTCGAGCGCAATGAGTTTGGAGTGACGATCGGCGGAGCGGCCGTGTTACCGGGAATCTATAACGGCCGCGACCGCACGTTCTTTTTCGGCGAGTACCAGGGGTTCCGGCAGGTACTCGGCACCACCCAGGTCTTTCCCGTGCCGACCGCCGACGAGCGAAAAGGAATCGACACGATAACCTATCCCGACGGCACGCACGACACGCTTACGGTGACTACTGTCGACCCTAGGGTCGTTCCCGTGCTGGCCAGCTATCCGCTGCCCAACGATCCAACGGGGTCTTACGGGGCGCGGACCTATGCCGCGTCATCGAAGGTGACAACGCGCACCGATCAGTTTTCCGTTCGTGTCGACCACCGCATTTCCGGCAAGGCCCAGCTCCTCAGCCGCTTCAGTTTGAATCAGGTTACGGGCCCGGTCACGAATCCCGATCAAACCGCGATCGATCCCAGTTTCGGCATCCAGTTCTTCGACCATCAGCGGAGCGCGGGTGTGAAGTACACACGGACCATCGGTCCGCACCTGACTTCCGAAACTTCTCTGGGATACATCCGCAGTACCCCGTTTTTCCCCGCCGCCAATCACACGCAACCGGCGCTTGGCTTCGGCGACGGGCTCTTTGAAGGCTTTGACTCTCCGGCTGGATCGATCTTCGGCTCTTACTCCAATCTCTACCAACTCAAGCACGATATGAGTTATGTGCATCACAACCACACTTATAAGTGGGGGACCGAGATCCGCTTCAATCGGGATTCCACCATCTTCGGCACGGGTCCGAACGGCGGGTATTCCTTTGGCGGCGGCACCGCGTATTCTCCGGTTGACATTCCTTCCGCGAGCGGAACGCACAACATCGCAGTTGGCGATCCGCTTCCCGATTCGCTCACCGGTCTGCTCACCGCCACACCGTACTCGTACAACGTCAGTGTCCCGGCTGCCTTCACGCCCGTTGGTGGCAAGTTCGACGAAGCCGGCGTGCGCCGCGAAGCTTACAACTTTTACTTTCAAGACACCTGGAAAGCGATGCCGAAGCTGACCGTCTCCTACGGGTTGCGCTACGAAGTCAATAGCCGAATTCACGAAGAAACGAAGCGCACCTCGCTTCCCGTGTTTCTCGATGCCGATGGGAAACCCACCTCCTACTGGAACCACCAGGCCAACCAACTCTTCGTGATCAATCCGCAGCCTCCGTATCTGCAGGATTGGGGCGGATGGGGCCCTCGGCTTGCCCTTGACTACAGCCTCTCGAAGCACACGGTCCTTCACGCCGGTGGATCGATCGCGACACTTCTGCCCAATCTGTGGCAAGATAACTTTCTCACCGCTGGCATTCCATTCGTCTTCAATCCCGTCTTTACCGCTCAACCCTTCAACCCCGTGCCGTTTCAAAATACGGTGGTTGCGGAATTGCTCCCGGCTGCTTATGACATTCACGGCCAGCTTATCTACCCCAACCAGCGCAGCACCGACGCCCGTCCCAACACCGTGCTGGACCTGCAGCGCTTTGAAGACGACGTCGCCGCTCTCACTCCCGGCCATCAAACACAACTGCCAGTCGGTTCCGCCATTGCCCGCAATTTCCGCAACGGATATGTCGGAAGTTACACGTTGGGCGTCGACCATGATTTCAGAGACTTCAAAGCGAGCGCCTCTTACGTGGCGACCGCCGGTATTCATCTCGTCAGCGTCTTCTCGCCCAACAGCTACGCCGGCGCCGACCCCGCTTTCGCGCCGTTTACGAAGTTCGATTCGTCCGGGCATCCGACAGGAGGCTATGGCGCTGAGAGCGTAATAACCAGCGGCTCCCACTCTTCCTATCACGCTCTGCAAACGGGCCTGACCAAGAACTCGCCGCGCCTCGGCCTCGGCCTGCAGGCCAGTTATACATATTCCAAGTCGCTCGACGACACCAGCGCGGTGCTGGGAGGACTTTTCGGAACCGCGGGAGTGATCCTGCAAACCCTGCCGCAGGATCCATGGAATCCTCGAGCCGAAAAAGGCCCTTCCACTTTCGATACGACCCATGTCTTTACTGTCAGCTGGATCCAGTTGCTTCGCCTTGAGCGCGTGGGTTTCCTTCGTCCGCTGGGCAAGCCCCTCACGACGGGATGGCAATTCCTCAACATTACTACCCTGACGACCGGGTCTCCGTTCACCGTCTTCTCGGGGGTGCAGCAAACCGGCGCCGGAGTGGGTGGCACCGATCGTCCCGACTTGGTCGCCAAGCCCCATTTCTCCACCAGTCGCAAAGTGCGTGCGGACTACTTCGGCCTCGGTGACGATTGTGCTCAGGGCCCTTGTAACGCTTCCTTCTTCAACATTCCGCTCAACGTGCCGGGCGGCACCGGACCGAATCAAGGCCGTTTCGGAACCCTGGGCCGCGACACATTCCGTGGTCCCGGCTTCCATGATTTCGATGTGGCTTTGATTAAAGACACCCCGGTTGGTCACAGGGGCAGCGGCGAGTTGGCGACGGTAGAATTCCGCGCCGAATTCTTCAATATATTTAACCTGGTGGATTTCGGACTACCGTCCAACATAGTGCGTGGCAGCGGCTTCGGCGTGATCAGCAAAACCGCTGGATCGTCCCGGCAAATCCAGTTCTCGCTGAAACTGATCTATTGAGCCAACAAGAGGGCTTTTTCGCCGGTGGAACCACTAAACTCTCATTCTGAAATTCACTCATCGTGTGGCCTCGCGGCTGGACTGCAGAGCCATCTCGCGAGCGGCACGCAATTTCATAACGGGATCGGCGGTCGGAAGAAACTCCATGGCCGCGACACCGTTGTATCTCAGATCGCCGAGCTTGCGAAATATACTCTGGTAGTTGATTTCGCCGGTGCCCGGTTCGTGACGGCCGGGGACATCCGCAATATGCACTACGCCCACGTGCTGGATGTTCTTTTCCAGCTTTTCAATTAGATTGCCTTCCGCAATCTGCTCGTGAAAGAAATCGTAGAGAAACTTAACCTGCGGATGGTTTACCGCTTTGACTACTTCGAATGCCTCGGTTGCCGAAGTCAGGTAGTACTTGGGATTCTCCTCGGGATCGATCGTTTCAAGCAGAAGCTGCACTGGGTTTCCGGCAATCTTCTTCCCATCGATGAGCCTCGCTGCCGCCTTCAGGCCGTCGATACAGCTCTGGTTCTGGCCCTCGCGGGTCATACCTGGCACCACATTGCCGGACAGTAGAATGATGCTGGGGCAGTCGATCTTTTCCATCGCATCGAGCGCTCCCCGGAGATCCGCAAGCAGCGCGTCACGGTCGGCCGGATTGCATACGCCGTGCTTCAATCCTGCCGTGGTATCGAAGCTGATGCCCAGCTCCTTGCGTTTTGCGTTTGCCCGGTTGAAATCATCCGCAGACCACTTCTCGTACTCGCCGACGAGTTCCACATACTTGTAGCCAGCTTCTGCCACCTTCTCCAGGCGCTGCTCAAAAGGCAAGTCTCTGAAAACGGTCCAGAGCATGACGGAAAGCTTGAAGGGCACATCTTGTACGTTTGCTTCGCCAGCCATTTCGCTTCCTCCAAGTCCCGGCGGGAATCTGTGTCCAAAAGCGGCAGAGCCCATCGCCGCTGCTACCAAGGTTTGGGAAAATGTGCGTCGATTCATTGGGGAGACCTCGCCCGTGCCGCCCACCCCCTGCGGCCATTGATTTTCATGCGGCCTGAGTTTCGTGCCAGAGATGAGGGTCGTCGCGCGCCATTATAGTCCAGGCTGCGGGACACCGCGGATCGACGATCCCGGGTGTACCGTTGGCTACTCTTCCACAAAGTCAATCGCGGGGATTCATCATCAAACTCTCTGGATTTCGATTGCCTGAAAATTCCCGATTGTTGTAAGTTGGAGCCAACCAGAACAACCCCTGGCCGTCCGCTGGCATGGTTTTGCTTTTGTACCGCACCTATGAAAGCTCTCTTGCTCTCTCAATACAACCGTCTTGAAATGACGGATGTCTCCGTGCCGACGCCGGGTCCACACGAGGTTCTGGTGCGCGTTGCTGCCTGCGGCATCTGCGGCAGCGATGTTCACGGCTATGATGGCTCTTCCGGCCGACGTATTCCTCCAATCGTCATGGGGCATGAAGCCGCGGGAACCATCGCAGCTCTCGGCAGCGAGGTAACGAACTTAGTTAAAGATGATCGCGTCACTTTTGATTCCACGATCTCCTGCGGCGTTTGCGCTTTCTGCCGCCGAGGAGAGATCAACCTCTGCAACCATCGCGAGGTTCTTGGGGTTTCTTGCGACGACTATCGTCGCGCCGGCGCCTTCGCCGAATACGTCGTCGTTCCGTCACAAATTGTCTACCGTTTGCCGCCGAGTATTTCCTTTCCAGAAGCGGCGCTGCTGGAGGCGGTGGCCGTGGCCGTGCACGCGGTCTCACTGGCCGAGATCGTTACTCAGCGGAGCGACCCTAAGAACACCGCCCTGGTGATGGGCGCGGGCACGATTGGCTTGCTCTGTCTTCAGGCCTTGCGTGCGGCGGGTTGGACGCAGGTTTTCATTGCGGACATTGACCAATCCCGCCTGGCGCTTGCGAAAACCACCGGCGCGACGTCTGCTCTATTGGCTGGATCGGAGTTGGCCAAACAGGTGAGCCAGGTCACGAATGGTGAGGGGGTTGATCTTGTCGTCGAAGCGGTCGGCAGGAATGAAACGGTCACTGCGTCGATTGAAGCGGTTCGCAAAGGGGGTACGGTCATTCTGGTGGGAAACATTTCGCCGGAAGTGACGCTCCCACTGCAGAAGGTAGTGACGCGGCAAATTCGACTCCAGGGTTCCTGCGCTTCCGCCGGGGAATATCCGCGTTCCATCGAGTTGATGGCTAGCGGCGCGATCAACGTGAAGCCGCTGATCACGGCGGTTGCGCCTCTGGAGGAAGGCCCAGATTGGTTCAGACGGCTGCACGCGCGTGAACCGGGACTGACCAAGGTCGTTCTCATGCCCGGCGGAGAATCATGAGCGACACACTTTTCGATCTCAAGGGACAGACTGCCATCGTTACCGGGACGAGCCGCGGCCTCGGCCAGTACTTTGCCCGCGCTCTCGCAAAAGCGGGCGCCGATCTCGTTCTCACCAGCCGGCATCGCGATAGCCTTTTACCATTTGAGCAGGAAATCAGGTCGCTGGGACGGAAGGCCGTTTCCCTGGAACTGGATGTGCGCGATCAACAGAGCATCGAGCGCATGGTGGAAGCCGCGGAAGCTGCCTTCGGCCATCTCGAGATTCTGGTCAATAACGCCGGCTGCAACGTGCGCAAGCCGGCTCTCGACGTCGCCTGGGACGACTGGAATTTAATCCTCGAAACGAATTTGCGGGGAAGTTTTTTTGTGGCGCAAGCCGTGGCGCGGCGCATGATTCCTCGGCGCTACGGCCGCATCATCAACATCGGTTCCGTCACCAGTGTCGCGGGTTATGCCGGTCTTGGTCCGTACGGAGCAAGCCGCGGCGGCATTCGGCAACTTACCATGAGCCTGGCTGATGACTGGGGCAAGCACGGCATTACTGTGAACTGCCTGGCGCCGGGGTGGTTTTGCACCGAACAAAACAAAGTTCTCTACGAGAATAAAGAATGGGTCGACTATCTCTGCGACCGCATCCCGGTCAAACGACCGGGAGAGCCGCACGATTTGGACGCCGCCGTCGTTTTTCTTGCCGCGGAGTCAAGCCGATACGTGACGGGACAAACTCTTCTCGTGGACGGCGGAATTTCCACGGGCGCAACCCGCGCCGTGGTCAGTACCTCTAAGTCCGAAACAGGCCAGAAAGCGGAGCCGGAATAGGAGCACACAAGATGTCGCGAAGATTCTCCGATTTTTTTCTTCTCCAACGTGTCGTGCGGCCGCTTTTGAGTTGTGCAGCGGTTGTGGCTATTCTCGGCATCGCGTTCTTTGCGTTGGCAGAGTCATCTCAAGCTGTGCGGCCAGGCAAGCCGCTGGAAATCTACTCTGTGGACGTCGAAGGCGGCCAAGCAACACTTTTCGTCACGCCAGAAGGCCAGTCGTTGCTCATCGATACGGGTTGGCCGGGCAACGCGGGACGGGACGCGGACCGCATCGTCGCTGCGGCAAAGAAAGCCGGTCTCTCGAAAATCGATTTCGTTCTGCTCACTCACTATCACACGGACCATGCGGGTGGCGCGCCCCAACTCTTCGCTAAAATTCCCGTGGGCGCGTTCATCGATCACGGCGCAAACCGCGAGCCGGGAGACGCTCAAACCGAGCAAAGTTGGGAGGACTACCAGAAGCTGGTCTCTAACCAAGGCGTGAAACGAATCATCGTGAAGGTGGGGGACATCCTGCCTATTCCGGGACTTCGTGCGGAGGTCGTAAGTTCCGACGGCGACTTACTGCAGAAGCCTTTGCCAGGCGCTGGCGCGCCGAATTTCGCATGTTCAACAACCGAAAGGCGACCGGCGGACCAAACGGAAAATGCCCGCTCGCTCGGTACGATCATCACCTTCGGCAAGGTTCGGATTCTCGACCTGGGCGATCTTACTTGGGACAAGGAAATAGAACTCGTTTGCCCCATTAACAAGCTGGGACCCGTCGATGTTTTCATCGTCTCGCATCATGGTTGGTCGCAGAGCAACAGTCCGGCTCTTCTCGCCGCCATTTCGCCGCGCATAGCCGTCATGGACAACGGTGCGGACAAGGGTGGTTCACCTTCGGCGTGGGATACGATCAAGAACTCTCCGAAACTGGAGGATCTTTGGCAGCTTCATTTTTCAAACGAAGGTGGTGCGACGCACAATTCCGGAGAGTCCTTTATCGCCAACCTCGCGGGACCGGATGCGGGCAACTATCTGAAATTGTCGGTTGGGGAAGACGGGAGCTTTGAACTCTATAACTCGCGAACACAAGCTACCAAGCACTACACGGCGAAGTAGAGTCCGGGGAAACGTGGCGTAAAACCACTTACGAACTTTAGGTTGATCTTTTGGCATGTAAGAATGCGACCTAAGGAAGGTCTGATTACGTTGTTCGATGGCGAGTCGATCTGCTTTGGGACGTCGGCCCTCAGCGGCTAGAGCCGCATATTTAGCGGGCTCTAGTGGCATGGCTGAAGCCATGCCCTTTCAAAGCTGTCCGTAAAGCGACTTAATCAGAGATTCCCTAAGGCTTGGCACCCTGATGCGAAGCAGCCGCGGCCTCAATCAACCTCTGAATTGGGGGCGCCACCATCACCAGCAGGTTGGCCCTCGGCTTCATCGATCGATCCACCACCGCCAATTGCTCGGTGCGCCACGCGTCCGGCAGCGGCTGATTTTTATCGATGCTATCGAGCGCCTGCAGTCCAGCAGCGGCAAGAGCCGCAAGGTCTTGGGACAATGGCTTGTCTTCCGCCAGAATAAATGAGCGGTCCAAAACAGGCTGGAGATTCGCGTCGTTGTCACGCCACTTGACCAGCGACGCCCGGATCTGCGCTTCGGCGGCGGCGTCTTTGTAGTCGCTCTGAACGTAGGTATCGACCAGTTCCGCGAATTGGCGCGCAACTGTGCTCTCTGGCCGAGCCGCATCCACCAGCCGGTTCAGCGGCGTTCTCTTCACCGGAGGCTTCGGGAAGACTTCGGTGCGCGTGTAGTCTTTCGTGGGTTCCACCACATCGGCGAGGATGCGCAGAGCGGCAATGTCGTCAGTGCCCGCAAGACGGTGGAGCATCGACACATAGTTCGACTCGTGATTCAATCCCAGCCAGCGAAGACGCCAGCTCAGTTCATCCAGGCGCCGGTACATGGATTTGTTGTCCCGCGTCTCCTGCGGTGACCAGAGACGCTCGGCAATCGCTGCCACGCGCGGCCAGAGCCGCGAATCGATCGTTTCTGGAGTGACGTACTCCGCCCACATGCAAGCCTCGCCGCCCAGAATGCGCTTCTGTTCCTCGGCGGTGAGGGCCGGCGCTCCACCCGTCGTTGTCATTGGGTCCACGGCGTAATGTCGCGCCGCAGGCCAGATCAGGTCGAGGTAGTAGCCATAGGAGAGCAGGCTGCGATAACCCTGCTTCGCGGCTTGGGCCAAGGAGTCCTGCCCGCGCCACGACTCGACCACCACGGTTTTGGGCAAGTCGGGGTGCAGCACCTCATCCCAGCCGACCATGATCTTCCCATGCTTACTCACAATCTTCTGCAGGCGCTGATTGAAGTAGGCTTGTAAGTCGCGGTTGTTCTTCATGCCGTGAGCCCGAATGAACTCCTGGATCTTCGGATTCGAGTCCCATGGCTTGTTGTTCACCTCATCGCCGCCGATGTGAAAGTAAGCGTCGGGGAACAGGGCCGCCATTTCCCCGATGAACTTGTCGAGGAACTTATAGGTCTGGTCCCGCGTAGGATCCATGACGGTATCTGCGTTCGCGATCCTGCCAGCCCGGTAGGGACCGGGCAAACTGGCAAGCTCCGGATACGCGGCCAACCAGGAGCGGCTGTGCCCGGGCATATCGAATTCCGGAACCACGCGGATGCCGCGATCGCGCGCGTAGGCCAGGAAGTCGCGGATTTCCGCCTGCGTGTAGTACTGCCCTTCGGAGCCCGACTGGTGGAGCTTAGAGAAGCGCTTGCTCTCGACGCGGAAACCTTCGTCGTCGGAAAGATGCCAGTGCAAAACATTCATCTTCACCGCAGCCATTCCGTCAAGGTTGCGCTCCAGCACTTCAATGGGGATGAAATGGCGGCTGACGTCGATCAGCAGGCCACGCCAGGGAAAGCGGGGCTGATCCTGGATGGTGATTGCCGGCACCGCGAAACCAGCGGGAGTGGGCTCGATCAGTTGCAGAAATGTCTGCAATCCGTGGAGCGCGCCCAGGGCATTCGGCGCCGTCAAGGTCGCGCGCGATGTGGTGATTTCAAGGGTGTAGGATTCATCCTCATCAAGCTCCTGAACCTTGCGGCCGGCGTTCTCGGCGCGGATGATGAATGTCGCGTTGGAGGCATCGGCGGGTTGGCCGTTTAACTGCATGCCAGTCTGCCGGCTGATTTGGTCGAGGAATCTGGGGATGCCGCTGTCGAGGCGAGCATCCTTCTGGCCAGTACTCACGGCGGTAAACGATTGATCGACGACAAGCTGGCCGGTTCCGATCTGAACCCTCGTGGGCATGGGCATGAGGTTGAGAGAGGAGGGTGTTTGAGCCATCGCAAAAAGTGAGAAAAAGGACACACACAGCAGGAATTGTGGGGTTCGCATAGACGGACTATCTTGGCAGAAAGGTACGGTGGCTGTCGAGAAGGTGCGGAAGCGATCGGCCGGGTGCAGGTCGGAGTGACGGTTATCCTCGCTTCCTTACGAAGGCTCGGGAATCGTTTCGATACGGCCCAGCAAGAATCCGTAGCCGGCGATGCCGACCACCAGAAACGCGGCCGCTGCCCCAAATGCCCAGAAGAAAGAGTGCGTCGCCTGGGCGATGTAACCCGTCGCAATCGGCGCGGCGATTGCCGAGAGTTGATTGCCGAAATTCAAAATTCCTCCCAGCGTTCCCACGCTCTCCCGCGGGGCAATCAAGGACGGGATGGACCAACCTACAGGAGCAGCCGCAGCCAATCCCCCAATGGCCAGACTGATCCAGATCAGGGCGACGGTGGTGCTCTGCGCGTACGCTGCTCCCAGCAATCCCAAGCCAAGCGTCGTGCCCCCTATGAGGATTGCCTGCCGGACCAACGAAGCATCGCGGCCCCGCTGGATCAATTTGTCCACCAGCCAGCCACCCATAAGAATGTCCGTAAACGTGGCGAAGAGCCAGGGCAGGCTGGTATATAAAACGGAATGCCTCAAATCGATGTGATGGGTCAACGAGAGATACGAAGGCAGCCAGGTCAGCAGGAGATAGAAAGTGTAGTTGTAGGACGCAAACCCAAGCACCAGACCCCAGACCTTTCGCTGGCGTAACAGATATCCAAGCGGAGCGCCCTTCGCAGCCCTGACTCGGTCTTCGGGCTGCGCTCCGCCCTGCCGGATAAAGTCGCGCTCCGCAGCGGACAGCGATTGGTCTTCGCTGGGATTCCGGTAGAACACGTAAAAGAGAACAAAATAAAACAGACTGAGCAAGCCTGTCGCTGCGAAACTCCATCGCCATCCCAACCGCAATAAAAGCAGTCCGAGCGCAGGGATGCCAACGGCAGGAGCGAGTTTTGCAGCGGCATCGAAGATCGCCGTCGCCAGACTCCGCTCTTCCGCGGGAAACCAATACCCGACCGCTTTGGCATTCGCCGGAAACGTGGGAGCTTCGCCTACTCCGAGCAGAAGCCGAGCGCCGAGGAAGGCCGCCATTCCCGTCGAAATTGCCGCCGCAAACGAGGCCACACTCCACAAGAGCGTTCCGATGCGGCCAACCAGTTTCACTCCGAAGCGGTCCAGGATGAGGCCGGAGGGAAGTTGAAACGCCGCGTAGCTCCAACTATAGGCGCTCAGCAAGTACCCAAACGTCACGGTCGAGATGCCGAATGCATGATGCAGCGCTTCTTGCGAGACCGAGAGATTCACCCGGTCGAAGTAGTTCACCAACACTCCGAATCCCAGCAGGAAGGCGATCCCCCAGCGCCGGCGCGGCACGGCGAGCGGTTCCGTAATCGTCACCGGCGTCACGGCTAGTTCCTTTCCCTTGGCCGAGTTTATGCGCTCCGCCGCGCGGATCACTGCAACGACCTGATCTACACTTCCTCCACCAGCGCTTTCATTGCGAGGCTTTCGGGAGTATTGAGTTTCGACAGTCCCTCGATCACGCCCTTTCGTTCTTCTTCGGTTCGGTTCTGGCTCACCTTCCACTTGCCCTCGAGCCGTTGGATCGGCAATTCCAGACCGACAATCGCATTCAAGAGCGACTTGATGAAGTCTTCCGGCGCATCGCTGACTTTCCATGGAATCGGCGATCCCGCTTCATGGATATTCGTCAGCTTGTTCAGGAACGTCAGAAGCCACCGCTCATCCGCGACCACCTTCAAGGGGCCATAGGCATGCACCACGGCGTAATTCCACGTGGGCACTTCTTTGCCGTGCTCTTTTGTCCCGGGATACCAATTGGGCGAGATGTAGTGTTGATGGCCGGCAAAGATCGCGAGCGCATCCACCGTTGGCACGATATCGCGCCACTGCGTGTTGGCGCGCGCGATGTGACCTTGCAGCACGCCGAACTGTGAGCCGTCGTCTTCCAAGACCATCGGAATGTGCGAAGCAAAGAGGCCGGAAGCTCCCAAGGTCACGAGTGTTCCAAGCGGGTGTGCAACCATCAACTCCCGCATCACGGACACGCGTTTCTCTTCGTTCGCCTTTGGAATATACATTTGGAACCTCGGCTAACATCGTAAACTAGCGACAGGAACTGGTGGGGTCTCTTCGCGAAATAGCTTTTTCCCCGCCGGTTGTTGTCCGAGTTGCGCGAGGGTAGACAACCAGCCAATGAAGAAACCTCTGCACAAGGATCGCGGCCGTACGGCAAAGCCGGATCGGGCTTCGGCCCCTTCGGCACGGGAAGACCGGCGACGGCCTCGTTTCTCCCGAGAGCTTTCTGTGCTTTACGAAGACGATGCCGTGGTCGTTCTAGACAAACCGGCCGGACTTCTGGCGGTACCGGTTAAGGGCTCCGATGCTCCGTCCGCTTTATCTCTGCTTGCCGAAAAACTCAAGCGGAAGCGGCAACGAGCCTTGGTCGTGCATCGCATCGATCGTTTTGCCTCCGGGGCTCTGCTATTTGCCAAGACCGGTCTGGATCGAAATGCGCTGGTGCGACAGTTTCTCGACCATGCTCCCGTGAGAACGTATCTCGCAGTAGTGCGCGGCCGTCTCGGCACGGAAGCAGGGACACTCGTGCATTATTTTCGACGGGAAGGAATGTTTCAGCGCTTGCGCACGGCGAGAGACCCTCGGGCGGCTCGCGCCGAACTTCGATATTCCGTCGAACACCTTTTTGCGGATGCTACGCTGGTTCGAGTCGAGCTGGTGACAGGGTTGCAGAATCAGATTCGAGCGCAATTTTCGGCGATCGGCCACCCGGTGATCGGCGATAGAAAATACCAACCAGCGGAATCGTCGGAGCCGCTAATTGCTCGCGTTGCTCTTCATGCCGCGCATCTTCAGTTTGTCCATCCGCGCTCAGGAATGAGCGTCTCGATTGATTGCAAAGTGCCTCCCGACTTTCAGCATTTGGTTCGAGAATTGTCGCGCTCGGGGCGTGCGCGCCGGTGAGTCCGGGATTGGTCTGCTGATCGAGACAAGGATTGCTCCGGAGTGACAGGCAACCTCATTGGCGGACGGGTGGCCCGAGGCTCATGCTTGTACGATCTCTCGCACGGCGCGATAGCCCTGATCGATGGCGGTATTGGTGTAGGCATGACCGTCAGCGTCCGAGTTCGCGATCTTAATTCTCCCGAAGGGCTGCCGGCCAATCACACACGGACGTTCGGACTCCGGCTGGTCGGAAGGCTCGAACAATTCGTTGTATTCGTAGGCATATCCGTGCGGCCAGCGGTTGACCGTAATCGCCTGAATGTCGCGAGCCGGGTCGAAGCCGCCGGCTCCGAGTGCGCGACCAAGTTGATCTCGCACTTGACGCTCGAAGGTTTCGAATTTCGTGTTGACAAGTTCCCACCGTCCTGCCCGGTACTGGTCCTTGCAATTCAGACCAGGCTCGCACGGCGTGCGAAGAAGGTGCAGCAGGCAAGATTCATCGGACGAACTGGGATAGTGGTAGTCACCCATGGAGACCGGGAAATCCAGGGTAACGTTGCTGAAGTATGCTCCCGGCGCGTAGATCGAGCTAATGCCAAGTTTCTGAAATGCTTTCCAGTTGCGGATTTGCACGTTCGTGTAGACCAAAGGCATCTTCACGCTGTAAGCGAGGGCCTCCTTTTGTTTGTCTGGCATCTCCGGACACAAATAGGGAATGACCATGTTGTAACAGGCGAGTATGCAATGCGCGGTGCGGATCCGGTGGGCCTGTCCTCCGCGAACGTAGATGACTTCGACTTCCTTCGCGGTCTTTAGATCTGAATCTCCGATGTGTTTGGCCCTCACCGCGGTGCTGTTCAGGCGGATGCGAATCGGGGAGTTGGCATCGTCCAGGCGAGCATAGTTGGCACGGGCAGTGACGATGTCCTCCATGGTGTGGCCGGGAAGAGCGCCGGGCACCAGGGATCGCACCAGCATTCTGGCGATGGAAGAGTTGCCGTCCGGAAAATGGAAGATGTAAGGTTCATCTAGCTCGGCATTCTCCTCATGGCTCTTGGGGAGACGCATTCCCTTGAAGCCTGGAAATCCCTCCATGGCGCAGTCAGCCGCCGACACGGCATCAATCCCAACGGCATATAGATCGTGAGTCGAGCTCTGGAACACTTTGACCACATCGGGGTGGACCTTGGCGTATTGCAGCAAGAAATCTTTGTAGCTGGTCTTGATCAGCTTAGATTTTTTCTGCTCCGGGGTAAGGTCTGGCATGTAATCGACGCTGGCGTGCTGCAGACGGAGGAGATCCTTGCGGGCGGCTTCTGCGATGGGGATCCGGGAAACATTCTCCATTGCGAAGTTGAGGCCGAAGTAGTGCAGGCCTTTCTGGGGCACCAAGCGGTCGGCGCCAAATGTTTCCTTATCAAAGAAGACGGCTTCTTGCAGATGCATCGAGTCAAATAATTTTTGGTCATAGTACTTGAAGAAGCGCCGCACGTCGATTCCCAGTTCTTTCAACAGCCCCATCGACTCCTTGCTGTAATTGCCCGGCGCCTCGATGGATTGGGTCCCGCCATATCCGAGGAGCACTCGGTTTCCCGCCTTGAATTCATTGCGCTTGGCGTGCCCGCCGAAGTCATCGTGGTTGTCGAGGACGAGAATCTTGGATTGTTGTCCCGCAAACTTGCGGTAGAAGTGTGCGGCTGCCAGACCGCTTATACCAGCACCGACAACCACCAGATCATACGACTCACCGTCGTCGACAGATTGGGCCCAGCCTTTATCCTTACCGTCGCGCAGGTCGTGCGCAACTTCCCACGAACCATCGTGACTACCGCGAAGGCCGGTTTTAGCAGGCGGGTAATAACTGCGATCCTTTTCGGGAGCAAACGGGGATTGAGGCGAACCAAAGGCTTCCAGCCAGGTGGAATTCGCTGCCACCAGGGACGTCCCCACGGCGATGCTTACTCCATTCAAGAAATCGCGTCGGGTAATCTCGCGGCCCATAACTAATTCACGATCTTGATCCTTGTCGCTCATATGCTTCCCTCCCCCGAGTCGGAGTCTCAGGATTCGTACAATCACTTTCCGCCAGCCATTGTGCACTCAATCTTACAATGGCTATCCAGCAAGTCCGCGGACAGCCTTTGATTCAAGAGGGGAGCGGAGGGTCGATCTGACGAGCGGACGAAGCGGGCTAGCGGCTCGATCCGCAGATGCTCACGGTTGGGTAGGCGCCGCAGAGGGAGGCATGCCAGCAGCCATCTCCAGGGCTGCGCCGCAGTATGGGCAGAACTTGTCGGCGGGATTTACGCCGCGCTGGCAGTGTGGGCAGACCGGCTGTAGGCGGTTGCGGCACCGGGGACAGAAGCTGAAGCCCGGCTCGACGTCGGCATGGCATTGCGGGCAGTTGGCGGTGCGCGGCTTGCGCAAGACGAAATAGAGGAGGATCCCGATCCCGTTGGGGACAAAGATCGCAACGAGCGTCCAAAGCAGGCGGCTCATCCTGCGCCGCCCCGCGTCCCGGTTAATGTAGCCGATCAGCACAACATAGCAGCCGAGCAGCGCTCCCGCTACTACTCCCAGCAGGCAACGAAGCGCAAGCGGAGGCGCACTGTGATCCCTGCCGGCGAGGACCACAACCAGCACAACCATCGCCAGGAAGGTCAGAACGGCAAAGAAGAAAACCCAAGGCGCAACGATTCGGATCTCGTCCTTGAAGCGGGTGGAAGTTTGATTTCCGATGGTCATCACAAATCTCCTAACTCCGTACTCGGTGCTCGGTTCCACGAAAAATCTAGTTCCGGTTCCGTCAGCCCTCGTAAGAACCGGTGCGATCCGCCAGGTGCGTGCCCCGGAGCAGCAGAAGCACTCCCGCCACCAGGGCTGGCGTCACACAGAAGACGAGAAAACCAACTTGCCAGATCGATGGCGCCAGTTGGGCCCGCGCGCCTACCCACGCAAAGCCACGCCACAGCGCGAACGTGCTCAACAGCGCGCATAGGGTCACCGCTGTACAGCTGACCGAAACCAGCCAGAAACGCTCGCGCTGGCTTTGCAATTCCAGGGCGCGGCGGCGCACCTTCATCTGCGTCGTCGAGACGAGACTCCGCTCGGCGGCGATGGGGATCGCGCGCAAAGCATGAATCGTCGCTACCGCGTTCTCCGCGAATGTGCGGCAAGAGGCACATGTCTCCACATGCGCTGCCAACCATGCTCGATCGGCGCTGGAAAGTGCCTCGGGTCCGGCCCATGCAATCAGGTTCCGTGCCCGTTCATGCGCATCGTTGTTCATGATGGTGTTCACAGCGGCGCTCCTTTCAACCACGGTTCGAGTGCGCTCAGGCCGCGGTAAATCCTGGATTTCACAGTTCCCAACGGCACTCGTGCCACGCTAGCAATCTCTTCGAGAGACATGCCTTCCTGAAAACGAAGCACGAGCGCTTCACGGTATTCCGCGGGGAGATGTTGCATACCGGCCGCGATGTGCTCGTTTTGCTCGCGGCGTAGAGTCACGTCAAAAGCCGACGCCTGTCCGGTCGCAGGCACATCGAGGGGAGCTTCGTCGTCATTCAGCAAGCCGTCGAGGCTGGATGGCTGCTTGCGGCGCATGTGATCGATCGCCAGGTTGCGCGCCACCGCGAAGAGCCAGGTGCTGAATGCGTACCTCTCGTTAAACTGGTGCCCGCGTTCGAGCACGCGGATCCAGGTTTCCTGGAAGAGGTCTTCCGCTAAATCGCGGCGTCCGGTCAAGTACACGAGATAGCGGAGAAGGCGATGCTGGTATTGCTCAATCAGCCGGTCGAGCAGGTCGGGATCTCGACGTCGAAGTCCACGAGCGATCTCGGTGCTCTCTTGCGCCATCGAGCTCTCGAAATAGAAAGCAGTCGCGTTCATACTAACGACAGATACGGGGAGCGGGGGAAAAAAGACGCAGGCGAATCGTGCAAGAGGCGGCGCCCCCTCTAAACGATTGAAACGACGGGACCGTGGAATTGATCGGTCTTTGAAAGACACAAACCACATGAATCTGTACAGCCGCACGAGACTCGGAGAAACGGCTGAACGTCAGCGCCGAATGGATAGGCCTTGCTTAACGAACGCTTCCAGGTTCGGGAAACCAGCGTCACGCCAGAGGCGCAGTCTCGTTCGGCCTTCTTCGACGGCTTGCAGCACCGCTTGCCTCTCGGCTGGGTCTGGCGACGCCTTACACCAGAGCGGATCCAAGAGTTTCTGCAACGGCGCGCATGCATCGAGGAAAGACTTATCGAGTGCAGTCGCGGCTGCGGCCGCACCCATCGCGTAACGCACGGGATTCAAGCCCTGCTGCAGGCCAATGCGGACCGTCCCCACTAACCGGTCGTCCCACTCCAACTTCCGTTCGGGATCGCGCCCAACACGTTCCACAGTATCGCCCAGGTATGGGTTGAACATCCGCACCAGCAGATCTTTGGCGTAGGCGCGGTAGCCTTCGGGCGTGAAAAGAGCGTCCTTGCCCCTATGCCTGCGAATGAGCGCCTCGCCGGACTCCTCGATGAATGCGGCCTCCAGAAATGCGCTCACTCCCGCAGCTTTCTCAAGACCGGCGATTCGGTTTGCACCCAAGAACGCTCCCAGGTAGGCAGCCACGGCATGGGTTGAGTTGTGTCCGTAGAGTTTGGCTTCCTCAAAAGGCAACAGGTCTGGCTTCTCTTCGAACACTTCAATGCCCCGGTGGAAGCCGCGGGTGGCGAGTGTATCTCCAAACGATGTTTTTGAAATCAGAATTCGATTGAAGGCCTCCACCAAGAATGCACGGGGATCGATTGGCGTGACCGTCTTCAGGCGGCGCTCTTTAATCTCATGCGGATCTGCGACCACGCCGCTCATTTTCCCGATCACCGTGTTGAGAAACGAGACTCGGCTGCGGACCCGGTCATCCTCCCCCCGTGGAATCGCACTCAGGACCGCCGCTTCCAGGATTTCGGCAGCGTGGTTGTGATTCTCGGCCGCATAGACGACTGCTGGCGGGCCGCCCGCAGCGGCCTTCCGCCTGAGACCCTCGGCCAAGATCCGGTGCACGCTTCCCGCGGAGTCCGAGGTGTAGTAAGCCACACTCGGCAGGGCGGTTGCGATTTCCGCGGCCTCGGCCACCGCCGCCGCTAGCAACTCACGGTCGCACTCGTCTTCCGGGTTCGCGATCTCCACCGGACCAATTTCTACCGCTTCCACTCGGTCATAGTAGGCGACGTTGACCGCGTATTGTCCCGCAGATTGGCGGAGCGCCATCACCGCCTTCGGCATGACCTCGGCCACCATGAGACGACGAAAGTTCCCCGAGCGAAAGGCTTCGTAGAGGAAGAGGCCGGCTTGAATGGCGCCAAAGCCGAAGCCGACGAAGGTACGATTGCCCGAGAGTGACACTCAGACCTCGCTTGCTTGCAGGTAGGCGCGTTCATCCGCGCCCGACCACGAATCCACGCTGTGAATAGAGTTGGTACGCCGATGCGGATAGACCACAGCTTTCCCGTCGATTTGCTGGGCCTTCACCAGTTCGAGCAGTGCAATGGCATGGTCCAGATCGCCAATGCGGGTGATGTGCGCGCCGGCATCGATCTCTTCCGCCGCGATGAGTTCCAGCGTGCGCGCGATGTCCCACGGGGAGCCGCCACTCGACCCGGTGACGTTGATCTCCTTATAGTGGACCGCGCTGGCGTCAATGCCCACGATGTCCTCACCCTTTTTCAGACCGCCGAAGAGGTTGAGCACGGCGCCGCGCCCGACCAGTTTCTGGGCGCTTTCGATCGCTTTCTTTGATCCGACTGCAACGACCACGTCGTCCGCCCCGCGATGGCCGGTCAGTTCGTCCACTAACTTCTCAACCGGAGTGGAAGCAGCATGGACAATGTGCAGCGCGACTCCTGCTTTCGCCGCCCGCGCCGTGAAGAGCTTCCGAACAAGCCCTAGACGCTCCTCCAGGAAATCTGCCACCACAATCGCGCGTGGCCGGTAGCCGAAGGCCAAGTCGACGTGCATTCGCCCCATCGCGCCCGCCCCGACGATCACGGTCACGCCTCCCGGCTTTAGTCCTTTCATGGCTTCCCGCGCGGCCAGCGGAGTAGTCTGGGTCAAGTGCAGGTGATGCTCCTGGGCTGAGACAACGCAGGAGAGCGGTTCACTCATGGCGGCGTGGGCAAATGGCACTTGGCGCACAGGAACCGGCAACAGGCATCCGGAGTTCAGGACCTCTTCCGGAATGAGTATGTACTCTGCCAGATGACCCGCCAGGGTGTAGCCCACAGCTACCTTGCCGACTCCCTTACCGGAATCGCGATACCGTTCTCGATGATTGATAGGTGGGTGGTCCACGGCAGGCTGAACCACGTAGCGCTCGCCGAGTCGATACTGGTCTCGAAGCGCCTCTCCGACGCGCACCACCGTTACCACGCCTTCGTCGCCGAGAATAGCCGGAAAGCGGCACACGTCCCAGCCGTACATCAATTTGTGGTCCGGTCCCTGTTCGATAAGCTTGATCAGGGACGTGCAGATGCCGGCTGCTTCCACGCGAGCCAGCAACTGATGCGCGCTGGGACTCGGCACCGGAACCTTCCTGACCGCGAGGTGTTCAAACCCAACGCCGTCAAGGACCAGCGCTCGCATCTCGAGCGGAATGTTTTCTGTAATCTGATCGTCAGGTTTCATATAAAAGAAAACGCGAGCACTTGAAGTCGAACTTGGCCCTCTAGTACCGTAGCGGCATGAAGATTACGCCGTTGAAAACGGGGAGCGCCGGTATCTTGCCGACAGTACCGATGGCGTCTCGGCTTCGGCGCGGCGCGAGGGGACGCCGCGCAAATCGATACAAATGTATAGCTAACGCTCGCACATGTCAACAGTACTGATCTTTTATGTTCGCATTGTGATCCATAATGTTCTATTTCGTGCGATGATCTAATCCAGTTCTCCAAGGAATCCACCGAGGTAGATTGACGATAGCTCTCTCGAGAACCTGTAATCGAACATTATCGAACTATAATAGTTGATACGCGATCACAAACGCGCTAAACTCAACATTGGCTCCGGACCTGTCTCTCTCTCGTAAGGGTGGCCGGTGCTTTTGGTGAGGTGCGTGGCCTTTCGACGGGCGGCCCTCTCGCACTGCGGATGAACGGCGAGGGGCTGACGGAAAGGAATTGGGACGACGCAGATGGCAGTCGCGGTTGAAATGCCGAAGCTGGGCAATACGGTGGAAGAGTGCCTGATTGCCAAGTGGCTCAAAGAAGAGGGCCAACCGGTCTCTGCCGGCGAAACGGTGGTCGAGATCGAGACCGACAAGACAAGTTTTGAAGTCACGGCGCCCGCTGGCGGTACTGTGCTGGCCACGTTCTTTGAGCAAGGCGCCCTCGTCCCGGTCTTTACAAAGCTGTTTGTGATCGGCAATCCCGGCGAGAATGTGGAAGTATTTCGTCCGCAATCGAAAGGATCAACTCCAGCAGCAGACGCCGCGGGCTCCCCTACGCCAAGTGCGCGAAACGCCAGTCCGGGGGGCCAACCAGTGACGGCAACCGACGCTTCCCTCCCCCATTCCGCCGCTCCCTTCAGTCCCAGGGCGCGGCGGTTTGCCGAAGAACACAACTTCCATCCGCGTGCGGTGAGCGGGTCCGGGCCCGGTGGCCGCGTTCTGGAAGCCGACCTGCGCGCCCTCTATCACAGCTCTCCAAAAGTCTCTGGTGCGGCGAGCCGACGAGTGGAGAACGGGGCGGAAGCTCCGCTGGAGGGTTCGGGAATCGGTGGTATGGTCCTTGCCTCCGATCTGGATGCGCCAGAAACTCGAATCTCCGGTGTTCGCGAGAAGATCGCCAACCGCTTGCGCGAAGCACTCGCCAGCACAGCGCAGTACACGCTCAACTCTTCCGCCGACGCCCGCGGCTTACTCCTGTTGCGCGCCCGTATCAAGGCTTCGTCTGCCGGACCGGACGTCAACCTCAACGACCTGGTGACATTCTGCACCGTGCAAGCACTGTTGCAGGTGCCAGAGCTCAACGTGTTGTTTCTCGATGGAAGAATTCATCAAGGCAGGGGCGTTCACATCGGATTTGCCTGCGACACTCCGCGCGGATTGCTCGTTCCCGTCGTGCAGAATGCACAGGCACTGACCGTCGCGGCGCTTGCCGCCCGCATGAAGGAGCTCTCAGCCCAAGCGGTAGAAGGCAAGATCTCCGCCGACGATCTCACGGGCGCAACCTTCACCGTCAGCAACCTCGGCGTCTTGGGCATTGAATCCTTTACCCCGCTGCTCAATCCGCCCCAGGTGGCCATTCTCGGAGTCAATGCCATTCAGCTGAAGGCGATCCGCAAAGAGGGCAAAGTGGAATTCATCGATTCCATCGGCCTCTCCCTAACGCTCGATCACCAGATCATCGATGGCGCGCCGGGCGCAAGGTTCCTGAAAGTGGTTCGCGAAAAGATCGAAAACGTGGAGCAGCTATGTACGATTTGATCGTGGTCGGCGGAGGTCCGGGGGGATATGAAGCGGCAGGCCACGCTGGCAAAATGGGGAAGAAGGTCGCGCTGGTCGAGAAGGAGCAGCTCGGCGGGACCTGCCTGAATGTCGGCTGCATCCCGGCCAAGACCTTCTTGCGGTCATCCCGACTGTTTCGCGAATGCTGTGAAGCCGCTGCCTATGGTGTGCGAGTCGGCGCGCCCGAGTTTGACATGGCCGCCGTGGTCGAGCGCAAGAGCCGCATTGTGGCCACGCTCGGCAAGGGGGTGCAAGGCATCCTCAAGCGAGCGGGGGTGGAAGTCATCCGCGGACACGCGCGTCTGATTTCGCGCAACACCATTGAGGTTGGGGGCTCCCGTTACGAGGCGGCGAACCTTCTTCTGGCCACTGGTTCGCGCCCCGCGGTACCGCCGATTCCGGGAATCCAGTCTGAGCACACTCTCGATTCGAATACGGTGTTCGGTCTGCAATATGTGCCAAAGACCATTGCCATCATTGGCGGTGGCTACATTGGCCTGGAGTTTGCCTGCTTCTTTCAGGAGATCGGCACGCAGGTCAGCGTGTTCGAGATGCTGCCACAAATCGCGGCGGGCGCGGACGGAGAAATCTCCACCCGCATGCTTCAAATCCTGGAGCGGAAGGGCATCGAGTTCCACCTCTCCGCAAAAGTGCGGCGCATCGAAGGCCATGCTTTGCACTTCGCTGCTCCGGACGGGAAGCAGTCGAGCGTGGATGCCGATTACATTTTGAATTCCACCGGCCGGGTACCGGTCGTCGACGATCTTGGGCTGGAGAATATTGGAATCGACTTTACTCCCAGGGGTATAAAGACCTCAGAGCAGGGAAAGACGAACATTCCAGGAATTTGGGCATGTGGCGACGTAACCGGAAGGCGCATGCTCGCTCACGCCGCCACCCGCGAAGGAATCGTTGCCGTAAACAACATGTTCGGACGGAAGGACCGGGTTCGTTATAACGCGGTGCCCTCCGTTGTTTACACCCATCCCGAAGTTGCCATGGTCGGAAGAACGGAAGAAGAGCTCAGGAATGCTGGGATCAAGTATAAGAAATCGGTGGTCCCGATGGCCGTTGCTGGGCGCTTTCTGATTGAGCACGAGGACGGGACTGGCCTCGTCAAAGTCCTGTGTGGCTCAGATTTTGGAGAAATTCTGGGAGTGCACGCCATCGGTGACGGATGCAGCGAATTCATCGTTGCCGCGGCCATCATGGTCGAGACCGAAATGTGCGTTGGGGATGCCCGCGAGATTGTCTTTCCTCATCCCACGGTTTCCGAATCTTTGAAAGAAGCGATAGCTGGAGTTCATTATTAGGTAGTTGCGTCATAGGAGTTTCTTCATAGGAGTTTCAAGGAATGCCGAAATCGATCGTTATTGAACCGAGAGAGGTTTTTGCCAAGTCGAAGATCCATTTGTCCGACATCCCCGTCAATGCCTACGACCGCACGTTGGAGCAGGAACTGGGCAATTACTCCACCGAAGATTTCCTGCATATGTGGCGGGACATGTGCGCGATCCGGGAGTTCGAAACCATCCTGAATGAAATCAAGACCAAGGGCGCCTACAAGGGCGTTGCGTATAACCACGCAGGACCCGCGCATTTGTCGATCGGACAGGAAGCGGCCGCGGTGGGAATGGCCTTTCCTCTGTCGCCGGAAGATTTCATTTTCGGTTCCCACCGAAGCCATGGCGAAATTCTCGCCAAGGGCTTTTCTGCCATTCGCAAACTCACCGAGCCGCAATTGTCGAACATTTTAGAGTCGTATCGCGACGGAGTCATGGTACGTCCCGTCGAGCGCGAGTACCAGGGCCCGGTCCGCGAGTTGGCCCTCCGCGCTTTTGTCTACGGAGCCTACAGCGAGATCTTCGCGCGCGAGACTGGATTCAACCGCGGGCTGGGCGGCTCGATGCACGCGTTTTTCGCTCCTTTTGGGATCTATCCCAACAATGCGATTGTGGGCGGCTCGGGATCGATCGCTCCCGGCGCGGCACTCTACAAGCGAGTGAACCGCAAGCCGGGCATTGTCGTCTGCAACATCGGAGATGCTTCATTTTCCTGCGGCCCGGTATGGGAAGGCATCACCTTTTCGTCCATGGATCAGTACCGCAAACTGTGGGATCAATCGCTGGGCGGAGGATTGCCGATCATTTTTAACTGCATGAACAATTTTTACGGCATGGGTGGACAGCCCTGCGGGGAAACGATGGGGGTGCAGTTCATCGCCCGCATCGGCGCCGGCGTCAATCCCGAACAGATGCATGCCGAGCGCGTCAATGGATACGATCCCTTGCCCGTGATCGATGCTTTTCGTCGCAAGAAGCAGATCTTGGCCGACGGCCGCGGTCCGGTTCTGCTCGATACCATCACTTATCGCATCAGCGGCCACTCGCCTTCCGATGCATCCAGCTATCGTTCGAAGGAGGAAATCGAGCACTGGCAGAAGGCCGATTCGATTACCGCCTTCCGGAAGCGGCTGGTCGAGGGCCACGTCCTGACGGAAGGCGAACTGGATAGCGCCCGCGAAAGCATCGAAACCATCGTGTTTGACATGTTCCGCATGGCCGTCGATCTCGAGCGCAGCCCGCGCATCGCGATCGATTCCGACCTTGTCGACCGAGTCATGTTTTCGAACCGGCACGTCGAGAAATTCGACGATCGTGAACCGGAGTTTCTGCAAGACATCGCGTCGAATCCCAGGGTGCAGCAGCTCCGCGGCAAGATCCGGACTCCCACCCACGACGGCAAGCCCGTTCCCAAAATGAAGGCATACAACATACGCGACGCCATCTTCGAGGCCATGTTGCACAGGTTTTCCATCGATCCCACGATGATTGCCTTTGGCGAGGAGAATCGAGACTGGGGTGGCGCTTTTGGGGTCTACCGCGGCTTGACGGAAGCGCTTCCCTACCATCGTTTGTTCAATTCCCCCATTTCTGAGGCGGCCATCGTGGGCGCAGCCGTGGGCTATGCCATGTCCGGTGGCAGGGTTGTGGCCGAGCTCATGTATGCCGATTTCATGGGACGCGCCGGTGACGAGATTTTCAATCAATTGTCGAAATGGCAGGCCATGTCGGCAGGACAACTGGTCATGCCGGTCGTCCTGCGCATCTCCGTCGGCGCCAAGTATGGCGCCCAGCACTCGCAGGATTGGACCGCTTTGGTGCATCACATCCCGGGCCTAAAAGTGGTTTATCCGGTGACGCCGTACGACGCCAAGGGCATGATGGCGGCCGCCCTGGCTGGAACCGACCCCGTGGTTTTCCTCGAAAGCCAGAAGATCTACGACATCAGCGAGATGTTCGTCGAGCAAGGCGTTCCCGAGGGCCACTATGAGATTGATCTGTCGGAGCCATCCATCAAGCGCAAGGGCAAGGACCTAACGATCATTACGCTGGGTCCGGCTCTTTACACCGCGGTCACCGCCGCCGATCGGTTGGAAAAAGAGTATGGTGTCTCGGCAGAGATCGTTGACCTTCGCGCCGTCAATCCGCTCAATTACGAACTGCTTGTGGCTTCGGTCCGTAAGACCGGCAAGGTCCTGCTCGCCAGTGACGCGGTGGAACGTGGTTGCGTCCTGCAGACGGTGGCCACCAATCTCACGCAGCTTTGCTTCGATGATCTGGACGCGCCTCCGGTTGTGGTCGGTTCTCGCAACTGGATCACGCCCGCTGCAGAACTGGAAGCCATGTTCTTCCCGCAGCCCGGCTGGTTGCTCGATGCGGTCCACGAGCGAATCTTGCCACTGAAAGGCTATCGGCCAAACACAAACTCCACGCTCGGAGAACTGGCGCGCCGGAGTCGCCTCGGCGTGTGAGCGCGAAGCCAGGTCATGGGCCCGCGATTCGTTTGATTGCACTCGGCCGAGGCCCCGACTATAAGGTTAGACGCAGCCCGGGTTCCGGTCGGCGTAAAGAGGACGCCAACAATCTCCATGCTTGCTGAAGAACGCAGGTTTCGCATTCGCGAGATTCTTACCACGCAACGCACGGTCAACGCTTCTGAGCTGTGCGCTACGCTGGAGGTGACGCCGGCGACGATTCGCCGCGACCTGGCGGCTCTCGAAGCTGAAGGTGTGCTGGTCCGCTCTCACGGCGGCGCGGTGTCGAGAATGTCGAGCACGAAGTTTCAGCCTTCTTACGAGACCTTGGTGCGCAGCAATAGCCAGGAAAAAGCTGCCATCGCGCGCGAAGCAGAGAAGCTGATCCTCGATGGAGACACCGTATTTCTCGAGGGCAGCACGACGGTGCTGGAGCTGGCGGGCTTGTTGCACAATCGCAACCGCCTCACCGTAGTTACCAACTCCCCTACGATCGTATGCCAACTGCAACGCAGCCCCGGCGTCACTGTCTTGTGCACCGGCGGCGACCTGCAGAAGGACATTTTCTATTTCTCGGGAGAGTGGGCGCATCGTGCCCTTTCCGAAATACGTTTGGACAAGGCCGTTCTGGGCGTGAGCGCCATCGACCCCGGTTACGGAATCTCCACCGCCAATCATGCCGAGGCGCAACTCAAGAAAATGATTGCCAAGGCGGCCAAGACTCGCATTGCACTCGCCGATCACAGCAAATTCGGCAAGCAGTCTTTTGCTTATGTAGGACCGGTCAGCGATATCAACACCCTGGTGACTGACTCGGGAACGGACGCGAAGTACATTAACGATCTGCGAGAAGCCGGGCTGGAAGTCATCGTCGCCGAAGTGCAGCCAGCTCAACCTCCTGCCCAAAACAATCGCTCTAATTTAAATAGAAGAGACTGACAATCGATTCAGATAAGGATATGGGACGCCGCATCCCGCTCCCATGGCGGAGGAATTCTGACGGAGGCCATCCCCGCCGCCGTGGCTGCCTGAATGCCCATCTCCGTGTCTTCAAAAACGAGACAATCTTTCGGCGCCACTCCGAGTTTGGCGGCGGCAAGCAGAAAGGCTTCTGGGTCAGGCTTGCTCTTCTGGTAGTCTCCCGCACAGACCAATGTGTCGAATCGATCGAGAAGCTTCAGCGAAGCGAGAGACGCCGTCACCGATTCCCTGGTGCTTCCCGAGACGACAGCCAATGGAATCCGCCCGTGCTGGGCCTCGATGTGTTCCAAAACTTCAGGAACAGCCGTGAGCCGCGGAAGCAGCTCGAGATAGAACCTCTCCCTTCGATGGGACACAATCTCCACGGGCATGCTCAGCCCGTGTCTTTCGTTTAGCGTGGATATGATCTCAGCTATGGGCATACCGCCCCACGCGTAGAAAAGCTTCTCATCGAATTCGCAATTCCATTCGCCAAGCGCCTTCTTCCAGGCGATGTAGTGAAGCGGCATGGAATCGGCAATTGTGCCGTCGCAATCGAATAAATATGCCCCAAATGGGCCAGGCGGCAATTTCAGTTTCATGCGGCTGCACTAGAGTTTAGAGGATTGTTAATCATGTCAGGATTATGGGGACCTCTCCATGCGGCCCCCGAGTCACTTGAGATGGCCCGACCATGCGCCCTGGAGTCCGGAATGAGGACAACGCCGATATTCGGCATAACTCGCCCAGGGCGCAGCGCTCGAAAGATGTCATTGCAGGCCTGGGTGATAGCTCATTCTTGCAAAGCATATCAGGATTTCTTCACCCTGGGGTTGCTCGCCAGTTCATCCTTCTCACCAAACTCGTCGGGCGGGCCTTCTTCTGACTGGAAGGCTGTCTTCCAGAGTCGCCTTCCCCTGTATGGTCATAGAAACTGGATTGTGGTCGCAGACTCCGAGCCGGGCATCGAACACTGAAGAAAGGAAATGGCAGGCACGAGGAGACTCGAGCTCCTGACCTCTACCGTGCCGACCCTCCGGTTGAAGCCGCCAGAAGATACCAGGCCGCGTGCGGGAGCCATTGCTCCCCCCACCGCCAGTCATTGTCAGCGCCTGTCTGCCGGTAGGGCAGCATGTAGTCGATGTCGCTCTCGTCGTGGAACCCGCTGGTGATGCCGTTGGAGATTCCGCCCGGCGCGTTGGTGAATTCCCATGAGTCAAAATACATGTAAGGAGGATTGTTACGACCAACGCCATTCATCATACTCGAATCGAAAGGGTTCAATCCCACGATCCAGTTCAGTTGGTTGGTGGCAAAGGCTTCCAGTTGTTGGCGAAAGGAGGCATCCTGCGGGAAGGCGAGTTCCGCCAGCCGCGCTGCGGCCGCGACCGAAGCCAGACGCGCGTTCTCACCCTGCCACCAGGGAGCCGCATCGCTATTGTGGGGGAAGAAGAAGCTGGTGTGGCGCGACCCCGTCTTGTCCTGCACATATTCGCGGCTGTAACCGAACGGATTATTCACCTCAGAAGTGATCGCGAGTTCAAACGCCAGCGCCTTCCGCACCGTGCCTAACACCTTTTCTCTGGCCGCCGGATCGGCGATCTCGGAGTAATAGAGCAGGCTCACGACTGGAAAACCGCCGTCGGAAGCATGAAAGAATGGACGCTGACCATCATCGGCGCGCCAGTAGTTCTGGTAGCCTCCTGCGCTGATTTGCCGAGCCATCAGAGCCTGGGCACGACGATCGGCGGCTTGCTTGTACTTTTCGTTGTGCGTCGTCCGGTAGAGTTCCGTCGCGGCTGCCAGCGCGCAATAGTCGTCAACGATATTCTCTTTGCCGTCGTTGGTGAGTGGGAGATTGTTCTTCTCCAGGTAGGCAAAGGCATCCTCAGCAGCCTTCAGGTAATCCGAGCTGCGAAACTGGCCGGCTACGGGATAGGCACTCGCCATCGCCAGCGCGGCAATCGCGATTCCTCCTCCAGAGCGGTAGCTAACTTCATACTCCCGATCGTTGTTCGCGCTCTCTACCATTCCGGCAGCACCCTGGCCTGGGGCGTTTTCGATGCCGAACCGCTTCATCTCGCCGGCAATTTTGCGTTCTTCCGGAACCTGCTTTACGCTGCCCGTCGATACCGACCGATAGAAGGATCCCTCCAGAGCTTTCATCCGTACCAGGTAGTCCGCCCCGAATATGGCTTCATCCAGCAGGCGCGTTTTGTATCGGGCAAACCCTTGCAGGCCTCGGCGATTCGCCTGCTCATAGCTCTTGAGCAGGCTGTACACCACCAGCGGAATCTGCTGGGGATTGAAGTAGGTCGAGAAGGACAGGTGGGAAAAGTGTTTGCCGTAGTCGCCCGTGGCATCCCACCATCCGCCGTGCGCGTCGACCGTGCCGCTTTTTGTACCCTCAAAGGTCAAGTGGCTGTCGGCCCTGTCCATCTCGCCCGAACTGCGCTCGTCTTTGAAGTAGTAGATGACATCGGAAACTGTGCCACGCTCCAGTAAGTCGTTTTGCACCATGAACGGAAACGACCGGATGTTCGCTGCATTTGCCGTGCATTCCAGGTAGTACTTGCCCTCGGTGGCAAACGAGTCGAAATCAAGAGTCCAGAAGTACCAGTCTCTCCACTTCTGAACCGGCCCGGTTGCCTTCGGTGCGATCGCCAGAATTACCTGATCGCTGGCTTCATCCTTTAGGACACAAGCGGAGACGCTATCACTTGTGTTGCCGACAATCACCGCGTGCTTCGGGCCTTTGGTCTCGTACCCCAGATGATTAGTCAGGACCTTCAACTCACCAGCCGAAGATTGGGCCACGAACAGGAACGAGGAGAAAACACCTAGAAATAGTCCAAGATGCCGTTTCATGATGACCTTTCTGTTTCCGCCTGCGACAGCAGCGTTACTTCGCCTTTCGCTTCATGAGTCTTCTTCGGCGGACTCGCGCTCATTCCCCGGATCACGGTCATCGAAGCTTTCGGAATTTCGTAGACTGTGTCCGCATTGGCGTTGATCGAGGCTTTCACCGCCTGCCTGTCCGGATCTGGAAAACCGCCTTCTTTTGTTGGATGCCATTGGTATTGCAGCACTGCCAAATGTGATCACGTTTGCCGGGCCGGCGAAGCAGCTCTTGCCGCCTGCAGCTTCACCATTAACTCGCTGTGCACCTTGTGTGTGTTCTCCTGATCGCGGTTTACCGGCATCAGCGACCATTGGGCGTCCGGCCGCAGCAGCGCGTAGGCTGTTGCGGGCGGATGTCCGACCGCATCCGAAATATCTCCGTGACCGGAGAACATCTTGTGCACGCCGATGCCCGGCTGCACCCACTCCGTATTGATGAGCTGGCTGGCCGCAATCGAATCCAGGTCAGTAGCTGTCTCAGTGAAGCTAGTCGGCGTGGATGGCACGCGGGGAGATTGCTTCCCGCGCCGGATGGCGTGGCTAAGAGTCGGCTTTCCGGCGGCCGCCCACGGGCAGCGGATGGGGGACGATCTAACGCCCTACCATCACTTGGGTTTCGTCCTTCAGTTGGTTCTGCAACACCGGCCCCAATAGAGACGCTGAATTCTTGTCCAGATAGACGGTTGCGTTGGGGTGGGTGCGCAGAATCGATGCTGGCTGCATGCGGCTGATACTGTACTCAAAGCACAACTTCACGGCTGGTGCTTTGCGGGTGTCGGGCACGACTGCGAGAATCTCCTTTGCTTTCATAATCTGGCGCACCGACATAGAGATCGCCTGCTTCGGCACTTGCGAAATGTTGGCAAACCACGCCTCGCCTACCTGCTGCCGGCGGCACGCCTCGTCGAGCTTTACGATGATATACGGCTCTTCGGTTTCGAAGTCTGCTGGTGGATCATTGAAAGCGATGTGCCCGTTTTCACCAATACCGAGAAAGGCGGTGTCGATTGGCGCAGAAGCCAGGTCATTGCCCACAGCGCGCACAGCCTGGGCAGGATTTGCAGCATCACCTTCGAGCAAGTGATACTTGGTGATGCCGGTCTTCCGGACCAACTGCTCCAGCAACATCTTACGAAAGCTCCCCGGATGAGTTACCGGCAATCCGATGTACTCATCGAGATGAAATGCCTCAACCTTCTGCCAATCGATGTCTGGCGTCTTGGTGAGCGCGTCGAGGAACTCAAGCTGTGATGCCGCGGTCGCAGCGATGATCCGCGCATGGCCGCGCTCCGCGATCGCCCGGCGGATCGCAGTGGCAGCCTGCTCTGCCGCTGCTTTGCCCATGGACGCTTTGTCGTCGAACACTTTGATTAGCATGACGGACACCTCCTGGCAGCGGCTATATTTGTGCCCAGAACTGGAAAGTATACAGAGCCGGCAAGGAAAGCCGTGCAGAAGCGAAAATGAGTCTCATGCTGTGAAAACGAGCGGATGCGCGATGGCGCAAGCACTGCGATTTGTTGTATGACTGTCTATGCTAGATCGCAAACGGACTCAAGGGCTCCAAATCCTATGACGCGTTCATCCTTCATCATTGGTATTGTTCTTCTCGTTATCGTTGTGATTGTTATTTTCTCGAACCCAATTCCGACCTGCGCCCAAATCGTACGCGTCGATGCGACACCCAGTCATGTGGTGAACAAGTTCAGCCCTCTGTATGCTCTTGGTTCGACCGTGGACCGTGTGCCGAGCAATGCGACCGACATGTTTTTTCGGCCCGACCAGATCAAGCAGATCCTCTCGGCGGGGTGGGGAGCGATCAGCTATCGGCAGAACACTGATTTGTTCGTCCAAGCCTGGCATTGGAATCCTGAGGGCACCTGGAGCGATTCTTCGGGCAAAGGATATTTCGTGGGAGACTCCACTCCCATCAAGAAGATGATCCTGCACTCCTATGGCTATTCCCTTCCCCACCGGGGATTCACGCGAAACAACGGGACGGAGTTTGACGGCTTCTCGCGCCTGGATGACGGCGACGTCAACACCTACTGGAAGAGTAATCCCTATCTGACGAAGACCTTCACCGGCGAGGATGACGCGCTCCACCCGCAGTGGGTAGTGATCGCTCTGGATAAGAAGCAGGAGGTAAACGCGATTCGTATTGCCTGGGCCGAACCGTACGCGCAGGCCTATGAGTTGCAGTACTGGGTTGGTGACGGCGATGCTATGGATGAGCAGGACAAAGGGCAGTGGAAAACCTTCGCTTCTGGGGAGGTGATAAATGGAAAGGGCGGTACTCCCACTCATCACCTCCGTGCACCTGGCCTCGCGTCATCGCCGGTAAGCACAAAGTTCATCCGCATTCTGATGACGCAGTCGTCGAACACCTGCGATACTCATGGTTCTAGCGACAGCCGTAACTGCGTCGGATATGCCATCCGCGAGCTCTATCTCGGAACCATTGACGACAAAGGGGAATTCACCGATCTGCTTCACCACTCTTCGGACCAGAAGCAGACGCTCACATTGTGTTCCTCGGTGGATCCCTGGCACGAGGCTTCCGATCTTTACGTCGCTCCCGATCGCATGGAATCGGGCGACCAGCCGGGGTTCGACCTGTTTTTCACCAGCGGAATCACTCGCGGCCTTCCCGCCATTATTCCTATCGCTCTGCTGTATAGCACGCCCGAGGACGCTGCCGCGCAAATGACGTACGTCAAGAAGCGCGGCTATCCCGTTTCCTACATCGAAATGGGCGAAGAAGCTGACGGCCAGTACATGCTTCCCGAGGACTACGCCACTCTGTACCTGCAGTTCGCCACCGCACTGCACCGGGTTGACCCGAACTTCAAGCTGGGAGGCCCAGCGTTTGAAGGCGTCACGGAGGACATCAAGGTCTGGCCCGATGCGCAAGGCCGGACATCGTGGTTCAGCCGCGTCCTTGATTACTTGAAGGCCCACGGCCGCCTGCAGGACTTGGCCTTCATGTCGTTTGAGCATTATCCCTATGAGGGCTGCGAGACGCCGTGGAAGAATCTTTATCAGGAACCGCAATTAATTACTCATATCATGCAGGTGTGGCGGGACGACGGCCTGCCGGCGGGCATTCCCCTGCTCGACACTGAAACCAACGACCACGGTGGCGAAGCCGCCGTCGATATCTTCGGGGCCCTGTGGCTGGCCGATTCCTTCGGAGGCTTTTTGGCGGCCGGTGGCCAATCGACTCACTATTACCACGATCTGCCTTACTCTCCGCCGCATCCCGCCTGCGCCAATAGCTGGGGAACCTATCACATGTTCATGGTCGACGACCATTACCAGATTCAACAGAAGACCTCGCAGTTTTACGGGGCGCAGCTCATTACGCAGGAATGGGCAGAACCGAAGGACGCCGAGCATAGCCTCTTCCCTGCCGTAAGCGATGTGAAGGATAAGGAAGGGCACGTGCTGGTGACGGCCTACGCTCTCGAGCGTCCGGACGGCCAGTGGTCGGTCATGCTTATCAACAAAGATTATGACCAGCCCCATCAGGTTCGGATTGTGTTTCACAACTCGGAAAGCAATCGAGAGGACTGGTTCTCCGGCCGGGTGACAATGATCACTTTTGGCAAGGCCCAGTACCAGTGGCATCCCGATCGCAAGAAGGGCCACGCCGATCCGGACACGCCGCCCGTTAAGGTTACGCTTACGGGTGGGGAGAACACGATGTACACTCTACCGGCGGCCTCGCTCACGATCCTCCGGGGCAAGCGTTGAAATGCTCGCCTCGAGGTTTTGATAATCCACTAGTCCTTAGTACCCGCCAGCTTGCCGCGCAGTACCGTGATCGAGGCTTTGGGGAGAGTAAACGTGGTACCGGCGTCTGCCGCCATCGTCATACCCCGCGGCGGATTGTCCGGATCGGGATGGCTGTTTACTCCATCGTTGATCCAAACATATTGTTCACTGCCGAAAGTCACGAACGTGACTGGTCCTGAAAACGACGCAGTCTGCCTGCCTCTGGAATCTTCAAACGCCACGCGTACGGTGTGCGAGTTGGTCTCGTCGCGATTCACCAGCATCAACGACCAGTTGCCGTCGGGGCGATGGACCGCATAAGTCGTAACCAACTGGTTGCCTTCGTTGTCCTTTATGTCGGTTGACGATTTGAACATGGTGTGCACGCCCGACCGATGCTGCACCCATTCCAGGTTGATCATGTGGGCCGCGAAATAGGGCGATGTATATCCCTTGATGTCGTAGCGCTCGTTGGAAACGAAGTTCGACCACGAGGCCCAGCCCAGGCAACTGTCCTGGACGCCCTGGGGCTGAATGGGTGAGTGATAGAAGGCTGCGCCGCCACCTTCAAAAAACGATCCGACATTGTCGGCCAGCCACAAGGCCGCAAAGATCGTGCTCATGGGCCCGGTGAGCTGGGCAGCAAGATGGTTCTCGGTGACCATGAGCGGCACGTCTTTTGGAACCCCATCATCTTTCCACACCTGCAGAATGTGCTTCATCAGTTGTGGTTCGGTGTAAAGAGTTTTCCAGGTGATGGTGCAGGGCTCGAACGGATAATGCTCGAATGACACAAATGAAAGGTCGGAGAGCCGATCGTGCGACTTGAGATAATCCACGAATCGACCCATCCAGGACGTCCTGCCCTGCGCGTCCGGCCACACGTTTATGTCTTCGTTTACGCCCTCGAAGACCGGTCCACCCAGCTTGAGCTTGGGATCAATACTGTGAATGGCCGTAGCCCATTGCAGGTAAAGCGCAGCATAATCCTCTGGCATCGTGTTCTTGCCATCGGGTTCCTCGCCCATTTCGATGTATCCGATGCGGTAGCCGCGCTTCTCGATGTAGGCGACCTGCGCCGCGGCATCTTCGGGAGTGCCGTAAAGCATGGTTACCGGAATCATTGCCGGGAGGTTGTTGGTCAGCCCACTGGTAAAGAAAAGATCGAAGCCGCTGTGCTGGTAATTCCCTGAATCGTTCACGTCCTCCGCCGAATGCCATGGATCAATGGACGAAACACAAAACGTAATCCGCTTTTCGAGAGGATCTTTTGCCGCCTCCGTGAAGGCCCCGCTCCTGTCGATGGTGCCCACAGCAATCTGTTGGATGGCATAGCCGACACAATTGCGTACATCGTCCGATCCATGCTCATCACATGTGTTCGAAGATTCCGTCATCACGACACGCACAAAGCGCGTGAACACGGGTGTGTCGGTAAGCTTCAGAATGCTCGCCCCACCCTGTGCATTATTCAACGTCCCTGAGGGAAAGATCTTCCATTCACCCTTGGGCCCCTTGTCGAAATCGAGCGCATCTGCGCCCACCCAGTATTCCACCCGATAACTTGTGGCATAGGGACTCGCCCAGGCAATACGCGCGGCGCTCACCGGCTTTTCAGCCTTCAGGTCCACCACCACCCACTGCGGATGCAGCGCATCACTTTCGCCGGTGAACTTGCTGGTGAGATACGGATTGCTTTTCCAGTAGGAAAGGTTCGGACCCGGCACGGGACGGTCGCCGCCGCTCGCAAAACCGCGGTGGGGCAGAGCATAGGCAAGAATGTATCGGATGGGCTCCTTCAGTTCCGAGCTGCCGGTGAAGTACCCGCTGCGGTGCGCAGCATCGCTCCAGGTACCATTCTCCGTCCAATGCCAGGCTGCCATGCGAAGCTCGGTATTGTTGCGATAAGTGATCGGGCCCCAGCCGGCGGAGAGAGACTCCTGGATAATGTGTGGCGTATAGACCCTGTCAATGTCCAGGCGGGACAGAACGTCAATCGAACTGCCCAGAGCGCTATCGGGATCGAACGAATTGATGACATGGCCGGGTGTCGCGTCAACGTGAACGGTAGTAACCGGGAGCCCGGATGTTGGTGTACCCTGGGCCGAGGCGGTTCCAGGAGGCGCGAACAAACAAAAGAGAACGATCGCGGCGGCAGCTCCATTGAACAATTTTCCGGCGGACATTCCCGATACCGCACTTTCATCCACATGAATCAAGGGCATCGGGGCTCGATCGGCCACAATGTCCTCGCACTGTCGATGCTGCATACCAAATCCACTTTCTGGAGCGAATGATAGCACTCACGCGTCACACTTTCCCAGAAGATGAATTCCGTTTGTGTTCTAATACCCCTTCCGCTGACTTGTCACTGACCAGGGGAGGAACTTTCATGAAGCGGCTGTGCGCATTTTTTGTAGTCGTTTGTGTGGTCTCCATCATCGCAGCGCCTGTGAGTTCAAGGGCTGCGTCACAGCCCGACCGCCAGGTTGCAATCACGATCGACGACTTGCCTGCCGCGTCCTCCAACCTGATATCCGCGGCTGAGATCGTCGAGCTGACTTCCAGGTTGCTGGGCACGCTCCGCGATCAGAAGGTCCCGGTGGTCGGGTTCGTTAACGAAAGGAAACTCTACAAATTCGGTGAGGTTGACGAACGGATCAAGGCTCTCAAAATGTGGCTCGACTATGGTTTCGAGCTTGGCAATCACACTTACACCCACATGTCGCTCAACCAGGTGGGGCTGAAGGCGTGGGAAGACGATGTGATCCAGGGCGAGAACGTCACCCGGTTGCTGCTCGCCGAGCGCAATATGAAGCTCAGATACTTCCGGCATCCCTTCCTGGACACCGGCCGCGATCTCGAAACGCGGCGCGACGCTGAAGCATTTCTGGTCGCCCGAGGTTACCGCATCGCTCCCGTCACCTTGGACGCGTGGGACTGGATGTACGCCGGGGTCTACGAAGATGCCAAGAAACGCAGCGACAGCGCACTGGAACAGGAACTGGTAAGCAGCTATCTCTCCTATAGCGACCAGGTGTTTGCCTATTCCGAACAGCTTGCCAAGCAGACGATCGGCTACGAGCCGAAACAGATTTTGTTGCTCCACGCCAACCAACTGGAGGCGGACCATATCGGTGAACTGATCGAACTCATGCGCAAGAGAGGCTATCGCTTCATCACGCTGGGTGACGCCCTTAGCGATCAAGCGTATGGCCTTCCCGACACATTCGTCGGCGAGGAGGGCACAGGCTGGCTCGAGCGCTGGGCCATCACCCAGGGCAAGCCTCCGCAGGAAACTCCAGTGTTTCCGCAATGGGTCATGGAGCGGTCAAAAGCTCTGCACCAGCCGCAGCCCTAGACCGCCTGAGGGGAATCTGCGGTCAGCTTGAGAACGACATCGATCGGAATACACATCAGCTCCGGAGAGAGTTTCGTCTTGTCGCGGAACTCGCGGAAGAACCATGCCGTCTTTCATTTTGGGCAGAATCTTCAGGGCAATCCCACCGGCCGCATCAACTCCACCGATGGCCTGACGCCGTCCGATTTCTTGCCCCAGCAGCGGTGCATCCGTATCAAGTAAGGTGCTGCAAATGTCCATGCGAGTCGCTCCCCCCTCACCGACTGACTTCAACTCTGGGAATCGTGTACTCGCCGTCCACGGCAACCTCTTTTCGACCACACATGCGCGAATGGGAGCCTCACTTCTTCAGCGCGAAATGGTTTTTGGCAATCCGGTTCTCGACCTCGTTATAAAACTCGGCGGCCCGCTCGGATCAGTCGGCCCGGTATGCGCGGTCAGGATGCTCTGCTGCTCGGGTCGGAGACAGAAACAGACACTATCTTGAGATCAGCACAACAATGCTGCGCTCCCGCACCCGCCAGGAACTGCCAGCGACTTTGACTTCCTCGCCGGGATCGACGATATCGCGGGGAGAGGGCTCAGCCGTATCGATCGCTTTGAACCAGCACCTCCCGTCGAGCGGCGGCAGTTCGAAATCGAGGCCATCCCAATACATGTTCAGAATGACATGAACATCTGCTTCACCATAGAACCCGCCCAGGGTCATGCCCAGCGCACGAGCATACGGATCGGACCAGCCGGGGCTGTTCAATTTGCAGCCGTGCCAGGACACATCTGCTAACCCTCTCTCATTGACTGCCCCGTTGAAGAAATATCGACTGCGCAAGGTCGGGTGCTCTTTCCGGAATTGAATCATCCCTTTCCAGAAGCGGAACATATCGGGACGCTCGTCGACTAGATTCCAGTCAAACCAACTGACCTCATTGTCCTGGCAGTAGGCGTTGTTGTTACCGTTCTGGGTGCGCCGGACCTCATCTCCCGCCACAAACATGGGAACGCCGCGAGAAAGCAGCAGGATGGCTGCGAAGTTCCGGATCTGTCGATTGCGCAGCGCCTCGACTGCGGGATCGGTGGCGTCACCCTCCTCACCGCAGTTCCAGCTCAGGTTGTCATTGATACCATCCCGATTGTTTTCGCCATTCGCCTCGTTGTGCTTGCCGTTGTAAGAAACTAGATCATTCAGGGTGAAGCCATCGTGGCAGGTGATGAAGTTGATGCTGTTGACCGGTTGCTGACTGCGCGCTTGATACAGATCGGAACTGCCGGCCAAACGGGAGGCCACGCTACCAATCAGTCCGGGATCTCCCTTGACAAAGCGACGGATATCGTCGCGATAGCGCCCGTTCCACTCCGACCATCGGTCACCGGGAAAATGGCCGATCTGATAGAGCCCCGCAGCGTCCCAAGCTTCGGCGATCACCTTGGAATTAGCCAACTCCTCGTCGAGTTCAATCTGCCACACCACGGGCGGATGATCGCACGGGAGGCCGTCCTCGCCACGCGACAGAATCGATCCCTCATCGAACCGGAATCCATCCACATGAGCCTCGCGAACCCAGTAGCGAAGAGATTGGACAATCAATTTTTGAGCCAGTGGATGATTGCAATTGAAGGTGTTGCCACAACCCGAAAAGTCGGAGTAGAAACGCATGTCCGACGGCACCAGAAAGTAATGGACGCGATTGTCTACTCCTTTGAAGCAGTACACCGGTCCCAAGTGATTTCCCTCATCGGTGTGATTGAAAACGACATCCAGGATGACTTCGATCCCGGCTTTGTGTAAGGCCTTGACCATGTCGCGAAATTCTTTGAGATGTTCGCCGGTTTCGGGTTTAACGCAATACGCGCTTTGGGGAGCAAAGAAGCCGATCGTACTGTAGCCCCAGTAATTCGTAAGCGGCTTTCCGTCCACCACTCGGAGCACGTCCTTCTCGTCAAAGTCGAACACCGGCAGCAGTTCCACGGCGGTAATGCCTAACTCCTTCAGGTAGGGGATCTTCTCGATGATTCCAGAAAACGTACCGGGATGGGCCACGCCGGATGACGGTGATTTCGTAAACCCACCGGCATGGAGTTCGTAGATGATCGTGTCCTCCATCGGCCGATTCAGAGGTTGATCACCTTCCCAGTCATAACCTTCGGAATCGACGACGACCGAGCGCATCGAAGTCGCGACATTGTCTTCCGTTCCGCACGCGTCAGCGCGTTTCCACAGATTATCCGTGTTGCCCCTGGCAAACGGATCGATTAATACCTTCTTGCGATTGAAGCGATGTCCGGCGCTAAGATCGGAGGGGCCGTCCACGCGGTAAGCATAGTGCATGCCGGCGGTTAACCCGCGAATGTGGATGTGCCAGAAGTGGAATGTCTTGTTGACGTAGGGATCGAATCGAAAGGTCTGGAAGGGCACGAGATCGTCCGACTTGAACAGCAGCAGTTCTACTCCAGTTGCATTCTTGGAAAAAAGCGAGAAATTTACGCCGTCGGCATCTGGCGTCGCACCCAGCGGGTACGGAGATCCCTTTCCCGCCTGAAGAGCGGCTTGGAGTTCGATGATGGATGCAACGTTCGCCATATGGTCGTTCCTCCTCGCTTAGGGGCATGGTGCCGGCTTACCCTATACCGTTCTTGCGTTAGGCGGACTGTTCGTCCTCGCGCCAGTAGAAGTAAAGAAGCACCGCCATCGCGCCGGCCAGGGGATGCCAGAGCAATCCGTGAGGCTGGAATGCACTGTTGGGATCACAGAGGGGACCTCCGGTTTGAGACAACGTCCAGAAGATCGTAGCGGCAATAATGCACGCAACGGCTGCTATCCAGAGACCGACGGTTAAGGGCTTGCCCTGCATCACAGTTCCAGTGCGGACCCAAACGATTACCTCGAAGGTCAAATATGCCGCCACGAGAATGAGAATCAACACCAGGGAGTTATATTCCCACTGCCACAGCGAACCCACAATGGTGAATGCCAGTACTGTGATCGGATAAAACACCCAAAAGAACCACTCCGCATTCCACAGGCGGTGGATGGTGTAAAACACGATAAAGGCTGCGTACACGAACATCGATAGTATGTCCATGGTGCCACCCCAGGCTTTGAGCGAGCCATGGAACCACATACTACCGAGTCCGAGAAAAAGCACGGCGAAGATATAGACGTCCGGCAGCCAACTGTCCGAACGGATAGGGCTGGTGGCATTCCCGTTGGCACGATCAAGATAGACGAAGACTGCGACCAGCAAGGACGTGAGGATCGAATAAAGATTGAACCAGGTGTTCACTGGCTGGCGTACTCCGGGCGCGCCCGACTTCGCTTCGGCGGCTTTGAAAGCCTCGCAATAGCAGGCATTGTTTTTGTCCAACTTGCGGTCCTTGCATGGATTCGTAGTCGTGGGATCATAGATACAGCAGTTCTCGGTGCCGGGCCATCCAGCGGCAACAAAAGCCAGAAATGCGCCGAGAACGACCACAATCCCAATTGCCCAAACCACGAATCCCCGATACACCATTTGATCCCCCAGTTGGCAAGACGCAGGCAATACAGGTTGGTATCGACGCAGAAATCGGCCGAATCAGTAGACTGGGAAGCAGCGGCCGGAAGACGGGCTGCGCAAACCCCATAACGTGTCCATTCGGATTCTTTCCTCGCTCCAGCAGGCTTTGCTCTGAGCCTACCGCTTTGGATTGGGCGACGCCGGAGTAAGGTTCTCGGGATCTCCTCCCATCTGTTGCATGAAAGCATCCACGTTCTTCACCCAGTAATCGCACCCCTCGGTACAGTACTTGGTTTGTATCTTCCTGACGTCGGTCAGCCCTTTCATCACGTAGTTTCGCTCCACATACTTGCTGACGGTCTTAATGCCGCTGTCCCATGTATCGAAGGCGGAGTTGTTGCAAACGTCCGTGCCACAGCTGTTGTTGCCATAGCACCAGAACCAATTCCATGCATTTCTTGTCGCGGTGACCGGGGTCTTGTGGCACTTGCCGATGGCAAAACTGGTCTCGGCGCCGGAAATTGCCACGATCAAACGGGGATCAATCGTATATTGCTTGCCGTCGGATTCAAAAACTGGGCCCCGCCCCGTGAGTGGCGATGGCGTTTTGGGGCTGGGCTTGCGCGCGAGATACTGATCAATGGGATCGTTCCAAGTTTTGGCAACCGGCGCTGGTGAAGTCGTACCCTGCGACCCTGAGGTTGCCGTTGTGACGGGCGATGGTGCTGAAGGCGGAGTTCGCGGCGCTGTCGAATTGCCTCCCGTCGCAACCGGAACCGAGGTTGCCGCTGGGGCAGACGGCTGTGCTGGGGTCGGAGTTTGCGGCGCTGTCGAATTGCTTCCCGTCGCAACCGGAACTGGGGTTGCCACTGGGGCAGACGGCTGTGCTGGGGCCGGAGTTTGCGGCGGCGTCGAATTGCTTCCCGTCGCAGTTGCCACTGTAACCACGTTCAGTGAAATCACGACTTGCTTCACGCCAGGCACTTGACCGGCAAGATGGCCCGCCGCCAGCTTTTCGCTTTCCTGGTTGACCTCGCCCGTCAGGGTCACGGAACCATCGGCGCATGCAACGTGGATATCACGTGCCTTCAACGTGGTGTCCTGGAAAAACCGGGCTTGCACTTCCTGCACGATGAGCTGGTCATCAGGTTTCCGGCTGCACGCCGAAAGCAGCAGACAGCACAAGAGCAGAGAGACCAACCCTCTCCGACTCTTCGCTCCACGAGTTACAGAGTGGCGTGATGGTATTAGCATGCGGATCCCCTTTGTCGTTTCCGAAAACTAGTGTTGGAAACGCACCGACTTGAGTATGTACTCAAAATCGTCGTTAAAATTCTTCTCGTGGGAATCGCCCTGATGATAGGTCAGAAAGAACTTATAAAGTCCGTCCGCCCGGGCCAAGTAGATCGCCACATTGGTATAGGAAAAATTGGGGGCATACACGTCGGTGTAGAACACCCGCGTTGCTTTTTGCCCATCCACTTTGAAGGTATGCGAGTCAATCGTCTTTTTATCCGCGTCTGCCAACTCGCTAGCGATGACTTCGGAAATCTGGCGATTAGCGACTGGGAAACGGGCGACGTCGATATCCGCGCCACCGGGCGGAATGATGCCCCCTCGGACGTAGGAACTACCGAAGTTGTTGAAGCTAATTGGGTCATCATCCAGGTTAAGGCGCGGGTTCTGTTGCCAATCCTCCGGATAGCGCAGGGTTAAACTCAGCCGTTGCACGGTGTGGCCTTCATCTTGCCCGTGCGCGTGATGAAGGTGTTCAAACAGAGACACGCCGACAATCGCAGCGCCGATCGCTCCGGCCGCAATAGCACCCGTATCGCTGCCACCACCTGAACCCGTGTGCACAGGGGTCCCGCCTTTGCCGCCGCCTGGACGGACTCCGCCCTTGCCGCCACTCGGTGTGCCGACCGGTTGTGTTCGCGTAGAGCCAACCTGGCTTCTGGTGGATGCTGGCGGGCTCGCCGTTCCGGCCGGTTTAGTGTATCCCTGATTGCGATTCTGGCCGCTGGCTGACGAGTTACCACCCAGCAATAGTAATGATGCTAACGCAAGCGGAACAACATTAATCAATGGGGCCCCTTGAAGCATCGACGCCACCCCCATCTCGACCCATTTTGAGATTCGGAGAAGTTAGTCCAACTATCGCCGGTTGTCAAGGGATTACTCAACCGTTTTTTTTGCTCCTTCCAGGGCAAATGGGATTGGACATTGCTCACGTCCTCAACCCCACTTTTCACAAAATCTTACACAAAATCATTGCCCTGCCCTGTAACGCTTGCTATTATGCCCCACACTATCTGAAGAGGACGACTTTCCATATGGGGGTTCGCCGACAGCATTCCCTTACCGGGGGCTGTTGGCGATGAGCGAGCCGGAAGGGCGTCCGCCTGGTTGCGTTCGGGTCGCGACACAACAAACTTGATTGAGATAAAGGAGGAGGTTGATATGTCCATTGGGGAGATTATCTTCATGGTTGCGGTTGTAGGTGTCGCCGTTCTGATGGCGATTCTGAAAGACAAGGTGCCCGCCTGGCTGGGATTCGTTCTGATGCTGGTGGCGAGCGCGGTGGCCATCGTGGGAGGAGCAGTTACCAGCGAGTTCAAAGCGATTCCGCTGGGAGTGGCCGGCGTCATCGGCACAATCATCGCGTGGGTGACCGGCGCCAAGAGCAGCGCCTCGGCGGACGATGACACACTGGGAGGCATCGCGAGCAACATTGGATTTGTGCCGTGGTTGATCATTGCGGCGGTGGTGGCAGGAGCGGCTGCTGTGACATTTGCCATCCCGGAGGCGCCCGCCAAGTCGAGCCAACCGGGGAGCCACCGGCGCGCCCAGATACCCCGGGCTGGGTACGGCGGAAGATTCCAGCAGCGCGCAGTCGCCGCCGACTCCGCCGGTTACACGGTCCACAAACCTCGGACGATCGATTTGATGAAGACGGCTTCTTGAACGGACATCATTTCCAGAGGTGATCCAAATGATCGAGCGCATATTCAATGACCCACTTGCGTGGGGGATCCTCGCGGGTTTCGCGGTCCTGTCTTTCGTGATTTCGCTGATCTTCAAGAACGGGTTCGATGGCGACTCATCTCCGGGCACTGCGCTATTACGTGGTCTTGAAGGGGTTGTCCTGTCCGTGCTTGGCGGATTGATGGCGCGTGCTTTCATCAGCATTCTGCTCGGATCGGCGGACGATTCGGCGGCCGCTGGATTGGCAGTCGGCTGGGGCTTTTTCCTGATTCCAGGGATTGTCGACACCATTCCGTACCTCACTCACAGCAATCCCGTCCTGACCACTCCTGAGAGCCTACTGCTGTTTGCGACGGTGGTCGGCGGAATGTCGGGAGGGGTGAGCGGCCTCTGGCGTATCTATTCGTGGACAGGCCTGGGCTGGATCGGGTTCCCACTTGACGTCACCTGGGCGCTTGCCGGTAACACGGTTGGCTGCCTCCTCCACGCGATCAATTTCCTGGGCTATTGGCTCACGCGAGCTTTCACGGACTCCCCGTGGGGTATTCATAGTCCTGAAATCCGGGAGAACGCTCACCGTTATGAAAGCGGCTTCGGGTTGAGATACCACCCCCGTTATGCATTTACACAAGGTTGCGTCATGAGCAACCTGGAGTATGGCCCCAGCAATGACCTGTATCGCCACGAGAAGACGCATGTCTGGCAAAATCGCGCCTTTGGTCCGCTGTACACACTGACTTACTTGGGGTGGATCGTGGTATGGGTGGTTCCGGCGGTGATCGCCGGGATCATCGTGGAGGGTATTGCCGGAGTGGCTCATGGACCTAACAACTGGTGTTATTTCAATAACCCATGGGAGACCTGGGCGTATGCGGTTCAGGGTGCTGAGCGCACCAGTATCGATGGCGTCAGTGACGATGATCGGAAGATGATTTGGCCGGCTAAATACGTCATCGCCTGGTCAATTCCGTTCTTCGCGATTGCCTCTGCATTGGCCGTTTTGATCGTGGTCTCGGCCTGGACCGCGCCGCCTCCTCCGTCACACAAATCCAAACAGCCAGCGCATCGCCCTCACGCACAGCTATTTTTTGATGGTGTCGCACCCGGTACTCATGAGGACAAGGCAATTGAGTGGAGTCGGCCGTGTCTATGCCACTTGTTGGTTAAGTCTGAATCCCATCCCACGGAGAAGGAAGTCATCATGGCAAGCGTGCAAACTCTCAAGTCAGCCCGACAGGTCTGGGTTGGAAGTACGGTGCCTAAGGAGCCTGCATGACAATTCTGGCGATCCTTCTACTGCTCCTTGGAATCTGTCTGGTTTTCGACGGCGCCTTCACTCGGGGATTGTTCGTTACCATCTTGCCCAGTAGCTCGATTGCAGCCGTATCATTGGTTCGAATTACTGAAGTGGTCATCGGAGGAATGGTCCTAGTTATTGTGGGACTGGCGTTCAGCACATGTTGACATCAGGGCGGCACGAGCGACTGCGGATCAGGAGGCAAATGTCGTGAGTGGTTTGAGTGGTTGGGCGCGAATCGTAACGGTCGCAACCATCATCGCCTTTTTTGTCGTTGCCTTCCTCGGTCTTGTACTCAGTAGAGCGGTGAGCACGAACCCCGGGCCCCAGCGGAGCGACCAGTGCGAGTTGCTGGCGACCGTTGCCGACCCACAAGCCACGGTTCTTGAGCCGCAGAATACATGGTCAAACTTCGGGTACTTGGTAGCCGGGTTGTTCATTCTGTATCGCAGCCGAACCCTGCTCGGGGCCGCCGTCGGGTTAAATCTGGCGTTCGAATTTCTTCTCAGCAGCCTCTATCACGCCAAACTGACAGACGCGATGCAATATGCCGACGTGGCTTGGATCTATGTCCTGCTGCTTTCGCTGATTGCCTATGCCATTCAGAGCCTGCTCTTTTCTCAATGGGCGGTTGAAACCGGATACCCGGCCTTCAGTGCTCCTGTACTAATCGCAGCGGGGATAGCCGTCATAACGGTAATCATTGGAGTGGTCATGGGGTTACACAAAAATGATATCTTCGACTCGACGTGGATGACGCTGGTCCTTGCGTTCCTGCTTTTCGTCCTGCTCGGGGCGGGACTTGTGGCCGCCGGAATCCGGGGTGCCGGCGCGATGTCGATCGTAATGCCGATAGTTCTGGTTATATCAGTGGGGATTCCGACCCTGTTCTTCAAGTTCTCAGACGGGACGAGTCACCATCTCTTTAACTGGTGTTGTCCTAAGGCGGTCCTGCAGTCCCACTCAGCCTGGCATATCGTGAGTGCGGTTCTAATTCTCGTGGCATACGATTTTTTCGCCAACTTCGCGGGGGATGGCAGGATTTTTTCGTTTGCCAAGCCCGCGCAGGAATTTACGATCACATCGGAAAGTGTTTGAAGTGCCGTAACCTTGGGACGTAGACGTCAGAATACGCTAACTACTGCGAAGTCAAACCGGTGGCTCCATTGCAAATCGGGACTCTAGAGGCTGCAAAGAGAGTCCTCCGAGAGGGGCCGGGGAGGCAAACGATCCTATGCTGGACGGCATGCGGAAGCCCTTCTTGATCGTGTCCTTGATCGCCATTTTTCTGGCGGTGCTGGTCGAACTGGGCTCAATTGCGGTGTTGGGATTGCCGCCATCATCGACCGCCACCGCACTGGGGGTCTCGGCCACCGGTAAGGCCATTCCCGCAATGGCGTTTCTGGATGGACTCATCTTCTATGCGACGCTGATTATTAGCATTGCATTGCTGATCCCGGAGCGAGTACAGAGCAAGATCCAGGGGATCGTCACGCTTGTGTTTTCGCTTCTCCTGGTGCTGGGGTGCATCGTAGTTATCTTTGCCGACCTCGCGCTCCTCATCCTGATGGTTAGCCTGCTGCTGTCCGTTCCTTTTGGAACGATTGCCTATTTTGCCGTCTGGGCAAGTTTTGACACCGGCGGCGCGCGCCTGGCGCTTAGCCTCCTGATGACGCTGAAGATTATCTTCGCTGCATGCCTTGTCCTGGCCCATCAGCGATTTCTTCAGAACAAGGGATTGGTCCTTATTATTATCACTTCATTGGTTTCTAACCTGATCATCGCCTTCCTGCACGGCTTCGTTCCGGGGTTCCTGGTGAGCATCACGGATGACATTGCCGCAATCATCATTTGTATTCTGGCCATTATCTGGGCAGTGGTCTACCTAATCGGCGGGATTGTCTCGGTGATTAAGGCGATCATCTAAACGCTGATTGAGACAATTCTCCGGCCGTCGTCACCGTCGAGCGGTGGCCTGACAGCAAGTTTCCAAGTTGTGCTCCATCCTACTGGAGTTCGACGACACACGGTTGCGGCGGAGAAGCATCGCGGGTGAAAGTAAGAGTTCCTCCCGATTGCAAAATCGTGAATGATACCTGCGTCAGGTTATCCCCACTGCGCGGCCATTTCTGGTCGTTAAGTTTATCTCCATCGCCGTCCGGGGCCTTATATTCAATCCGCGCGCACCCGCGCGCCGAAGCCGGCGTCAGGTGGAACTTGGCGTTGCGAAATTTGTGGCTGTCATCTTTCGGGACTGCGACCCGGATCGGTGTGGCGGGGTTCGTGCTAGTCAGGTCAAAGGTCTTTTTCGCGAGGTCAAGCTTGGGGGCAAAGGGGGCGAGCACTCCATTGAATGCGCCCAGCATGGGGTACTGGCCGGGATTGAAGTTGTCCTCATTTGTCTTCGGCGCGCTTGCGTTCGTGCTTGAGCCCCAGACTGCAAGCACGATGAACAACACGACGATCAGGACTAACACGATGACGACGATCTTGGTTCCGGTCATAACGCTGCGCTCGCTTTCCGCATCAGTGCTGTTGGTTCAGAGCCCGATCTCACTTTTTGTTTACCATCAACCGGACAGCATTACCAGCGAATCTACATTTAGCGATGGGTACGCAGAACGATGAACTGGGAACAGTTACATCGACCGTTGAACCTACTGCGACCTGTGCCGGATACTGTGGGTTTTGCGCAGTAATGAGCTTGGCGGTTTGGTCGCCATGCAAGACCATGACCAGACCCGCTCCTTGGACTTTCTTCAGCGCATCTCCCACCAGCAGATTTACAACTTGTGGAACCTGTACGGTTTTGGGAGTAACCCAAAGATCGACGGCCGCGCCAGTCAAAACTGAACTCCCCGAGTCTGGAGATTGCTGGAATACTATCCCGCCCGCCACATTAGAATTAGCTTGGGGTGTAACATGCCCGACGCTCAAATGCTTGCCGGTTAGTATCGTTTGGGCTTCATCAAAGGAATGGAGGGTTACCGCAGGCACGGCCACCATCTCCACGCCCACCTTCACGCTTACTGAATCTCCGGGTTTCGCCTTGGTGCCCGCATCTGGTGTCTGCGAGACGATGTGGTCCGCATCCTCCGGTTTGCCTTGGACTGTCCCCACGTCGCCGGTATCCAGAGTTAGATTTACCGCGGTAAGAGCCGAGGTCGCTTCGGGGATGGTTTTCCCTTTGAGATCCGGTACTGTCGTTGCCTTGGGCTTGGCGACTAGATAAATTCCAACTCCCACACCGACCAAGATCACCAGAATAACCGGGATCAGCCAGAGCGGGAAGCCACCGCCTCCATTGGTGGGTTTAGGAACGGTGAAACGAACGGCGCCCCCAGCATCGCCCTGATCGGGCTGATCGACCCAAACCGCGTCCAAGCGAAAGGTGTAGTCGCCGGGGGCACTCTTTGGCGGCACGGCAATCTTGACTGCGAAAGTTTCCTCTTTGTCCACGTCGAAGTGCCGGTCGGTCTTGCCGTCAACCTTCACCCAACCTTTTTCGACGGGTCCGCTGGGGGGTTTGACCTGGGGAAGCGAGATGAGAACACCACGCCCGTCAATCGCACGGGAGCTAACATTCTTAACCGTGTACTGCACGGTTCCACGGCCCTGGCTGTCGAGTTTCACGCTCGAAACGCCATCCGGCAGGTTCACATTAAATAGCTTGGCCATCGTCGTTTCTCCTCTTCGGTTCTAAGACTGCACTGTTCCGGCTGGCAGCTTGAATATCCGACTTTCTTTCATTGTGGACTTCGCCTGTTCTACTACTCCGCAAAAGCCAACTCATGAGTAACATAGGCCGGCTTTTCCAACTCGACAATACGCTCAATCAAGATGCGATGCTCCGCCAGTTCTTTCGGGACCGTGACGCGCAAATGGAAAGGTCTGATTTTTCCGTCAGCGCCGGCGACCTGCTCGTCGATTTCAAGCTTGGCGCCGGTAGCCGTTTCCAGAAACAGGGAAAGTCCCTGGCGGGTCCCACGCCATTGAGACAAGGTGGCGGCGGCCGCCGTCAGTTCCCGCAGCCGGCCCAATCCCGTAGACGGAGACGCAGTAGACGATGGGCTCTCCATGCGCGGCACGTCCAACAGCACCTCAAGATCGACCCAGCTTGCTAGATAAGGAACGAATGCTTCCGGAGCCCGGTAGGGGTCGAAGTTGGCCTCGAGGGAATCCAATGCGGACTCCGACGGCGCGTGCATGGTTTCCATGACGTCGAGAATCGCGAACAAGGGATTCCCCGGCTGCACAGCATTCTGGAAGACCGAGGGCAAGAGCCTTTTAATCTGTTCCTTTTTCATCTTCGGTTACGACCTCAATATCATGCTCGCCCGAACAGAACAACCAATTGGGGGGTAGCGTCACCTTGTCGTCAAACGTGTTCTGCGAACACGGCGAATAGCTCTTACCGCCATCGCGGCTTCGATACACGCCAACTTTTCCGCCAGTCAAAATGATGTTGCGTAGCGGATCCGCGGCCAGCGCATCGACACGCTGAAACGGATGCTCGCGGCTGGCTGGCGGCAAGCCGCAACCGACATCCGGGGCTTGCCACGATTCCTGATCGCCGCGTTTTTCCAAGCGCAGCACGCCTCCGTCGAAAGTGGCGGCAAGAATACTCGCGCCCTGAAACGCCATCTCCACGCAGCTTCCTCCGAGCCAATTCTTGTCGAAGGTCTGCCAACCCTCGGCGGGGTCCTGCGAACCGAGAAGCTCCCAGCAGGAACAACCCTTCCCGGGGTCGCCGAGCACCGCCGCTAGCCCGGCCCATAAAAATGACCGCATGCCGTCGTATTGCACCGCGAGTACCCGGACATCTTCACCCGCTCTGCCAATGTTGCGGAAAGTATTCCCTGCACCGCCTTCGCTGGAGAGAAAAACGCCGCCCATTTTTTTTGCTGCTACCGCGATGCTGATCCCACCCTTCGAGCTCGCGGCAGCCACCGCCCAGTAGCCGATTTGCTGATCGTCGGGGCGAACGAACACTTGCACGGGGGCGGCATCTGCTTGCATGGAGAGTTCGAACAGACCCACTGAAGTCGCGAGGAACAACGACGGCTCACTGCCGCGCGAGATCCAGACCATATCCTCCACATTGAAACCGGTTAGCGCCTTCTCTTGCCAGTTTTCTCCGCAATCCCAGGAAACGTGAACATGCGACCCGTCTGCCCCCCCCGTGTTACGGGTGCTGACGGCGATCAAGCCAGGCACTGCAGGGTGCGCCTGCACGGAGTACACGACTTGTCCGGGAAACTGTCCAGCCGAAACCCAGCCTTCGCCATCATCCATCGAGCGATACAGAACCGCCTGGCTCCCCGCATACCAGGTGTTGGGCTGGAAGGCATCCGCCGCCAAACACTGGACCTCACTCGCGGGAACCTCTTCGACGATAAAATGCGCGTTGTCTACATAACTCACACCTGGTTCGGCCAGGGCCGCGTCATAAATGTTGGAGGTTCTGACTGCCTGCCCAAATCGCCAGCCCGCATGAGATTTTGTGGGCAGAGGATTAATCGCGTTGTAGAGACGGTCCAACACACGTTCCTTCACTGCGACCGCATCTTCTTCCGCCTGGGCGACCACGCGCGCATGAACCTTCACCGTCTTGTAGCGCGCCCAATTGACGACGCAGGTCGTGCCCAGCGGGCGGCGTTCGTCCAAGGCTTTTTGAATTCGTTCCCGCGATTCCGGCGTCTGGAGGGCTTGAAGTTGAGCGGCGGAGACCGCCCCTCGCTGCTGCTGCTCGTCAAGGAAGGGGACGAGAACCACCTCGACGGTTCCCGGGGCAGCGTATGTCCAGAGAGCCGCCTTCGTAAACGCGCGGGCGCGGCTCACCGCCCCAGAACGCTTGGCCAAGAGTTCGAAATCGCGAGCCGTCACTGCGCGCTGCAAGGAATGCAGCTCCTGCGGACCGCGCAGGAGCGCGTTGTCGACTGTCTCCGCGGAGCGTCCGCCCACCGCTGCGGCGGGATTGTTCACTGACACGCCGGGGATCGGATCCTTGAGCACCGTTAAGGTGTTCGCCGCGACGTTGCCGTTCGCCCCACCACCGCGCCGGTACCACACTCGAATTTCCCGTCCAGGCCCGGGCACTTCTGCTAAGGCCTCCGGAGCTTCCTTCAGAGAGCCAGTTTCGTCTCGCGTTCGTACCGAGGGCGCGAATGTGAAGGTGCCGGTGGCGCGATCCACGACATACGCCAAACGGTCCGACCCCAGTTGAGTAAAGTTCTCCACCTCTCGCCAGATCCGATACGACTTGTCTGCGAACTCGCGAGCCGCCGCGCGCTCATCCAATTCCTCAGGTCTCGCTTCGACCCCGACAATAATGTCCAGTTCGTCTTCGGTGGGCGCGACGAGGGGAGGACGGCTAACGTTGAGGGAAAGGCCGCCGAGTCCGGTACCCTTGCCGACCAGTTCCGCTTCGACAAGGTCGCAGTGATGCGCCAGCGCCTGAGCCTCCATATTCCCGGCTGGTATCAACACAGTGCGTGCGACCACAAACACAGGGGGATCGCCGCCGCCGTCCTGGCGAGACACAGTTACTCGAGTGCCACGCGGAATCTCAACCGGCTTATTCGCGGCCTTCGCCAACTTGAACAACAAAGTGACTCCGGCGGACTCGGGCGGCATCAGGCTTACGCCGAGCAAGCGGAGAAACTCCACGTAGGCTTTCTTCGGCACGCGGTTCAGCCGGTAAATCATCGTTTCGGTGAGGAAGGCGAACACTTCAAGCAGCGCCATGCCCGGATCGCTGACGGATAGGTCGCTCCATTCCGGACAGGTTGCGATGATCCGGTTCTGAGCCGCTTCGACCAGTTGGGCAAAGGTCCGATCGTCGAGGTTGGGGGAAGGGATCGCCATCAGGTGCGTTCCCCGGTCAAGTCGAAGGCATACGCCAGCCGTTCGGTATTCATGGTGGCGCGCACCCGGTACTCAAGGGAAATCTCCAGCAACTCGGGCATCGACTCGTCCTCTTTCGCGCGCTCCCCGTCCCCTGCAGTATTTTTTGCATCGGCCTGACGGTCAGGCTGATTTGATCGTGTTGCATCCAGATGAATCACATCGATCCGGGGCTCCCAGCGCTCGAGCGCCTGGCGCACATAGTGAATGGCTAAGCCTGCCGTGGTGTCATCGTTGGGGGAGAAAACCAAGCGGTGCAAATGACAGCCATAGTGCGGCCGCATTACTCTCTCTCCCGGACGGGTCGCGAGCAACATCAGGATTGCCTGCCGCACCGACGCTCCTGCGTCCACCATCTCGATTCCGCCTCGGTTCGAGACGCGCAGGCCCGCATCCTTCGCCGCGTCATCCGCCTCGCGAATCGTGAATCGCCAAGACCTGTAACGAGGCCCACTCATGGCATCTCCGAAACAAAATTCTGTCCCGCATCGCGCACCACGTACATGACCACTCCCGGGGGAGTGCCGTCGGTGAAACCAGTCACGGTGTCGAGACAGAGCCAGTGGTCCTCGACGCGAATGAATTGGGAGTAGCCTTTCTGCACCGCCAGAGTCGTTAAACAAGGTTTGAAGGGGACGACACTGGGACACCCCGAAATCCGCCGGCCTACTGGATCCGGCTCTACCAGTACTCTTCGCCCTTCAACCGTAACGAACGTCTGCGTCGCTTCGATCGAGACCTTGCCGGGACCATGTTTGCAGAACAATCCTGCGTCTTCAGTAAGTGCGAGCATCAAGCCTGCCTGAAATCGATGGTTTTTCCTTTGATCACTACACCGCGACCTGGCGCTTCAATCTCCAAGTCCACCGCGGAATGAAGGACGGCCTTCTCCGGCGAAAATTCCAGAAAACTGCCACCTTTGTTTTCCAGACGAATCGACGCCCCGCTGTCGTCAAGTCTGATCTTCTGTCCACCGGGAGTTCCCAGAGTGAAGCGCCGAATGGAGCTGCCCTCTACTCCGTAATCCCCGGGTCCATTGGTGCCGTACAATCCGCCCAGCACGATGCCTTGCGCAACCTCTCCGCCGATAAACAGCACGAGCACCTGATCGCCCACATCGGGCAGGAAAACGAAACCCTTGCCGGCGCCGGCTCCTGGCGCCATCACTACCATCCAGTCGGTTTCGACTGCGCCCAGAGCCGGGAGCGAAGCCCGGACCCGGCCCAACTTCTCGGGATCATCCACGCTGGTTATCGTGGCCCACGCCGCAGTGACCCCTCCCGTTCGCCGCTCCAATACCAGTGGCACGGTGGAGATCTCGGAAACGAATCCGCTTCGCCGGTTAACCAGGTGAATCACTGACGTCAGGACGTATTGGCCTCCCAGTCCCGTTGCAACTCCCGAAATGTGAACACGCGTGCCGGGCATGAGATCCGGGTCGCCTTCCGCCACACCCGAGAACGTGACTTCGCGGGCACTCCGGAGGTCGAGCTCTGCCTGGGCAACGACTGCGGCATGCCGATCATCCGGCAGCACCTCGTCGGCCAAGGTCCGCTCGCCTGTGCTTGCAAACAAATCCGGCGGCGCCTCGGCGGAGACCTCCCGTCCAATGCGCGCTCTGGCAGCGCGACTCTCGTGCGGCTCTACTCTCGATGCGTCCCAACCTTTCGCCACCACCGACCGGCAAGCTGGCTCGGCATTGACTTCCAGTCGTGCTTCCAACAGGTTCTTTCCTAGTTCGAGCTCGACGCTGTCACCAGTTCCCGCCAAACCGATCAGGTGCAGCACGTCCCCGCGCAGCGTCAGGTAAAGACCAAATCGCTGCGACACGTCCACCAACAACTCGAGATCGGATTGCCGGAACTGGATGAGGCTCTGCGACAGCGGACCTTCCTCGTCAGCTTCCACGGTCAATCCGAGATCCGCGACCATCTCCCGCGCCAAATCCGCTGGAGTTACCTGGACGTGGACGCGCACCGGCTGCCGCTTGCGCAGGCGATGGAGTTTGTCGTAGCAGCGAACCCGGAGAGTCTGTCCATGGGCCGCCTCGTAGCTATGCTCGAGCGCGGTGATTTCGCCGTCGAACAAGCAGGCAGAACTCGATGGCAAGGTCAGGCGCACACTGGAGCCAGCACTCAGGTCTTGAAGATCGGGGATCGGATCGCGCTGGACAACAAAGGTCAGCTCACATAGGCTGGGCTGAGACAACCGGTGTTGGACCCGCACCTCCTCCAAAGTTGCGGCTGCAGTTGCAGCCAGCGATTCACCATCCAATTCAACCTCGAGCTGAGGAATGCTCGCGACGAGAGTCATGCGTTGTCTCCCACGGACGAAGCCGGCGGAATCATCACTAGATCGCCGGCGGAAACCTTCCACGGGTCGTCAATTTTGTTGAAAGCTGCGATTAATCTCCACCATGCGGGATTGCCATAATAAGAGGCAGCGATCTCATCCAGTCGCTCAGCACTGCTTCCCTCGTCTTCGTCCGTTTCGCCGGCTCCTTTGGTTTGGTGGAAACGAAGCTCGTCGGGCGGGACGTCGACTTCATCGGGCAAGTCCTCCAGCGACAAATCATCGTCCAAAGGTTCGACCTCCGCACGAGTGGGATCATCCGCTCTCACGAATCGCATCCGCAACCAGGAACGCTGCGGAGCTCCGTTCAGGGTGAAATACTCCAGCCGCTCCGCGACCGCTGATACAACGCCGAGAACATTCCACGCTTTTCCCCAGACGAACCGCACCAGCGGCACCTGACCGTAGCCGTCGTCGCCAACACTCCCTTCGGCCAACGCGGTGAGCGGGCGAGTCAAATCTCGGACATCCTCGGTCGTAGGGGTGGAACCGGCGATGTTGACGTCGAATAAAAGATCGAGCAGAATCTCGGTCGTCCCGCCACCGGTGTAAAGAAAAGGGTCGTCCTTCAAAGCGGCGCCGGTCAAAGGGCCGGAACTCGATTGCCGCGGCTTCACACCTGCCAGGCGTCGAACTATCACGCTAGCGGGGTTTAGCAGGCACGGGATTCGCTCGCCAGTTTTCTCCACCAGAAAGGCGACTCGCTCCATTAGCGGCCTCCTCGCTGCTCACGGTCGAGCGTCTGGAGGCGCTCCGCGCTACGCAAGAACTGGACCGAATCCACTGACGCGCTCGGTGGATCTTCGGGCAATGCGGGCCAGAGATCGCCTCGCTCGGGCTCTGGCCACCGGGCGGAATCGAGCACCCAGGGATCGATCGGTTGAGTTGCAAGCGGCTCATTCTGGCGGCGTGAGGTCGGGATAGGGTCGGCCATGACGCTTTCCCATGCTTGGTCCCTAGGTTGCCGAACGCTCGCGCGTAAGGGCGGCCTCGTGTCCAGGTTCGGCCCCCATCCCGGACGCCTCTTTGCATGCTCGCGGGAACGCAGCCCAACCGGGGACGGAACGCCGCGACCGGATGGCTGATCAGCATTGAGAAATGTCGTGGGCGGGCGTGATGACACATGGTCCACTGCAGCACTGGAGCTCTCAGCCGTGGCCTCGATGGAATTCGCCGCCTCATTCGGTGCTTCCCCTGTCTTCCGGAATACCGGACCTTCACCATTATTCTCACGCCCGGTGAAAGGCGACAGTGCTTGGATTCTCTGTCGCACACGCTCACGCCAACCTGAGGACGAAGGCTCTTCGCCGCTGATCTTCTCCACCGTTGCCGGTTCAGATTGGATCGCGGCCGATTGCAATTGTCGACGGAGTTGCGGCGGAGCTTCCGCCGCGTGTTCGGGCATGATCGGTGTGCCGACAACCAGGGGCTCGCGCCGTCCTGGGGACGGAGCCGACGAGTCCTCGGGCGATTGCAATCCGATCTCCTCTTCTCCCCCTTCTCCCTTCGTGAATTCACTCGGTCTTAACCATCGGTGCAGTTGAAGCCACGAGTTTGTGCGCACCGGAGTCGTAGAGGATGGAAGCGCCCCTTTAATTGTCCGCTTACCCGGCACCGCAGCAGATGCCTCGCCCGAACGTAACGAAGATGTGGGCGCTAACGTTTCCCGCTGCACGTCTTGGCTACCGATTGCCGGCTCGTGAGCGGTCGACGAGTGTGTTCCGCCCGGTCCTACCGCGCGTAATAACTCCGGGGCACCTTCTCGGACGCGTCTCAACCAATCCTCCGGCGGGCCCGGTGGATGCAGCGCGTTCCAGGGAGACACTTCCTCCTGTTCCCCGTCTCTGACGGCAGGTCCGATGTCGTGCTGGTCTCGCGCAATCGCCTCCGCGGAAATACCGCCTGATAGCGCCATCGGCCCGGGCATCCGCCCTTGGCCAGAGTGATTCTCTCCAGTCTCGGCCAGAAGACCATCAAGCCAATCGCGCAATCTGCGGGCAAGGCCTTTCAACCTCGGGTGCTTCCGATAATTCGGCTGGATCTCACTGACGTTCCAAGGTTTCATAGACCAATTCCAACGATTCGATCGCAACCATGCTGCTCATCGCATCCAGAGCCGCTCCATTCCAAGAACAGGGCCAGGCATCGTGCAGGGTCCAGCGTAGCTTCTCCTCGATGCCTTCCGGGCCAAGCATCACGATGTGAACCGTTCTGCGCTCAACCGCACCCGTCACCGCCTTCTGCATCCAGTCCCACAGATCGCGGGACTGGGTGAGACCATAGCGCAGGGTAACCGAGGCATATTCGACGTGACCCGGCAGACGATGTACAACCTGGTTGTTGCCGCCCTCCCGATAGGAAATGGCATCCACCTTCACCCCAATGTTGCTGCACTGCGTGAAGTGTCCTTCTGGCACGTCGGGAATAAACAAGAGCTTGAAGTTGTAGTCGCGAAACGGTTCTGCAAAGCTCCCCGGTTGCGCTCCCGACTGGGCTTTGGGTGCTTTCTCAGCAGCTGGCATGGAATCTCTCCTTACAATTCAATTTGTTAGAGCGCTTCGACCTGTGCTTCGCCGGCGTTTTGCCCGATCTTGAAAATAATGAATTCAGCAGGCTTTACGGGTGCGACCCCGATGACGGTGACGAGTTGCCCCAAGTCGATGCTCTCCTGTGGATTCGTCTCCTCGTCGCATTTCACGAAGAAGGCTTCCTCGGGTGTGGCGCCCATTAGAGCTCCATCGCGATACACATTGCTCAGGAACCTGGAAACCTCGGCCTTCACCGACTTCCACAAAGTCCGGTCATTTGGCTCGAACACGACCCAGCGAGTATTGCGCTTGATGGATTGCTCAATCATGATGAGCAGGCGGCGCACATTAACGTAGCGCCACTCGCTGGATTCCTCGGCCAACGTGCGCGCCCCCCAGACCAGCATGCCTTCGGTCGAGAAGAATCGAATGCAATTGATTCCCTTGGAATTCAAGTCTCCCTGCTCTGCGCTGGTTACGCGGTAGGTGAGATTGAGAGCGCCTGCGACTGGCTCATTTGCCGGAGCTTTGTGCACGCCACGTTTTCCGTCGGTGCGCGCCCAGATTCCGGCGATATGCCCCGAGGGTGAAATCGCTACCGGGGGCAGATTGGGATTCAGGGCGTCGGCCACGACGATATTCGGAAAGTAGGCAGTGCTGAAGCCGCTCGGAGAAAGGCGTGGACGGGCGCTGGCAGCGCCGACTCCTGCCGGCTTTGAACTAGTATCCGGTGTACCGGAGTTCCCTGCCCCTTTTGGAGGCGCCACGGTTTCGACTGTCTTCAACAGTTCCGTATTCTTGACGTCAGGCAAGTCGAGAATGCAAACGCGGTCGGTGAGCGCCTCGCAATGCGACACCAGGGCTTCGTGAGATGTGGCATCGATACGGCCCGGGGCCGCGATGATTGACACCTCGTCATTCTCTTCGAGGAGCTTCAGTCCCGTGCGCGGCCGGTCGTTCCCCGCGATGGCGTCGCTGTCGGCAACATTCACGATGAAGCAGCGGCTGCCGCCGTTTAAGAAGAATCCGTTCACGGCATGGGAAAGCGCAGTACTGTTCAGGTTGTCCGCAGCGGCAAACTCGGTGCGGAACTGCGACCAGTTGTTGACGGCCACGGCTTCGCCAGGATGGGCGGCAGCGTCGGGGGCTTGTCCCACGAAGGCGGCCCTGCTGGTGGAGATAGGAGTAATTGTTTTTCGTCCGGCTTGCTCCTCAATATAAACACCGGGGGTCTGGTAGAACGGCATCTCATCCCTCCAATGGACTGAAACGTATGATCAGCGGTGCCCCGCTGTCGGGGTGGTTCTCTTCACTGCAGACTGGAAGTTCGTATCCTTTTGCCTTAACGAGGAGTTGCTTGGTTCCCGCTGCCGGTACACTCGGAAAAGAGAATCTCCCCTTGTAATCGGTGCCGGTAGCGAGGTTCAGGTCCGGCATTTCGACGCGGCAATCGGAAAGGGGCATGTCCTCAGGCCCCAGCAGCAGGCCGTGGAAGCCGACGATGGGCGACGACTGGATTTTAAGCGGCTGACGCACAAGCTTCGCTTGCGGCTGGGGCCGCTCCTGCCGCAACGGTACGCGCAAAACGAATGACGGCCGCGGAGGCACGGTGAGGGCCGTCCATAGGGTCAATGGAACCGGTTCCTGCTCCACCTGAAAATCACTGTTCTCCATGGCAGCGAACATTAGATCCACCAACATTTGATGGGCATCTTCCGGCTTGTCAGACCAGGCCGTGACCAGGTATCTCAAAGCGAGTTGCAGAGGCGGCCGCCGGCTAGTGCTCGGTGGAGGCGATTGGATAAGCTCCAACAAATACAGCCCGACACCCCGGCCCGTTGGACGTACGCCGGGAGCCTCCAGCGACAAGTCCGCTCCCTGGATTACGCTGCCAACCCAGTCCTTCAGTCGTCCATCGGACTCAACTGCCATGGTGGTAGATCCGTCTACAGAACTCTCAAACTTACTTCAAAAACAACATCTATCTCGTCTTGGTGCGCGGAAGCGGAGGGCTCGGGCGCGGAGTGCCCGGAGTCGGAGGGCTCGGGCCTTTAGGCGGATTCGAGCTTCCCATACCCCTTGGAGTACTCGGATCGCCCAGGAACGCATCCAGTACATCCTTGTACGCAGGATTCAAGTTCTGATAAGCGGGTTCCTTGGTCGCCAATCCCAGCAGCGCTGCGATATTCGGTGAAGTCGACACCGTGAGCGTGACGATCGCATCGCCGTGCACCAAAGAGGTAGCGGGCGGTTCCTGTTGCTCGACTTTGGCTTTCGCGAAGATATTCATAGTTGGCTTCTGCACGAAAGCGACTTTCAGCCCAAGCCCTTGCAAAGTACTCACTGCGTCCGTCAGGTTGCCGCCGGTCAGGTTCGGAACCGTTACCGGCAGGGCTACGACCAAGTCCACAGCGGAGTTTGCAGAGACCTGTTGGCCAGCCGCCGGCGATTGCGACACAACGTACGCTCCGGTACCTGAAGAGCCGCTGATGTTGCCGGGCTTCAGATTCCCAGCCGCAAGCGTCTTCTGCGCCTGATCCAGGTCTTGTTGTGAGACATCTGGAACGACAACCTTCTTGGCGCAGCCGGTCAAGACGCACGTTCCCGCAGCCATTACCAGCAACAGGAGGAGCCGGCCCGACAGCGGTGAACTAACCCCGTGACATCGATCGTCGGGATGGCCGCCTCGTTTGGAATTTCCCCGCTCACGAACCTGGCGACGAAGGCGATTTGGCGCAAGAAGCTGCGTGCCTTTCGAAGTGCAGTTCCCGGAACCGATCATGATCTCCCCCTTTTGCGCTGTCGCGAGAGTCCAGCCTAAAGCGGATCGACGAAGGTCGTGGACCTCCCTCGAACCACCTGGAAGCACACTCACCACACAATCAAACCAATGCCGACTTAGGAAGAACCCCGTTAGATCTGGCGATCAGGAAAAACGTGCCCGCAATATTAGACGAAGATAGTTCCTGACACAAGAGGGAACTGCCGGATTTCTGTCTGTTGCCAATGGAGTTGTCAGAAGCCGGGTGCACCCAAAACCCCGCGCGTTATCGCATAGAACGATTTCCATGGCTAAATCCCTTCTCCGCGGCTTTGCGGAGCCGCTGCCATCGGGCAGCCGGGATGGGGGCACAGGAAACCGGTCATCCTCGCGGAATCTTTGAGGCCTGAATACTCGAAGATGTCCCGGAAAGAAGCTCGTTCCCGGCCACAATCGTGCGCTTAGGAGACTTTCTGCCCTTCAGTGTTTTCTTCAGAGCAGCCTCGCCGGATGGCACGCCCAATCTCCGCGTTGATCTCGCCTCCGATGAGGAATGCCAGCCCGGTGACGTACAACCAAACCACAAGAATCATCAGCGTTCCAAGAGATCCGTATGTTTCCGTGTATGTGTTGAAGAAATGCAGATAGACACGGAATCCCGCGGAAGCAGCCAGCCAAAGAAACGCCCCGAACATTGAACCGGGCGTGCCCCAGTACCAGCGGCGTCTTCCCAGGCTTGGTCCGCAGTAATAGATCAGCGAAAACGACAGAATCACGAAGAACGCGGCGGCTGGCCATTGCAGCGCCTTCCAGACAATCACAATGGTGGACATCAAGTGAAATCTTGCGCCGATCCAATCGACAAAGTGCTCGCCCGCCAGCACCATGAACAGCGCGTTGAGCAGGAGAATCGAAATCGCGATTGTCAGTCCGAGCGCGATGGCCCGCATTTTGAACCAGGAACGAGATTCGCGCACGCGATAGGCCGCGTTCAGTGTAGAAATCATGGAACTCACGCCACCAGAGGCAAACCATATGGCAAGAACGATGCCCAATGTGAGCTTGTCGTTGGCGGCGGTCGTGGCCAGCTCGACGGTGATTTCCTGCAACAGTTGGAATGCCCCGGGCGGAAGGAAATCCGCGAAGTAAGAGAGCAGGCTGCTTTGTAGCTGGAAGCTGCGCGACGCGAACAAGCCAAATAAGGCGATGATGAACAGCAGTAGCGGAAAGAGGGCAAGTAAGAAATTGAAAGCTAGCTCAGAAGCGCGCCCGAGAAGATCATCTTCGTTGATCCCATGCACTACCTTGCTTGTCAGCTCCCAGAAGGTGAGGCCCCCCAGTTTCCAAATCGATTCGAGTTGTTGCTCGGTTCTGGGCCGGGGAGGTGCCATAGAGTTTATCCCCCGAGAAGAGTTCAGGCATTGTAGCGCACTGGACAAATCCAGCAACTCTCTTGATCCTGAATCCGAACAGAGCTAGCGTCGGGCTGTGCTGACGATTCATGCCAGGACTAGCAGCGTCACCTTCGGCAGAGCGATTACTACGACCTGAATCGGACTGTCGAAGGCCGGCGGTATGGACTTCTCAATCTTGAAATCGGACGCGCTTCCGACAGTGCGAGGCGCCTCAACGGCATTCGAAGTTCTTCGCGTCATCCGTATCGCCCTGTCCCTTGTAGTGGGCGTGCTTCGGATAAGGGCAGAGCGGTCGGCTGCGTCCTGGGAACGCCTTGCCGGTCGCGATTACTGACGTAGGGGCAGTTCCCTTTTCCACCCAGTTGACCATGGCACCCAAAAAATCAAACTGATCCAGGCCGGGGCCTCCGCCGCAGTGCGCCATGCCGGGAACAAAATAGAACTGGCTCCACTTAGAGACGGCTTCGAGTCCGCCGTTCGCAGCCGACATATCCTGGTAGTAGTCGAACGTGTCGAGCGGGGAGAACCAGGGATCGCTGTCACCGTGGTAGAAGATCAGCTTCCCTGCATGTCCAGAAAAAGTTGTCAGTTTGGTGGACATCGAGTCCACGAGCGGCTGAATATCCGCGAGCGCTTCCTTCTCGACATCGACTTCCATTGCGATGGTTGGGGGTCCGAAAATGCCAGGCCCTGGCGAGAGAATCCCGCCGATGGGACCGCTAGCCGTGATGCCTGTGTCATACAGGAAGCCGGGGTAAACCTGAACTCCGCCTGAGCTCTTTGGGCCGGCAACGGCTTTCTTGATCGCAGCGACTTTCTCCGGACTCAGGCACGATTCGCTCTTCCCTTCCTTGCACGTCAGCGCTGCGGGGTCGAAATCGCACCCAAGCGGATCCGAGATGATGCCGTCGGCCACTCCGTCTTTCGCATCGCACTTTTGCAGCAGTGCATCCGTGATCAGCTTACGGTCGGCGTCGCTGATGGCCTGCGCGATGATTGGTTTGCCATCTGCATCTTTCGGAGCGATCTGATTGAACGCGACGGGGATCCATTTACCGATGGCCAGGTTCGAAAGTCCGGTGCGCATGGCAGGATCACCCGAGATGATACCGTCAAAAGCCGCGGGATAGCGCTGCGAAAGAATCATGCCTTCGCGGCCCCCTGTGGAGCATCCGGAGAAATAGGAAAAGGTTGCCGGTTTTCCGTAGTACTGCGCGATGAGTTGCTTGGCGAGCGTGGCGACCTGAGCATTAGCGAGATACGCAAAGTCCAGATACGCTTGCTCATCCTTCATGAAATCGAAGTCGAATGGTCCACGATGGCTCTTATGGCCTGTATCCGTACTAACCACCGCGAACCCGCGCACCAGTGCGGGCGTGTCTCCTGAAGCATTCAGACCAAGCGGGGCCATCACCACTCCGTTTCCGCCACCCCCACCTTGCATCAGGAAATCGCCGTTCCATTTGTCCGGCATGGCTAGCGCAAAATTGATTCCAAACTCCTCGCCGCCAACTCCGGTACGGCGATTGATTACGCCCTCGACGCGGCAATATGCGGGAAGCGGCGCGCTGTGACCCGGCCCCCATGGATTCGGCTCCGTGGTCCCGGCAGCAATCGGTGCAGCCTTTGAAATCTCGACGTTTGCAGCTTTGAAGTGCATCAGGCCGGCGCATGCGTTTGATTGCTGAGCGGATACAGAAGTGCTCAGCGCAAGCACCGGCCACACCATGGTCCGCCAAAATTGCGAATGCATGTTGTCCTCACGTTCTTAGCGAATGAAGTACTGATTATCGCAGACCCGACAGCAGACGAATTTGTGTAAGCTATTGCTTTGCTGAATGGAGTTCTTGAAATCATGATTCCTAGAAAACCTCTCATCGGTCTCATCGCGGTTGGACTTCTGCTTTCGCTGGCCCACAGCGCTTCAGCCCAGAATCCCCCCAAGCCGGCACTCAAGCCTCTGCCGTTCGTGAGCACGATCTTCGGCGACAACATGGTGCTACAGCGCGGCAAGAAAAACACCATCTGGGGCTGGTCAGAACCTGGCGACAAGGTTCGGATCGAAATTGCAGGCGAGCACGCATCCGGCGTAGCTGGGCCGGATCGCCGCTGGCAGGTGAAGATTCAGCCGCCGGCTGTGGGCGGCCCTTACACGATCAAGATCACCGGTCATGAAACTGTCGAACTTCACAACGTGTTGGTTGGAGATGTCTGGCTGTGTGGAGGCCAATCCAACATGCAGGTGCCGCTCCGCTCTGCACGAAATGGCGATGAGGAAGTCAAGTCCGCCAACTACCCGGAGATCCGCTTCTTCTCGGTTGCGCCGCACTCTGCCTACCACCACACGGATGTTTTGGAGGGATACTGGAAAGTGGTTTCCCCCGAAACGGCAGATCGCGTTTCGGCGATCGCGTATTACTTCGCACGCAAGGTCCAGCAGGAAATTCATGTTCCGATCGGTCTGGTCGTAGATGCCCTCGGCGGAACTCCCGCTGAAGCCTGGACCAGCGCTACCGCGCTTCGTCCACTGAAGGACTTCGATGTCCCATTGGCAGAACTCGAAAAACTAGCCGCGATGGGCGCGCCCGAATATGGGAACTATGTCATGCACTGGTATGACCAGTATGACGCCGGGATTAAAGGAAACTGGGCGGCTCCGGATGTCGATGATTCAACCTGGAAATCCGTTGACATCCCCGGCGGATTCTCCGAGTTGGGCGTGCCTGACACGCCCGCAGTGGCTTGGTTCCGGAAAGAAATCGTCGTACCGGACCCGCTTCCGCCGGGGGGCGCGTCGTTGTTCCTGGGCTCGATTGAACGCATGGATACCGCATACATCAACGGAACGCAAGTTGGCGCTTCCGCGTGGGTCGAGAATCCACGCGTCTATTTCATTCCGGATGGTCTACTGAAACCGGGCAAGAACGTCGTGGCGATTCGTGTCCTGAAGACCAAGCCGCAAGGCGGATTTCTCGGCAAGCCCGAAGAGTTGCGGCTCGAACTGGGAGACAAGACGAGCATTGCTCTCGCCGGCAAATGGAAAGGCCAACTAAGTGTCGATGCTCACCCGCCGCATCCGTTGCCGATTGGGTACGAGAACTGGCCCGTGATGCCGTCCGTGCTTTATGAAGGAATGCTGGCTCCCCTTGCTCCTCTTTCGATCACGGGTGCGCTATGGTACCAGGGCGAGCAGAACTCAGAACGGGGATTCCAATACCGCAGAATCCTCCCCGCGATGATTGCAGATTGGCGAAAGCTCTTCGGACAGGGCGACTTTCCTTTCTACATTGTCAGCTTGCCGACCTTCCGGCAGCGCAGCGAGACTCCCACCGACGACACGTGGGCAGAAACACGGGAGTCGCAGGCCCTCACAGCCGCCAGCGTTTCCAATTCGTGTCTGGCAGTAACGATCGACACAGGGGATCCCGACAATCTCCATCCCAAGGATAAGCAGCCCGTAGGGGAGCGCCTCGCCCTATGCGCACTGGCAAAACACTATGGCAAGAAGGTTGTTTATTCCGGTCCAACGCTCGCTTCCGTCGAACGCCTTCCCGGCTCGATTCGATTGCACTTTGCACACACGGATGGCGGCTTGGTCGTGAAGGGTGCCAAGGCGGAAGAGTTCACGATCGCTGGAGAGGACCGGAAATGGTATTGGGCCGACGCACGCATCGAGGGAGACACCGTCGTTGTCTCATCCTCTTCGGTACCGAATCCCAAAGAGGTGCGCTATGCCTGGCAGTCGAATCCGGCTGCAACCCTCTTCAACGGAGCTGGATTGCCAGTCGGCCCGTTCCGGACCGATACATGGCCGGGCATAACTGAGGGCCAAAGACCTTACTAAACAGTAGTAATCCGCGGCATGTCCTGCGAGTGAACGCAAGTTCAGTTCAAGTGGGAAGCGATTGTCAACGCAGGTGAGGGGGCAGTATTCCACATCAGCGCGTAGCCCATGCGCGACAAGAGCAACGGAATTGCAATATCGGGCCCCGGCTGCTCGACTTGCGAACGTCCGCTCCGCTACTCCGGCAACGTCCTGGTTCCTTTCACTTGAAACGTTCCCGAGACCGCCGGTGATTCGGTATTCGGCTGGCCACCCCCAATCGAGACGGAATACTTGCCTTCCGCAACGATCGGTTCACCCGCTTCGCTGACCATATTCAAGTCGCGATCTCTCAGTTCGAAGTGGACTGTCTGCGATTCGCCTGGCTTCAGATGAACGCGCTTGAATCCACGCAGCGCGCGCAATGGCGCACCCGCCACGTTCGGGAATGCGAGATATAGCTGCGCTACCTCATCTCCTTCTCGTTTGCCGGTGTTGGTAACCTTCACTTCCGCGGTGAAAGGATCGCCCGCCTCGATTGCGCTCTTCGGAAGACTCAGAGAGCTGTATGAGAACGTCGTGTAGCTCAGGCCGTATCCAAACGGATAAAGGGGCTTGCCTTCGAAATAGCGATAAGTACGCCCCTTCATTGCGTAATCTTCGAACGACGGCAACTGCCCGACGCCGGTGTAGAACGTAACTGGAAGGCGCCCGGCAGGATTGTTTTTGCCGGAAAGAGTCTCCGCGATTGCCGCGCCGCCTTCCTCGCCCGCATACCAGGGCTCGAGAATCGCATTGGCGTGTTCCGCGGCCCAGTTCACGGCGAGCGCGCTGCCGTTGGCGAGCACAAGAACGACAGGCTTTCCAGTCGCAGCCACAGCTTCGAGCAACTCCTCTTCGGGTTTCGGCAGATCGATATTCGTGCGGTCGCCACCCTTGAACCCTTCCTCGCTGACCGGCATTTCTTCGCCTTCGAGTTCGCTGGTGATTCCCAACACTGCTATGACAACGTCCGCGGCTCTTGCCGCGGCAATCGCTTCAGGGCTGGGCTTGGGATCGTACTTCGACCAGATCAGCTGCGCCCGTATCGGGGCCGCCTTCGCTTGCGAGTACTGCATCTTGAGCGAGACCTTCTTACCCTGCTCTAGATGAACGTGCCCGACTTTTGCCTGCCCCGCGTCGTCGGCACCGGCCCATCCCTGCGCGACGGGGTTTCCATCCAACACGACTTTCGCGAACCCCGCTTGAAAGCGCACGCCGATGCTGTAGTCTCCTGTCTCGGTGGACGTAAGAAAGCCGTTCCACTCAGCCCGCATCGGATACTTGCCCGTGGCCTCCTGGGGGACGTCTTCCGCCTTCAAGTCAACGGTGGTTACGTCGCGGGTGGCGAGAATGGTCGGCTTTCCGCCAAATACCTCCCCAGTAGCAAACTCCAGCTTGAGGCCGGGCTGCCCTTTGCTCGTGGTGAACGCCGACGCGGGAACTGCGTCGCCATCGTTGCGCAGGAATTGCGTCCCCGGGACAAAGTTGATCTGCGCCTCAGGAAATTCCGCCTTAAGGCCCTCCAGCACCGAAACCGTGTGCGTCGGAACTCCGTTGTAGTTTCCGAGTAGGTATTTGGTCTGATCTGCGAGCGGCCCAATCAACGCGATTTTGAGAGGTCCTGGCTTCAAAGGAAGCGTGCCGTCATTCTTGAGCAGCACCATCGATTCATTGGCGAGAGCACGCGCCATTGCGCGATGCTCAGGAGTATCGAGGTCTTTTTCGTCAATCGTCGAGTAGGGAACCACCTCCGGTGGATCGAACATACCCAGCTTCATTCGCGCCGTGAACAAGCGGACCAGCGCGGTGTCAATCTCGCTCTCCTTTAGAATCCCCTGCTTATACGCTTCAAGGTACGGCCTGTAGTCGTGGTCGTCTTTCAGCTTTGCGAAGTCAACGCACTCGTTATCCATGCCGCGTTGCACGGCCAGCGCGGAAGCTTCAGGCTGGGTCTTCGTTAAGTGATGATCCCGGAAGATGTTAATGACTGCTTCGCAATCCGAAACTACGTAGCCCTGAAAACCCCACTTGCCGCGCAGCTGGTCCTGCAGCAGAAACTTGTTTACGCAAGCGGGCTCCCCGTTGATGCTGTTATAGGCGCACATCACTGAGCCGGCCTTCCCCTCCGTCACCGTCGCACGGAACGCCGGCAGGTAGGTATCCACTTCGTCGTGTTTGCTGACGTTCACGTCGGCCGCGTGGCGCGTCGGCTCGGGGCCGCTGTGCACGGCGTAGTGTTTGGGAGTCGAAATGACACGATAGTATTTCGGATCGTCGCCCTGCATGCCGGTGACAAACGCCACGCCCATGCGCGCTGTCAGAAATGGATCTTCGCCGTAAGTTTCCTGACCGCGTCCCCAGCGGGGATCGCGAAAGATATTGATGTTCGGCGCCCAGAAGTCCAGTCCTTCAAAGATGTCGCTGTGCCCATCGCGCATGCCTCGAACGTAACTGGCGCGCCCTTCTATGCCAATCACAATGGCCATACGGTGGATCGCATCGGTGTCAAAAGTCGCGGCCAAGCCAACCGGCTCGGGGAACTCGGTGGTTCCGTCCCGAGCCACACCATGCAGCGACTCGCTCCACCAGTCGTAGTCAGGCACATTCAACCGCGGGACGGCGCGCGACTGGTTTACGAGTTGGGATACCTTTTCTTGCACGGTCATGCGATGAACCAGGTCCGCCGCCCGCTGCTGTGGCGACAAGGTTGGGTTCAAATATGCAGGTTGCGCGGCGTTTTGCGCGCGCAGGCCGCTGACGGCTAAAACGATGACAATCGAAATCAGAACTTGCGATGTGGGTGTCTTCATATCTTCTCCGATAATGTGGCCCAAAGAATTAGTAGATGGGAAAGTTCGTTCCATCAGGAATTGCTCTCATGAATCTCGTGGTACACGGAATACCGCTCGTGCACAATGCTCGACAAAGGTACAAACGTTGCGGCTTGATTTTGTGACGCTGCGCGGAACGTGAGCTTTCCGGCCGCCGGTTTGAACCAACTCGCCGGGTCATCGAGCTTGCCATTGAATTGCAGCGTGGGCGAGGGCTCTTGCTTTTCTTCCGAGGTAAAGTGCCGATACCACTTCTCCCGTGGTTCTTCTTCGAAGCGTGCGGCCAATACCAGGGGGCCGTACATCGCGGCCTGAAGGCTTTCCCTGTCGGGCATCGGCGCCGCGTGCAAGGCCATTGGAAGGCTCAATTCAATGCGATCTCCGTTCTTCCAAGGCCCCCGCAGAACGAGGTAGCTGCCGGGATCAGCAAAAGCTGGTACCGGACGCCCATTCACTTTCACACTCCCGTTTTTCGCCCAGTACGGAACGCGCAATTTCAGATCAACGTCAATCGGTTTCGCCGCCGAGACAAGCAGAGTAGTTTCCTGTTCTTCTGGGAAAGAGGTCTGCTGCGTAACGCGGATGCCTTTTTCCGGCCAGTTCACATCGGAAGCGATGTAGAGGTTGACGAAAATGGAGCTGTCGTCATGGAAGTAGATGGAGTCCGTCAGCTTCGCAAACTCTTCCGCGCCCGTACCGTTGCAGCACCAGAAGGAGTCGAACGGCTTGGCGTAGATTTTGGAGTAACCGTTTCCGAGCGGCAGGTAGTAGACGGTTGTGCCGGTTTCGGGATCGATGGTTCCCATGCGGTGGTTGAACAGCACACGTTCGTAGTAGTCCATGTACTGCGCTTGCGGCGACCAGGCAAACAGGTGCCGCGTCAGCTTCATCATGTTGTAGACGCAGCAATCTTCGGCTGTTTGCGGGCTCAGTTGCGTTGAGAGCACGCCGGGGTCCGATCTCCAGAGCTCGAAATTGCTGGTGCCCCCGGTGCAATACGTGCGTTCGCTCGTAACTTCGTCCCAGAAGTAATCCGCAATGTTCCAATAACGCTTGTCCCCGGTGAGTTCGTACAACCGGGCAGCAGCGATCACCTGCGGAACGTGCGTGTTCACGTGCAGGCCCTTGAGTTCGTCGCGGTGCGCCGCAAGCGGATCGAAAAAGCCTTTCTTGTCGAAGCGCTTTGCCAGGTTCAGATACTCGGCTTTTCCCGTCACTCCATAAAGGTTGGCGAGCACTTCTCCCATCCCGCCGTACTCCACCAGAAGCACGCGCTGCATTTGTTGTTCGCTTAGCGGATCGGACCAACTCCGCACCCATCCTGCGATCTTCTCGACCGTGTCCAACGCCTGTTCGTTACCGGTCAGGGTGTACATGTCGAGATGCCCGGCCATGACTTTGTGAATGGTGTAGAACGGAGCCCATACATTCACTCCATCGCGCAGGCGGTCGAACATTTCCTGAGGGAACGCGCTGAGATAGCCATTTTTGTGTTGCGCCTGGCACTTAGCCAGCTCGGCAACCATAACATCGCCGTTGCGCTTGAGTTCTTCATCTCCCGAACTTGCGAAGGCCAGCGCGCAAGCCGAAAGGTAATGCCCGCCGGCAAAGTGACCGCGCAGTTCGCAATCGGGCTTTTCCCAATCACCCAACGGCTCCGCGGAGGATGGCAGACCGGCCGTGAGGCGAAACGTATGAAGCAGACGGTCGGGGGGGAGGGTCTTCAGATATCTCCGGTTAGCCTCAGCCGCCGCGGTGAATGTCCCTGGCTGGAGTCTCACATTCTTCATCGAAAATGGAATCGCTTGCGGCGCAACCACCTCGTGGTCTACGGCCTTGGACGCGGCAGGGGCGACTGAGCCTGGGTTTTCAAATGGGAACGCAGGCGCGCGCAGGATCGCACCTGCACCGACGGCAGCGGCAGCAGCAACAAACTCACGGCGGCTGATTGTTTTCACGGCAAACTCCTTTCAAAAGGTGCAACGGCAAACATAGTTACTGAACCGCAAATGAATAAATGTTGATGCTAAAAGGCGGAACCGTCATCGCATCAGGTACCGCTGTGATTTCTTGCTCCAGCACTTCAACTCCGGGTTTTTGTCCAACGACAATGGTTGCGTCAACACTTGACGGAGCCATGCGCCAAACGTGGCCTTGACTGACGAGTTTTACGCCATTTATCGCGAGTTTCAACTGCTGTTCGGAATCTGACGGATTCAGCACGGCGAACGTGAGCGTCTTGCGATCGTCACTGAGAGCGGCGCTGACGTCGAGTGGGTAAGTATCGCTGCCCGGATTGACCGCGGGTTGGTCGCCGCCCGCGGGGTAGATCGGCTTAGGCTGCGGCGAATCTCCGGAGACCTGCACCGGAATTGTACCGAAATGTTCGCGATACATCTTGAACAGAAGACCGGTCGGATTCAGAACCGCGTCGGTGCGGTCTTCGCTGATCATTGCGGTTGCAAATGTGAATGCGCCTAACTGGTACAGATCAGAATGGCGGAACATCTCGTGAAAAGCCCAGGCGTAGGCCGGAACCACCTTGTAGGAATTCGGCGGAGCACCGATATACGCCCATTCGTCGAGACTGATCGGTACCGGTTTTGCTCTGAGTTCAGGGATGCGCTTCAAGTACTCCTGATAGTGCTCGTATTTCGACCGGACCTGGGTCGCTGGCGCTCGTTCCCACTCGATCAGGCTCTGTGGACCGGTGTCCACTTTTTCGCCCGTCTGAAGGTCGGTTCGCTTTCCGCTGGTGGAATAATAATGCTCGCTGATCATATCCATATTGTCGAGACAATGCGCGAGCAAGTTGCCGCTCCAGTCTCCCGGGGAGAGGTAGTCAGGGACGATCTGACCGTTCAGCCGCTTCGCCTGCTTGGAACCCGTCATGGCGTCCGGCATTGCGCCAGCGCCGATCAGCTTGATCGTGGGATCAACTTTTCGCATCGCCTTCGCGAACATGTTGTGCTTCAGTTCCCATTGCGCGACGGGCATGAAGCCTAGCTGCCATTCGCCCCAAGGTTCGTTGCCGACACCCCAGAACTTGATGTGATATGGCTGCGGATGACCATTCGCCGCACGCAACTTTCCCATCGGCGTGGTCACCGCACCATTTGTATACTCGACCAGTTGCGCTGCCGACCATTCGTCGCCAAAGCCGCCATTGACAGTCACGTAAGATTCGACATCCAGAAGACGGCAAAGCGTCATGAATTCATCGGTCCCGACGTCGTTCGGCTGAACCGCGTGCCAGACCGGATCCATGATCGGCGGACGCTTGTCTGGATCGCCGATCGCATCGCGCCACTCGTGTCCGGAAACAAAGTTGCCCCCAGGCCAGCGATACACGCCGGAATGCAGTTGCTTCAGCGCGGCGATGACTTCCGCGCGAAAGCCTTGGACGTTGTCGGCCGGCATTAACGAGACGGCTCCGACATGAAATGCACCCGTGCCTGACCCAACAATCTCAAATCGCGCATCATCGCTATCGCCTTGTACACGGAACGTTAGCGGGAACTTGCGATATTCCGGCCCGACTTTGTTAATGACAACCGTCCGGCGATCAGTCGCGGCATTGCCCCAGATGAGACTCACCTTCACCGTTGTGCCAGGTGTTCCTGCGAGAACAACGCGTCCCGTGTATGATTTGCCTTTGCGCACGGCCAGCCCGGCTTGCTGGATTCCGTGCGTTTCGCTGGAACTCAGCGTCACCAGCGGCGAGTTGTCTCCGACATAAGGACGATCCTTGTCCATCGTCACGAATTCGTCCGCGCCGATCGGCATCCAATGGCGCAACGCGGTGCGTCTCCAGGTCGGTCCGGATGGTTCGGCGGGCGGGTGCGAGTTGATCGGAAAATAAAACTTGCGGTCGTCCAACATCTCGGCCCAAATGTTGTTGTTCACGATTCCGCCAATATGCTCGAGAAACTCGCCGTAGATGTATTTCGAGATCGGAGCGCCAGTTTTGGACGCGTCGATAGTCGCCTGGATGGGCTGAATTTGAGCAGAAGACAGAGTTGTGAATAGCAATGCCAAGAGCATTAGGATTGGATTCTCAGCTTTCCAATTCACAGTCGGAAACCTCCAGTCACAAATGACGAGCAAACGCTTACTCGAGTAAGCTAGACGAAACGCAAAGTAAACGGTTCGACGCCTTGCCACGTGGTGTTCCTAGAAGAGCCTCGGTGCAAAGTCCTTGAGATCGCGACGCCAGGTTTGCCACTCGTGATCTGTCCCAGGTGATTCGTAGAACACATGCTGAATCTTCGCTTCATCGAGTGAGGCATGCAGTCTTTGGAGACCCGCGCGCATTCTCTCGGGTTCTGCGGTTCCGACGCCGAGCCAGAGCAAGTGCACTTTCTTGGAAAATGCGGCCGGGTCGGCAAATACGCCGTTGTAATCGGTCTTGGGATCCAGTTTCCGGTCTCCAAGCACGAGCATCCCGCCCGCTCCACTGAATCCGCCAATATAAGAAAAAAGATCGAGATGATTCAGTGTGATCTGGAACGTCTGCATTCCTCCCATCGAAAGACCAGCCATGGCACGATGATCGCGATCCGAAAGGGTTCGGAAAGTCGAATCAATGTAGGGGATGAGGGCCTGCGTCACGTCATCTTCGAACGCCGAAGCCATGTCCTGCATCGCCTTCAACATTTCAGGAGAACCGAAGGGCTTTCCAGTCAAATCCGGCGGAGCCTGGCCGGCACGCCGGGCGTACCCATAGGCCATGACGATCATCATGGGCTTGCAGGTTCCCGCCGCGATCAGATTGTCGAGAATGAAGTTCGCGCGACCCTGGCGGATCCATCCTGTCTCATCCTCTCCGGCGCCATGCTGGAGATAGAGCACTGGATAGTGCACCTTGGTCTGGGCGTCATAGCTGGGCGGCAGATAGACGAGCGCGTGCCGCCACGTTCCCGTCACCTTCGAGTTGTACCAGACCTCACGCACTTGCCCGTGGGGCACATCTTGAATCGAATAATAGGTCGAACCCGGCTCAGGAACCTCCACTGCACTCGCGTACTTGCTTCCGCCAAAAAACGCATGACTGTTGGTGTCGCTGACTTCCGCACCATCAATGATCAATGTGTAATAGTGCAGGCCGGGAACAAGGGGAGTTGTGGTAACAGTCCAGAATCCATCCGGCTGCTTCTCCATGTCCACTTTCGGTCCACTCCAGAAATTCAACTTGACCTTTGTGGCGTCGGGAGCTTTCACGCGGATCTGAACTCTCCCGCTGCTGTCAACTCGGGGATACTCTGCTCCCCAGACATTCGTCGTAGCGGGCTGAAAACCGCCTGACTCCTGTGCCCAACAAAAACTCGATGATAAGAAGATCAGTATTGCGAATCGCCGCATGTGATTTCTCCTTCGTTGACATCGAATGTCAACCATAGCGCCGGCGGCCGATAAGCCTACCGTTAGCTTCAGACTTGCAGCTCGCCGGATCCAGCTGGCGTTACTGCTCGACTGAGACAATGGTCACAGACTTAGGCTCCAGCTTCAGAGCCAGCTTGCCGCCTTGCACTTTCGCTGAAACAGCTTTCGGCACCACGGTATTGGGTGCGTCGAAAGTGTTGACGCTATCCACCTTCGGAGCGGTCAGGGTTTCTCCGGCTGCTGATTTGGGTGCGATACCGGCCAGACTCGCCTCGATTTCGACCGGCTGATTCGGATCAAGATTCGTAATCTCCAGCCACAACTTGCCGTTCGCGTCTTTCGCTGCGATCGCGTCCACGCGCGGCAAAGCGACGTCTCCATGCGTGTACCAACCGGCGTCGAGAGTCACCGGCAGGAACGTGGCGTCCTGAAACGGCACATACATCTTGAAAACGTAGTAGGTCGGAGTCAGTACCATCTTCTCTTTGTCCGTGATGATCATTGCCTGGAGCACGTTGATCATCTGCGCGATGTTGGCGCCACGTACGCGGTCAGCATGGCGGGCAAAGATGTTCAGGTTCAGGGCCGCGAGGATGGCGTCACGCAGGCTGTTCTGCTGGACCAGGAATCCCGGGTTGCTGCCCGGTAATGGCGCGTACCAGCCGCCCCATTCGTCCACAACCAGGGCGATCTTCTTGTCCGGGTCGTACTTGTCCATGATTGCCGAGTGCTTGCTGATAAGACCGTCCATCTCCAAAGTGAACTTGAGGATTTGACTGTACTCGGTTTCACCAAACCCCACGGACGCATAGGAAGGCGGCCAGTGCCCCACCGTGTAGTTGTGCATTGAAAGACCATTGATGTCCCAACTCCACGTGTGCTGCTGATAGGCCTTCATGACGGTTTCCGTCCAATCGGTCCATCGCGGGCCGTCGCCGCCCGGACCCACGGCGATCTTCAGCATCTGCTGCTTGTCCTGTTGCGCGGGATTGAAGTTCCTGACGAAGCGACTGTATATCTTCATCTGGCTAACGTAGTAGTCGGGCGTCATGTTGCCGCCGCAATCCCAGCTTTCGTTACCGATGCCGAGAAGGGCGACTTTGTATGGAGCTGGATGTCCGTTGGCGGCGCGTTCTTTCGCCAGCGTCGTCGGTGCTGCGGCCGTCATGTATTCCAGCCACTCCGCCGCCTCCTGGGGAGTGCCGGAGCCGACGTTGACGGAGACGTATGCCTCTGCGCCGATCTGATCGAGGAAGTCCATGAACTCGTGTGTTCCAAACGTGTTCGCCTCGGTCACTCCGCCCCAGTTGGGGTTGAGAGTTACTGATCGTTGAGGGCCGATGCTCTTGCGCCAGTGATATTCGTCGGCAAAGCAGCCTCCGGGCCAGCGAACGTTGGGCACCTTTATCGCTTTCAAGGCGCCGACCACATCGTTGCGAATCCCGCGTGTATTCGGGATCTTGGAATCCGGCCCAACCCAAATGCCTTCATAAACACCGTGTCCAAGGTGCTCGGTGAACTGCCCGAAAATGTTGCGGTCGATCTTCGCACCGGGTTTGGATGCGTCAATCGACAATTCGACTTTCTGTGCAGCCATTATTGGCGCAGTGATAGCCATAACGATCAGCGTGAAGCCAACAAGAAGTGAACGCATAAAAATCGATGTCCTTTGATGTGGAAGTAGAAATGTCAGGGAGAAACGACGAACGAATAAAGAGGATTGTGCTAGAGATACTCTTCTCGCCGAGAGAACATCGACTTGACCTTTCGGGGAATGGACTGTGGATTGAGATCTATGAGCGAGTGTAAGAACCATCTATTTTTCTGTCTTCTTCGCAGACTTGGTGCCGACCAGTTTCTCTGTAGACAAGGACATGATAGCTCAAGCACTCTCGAAGCAGTGCTCTCAGTCGACGCGTTTCTGTCTGGAGTTGGGGATAAAGCACTCTGGCGCGTTAGGCCGCCGAAAAAGGCCCGGTAGGTGGTACCTGCCGCGCGGAGACTCGCATTCTCTCCACACGTTGCTTCAATGGGAAGTCTGTTTGAGTGACGCTTGTGCGAATGCAGGAGAAGATTGCGGTGGAGAAAGGGGTGGTGGCGCTGGAAAAGCGGATGCCTGATTGCTTCTGATGCTGGGAGGCCGGTGACAGGGCAGCGTTCTAATAGACTCGCCTGCTGGCCAAGTCGGAGGCTGCGCTAGCGAGCGTTTCGGACTTCTTATGTGATTCATTTGATCCCCCCTAGTGAACACCCAGTGTGCGCACTTCCTCTTCCAGGGAGTCGAGCCGCTGTAATGCAGTTTGAACTGCCGGGGCACCCTCTTCTCGCACTTTCTTGGCACGAGCCAGAGCCTGCTCGGCGATGCGGCTGACTTGGTGCAGTAGTTTTCGAATCTCAGTTTCTAATCGTGCTCGGCTCTCCTGAACGCGGTTGAGAATATCACTCTGCACACGGGTGCTGTTGTATTCGAGCAGCCTAGTGAGGAACCTTCGCGCATCGTTCTTGATTACCCTCCGGGCCTCCACCAGGCCGAGGATCAAGTCAGCGAGCCAGCGCACCGGTGAGGCAGGCTGCGCAAGATCAATAAGCTCCAAAAAAGTGAATTCCGAGCAAACGCGAAACCCTTTCTCCGGATCGAGAGCATGGGGCATTCGCGCCAGTTCGGGAATGCCTGCATTCGCGAGTTTCTTCAGAAACTCATTTGCCATCCCCACAAACCGCAACGCAATACGCCGATACTCTTTTTCGCCTTCTTCGTGCTCGGGTTTCAACCATGGCAAGACGTGACGTCGCGCTAGTTCCTGCGCCTCGCGGAAGGTACGTCGGCGATAGGATGGACCTAGCCAGCCAGGTATGGACTGCAGCACAACCTCGAACTCTTTGCCCGCCTCCGGCATTACACGAGAGAGAAAAGCCTTGTGCCGGTCGACAAACATGTCCGAGAGATGGTGTTGCTCGGCCATGAAGAGATACGCGAGCTCTCGCATCGAACGCTCTGCATCAGCGATCGTCTCCTTCATAACCGCAATACGTCTCTCAGAGTCTTCGATCGGTCGCCTGAGCGCCTCCCTCTCCTCCGTGATAATGGCGCGAAGCTGTTCGCTGATCCGCTCAAGACCGCGGTCGCAAGCAGCACGGATCAGTCTCCGGCCCGAGCCTTCGACCAACTGATTTAGTGAAGCGACCAGTTTCCCCCATTCCCGACCGGTGCCTCGATGTTCGAGTTGTTCCGCTGCGCTTATCTCAAAGAACGGTTCCACCGGGTGTTGAAGTCGTTTTTCGAGCTGCCGTCGCGCAAACGCCATCGCGGCCGATCGTTCTGCGTCCGTGGTGCGATCGGCTTTGTTCAAAGCGATGATGAGATCTTGAACGTGCCGGGCGACCGCCTCAACAAGCAGCAGTTCCTCGCCTGCTAGCGGAGGGTCCGCGCCAATCACAACAAGCGCTGCGTCAATATGAGGAATGAATGCCTGGGTTGCTGCTGTATTTCCGGTGAATACCGATCCCAGTCCGGGCGTGTCCACAAAGCACATGCCTGTCGCAAGTAGCGGACTGGGCACAAAGATTTCCAGTGCGGCGACGTGCTTAGCGTTCTCGGGGTTCTTCTCTTCAGAAACATACTCATCAACGGTCTTAACAGGGATATCTGTCCACTCACCGGCTTCAAAGCGCACGCGAGCGGCTGCACGGCGGCCGTAACGGACGATGGTCGGGACGGCGGTGACCGGCACGACTCCTGTGGGCAATATGCTGTCGCCTACCAGCGCATTCAGGACTGAGGATTTGCCGCGCTTGAACTGACCGATACAAGCAACATAGAAGCGCCCTTCGGATATCCGTTCGGCCACAGACCGCGCATCAGCGGCAACTTGCTCGGCATCAAACTCCTCGGCTAACTCGGCAAGCCGCAAGAGCGCCGATTCTCCGTGATATTTCTCAGTAGGACCCTGCGGGTCCTCGGAGGCTACGTATGCCACGGGCTGCTCTAGCAACAAGTTCTCTTTGGAGTCTGTCCCCATACTTCATTCCTTAATGGTCTTGTTTCAATTTGCCCTTTCACTACGAAGCCGGAGAGCGCACTCCTTCCTGTTGCACATAGCGAATCACCTCCACTTCAGACATGGCAATTAGCCCTTCATCCACCATTTCGTCCAGAGCTGGAAACAATTTCTTGAGGTTCTCCTCGGTATCTATCACGGACACCATAATTGGTCTATCTGAGGACCGCAGCAGATGCGCCTTATGAATCCGCGAGCTCGCTCCGTAACCCTCGATGCCACGAAATACCGAGGCGCCCGCGATATCGAGTTCACGGCACTTGGTCACAATCACCTCGTACAAAGGCTTGTCGTGCCACTTGTCATCCTCGCCAAAGTGAATCCGCAACAGCTTGGCTTTTCCTTCGAGCTTCATAACCGCGCCTTCTGCCGTCTCTCGCCTTTCTCATAGTTATGCGCGTACTTGATGATGTCTACGTCGGACAGTACGACCAAACCCTGCTGTACCATTTGATCGAGAATAGGCATGAACGCCTTCAGTTTGTCCTCGGTGTCAACCACTGACAGGAGGATGGGGCGATCGTGAGAAAGACTTAACGCAGCATCCTTGAGAATTCTCCGATTGGCGCCATAACCGAGAATTCCCCGATAAACTGTTACACCGGCAATGTCGTTCTATCGCAGGCCATTGACGCAGCAAATCGCTCTGTTCCTTTCCTCTTCATTTACAGCTACACGCACACGTCACGAAGCCAAGGGGTGTTCCCTTAGTGTATTTTCTAGCGATTCCAAGTCACGGCGAATGCTGTCTTCGTCTTGTCCGGTTCTCATTTCCTGGTTTCCCAGCAACCCTTCTATCTGAGCACGATAGCTGTTGGCATAGGCATCGAATCGGCGTTGGACTTGCCCCAGCGTCCACTCGGACCAGTCGCAAAGTAAACTGCAGTACGCGGACAAGGATCTTTTAAGCTGAGCCCCGATCAACCTGGTCAGCCTTTTGGTCACAAACGATTCAGACATCTTTCTTCCTACCAATGTAAGCAGCGCTGGGCGTCGCAGGCTGAACGTAAGCTGGCCAAGATCGAACACTGGCATTTCTCGTAACACGCTGGCAAGTTCCTCCTCGGCAGGCACGTCGGTTATGTCCAGAACCCTGGCAGCCGATTGGAGAGTTTCAGTGAGTTTGTGAGCGAGTACTTCCATTCGCCGACGCAGAGCCTCCGATTGTTCCTGAACCGTTCGTGTTACCGTGCTGCTCACAATCTCGGATGTGGGTTTTTCGTCAGAGTCTGGCGACGACCACGACTCAACCAGATGGGCTCCAGCTATCTGAAGGATCTTTCGGGAACTCAAATGCTGCAACTCGTCCGCCGAGCGCCGTGTGGTCTTTTTCATTTCCTCAAGCCGTCCGCTAGCTTGACGCAGTTCGGCTTCGACCACTCGCAGTTGTTCAAGTTTTTTGATGGAAATCTGGTCCTTGCGGCGCAACCGCCCGCGCAAGGCGATTTCTACCGACTGTCGCAACCCTCCGAGTTTGCGGCGGATTGAGCGGATCTTCAGATGTTGCCGTTGGCTGTACAAAGGCGCAATATCATCTTCGAACCAGCGGGTGAGCAACTCCTTGCTTTCACGAACGACGCTGACGGCATGGATCGCCAGCTCAACGTTCAGTTCCTTCCTGATATGGTCCTTTACATATTCGATCACGCGCGATTGCTCTTGCCCGGTGAGCAGATCGGCTTTACTCAGCAAGACCGTCGCCGGAATCGCTGCGTCATAGAGAATCTGGATGGTTTGGAGATCGTCCGGGGTTAGTGTCGATCCAGCGTCAATTAGAACCACGCCCAAATCGCACCGTGGAAGGTAGGCAAGCGTCTCAGCCGCTCCCCGAGTGGCCAATGATCCAAGTCCGGGTGTATCCACAAAAGTGATGCCATCCCGAAGGCGAGGCGAGGCCATCTGCACCACGATTCTCGTTACGTGTTTCTCATTGCCTGGATTCAGCTGCTCGGCCACGAATTCTGGTAGTAGGGAAATTTCATAACGCTCGGGTGAGCGGTTGGCAAACCAGACGTTGACCAAGGACGATTCGGCATAGGCAAGCCGCGTTGGGACCGCAGTAATGGGAGTCACTCCCACCGGAAGTACGTCGGTTTCGAGGATCGCATTCAGCAATGACGACTTGCCGGAACTGACGCGACCAAACATGGCGATTTCGAAACTATTGTCCTCAAGCCGATCGAGAATCATCGACAACGTGGACCGAAATTCCACCAGCCCGTGTTCGGCGATGACCTTCTCAAGTTTCCGGAGGAGAAGCACCTCGTCCCCTGTTTGCTCCAACTTCTCGAGCCGCTGCTGCAGGTTCTCTCCCGTGCCACGCATTAGATAATGATCGAGTTGTCTCACCAGACCTTGGAGTTCCCCGGCGATACCGTTCAATTCGACCGCGGCTTGGGACGGGACTTCACCGTAGCCGCGCATGTATTCGGGCTTCAATTCCTCAACCGCGATGTCTACAAACGTAAGCGTCGAATGGAGCGACCGTCCCACAGGAATATCGGCCGACGGCCGTTCGATGTTTTGCCCATCCAGCACACGAATCAACTGCGCCCGAATACGGCCGATGTAGTCCTCGACCACGCGCCGCTGGGCAGAAGTGAGATCGGGAGTGTATTGCGGGAACGCGGGCCCGGACGAGGAAACACTCAATATGCTCTCCATGTCGGCGAGCAGCTTATCGATGTAGCGACAGGTCACGCTCAGACGGCGCTCATGATTCGAGTTGAGCACATTTGCCGATCCTTCGGGCATAGTGTCACATCACCTGTAGTATCTGAACTGCGTCTTACAAAAAGCCAACTCGCCTAACTGCCAACAGCTCTCTCACTCATCGCGACTCATCCAGCAACTCTCCAATTCATGCGAAAGTCGATGTAGAGTGGGCTGATCTTGATGTGTTCGTCCGAACGATATTTTGGGTGCTTCGCCGTCTCCACCAGCGCCACAATTGCTCCTGGGTTTCCTTCGCTGAACTGCAGGACCTTGTCGAGGAACTCATTCATATTCGACGCCGTGAGATTTGTACGCCTCACCACCTCGCGAGCGAACTGCTCTGTCACCGACTTCTCAAAGTTTCGGATTTCGTATTTCTGGGTACGGTCTGAGTAAAGAGGCTGGAGAAAGCCAGTGTCCTCCATGTGACTTGAGCGGGCCACTGCGCTTACGGGCGTCGATCCCCAGCTAATCATTTCGCGAACAGCTGCCGCGAAGGAGTGTGAAGGATGCCCGAGGTGGTCCAGGACAATCGCGTATTGCCCCTCCTTTAGGGCATCCATCACAATTCCTTTCAGAGAGACCGCCGACTTCGTCTTGACGGCCTCCTCGTTCCGAAAGGCGGTCCGCGCGCGTGGGCTACGGAGGCGTAGCAAGTTATTCGCTAGACTGCGAAACACCAGGTGCGTGGTGGCGGAGTCCTCACAGTAAAGGACTGTCGGGAATTCCGGCAGCAAGCTGCGCAACAGCAGAGTCTTGCCAACACCAGTGGGTCCATGAATAAGGAAGGGCCGACTCTTCGCGAGGCGCTGCCTGATGGCCTGTCTTTCCTCTTCACGGTCAAAGATAGATTCCGCCATCATGTTAGCCCTTGCCAATGCGCGCGTTGAGACACGACCGCACCTGCCAGGTCCAGCGCGGCTTGAGCGACACTGCGATGTTCAAATCTCCTCACTTTCTCCATCTGCAGCATCAGCCTTTGCTGCCGCGATTGACACCCCGAGCATGGCGTTCGCACCGAGTTTGGATTTGTTCAGTGTCCCGTCGAGCGCGATCAGTTTTTCATCCAGAGATTTCTGGTCTGCCGCGTTGAGCCCCTTTACAGCGAATTGAATAACACTGATCACGTTATGAACGGCCTTCAAAACACCTTTCCCGTTGTAGCGGCCTTTATCGCCATCGCGAAGTTCGACAGCCTCGTGTTTTCCGGTCGAAGCATTTCCAGCGTCACGCTTACTTCAATCGTAGGATTTCCACGCGAGTCCAGAATTTCCAGTACATCAATGCTCTTTATCGTCGACATAAGGCTCCTTTGTATGAGTTATATGAGTTTCATTAAACAGAGCCGGTCTAAAGTTCGGTGATCAAGTCTTTCCCCACATCTTGGTGAACGACAAAGCCTGCATTCTTCGCGGAGTCAATTTCAGTGAACCACCATCACTGGACAGTGCGCATATCTCAAAGCTCGCTCGGACACTGAGCCCAGCATCATCCGTGAAATCATGGATCGCCCGCGTCGTCCCAAAATAATGAGATCAATGCCGTCCACTTCTGCCCGGTGAATGATTTGTTCTGCCGGATGACCCACCGCCATGTCGGTGTTCACGTGGAGGTCGCGCCCGCGGGCCTTTTCCATGAGCTTTTTGAATCCCTCTTCAAAGTGTTCCTTCGCGTCGTCCAGTACGGCTTCTAATTCGACCGAAGTCGACGGTTCAGGGGGCCGTGCAACCGCAAAGATCAGTACCGTCGCATCCAGACACTCTGCCAACGAGAAGGCCACATCCACCGCTTTTTCTGACTGTGGAGACCCGTCGTAGCCCACGAGCAGCTTCCGAAAATACGCGTTCTGTCGTTTTCCCGTCATGCTCCCTCCTTATTTGCGTTTTCGCTTGCAGGTTGAGGTAACGTCGACTTTTCCTTTGCTTTAGGTGCCAGCAAGTGCCTCGGCATGAACCATGCGTTGGCGATCATAGTGGGGACCACGGCACTCCCAATCACTGTGGCGACCAAATACGAATACTGCGTCTGGGTGATGACACCGTGATTCAGGCCGAACAGCGCGGAAATAGTTCCAAACGTGAGTCCGGTAGACATCATCAGCGTGAAGTACAGTCCCTCTTCCTTCTTATAGTCAAATGCTTTCACGGTGGGGTACAGCGGAATCACTTTCGACAGCATCTTGGCGAAGAACAACGCAACAAATACAAGCGGTGCCGCGATTAAAGCAGGCACGGAGACAAACGATCCCGCCCGAATGAAGTAAAACGGTGTGAGCAATCCGAACGTCAGAGTACGAAGTCGCCGGATAAGAATGTGATCCTTGCCCACGCTGCCAGCCAGCACCATTCCAATGATGTAGGCCGGCAAGACTGCTTCGCTGCCGGACCAGACTGCCAACCCTCCCATTGCGAACAGCAGGAAGAGCAAGTATTTGGCTTCCAGTTCGGAAACACGCCCTCCATATTTTTTGAAGAAGCGCGGCGTCAGAAAAGGAAGGACAGTGAAGACAACCACGCTGACGACCACGAAAATGAGCGTCTTGATCGTAAACGGCGAGAAGATCATTCCCAGAGCAATCACGGTTCCGAGATCGTTGATGAAGCAGGCGGCCAGCACCGCCTTTCCGAAATCCGTAACGTTAAAACCCAGCTCCAACATCACGGCGTAGACCACTGCCACGGAAGTAGTCGAAAGGGCGACGCCCGCCAGCCAGCTCGATCGTCCGGACCAATGCAGGATGTAGCGGGCAACTGCCGTGCAGCCCAGAAACGGACCGAAAAAACCGACAAGCCCGACGACGGTGGCTTCTTTCCATTTCGTCCGGAAGATCTGGGGATCGAGCTCGGCCCCGGCCAGAAACGTAAGCACAATGGCGCCCGTGCCGGCGAGAAAGCTAATCCAACTTGTTTTCCCTCCGAGTTCGGCGTGCACGAAAAGAGCACCGATCACCAACTGGGCCACAGTGCCGACGACAATTTCACTCAGGGCAGTGGAGATCCGGAACCAGATGGCAACCAGCGTCGCGATCAAGGCGAGGCCGACCCAAACAGCGGCCAATACCCACACGTTCTCCATGAAGCGCCACCTCGACTAGTTTTTGCGGATCGTTGCCGGCACTATGATTCCGTGACAAAACAATCCGCTTGTCAGGAGTCATCAGCTGTTCCGGCTTAAGAATTGGGACAGCGGTTGGCGGTGAACTCCTTCACCGTGGTTAACAGTTTAAGTACAGCAAAAAGTGCCTGCCGAAGTCAACGCCATTCATCACACAGGCCGGGTCAATGGATGTCGAGCAATCCGAGCATGAGAACCACCGACCTCCTGGGTCATGCGATCTGACTCACCTTTCGGTGAGAGTTGGACCGTACCTTCACCCATGAAGGGTGCTCTTCCATCCAGTCTCTACTCGTTCCCCCACTATTCTAGGGGCTTAGTCCGGTATTGCCCTATCGCTAGTGCGACACAGCAGCGATTGGACGCGGTTACATAGGTACCGACAAAGGCCCTTATCATCATTCAGTCCCGAATGATCGATAGCAAGGAAACTGGCCTCCTTGGCGAGCCCCCGTTGATGAACGGCGTGCCGCGTGCGCACTCCCCGTTGGCTGTGCGTCAGGCCTTGATTATGCTGACTGTCGTTCGTCGAGACACCTGAAAGCTTACCGCGTCAGTGTTCAATGGTGACTAGCCCACTTGGTCTGCAGCCTCGGCGGCCGCATTAACGTCTGCATCACCACGCAATACTGTTCTGTTTTCTCCTGCAATGCGTGCAGTTGCTCCGGTGTTGCCTTAGGCGCAGCAACATCAAAATGAAGATGAATACTCTCAAAGCCTACCGGGACGTCTTTTGATATGCCGAGGGTACCTCGGAGATCCAAGTCTCCCTCCACCGTGACCTCAATGCGTTCCGTCGGTATGCCCATAGCGGCTGCCACCATCTGGCAGGTAATCTGCGCACAAGCAGCCAAAGCCCCAAGCAAAAGGTCACCGGAACAAGCGCCGGCACCAGCGCCTCCGACTCCCTTGTGGGCCTCGGCCTTGTAGATGGCACGTCCGATGTCGATGGAGCATGCTACCGGTACATCCGTCTGCCCACCCTTCGCCCGAATTGTGATTTTTGAGGAATTTGGGTCATTTCGGTATTGGTCTTTCAACGGCTTCTGAAGGGATCGGACATCCATGGCAGCCTCTTTCCTATGTTCCTGGCATTTTCGCTAACCGGGGCAGCTTTGGCCAGGCCTCTTGAAGCTGCTTTATCTGCATGCTAGCATCCGTGCACATCAGGGGGATGCTCATGCCGAAATACGTCATCGAACGGGAAATCCCGGGAGCTGGAAATCTAACCGACGCCCAATTGCGGGAAGTCTCCCAAAAGTCAGTCAACGTTTTGAAGGGAATGGGTCCCGAGATCCAGTGGCTCCATAGCTACGTCACTGGCGACAAGGTGTACTGCGTCTACCTCGCCCCCGACGAGGCCACCATCCATGAACACGCCAAGCGCGTAGGCCTTCCTGCCAATCGCATCTCCGCTGTTCGCCGACTTCTCGATCCCTCAAGTGCTGAGTAAGTACTCGCTGAACCTCTCCTCCCGATTTCCTTCGCCATAAGCGCGGCCCGTTCGGAGCCTCGTGGGCTAAGACGGGGGCGAGAGATCCTCTGGCATCAGCACCTCTTCAATAGCGCTCTCAACTGGCAAAGCCCAACCTTCTAACCAGGCCGTCGCGCCCACCTTGTTGGTCAATGCCTGGCGTGCTGCGTGCAAACTCGTCTCCAGTTTGGCCTGTTCCGCAGGCGTGAGCGGAGCGCCGATATTTTTGCGTAGCGCAGCGGCCGCGCCCGCCAGTCGCAGCGAACGCTCTGCTTCGAGTTGAGCGGCCGCCAAGCACGCGAAATATTCCAGCAGGCGGGCAATTCCACGTCTGTGATCCAGTTCCTGGAAAACTCTTATGCTTCCCCGGTACATGGAGCGCGCTGTAGAATAATCACTCTTTTCCCTCGCTAAGTTACCCAGATCGGCGAGCGTGCCAGCAATTCCCCAACGGTCATCGACTTCCCGAAACATTGCCAGGCCCTGTTCGTACAATTTCCGCGCAGCGGCGGAGTCACCCTGATCGTGTGCGACATCCCCTTGGTAGTTTAGCGACCAAGCGACGCCCGTCCGATCTCCTAGTCTCCGGAAGATCGAAAGGCACTCCACGTATAGCTCGCGCGCGCGGCCATATTCTCCCTGTAACTTGACGACATTCGCCAAGTTACTGAGAGCACGGGCAATGGCCTTCTGGTCGCCCAATTCTCTCCACCGCCCAAGACTCGCTTCGAACAGGATGTGCGCAACTTCGAGGTCACCGCGGTCGCGAGCAAAGACCGCCAACGCATTTAGAGAAACGGCGACCCCCGTTTTGTCGCCGAGCGCTTGCGCGATATCTTGGCTTTCGTTGATAAGTGCAGCCGCCGAGGCGTAATCCCCCTGTTCCCCGGCAAGCACACCCGCTGCAAAAAGGGCGCGCATGCGCAGCTTCGTCGTAGCTCCCGCTTCTGTCAATTTCAGCAGCCTGTCCAATCTGTCCCGGCCTTCGGCTAGATATTCGCGAACCTCCCAAAAGCGAAACAGAGCAGTGCCAAGACGCAACCCCCACTCCGCATTTCCGGTCTCAGTCAGCCACTCCAGGCCCGCGCGAAAATTGTCATTTTCCAGCTCCAATCGTTCTAGCCATCCCACTCCTTCCGCTTCGCTCGACTCCGTGGCATTTTCTTCTGCCAGCACCAAGTAGTAAGCGGCGTGGGCGCGCTTCGTCAACGCTGCCTCCCCACTTCCCTCCAGCTTTTCGAGAGCGTACTCGCGAAGTGTTTCCAGCATCACGAACCGAGACTCACCCTTCCCTTGCTCGACTTGCTGCACCAGGCTTTTGTCGACCATGGATGCCATGCCATCGAGCATGTCAAGATCGAGATCGCCCTTGGTGTCGCATACGGCTTCCACGCTTTCCAGATTGCATCCGCCCACGAACACCGATAATCGTCGGAAAAGGTTCTGCTCGGCAGCGCTCAGCAGATCGTATCCCCAATCGATGGCCGCGCGAAGCGTCTGCTGCCGCTGTGGCAGATCCCGTGATCCCCCCGTCAATAGCTGCAACCGGCTCGCAAGGCGCGTCAACATGGAAGACGGCGAAAGAACTTTGACGCGGGCGGCAGCGAGCTCGATCGCCAGAGGCAGACCGTCCAATCGAGAGCAAATCTCGGCAACGGCAGAAGCGTTTTCTGGATTAAGTTCAAAATCTGGCCTGGCAGCGGCGGCGCGTTGCACGAACAGCGCTACCGCGGGGCATTGCGACAGCGCCTCCACTGAAGGCATGGACCGTGAATCCGGCAGAGTCAGCGGTGGCAGTGGAAATTCATGTTCTCCGTACAGGTGCAACGGCGCGCGACTCGTTACCAGAGTTTTGAGATAGGGCCCCGCGGCCAAGATCTCTGCCACCGTAGGTACGGCTTGAACCAGGTGCTCGAAATTGTCCAGTAGCAGCAGCACTGGTGCGCGCAATGAATCTTGTAAATTCCTCTTGAGTATTTCGAGCGGTGACTGCCCTCCTGCCTCCCGCATCCCCAGTGCCTGCGCGATCACGGAAGCGACTAAGTCCGGGTCGCTCAGCGCAGAGAGTGGAACAAAGTGAGTACCCCCGGGAAAGTGTTCGACAAGACCGTTGGCAACCTGCGTCGCGAGCCGCGTCTTGCCGATCCCGCCTGGGCCCGTGACCGTCACCAGGCGCACTCCCTGACGCAGCAGG
>Ga0182027_10000298_pt1 | contig 86442 bp, 78 predicted proteins | sample 712E1DmetaG_FD_121300 | JGI IMG/M metagenome (GOLD analysis project Ga0182027, IMG submission 121300) | Permafrost microbial communities from Stordalen Mire, Sweden - 712E1D metaG (Illumina Assembly) | ecosystem: Environmental > Terrestrial > Soil > Wetlands > Permafrost | place: Sweden... | reverse complement strand
GTCTTATGAATTGAAACTCGCCCGAAGAACTGCCCGTGTGAAAAATATTGTTATTCAAATAATGGAGAGAATTGACGATGTGGAGTATCACACGATCCCAAAAATTTTCCATCCCAGGAGAAACCAAAAGATTGACCGTTGCCGCTAAAAGTTTTTCGTCCTTTTCAAATTCGCGGATCAGCCCGGCCACAAAATCATCGGGTTCGAGATTAAACCTGAAAACATCGGCATCGACAAACATCAGATATTCTCCCTGCGCATTTTGCGCTCCCAAATTTCTTCCCTTGGCAGCGTTAGGCTTGTCCTGTTTTTCATAAACCACCACCTTATCCGCGTATCGGGCAGCGATCTCTACCGTTTTATCCGTGCTTCTGGAATCGGCCACTATTATCTCCATCGGAAAACGGGTGATCTGTTTCACGTTTTTTAAATTTTTTTCTAATATTGTTTCTTCGTTGAGAGTCGGGATGATGATGGAAATCATAACTCTTTGCCAAAAAATTTATTTCGTATAAACCGGCTGAATCCGTAGAGAGCTGCGAACACGATGACGAACCAGGCGAATATATATAGAATTTTGAATCCGTGGTTGACATAGACGTAACCATTTGCCAGAGCATATCCTATTCCTATAAGAATACCCGCCAGGACGAATTCACCGATAAGATTGAATATGGCGAATTTCTTGAGAGAAATTTTCATAATGCCGCAGGAAATCAAAGTGACTAGCGCCAGTCCGAACCCCATCGTAATTTTGGAAATGAACATCACTTTGTTCTGATGCCTTCTGAACAGCTCCTCGACTCTGTCTATTCTCTCCTCTGTCAGGCCAAGATATTTCCCGTGTTTCATAAATATTTTTTTGCCGGAAAAATATCCCAATCCGTACCAAAAAAAATCGCCTACCCAGTCTCCGAGCAACAGTGAAACATAAGCCGGCAGAAATTCGAAATACCCGACCTTCACCAAAAAACCGGAGACCACCATAATGATCGGCCCTTCCACGATCGCCAATATGAATATCAGAAGATATTTATAAACTCCGAGGCTTATCCCCAAAGCGGCCAATAATTCTATTATATGCTGTTCCATCGATGTTTTCCAGTCGCTAAAATAAATTAATTTTCCAGCCTATAAATCCCGATTTGTCCAAAATCTTTGTAATCCACGACCTGGCGATGGTTTAATTCCTCAGCCGCTATGCTATCGGCGTTCTGGGCGGCGGCAAAAAGCACCGCCCCTGGGGGAACTTTTTCACTCTTGTCACCCCGAAGAAGAGTAAATCCTCTCTGGGAGCAGATATACATCAGGGGTTTATAATAATTCCAAAAATAATCGTTGTTGCCGGTGAAATACGCTTCTTTTCCGGAAGTATTGGAAATCATATAGTCAGCCATCAGATCGATTTCTCCCAAAACGACGTACTGGGGACCGCTTCTATCTTTGGCAAAATAAGCTTTGGCTTCAGATGAGATAGTGAGAAAATTAGTACTTACGAAAAATAAGAATAGCAATATCACTACTGGCCAGTATATAATTCTGTAACATTTTTGGAGAAGTTTAATAAATAGACCCAGGAACAGAAATGGAACAAAAAACAAGTTGATAAAATATCTCAAAAGCAGACTGTCTGCCACAGTGAAAAAAATGGCAAAAGAAAGAAGGATAAATAGAATAATTAACCCCAGGAATTGCTTTTTTCGGCTTTCCTTTTCCCGGAAAAAATAATATATCAACACCGCATATCCTAAAAGAGAAAACAGGATGCTCACTAAAATGCTTGCGAGCAGATATTTATCGGCATACATATTCTTTTCTTGTTTCCTTAGGGTATCTAAAAAATTGCAGTCCTCCTTGTCGCCTAAAGATGATACTATATAAGAATTAGCCTGAACGTGACAAAGTGTATCTATTTTTAAAGACTCTAAAAAAGAGTTTCTATTTTGAGATCCGTCGGTGGAGATGTTAAAAAGAATACGGGTGTTGTGAAAATTAGTGCTAATTTCATGGATCAATGGCGCAGTATTTAAAACCAGAGCGATTAGCAAGACAACCATTCCTTTCTTCCAGATACTCCTGTTCTTTACTATAAGATAAACAAAAACCAAAAGGGCAATCGGCGGTAATAATACGAAAAGAGTGGTATGAAGTTGTATTCCCACCCCCAGAGATATCCCCGCGCCAACTACCCATTTCCAGGAAGTTTTTTCTTTGTTTTCTAAAAATTCCAGGAGCGATATCAGAAACAAGAGCACAAAAAACGGAGTAGGATTAGAATTCCAGGCAAAACGAGAATATTTTATGGCGAAAAAAGAAACAGAAAAAAGCCCGGTGAGAGATAGGGAAATGCCCTGGCTGAAATATCTTTTCAGGAAAAAATAAAAAAGAGGAATGGTCAAAATAGAAAAAAACAGATCAGGATAAGCCATTGTTTCCGGAGCTACGCCAAAAATTTTTCCGGATATTATCTGGAAATAATAATACATCGGGCCGATTTTGAAATTGGTGCTGGCCGCGATCGCGCCCATATTCGGCACCGGTATTCTTCCGCTGAGAACATCGTCTGTTATTACGATATCCCGCGCCTGATCCGGATAAAAATACAGCCAATCGCGGAAATGATAGGTGCGAAGAAAAATACCGACCAGGACGATTGCCAGAAGGATCCAAGTGGATCTTGATGTTTTTCCAAAAATTTCTTTAATCTTTTCTTTCATCTACTTCTTTTTATTCGTTATTTGATATACATAAAAATTGCCTATTTGTTGGTAACCATAAGAATATTCTGGCATTGATTCACAGCTTATAAAAAATACCGCATGATCAGCAGAAGTGACGTCAATTGTCCCTCTTGTTATTCTTATTGGATTGAGATTACCTTTTTCCAGTAAATACATCAGGGGCTTGATACTTGATAGCTCTTTATTTCTTATATCAACATATATATTTTTTTCTCCATTTGACTGAGAAGCAATATATTGGGTAACCGAATTCAATTCTCCCAGCGTAGGAATGTTTGATGAACAGGTTCTGTTTTTTGCCAAAAGGGGTTTTGCTTCGGCTGAAATGGCAGTGACATTGGACCACAATAATAGAGAAAAAATAATAATAGCCGGGATGATGTATATTTTTGTCAATTTTTCTGACATAAATTTTACCAAAAAACCTAAAAACACAAAAGGCATAAAGAAGATAGGAGTAAAATACCTCAGATCGCTAAATTGCCCAGCGGCGCTGAGCGGTATCGTGATAAGATACAATATTCCCGCGTATAAGGCTATCAGACGAAGAAAATATTTCTTACTTGTGCCCTCCTCCTTAATATTGTAATAAATCAAAAGAGAATAGCCGATGATATAAGATAAAAAACTGACCAGCAAAACGATCAGGTAGATTTTTTCTTTCATAATTTTTGAAAAACTTTTCTCTAGAATTTTCGGCAGATCGTTGGTGAATTCATAAGAGCATATATTGCTGCCGTAGGGAGACACATCACTACCATACGAAAATAAAAAGAAAAAGTTGGCTTCGATATGACAACCGGCGTTATCGGCCAATGCAGCCAACCTACTTTCTGGGGCATCGTTCCCGCTATTCTTGAATGAAAAATTCACCAATCTTTTGCTATTACTGAAATTTGTTGTCATCTCATTGATGATTTGACCCGAATTGCAGACAAGAAATACTAATACTACGACCACCCACTTTTTCCAGGCCATATAATTTCTTTTCATCGAAAACACGAACATAACAAAAACGATAATGGAAAAGAGTGCCATAATTATAGCATGGAGCTGAAACCCCACTCCAAGCGCGACACCAAGGGAAATAACCCATAACCAAGATGTTTTTTCATTGTCTTTAAAAAATTCGTAAAGAGAAACCAGAAAGAGCAAAACAAAAAACGGGATCAAATTTGAATTCCAGGCAAAGCGTGAAGAATGGATGAAGTAAGCAGAAACAGCATATACTGCCGTGATACTTAAAGATAAATTCTTACTAAAATAAATTTTTAGGAACAAATAGAACAAGGGGATAGACAGTATCGAAAAAAACACGTCGGGATAGGCTAATCTATCCGGATAGTCACCAAAAACTTTGGCGGACATGATTTGAAAATAATAGTAAATCGGGCCTAAGTGGAAATAGTCCACCTTACTCTTGCTAATCCCGGAGTAATTCATGCTCGGACCAAGAAGCGGCCAAGGAGATTCCCCCCTTACCACTTGCCCCACTAAATAAGCGTCTCTAACCTGGTCGTCTCTGAATAGCAGCCAGTCATGAAAATGCCAGGTGCGAAGAAAAACACCGACTGAAAAAATCAAAATGGCTATAATGTAAAAAATCTTTTTTTTGGCGGTAAAATTTTTGCAGCTCATGCTTTTTTATTACTCATTATCTTTTGTTATTGGCCGGCCACCGGCTTAAGAACAAGCACGGAGATGCCGTTATGGAATGTTTTAAAGCCTGCCAGCGATCGGCCGTCGATTATTTTGTTTTGCCATCTGCCACTTATCTTTCTTCCGGTTAAATAGAAAAAAGGAGTAGCTTGATCAAAAAATTCCTCGTCCTTTTTGGGTATTAAGGCATTGACCCCTGATTCTTGAAGCAGATAATCCATCGATCCCAAAAATCTTCTTTGGCATATCCTGTCGCCGGAGATATAAATGGTCTGATGAGGCTGGGATTGGCTGGCTATATAATCAGCCATTTCTTCCATCTCCCCCAAAATAGCATTATTCTCATTACTGGCCCGTTTTTCCATAAAAGGCGTCGCGGCTCTGGCTATTATGAATAAGTTCAGAAAAATCAACATTCCTATCAGCGGCAAAACCACTATCCAACGGTAGCTGCCGGTTTTTTCCCAAAGTATCTTGATCCACAATCCCAATAAGACAAAAGGAATGAAAATTAAAATTTCGCAGTAGCGCATCACAAATTGAGAGACTCCCGGAATAAAAGCAAGGAGGGAAATAATGTTGAGCAAAAATAAAATACTTAAGAATCTTTTCTTCTCATCGGATTCTTCTTTCCACCAATAATACCCCAGGAGAATATATCCACCAATAGAAAACAATAAGCATCCAACAATGATGGCTATGGAAAGCCCCGCATTCCCGATTTTAGATGAGGTATATTTTTTGGCATTCTCGCCCAAAGTAAAAATATCCTCACACCGTTCGCTATCTTGCCTCTCCAGGGACGATATCATAAAAACATTATATTCCAGCTGGCAGGAAACGACGGTGCCGACAGCGGAAAGCAAGCTACTCTGCTTGGTCACTTGAGTTCCCCTTTCTTCCGTAACACTGAACATTCCGTGAATGTTTTCCCCGCCCGTTTTTATCTCGCTGATTATTTGAGGCATATTCAAAAAAATCGTCAAAAAAGCGATAATAAGAACGACTTTCCAGTCCAATGATTTTTTAAACAATAGATAAACAAAGGCAATTCCCGCGATAACAGGCATAACTAGAAGAAAAAAGACATGAAGTTGGATAATAACACCCAAAGATATCCCGGCCAAAGCCGCCCAAAGATATTTTTTTTCGGTCCGGGCGCTTAATATTTCCAGCAAAGAGTAAAGAAACAGCAAGTTAAAGAAAGGCGAGGGATTAGGATTAGAGGCAAAACGTGAATATTCTACTATAAAAAGAGAGATGGAAAAAAGCCCAGTGAGAGTCAACGACAGGTCGGGAGTGAAATATTTTTTAAGAAAAAAATAGAACAAAGGAATGGTCAGGATACTAAAGAGTAGGTCCGGATAGGCCATAGTTTCCGGCAGGACACCGAAAATTTTTCCGGACAGGATCTGGAAATAATAGTATATCGGGCCGAGATTGTATTTGATATTGCCAATTTCCGGACCTAAAAGCGGCCAAGGAGCCCTTCCTTCAATAATATTTTGATTCGCTGAAATGTCCCGGACTTGATCGGGACCGAACTGCAGCCAGTCGCGGAAATGATAGGTGCGAAGAAAAACACCGACTGAAAAAATCAAAATGGCTATAATGTAAAAAATCTTTTTTTTATTCCCGGCGAAGTATGTATTCATAAAGAGACTTTCTGAATAGATAATATAATGAAACAGCAATTATAAGAAGGAGCGAGCTTATGATTATTCCCAGAAAAAATGGCCAGGGATAATAGTCGATTTCGACCAAATGATCGCCCTTACTCAATGGAAAATCAAAGAAAATACCGTCTTGAGTTATCTTCGTTTCCTGGCCGTCAACTTTCACTTTCCAATACGGATTATACCTGAGATAGGTATTTATTGTCGCGTCTGCGGGATTGTTAATCTGCATAATAATATGCCCCTCCTTTTTCTCCACATAATGGCCAGCCACGTTATTTTTTATCAGATCAAGCTCGTTATCATTCAAATAAGTGATTCCGTCAATATTGGTAATAGCGACGATTCCCGCCTCTTTTAAATTTTGATAATCTTTCGGCAGTGAATTATTGGAAGACGGCACTCCCCTTAAGTTAATACCCAATTGAGCGTAATAATTTACATATTCTTTTTCTTTAAGCTGGCTAACCCCGAGCGGGCTCCAGTTACGGCAATAAAGGGACTCCATCCCCCATACAGACAGAGAATTTAATATGGCTCTTTTATTTTCTAATTCTTGGGGAGCAGACGGTATCTTATAACTGGATATGTCTTGTATTCTGAAAGCCAACACGTCCCTGCTGAAATAAATCAGATCGAAAAACACAACTGCAACAAGAATTACTTTGACCGCCAGCAAGACCCTGAGAGAGATGCGAGGATGCCATTTTTTAAAAATAAAAAATAACAGAATGACACCGGCTAAGACCAGTACGATCGTTTTGAGAATAGAAAAATAAGGGTAAGTTTGAATATAGTGATATGAAACATAGGGGCCGATTCTCCGGGCAACTTTTCCCGTATCCATCCTGATCAGTATCCATATGTAAACTATGGGAGATAATATGAACAAAATACCCGCTCGCATATTTTTTAAAGAAACTTCGTTTATTTTTTCTATAAATATTCCCGCCAAAAGGGCAATCCCAAAACTGGAAAGAGCAGCCGTCCTTTCCCATTCCCTAAAAAGAGTGATGAGGGGCGTATTATCAGGTACTAGATTATTATAAGCCATAAAACCTAATATCAAAAAAATCCAGATAAATACAAAGGCCAGGACGATATCCCTCGATTTTTTCAGCAAAAGCAAGGCCAGGAAAGATAGCATCATCGAGCTGATGCCGACGTAGTTATAAACTTCCGTATTAAATCCATCACTTATTTGCTGACCGATAAAATTTTTATATCCTCCCAGAAGATATGGAACGAAAGAAAAAATAGCCATATGGGGATCCAATGAACCCTGCAAGTAATCCAGATGGGAGCTTCGGCTGCTTTGGCCGAACAGTTCATAAGTAGGCACTAATTGCGGAAGAGTTTCCATAATTACAAGAAAGATAAGAGCGATGAAATAAAAAAGAAACGTGGAGAGACGTATCTTTTTGAAAGAAAATACTGCCATGTAGACAAATACACCCATAGATACGATGACGGCCGATTGCATATGCCCCCAGAGGACTGCATTGGCTATCACCAAAGATTCGAGGATGATGTAGAGCAAGCGCTTTTTTTCCAAAAATAAATCAGCCAGAAGAAAAGCGGTCGGAATCAGATAAAAGGCCATAATCACATTAAAATGCGTCTGATGATTGATGGAAAATGTATTAAAATAAAATATCGCGTTAGCGACGGCATATCCCAGGATACCGATGCCTTTGCGCTTCAACAGGAAATAAAGGCTAAGTGAACCTATCAGGTATTCAAGCAAATGTAATACTTTATAAGACAACTGGGGACCGAATATCAAAATGCTCGCGACATTTACCGGATGGAGATATGCATTTTCCAGATCGGCATAGATGGGAAAGCCGGAATACATTTTTTCCGTCCAGAAAGGAAAGGAATGTTCATTGACAATCTTATCGTAAAGATAAACTCTGGCTGGCATATATTCGATCTGAGCATCCGCATGTTGGTCCCCATTGCTCCAAAAGTAATGAGATGGGGTCAGAAATTGCCCGTAAAAAATAAGATATGTCAGAAAAGACAAAACGACAGCAATCAAAAAATGTTTATGGCGTTTGATAATCTTCATACCATAATTTAGGAGTTAAATTTATTCATCAGCTCGATAACCTGGCGGATATCCCCTTCCGTATGAAAAAAAGAAATAGGAAGACTCAGGGTGGTGTTGTGTATTTCGGAAGATATCGGATAATCCTGGCCAGAAAACAAACCTTCCAAAGCTTTTTGCTTATGAGGAGGCACGGGATAATGCACTTCTGTCTTCACGCCATTATCAAGCAAATATTTTTTCAGATCGTCCCGTTGGGAATGGCGGATATTATAAATGTGATAAGTATCATAATATTTGTCATTTATTTGAGGCTTGATAAAATTGTCATTGAGATATTGATTATATACAGAAGCGAGTTTTCTTTTATGGGTGATTATCTCATCTAATCTTTTCAGTTTTATTTTCAAAAAAGCCGCCTGAATCTCATCAAGCCTTGAATTTTTGCCGACAATGTCGTTATAATATTTAACTTCCGATCCATAATTCCTAAGTTTTTTGAGAGTTTTGACTACATCAGGATCGGAGGTAGTTACCGCTCCTGCATCGCCCAAAGAACCCAAGTTTTTAGTCGGATAAAAACTAAAAGCGCCGGCATCACCGAAAGAACCGGCCAGTTGCCCTTTATATTTTGCTCCATGAGCCTGAGCACAATCTTCGATCACTTTTAAGTGATGCTTTTTAGCGATAGTTAATATTTTATCCATCTCGCAGCATTTGCCATAAAGATGGACCACCATTATCGCCACGGTAGAGCCGGATATTTTTTCTTCGATCTTGTCCGGATCAATATTGTAGGTTTTGATATCAGGCTCGACCAAAACCGGCGTTAAGTTGGCATTCAATATGGAAAGTATGGTGGCGATGTAGGTATTAGAAGGGACGATGACTTCACTTCCGGCAGGAAAATTAAACGCCCTCAAAGACAACTCCAGCGCGTCCAGTCCGCTCGCCACCCCTACGCAAAACTTTGAACCGATATAACCGGCAAAGTCGTTTTCAAATTCTTCCCCTTCCCGGCCCAAAATATACCGGCCGGATTCCAGCACTTTTTTGAAGGCTGCCTCAAAATCGCCAAAGAATGACTCATTAAATTTTCCAAGATTCTCATATTCAATCATAATGGTGGTTCATCAATATAGTCGTCGGGATCGAAATGCTCGCTGGCCAAAACCATAAGTACCGCGTCTTGGGAAAAATCAAACATCGTCCTGTATTCTTCCGGCTCCAGGACCAGGATCTTTTCCGGTGAATCCAAATCAAAAGTAGTTATGTCCCCGGCATTGTTAACTTTTACCCTGCACGTTCCCTTCACGCAAAAAAGAGCGCTTCTGTTGCGCTTATGGCCGTGCTTTCCCCGCTCCGATGCTACGTCGTAGATATAGAAAATTCTTTTGACGTCAAAAGGAATGATCTTGTCAATCACTGTAAGCTTCCCCCGGGGATCCGGATGTGTTGTGGCATAGATAAGTTGCGCCATATGATTAATTTAACAAAATTTACTGAGTTTGTCTAAGGCGACAAAATGATCAGGCGTTTTGCTCCCGACGCCAGACAAATTTCTTCTGACTGATATAATTCCAGAAAAAAGTTATTCCCAAGCCCATCGCGAAGAAAAAATTGTCCCAAAATATTCCCCTTCCAGAAACGGATGTTCCTGCCCAGACAATAAATGCCTGAAGGAGAGTAGCAATCATCACGATCGAATAAAACTTCCAAAAAGCGGAAAAGGCCCGTGATATCGCAGTATGTCTCCTGTCCTTAAAAGTATAAAAGTTATTGATCGCAAAGGATAAGACGATGGCAAATTGATCAGCCAGTATTGTAGCAATACCAGGAGAGATCCTGAAGAAAATGATAAAAATATTAAAAAACACCGCCTGGGTAAAAATGCTGATCAGCCCGACCATACCGAATCTCACTATTCTTAAACTGTCGACCGAGTCCATCGTTTGTTTGATTTTGAAATACAGCTTGATATCACCTATGAATTTTTCCTTCAGCAGCTCCCATGGCGTATAATTCGATCTGCCATAAACTCTCGCGTAATGCGAAACGGGCACTTCCGCGAATTTAGCTCCTGCAATTTCCAGTTTCTTGATCAACTCTCCTAATATCGAAGCGTTTTGGCTGACCAACTTGATTTTCGATAAAGCGGATTTCCTGATAAGCCTGAAATCACAATCAGTATCTCTAATGGGAAGCTCGAAGATAAACCGGCTGAATCTGGCATACAGATCGCCTAGAATAAATCTGACAAAACCGTCTGCCCGATTTTTTTTATATCCATTTACTACGTCAGCATTCGTTTTGAACTGTTTTTCCACCAGCAAAGGAAGCTCGTCCAGATGATATTGAGCATCCCCGTCAGTGTAAAAAACCCAGTCCTTTGTCGCTGCCGCAAAACCGTATTTTATTACGGCATAACCTTCTTTATTGTCCGACTTATCAATGATAATCAGATTCGGAAATTCCTTTTTCATCTCCAAAATCTTTGAAAAAGTATTGTCGCGAGAATTCCCGCCATGGATGGCAATCACTTCCAGATCGTCCGCAATATTTTTGCCAATTTCATAAGCCTGCTCAATTTGCTTCCTGACCGTTCCCTCGTCGTTATAGAACGGAAAAAATATAGATAAAGAGCTCAGCTTGGACCCTGAACTAGTTTTATTATTCATAATTTTTATGGCAGAATTATTCAAGCCCCTGGATATCCGCGTTATCTTTGGCGTCGCCTTTTATTCCAAAAACGTCTTTCCAGAATATCCGGTCGGTTTTTCCGGTATCGCGGTTAAACATCTTTTTTCCGGCATCCACAACGCTCGTAAATTTCAATTCATATACCTTCAACTCTCCTGCCTGGAACGAATTAAGAATCTCGAAATTATCATTAAATGTAGTTTTCAAACTATCCGGATTATTTTTCGCCGGTATAATAGCAAAATACTGGCTATTGGTATAATGAGTGCTTTTTATCGGTTCAAATTGCAAATTGGGGTCATTTTTCTGAAGTAACGCATACCTTATGGGCATCACGTGCTCCGGCTTCACAAAAAAATAGAGAGTGTTTCCCGGCTGCATCCTTTTATACATATAATCCGCTATCCGCTCAAGTTGTCCATAAGTCACCCCATCCTGGTTTTTCAAGATTAATGTTCTGTCGATAGTTGTGCTTTTCGTCTGAGCCTTGGCTTGTTCGGCAAACCAGGCTTTTGTTCCATTGGTATTGGCAAGCAAAATCCCGGCCGTAACGATCAAAGTAACCAGCATCATCTGTTTTTTATAGGCAGAAAATTTATGCTCCAAAAATTCAAAGATTAGTCCAAGAAAGATAAAGGGAACGGGAAAGACAAAGATAAAAAATCGCGGCCGAAGAGAGCCGTAAAGCGGGATGGCCAGAACAAAAATACTGCCAAACCAGGCTAAAAGAAGCCAGAGAAAATCTTTTTTGGTAGCGTTTTCTCCTGCTACCTTGGACTTCAGGCGCTTCACTAATTGATATACCGCTAGTCCGACTCCGGATATCATAAGAAGAATAGTGAAGATCACTGAAAAAGATTTATAATCAGTCGCCCCCTTGTAACATTCAGATGTGGTCAAAAGACAATAATACTTCACTTGTTTATCAAGCGATAGGGAAATCTTATTACTTAGGGTATTGCTTTTTGGCTTGGTACTGAAGGCTTCGATAAAGTTCTTGGTGTTCTCCCCTTTTTTCATCACTTCGCTGATGATGACCGGAGAATATATCAAAGCGAACACCGCCAAAAAAGTGAAGGAATAACCCGCAATTTTTTTCCAACTGCTTCTGTTTTTGAGTTCTTTTGTAGTTTTTGCCTTCCAAAGTTCATAATGCAAAAATATGGCCGCTAGCGAAATTCCGACAAGGCAAAAAAGGCCCATAAAATGGAGCTGCGATCCCACCGCCACGCCCAACGCCCAAAGAGCGACCCAAACTATCTTTTGTTTTCCCTTTTCCGTATTTAAAAATTTCAGCATAGAATAAAAAGTCAGGAGAGTAAAAAACAAAAGCGAATTGGGATTCCAGGAAAATCTGGAATACTGGATGACGATAAAAGAAAAAGCATACATCGCCGTTATCAGCAATGAATTTTTCCGGGAAAAATAGAACCTCAAAAAAAGAAAAAGGAGCGGGATGGTCAGGATAGAAAAGAACAGATCCGGATAAGCGAAAACTTCCGGACGGGTAGAATTGAAAATTTTCCCGGAGATATATTCGAAATAATAAAACATCGGTCCCAGGCGCAGATATCCGTGCGACACTTTCGTCGCCCCGGCTCTCGGTCCCAAAAGAGGAAGATAACCAGCTCCATTTTCGATTGAATGGCTGATGAGTAGCGCGTCTCTGGACTGGTCCATCTTAAAATAAAGCCAGTCATGAAAATTATAGACTCGGACAAAAATAGCCAGCGCCATTAAAACAAAAAAAACAGCAACAAATAATTTGTTGTTTTTCAAATATTTTTTCATGGATATGAATTTCATTTTTTATAATTCACTTATTTACAAAATACGATATAAAAAGACAACTATTAACTATATTAAGACTTTTTTTGATATCAGTCCAGTCTGCATTCCCCTCATTATTCCACCGGATAACACCTGACGAAAAGGCTGGCCAGGAAAAAAAGAGAAAACGCCGAAGCTAGGATGTAGGCGGCAAATAAATATTTTTTTTGAGATAGGTAAATAGCCGGGCCAAAAAGAATGGGGAATCCCAAAAGCATATAACGTCCCCAACTGGTCAGCGTACCGGTGAGTAAAGCTGACAGTAAAAGAAGGACAGAAAAAAGCAAATATGTCTTTCTCACCCTATTCCAGGAAAGTACGAAAGCCGCGATGGAAAAAATAAAACTAACCAGATAAATAAGATAAGGGAAATTACTACCGGACAAAATGTTTCCACTAAATAGATAATGTCTGCCTTCTTCAAAAAGCGCGCCGAGAGGATTGGTCAAAGATCTGCCCCAAGTATGCTGGGCTTCCAAAAAAGCGATGGGGTTGCCGAATTTTATATAGTTGAAAATAACGAAAGCGCCAAATGTAACCAGAGGGAGTGTCAAAGGCAACCAATCAAATTTTTTAAAAAATATTTTTTTGTTCCAATTGTGGCTCCACAAATATTCAACTATAAGTACCGGAAACATAAAAATTCCATAGGGCTTGGTGACAGCCAGAAGTCCGGTCGCAATGCCAGCTCTCCCCCATTCTTTTTTCCGGCCAAAATATAAACTCAAGATCGCCAAAAGCGTAAAAAGCACATCAGGATAGCCGGAAAGAAAAAAATAGGCCGGCGGGAAAAATAGAAATACGACTGCGATAGCCAAGCTTTCTTTTTCCGAGTAATCGAATTTAGCCAGGCGATACAAATATGAAAGTGCTAAATATGAAAAAATTATATTTAATCCAAAACTCAACCAATCTTCACGAATACCGGAAATCAAATAAGCGATTTTTATGGTCAGTGGGTAAAGCGGGAAAAAGGCGATACTGGAATTTCGGATTTGGGAAAAAGTATATCCGTGGCGCGCGATGGAAGTGTACCAAAAAGAATCCCAGCGATAATAGGGCAATTGTCTTATTTCATCACACTTGCCGCCCTTGTAACCGGAAAGGTGCGAACTAAAAAACCCGATGGTTATCAGGATTGCCAGCCAAACCAAAAATATTTTTAGAACTTTTTTGTTCATTTATTTCTATTTTTCTCGGATATTAATCGATGATAAATCACCAGGCCTCCTAGAAAAGGAATGAAATAATAAATGACGCGAAAGACAACCGAAACCGCGATAGCACCGGCAAAAGGCACGCCCAGAATGCTATAGATGCCGGCTTCCGATAAATCCTGAACGCCCAGGCCTCCCGGAATCATAGAAATCATCCCAGCTACTACGCTCAAAAAAAATCCTGAAATAATGAATATCGGAGAGAGTGTGATGTCAAACGCTCTAAAACAAAACCAGAGAATAAAAAGGCAAGTTACCCAATCCGCCAACGTAGTTAAAATTAAAAACACGGCATATCCAGGCATTTTCTTTGTCATTATTACACCCTCAGACAAAGCCAATCCGGTATTTTGTAAATTTTCACTCATGTCTTTTTTAGAAACCAGCTTAATTATTCCGGACAAAAACCCCAGAGATGTTCGGCGAAATTTTTCGTTAAACATTATTAAAGTCAAAAGAATGGAAAACAAAATAAAAATAAGGAAGGCCGCCTCAAATGCCATGGCAATGCCGGATGAGATTTTGCTTCCAGCCAACGTGTATGCCAGGCTGATGGCAGAAAATACAACTATAATCAAGAAATTCAGATAAGAAAAAAATATAGAAGCAGCCATAATATGCCTTGTTTTATTTTTCTCATTTTTTAGCATCATAACGCGCAGGGAATAACCGATAGTTCCCCCAAGAGTAATCAGATTGTTAAAAGCAATCGTCACAAAGCCAATTTTTATCAATTTTTTTTTGTCGATTTCTAGCCCGAAAATAAAATTTGCCAGATAATATGAGTAGGCGGCCAGATAATAAGAAGCAGCGGTTAAAATTATGGCCGAAGCAATATACCACCAGTTAGCCCTGGAAAAGGCCGCTTCCACCTTGGCCATATCAGAAAAGATAACCACGGCAAAAAATAAAATAAATAAACCAAAAAGTATTTTCGGCCATGGCAATTGTTTTTCTTTTGGCGAATTATTCATAAAAATTATTTTTCGCCCTAGTGAGAGAGGTCAGCGACATAGCTGTTCGAACAAGAGCAATCGGCCCGCCGAGATATACCAGATACCTGTCCTCCCACAACGGTTCGAATTTTTTCTTATAGTTATGCAATCCCTTGAAGGAAAAAAGGATGGTGGCATTCTTATACAATTCATAAAGAGCCTTTTCTTTAAAGCTGTCATCGGGACAGTGTTCTGCTCCAGAGATAGGAGACAAGCCCAGATCAAATCGCTTAAATCCGCGATCCAAAAAATAATAAAATAATTCTATAAAGAGAAAATCCATAGTGCCATTGGGAGCGTCCTTTCCATAACGCATAAGATCGATAGTTGCTTCTCCCTTGCTGTGGGAAGGGATTTCATTAGCAAGGGCTACAATCTCATTAGCCTTATTTTTAACCACAAAAATCCTGGAGGAAGCGATATATTTATCATCGAAATATCCTACCGCAAAATTCCGTTCGCGCCGGCCGGATATTTTCAACCAGTCGTCAGAAATAGCACGCAGTTTTTCCACCAGTTTTTCCTGACAAGGAGGATCATAGACAGCAAAAGAAAACCCGTTATTGACCAATTTTCTCCTCACCCGAGCAATGTCCTTATCTTGGCTAGTTCTCTCTTGGAAAATTTTAAGATCAACTATCGCCTCCTGCCCTATTCGGAGAGCTTCGAATCTATGCTTTTTAGATATTTGCATAAACTGATCAGTTACGCAATAGAAAGCCGCTATCCAACCGTGCTGTTTGCAATGCTCGACAAACCCATGGAGAATATCTTCCTTATGATCATCTTTTGCCACTGGATCACCCAGGGCCAAAGCAACCCCCTTGGAAATGCGGAAAGCAATATATCCCTGGTTCTCTGCTCCAAAAAAATAGTACTTGTTCGGCCATAATTTAAAAAAATCCAAAGAAGAATTTCCATAAATATCGGTTAGCTTGGAAGCGAGATCATGTTCGTAAGCCTGGGTTTTCAGTCTGTATAGGGGTTTAAATATATTATAGGCAGCAAAAGTAAAAGCCGTCAGGCCCAAGAAGCGAAGAAGCTCCAAAAAGCGCACGGCGTACCGGCTTTTTGGAACCAGATCGTTATTGCCTATAAGAAAATATTCTCTGAGAGTACGCACCAGCGATTCCCCCATATGAAAATCAATCCCGAATTCTTTTTGGTCGAGAAACCAAAAACCCAAAGCTCCAAAAATAATGGCAAAAAATAAAATGAGAACAGCCACTCCTATTCCTTGCAAAATATTATATTTATCATACCTGACAATAAAATATTTTCGGCAACACACCAGAAAAAACAGTGTTATGAGAGGTGCTAACAGCAAATATGACAAGCGAAAATGTAGCAGATGTATCATGGATATATAGGTAAGAATAGCCACTACCACCCACCAGGCAATAAGCTTACGGCGATATATATTATAAGAAAGATACACCAGCGCGAAACCGAAAACTAAAGTCAATGTCCGGCTGGCATGATAGAGGCCAAAAGGAACGAATGCCTGGAAATAATAAGGGTAGCTAACAGTATGAAAAATAAGCTCGCTCGACATAGCCAAAATTCCATTGAAAAATGTCAAAAAAGCAATCAGCCCTATCGACCAATTGATCGTTGTCTTATCAAATAAATACCTTGCCATGAACTTTTCTTTTTCCATCACCTAAATTTTATCCGCTTGGTTTCCAAAATCCCCCCAACCAGTCCATGCCGTCCGGAAGATGTTTTTTCCAAAATTCCCAGGTGTGTTTACCTTCAAAAATCTCCAGATCCGCTTGAAATCCATTGCTTTGTAAAAGATTTAGGATCTTTTGGCTTTCACCCAGATGGAACGGGCCCGGGAGATTATCGCTAATCAACAAAACCTTGGTTGTTTTTGTTGATAGTGTGGAGATATAATCCATCGGGGAATTATCTTTTATTATCTCTTGAGATCCCTGAATATATTGCGCTGTCAATGAGGTTATTTGAATTGTTCCGTATCCCGAAAGGCATAAAATATAACCGAAAATATCCTGATGCTTAAGTCCCAGATTAAGCGCTCCGTATCCCCCCGCTGACAATCCGCCAATAGCCCGATATTCCGGTTGGGCTATGGTGTTAAAATGGCTATCTATATAATCCACTACGGTTTTAACCAAAAAATCTTCGTTGGGCTGTTGGCCATCGGCAGAATTGATAAATTCAGTATCACGGTTGGCTCCGCCACTTCCATCGGGGAAAACAGCAATCACGGGCATTATCTGATTATTGGAAATCTTATCATCCAGGGTCTGCTTGGCTCCTCCGACATTCAGCCAATCACTGGCTCTTCCCGGAGAACCATGAAGCATATAAATCACAGGGTATCTATCCTTGGCATTACTAGGATCATACCCCTTGGGCAAATAAACAAAAACCGATCTTTTGACATTGCCGGCAAACGGAAGTTCCATATTTACCACCATGGAGTTCTGGCTTAAATTATGTTGATATTGAACCAAGGCATTGGCTTGAGAAACATCGGGAGCGTTATCTTCCAAATGTTTGGCGAATGGATTGTAATCTGGAAAAAAACGGATCGTATCCACCATTTTGTCCGGATAATAAGGAAAATTACGCATTGGCCCTATAACATTATCGACCGCGTCTGGATTTATCCTATAGGCTACTGCCGTAATGATTGACAAAACGACCAAAAAAATTATTATCCCAAGTATAATTTTTAACAGGACTTTTATTACTTTTTTTATGCTACCGCTTGAAATCATTATGGTAGTTTGACTGATTTATTTTTTCTGTTTTCCATGATAAGCCCCACACCTTCACCTATTGCTTTTACCTGTCCCCCCCTTACCAATATAGCGCACCCGTCGTCAATTGCATACATTGGATAATTAATTGTTTTGGACATTTTTTCCAAATCATTTTTTTGGTCTTCTTTATAGTGCGGAAAAACGCCGAAATCAACTATGTTTAACCCCGTGAAATCAACCAAATCCGTTTCGTTCTTATCTTTATCACCGATATCCCAGCCGGCATAATTAATATCCGGGCCAACCAGAATGCTTCCGGCACTCACGCCGACATAGACCTTGTCTTTTAATAACTCCGGCAAATCTTTGTCCAGCCCGGATTTTCTGGCCCAATCCAGAAGATAATAAGTGTTGCCGCCTTCTATCCATATCACATCAGCTGACTCTAGCGTATTTATCCAATTTTCCCGGGGATCTCTGATGTCAATCACACTAACATTTTCCAAGCCCGCCTGCTTGAGGCTTTCCTTCTCGGCCACTGCGTATATGCTATCATTGACCGGGGCAGAAGCAGTAATAATGTCTGCCACGGAAATATCTTTTATGTCCTTCCCCGCCAAATCAGCCAGAGCTGTTTTTATTCTGTCGTTGGTAATTCCTCCGGAAGTTAACAATAATCTGAAATTATTCTTTGCGCTACCTGGCGTGGGCGCATTTTGAATCTCAATTTCTTTTCCGGTGTTATTCAATCGAAATTCCTGGCTTCTTTTTTGCAACAGGAAAACAACTACGCCCAAAACAATGATGATACTTATAATAAAACTTATTGCTAAATAAATCTTAGTCTTTTTATTCATGACTTAAGCGGCTAATGGGCTATCGAGTATCTATTTAGAAAAAGTAAAAGTATTGACTAAATCCCCGTCCACCGAAAACAATTTGACCGTAATTTCTTTGCCGTTCACTTCCACCATAACAAAATCGTGGCCTTTTTGATAGTAATCAACGTTGCTTCCGATATTCACATCGGCCTTTTCTTCGGCATCCGTATTGCCGATGATAAATTGGTTGATTATGTTTTTAGCACCGGGAAAATCATCCGCCTCGATGCTCTGCCGGGAATAGATGTGCTCATGGCCGTTGAAAACCGCCGTCACGTTGTGAGCGTCTAAAATTGTCCACAAAGCATCCCTTTTTTTAGGAAAAACATCCAGGCTTTGGCCGATCTTATAACTCATCGGAAAGGCCGGCTCGTGGTAAAAAACAAAAGTGTTATCTTTCGTGTTGGCCGACAAATCTTTCTCCAGCCAGTCTAATTGATCGGCACCAATTTGATGTTCTTTGGGTTTTTCAGTATCTAAAACGACAAAGTGCGAATTGCCGACATCAAAAGAATAGGTAAATTCGTCATAACCTGACGGGCCATTAGTAGGCAGATTGAAATAATTTTGCCAGGCCTTGTCAGATACGGCCCTTTGAGCATCATCAGTGTTTCCCACGATCCGATCGTGATTGCCCACCACTTCATAAGTTATGGGTAAAATCGGTCTGGCAATATTTTTCCATTCTTTATAATTCATACATTCTCTCTGGCTGCCGCAACTTTGTACCAGATCGCCCACCGTCATCACCAGATCCGGTTTCATTTTTGCAATTTGTGCCACGGCCTTTCTGAATCCTCCGGCAGAATCCTGAAGATAAAATTCTTGAGTATCGCCTAGCACAGCGAAAGAAAAATGATCAGGGTCTTTCACTGATATAGGGACATTGCCTGGTCCAACTCCGGGGGATCCATCTTTCACAAGCGGAAGATAAACATAGAACCTGGTAAATTTCCATATTTTAAAATAATAGGCGTTAAAGGAGTCTCTGACGGACATCGAAAACGATGCAAGGAAAATCGCGACTACGATTCCGGCGCACGCTACTAATATTCTTTTTCGTTTATCGGACATAAATTAGTCGTATGAATTTATACACACTCTTGCTTAATTATTTTTCAACTTATAAAGGCTTACTTGTCCGAATTTTTTGCAATCCTCGACTTGATGATTATTGATAAAATAATCAGAATTTTTTTCTGATTTTTCTAGGATATAAAACATCGGCTTATCCTGCGGCAAGGGTTTATTGTTGTCATGCAGCACAGAAAGATGAAAGTTTTTTTCCTCCGCTATAAATTCCAGCGATTTGAGAAAATTAGCGCTCTGTGCATCAGACGTTAGATATGCCTCTTTGCCTGGAGCTGATTGGGCCATCATATATTCCACCATCGGTTCAATTTCTCCCAAAACGATCTTGTCCGGACCGCTTTCTGTTTTGGTCAGATAATCTTTAGCGTCAGCACTAATAGAAGCTATATTTGGGATGAAAAAAATTAAAAAAAGCGCGTAGACAGCTATTGTGGCATATTTTCGGTGATATTTTTGAAATAAATATTGAGCGATGAATCCCAAAAAAATTAGTGGGATAAAAAAGACATGTATAAAATATCGCGTAGAATTCGTTATCCTGTCAATTTCGGGAAGCATGACCAAAAAAGAAAGCGCCGCATATAACATGATCAGCCCCAGAAAATACCTTTTTTCCCGATTCTTTTCTTTTCGGAAATTATACACCAATAAACTGTATCCGCCCAGGGAAAATAAAAAACACAAAAAAATCCATAAGATATAAAATGAACCCATACCGGAACTTTGTCTTAAAATTCCAATAATAGAAAAATTGCAAGCATCATTACCAATTGAAGAAAGCATATAAGCGTTGGCCTGGATATGGCAACTAATATTTTTGTCCAAACCGGAAAGCAAGGTACTGCTCTTGCCACTTTTCGGACTGGTAATTGAAGACAAAAAAATATTGGCATTTTTATAGCCAGTCTCTTGTTCGCTGATTATTTGCCCAAGATTCAAAACCAGGGCGATAAGAATAACTACCGCCCATCGGTTCCACACTTTCCAATTTTTTTTCATTAAATATAGAAAAACAAAAAATGCCATAGCCGGAAACAGTACCAACAGTATCGCATGGAGTTGAACAGCCACACCAAGTGCCATTCCCAGAAGAATTATCCAGGACCAGCGCGTTTTTTCCCGGCTAACGACAAATTCAAAGAGAGAAAGAAGATATAAAAAAGTAAAAAAGGGGATAGAATTCGGGTTCCAGGCGGAATGGGAAAATTCCAGTAAATAAAATGACACGGCATAGAGTCCCGTCATAAGCAGCGACAGATTGACAGCAAAATATCGCCTTAAAAAATAATATAAAAGCGGTATGGATAATACGGAAAAAAGAAGGTCGGGATAGGCCAGACTGTCCGGCTTATTGCCAAATATTTTGGCTGAAGTAATTTCAAAATAATAATACATCGGGCCCAGATGAAAACGATCTCTGCGTCCGCCCGAGCCGCTATCGCTCATATCCGGGCCCAGCAGCGGCCAGGGTGTCTCCCCTTTTGCGACTTGCTCCACTTTAGCAGCATCGTTGACCTGGTCCGAACCAAAGTCAAGCCAGTCATGAAAATGATAGCTTCTTAAAAATGTTCCGATCAAAATTATTCCCAAAAGAATCCAGATATGTTTGGGAATTTTTTTAAACTTATCCTTGATATGATTTTTCATTTTAAGCGAATCACATCGCAAGAACATATTATCCAAAAAATATGAATAAAAAATGAAGAGTTAAGACAACCTGTTCGGCGAAACAACACAGCAGAATCCAACCCCATATATACGGACAGATGATAAATATTTTTATTGCGCTTGATACTTCATCCTATAAATTCCAACTCTCCCATAATCTTTATGATCTTCAATAGAATAATTATTTATATTTATCTCGGAATTTTTTTCGGAGCTTGGCCCGACAATGAATATTGGAACGCCTTCAGGGATACTAGCACTGTCATCTATTATCACAATCTGAATGTTTTTTTCTTTGGCTATAACATTCAGTGATCCCAGAAAAAGTCTTTGCCCATTTTCTTCCAACAAATATACCTCCTTTCTTCCGTTTGAGTCCGTCATATAGTCCAGCGCTGATTCAAGTTCTCCCAAAACTATAATATCCAGGTCAGTCCTGTTTTTCGCGGCATAAACTCTGGCTGTATTCCAGATGGAAATTATGTTTGAAGCAGCAAAAAACATAAGCAATAAAATTACAACTGCTGAACTGATTTTTTTAGGAAATTTCGCAACAAGATATTGTATTATAAATCCCAAAAACATAACCGGAATAAAAAAGACGTGCGCGAAATAGCGGAATAAATTAACATTCAAGGGTAAAAAAACGAAAAATGAAAGTGCTGAATACAATATGATCATACCCAGGAATTGTTTTCTTTTTTCCTCTTTTTCTTTCCAGAAATAGTATAAAAGAAGTCCGTATCCGAACAAAGAAAATAGCAAGATCGAAACAAGCTTCATGACAAAAGATGGACTAGAAAACGCCTCGAGCATTCCAGAAACACCAGTGAAAGCTCCTGAGATTGAAAAGTCACAAGTGTCATGCCCGATCGAAGAAAGGATATATAAATTCGCCTGGACATGAAAATCAATATCCCGAGCTACTTTTATTAAGATGCTGTTTCCATTTCTGATGGGACTGGTCTTGTTCAGGGAAATTAAAAAAAGTTTAGAATTCCGATAACCGGTTTTTTGTTCGCTGATTATCTGTCCTAAATTCAAAATAACAGCAATAATAATGATGATGGCCAGCTTTTTCCAAGCCTGCCTGTTTTTTCTCATGAAGGAAACAATCGCGAAAAAAACGGTGACCGGAAACAGCACTAGCAATATCGCGTGGAGCTGGACGCCGACTCCCAGGGATATCCCCAGTAAAATTATCCAAACCCAGTGCGTTTTTTCCTTGGCAATGATAAATTCGTAGAGTGAGAGTAAGAATAGCAAGATGAAAAATGGAATAGAATTTACATTCCAAGCGGAATGAGAAAAGGAAAGCGCATAGAAAGAAATCGCGTAGATACCAGTCAAAGATAGTGATAAATTAGAGCTGAAATACTTCTTGAGAAAATAATAGAAAAGAGGTATAGATAAAATGGAAAATAATAAATCCGGATAAGCCAATCTGTCGGGATAGGGCCCAAAAATTGTCGCTGAAATAATTTCAAAATAATAGAACATCGGACCCAAAAGAAAACGTGGCTTATAACCCCCAGCCCCGCTATGGCTCATATCCGGCCCAAGTAATGGCCAAGTAGCTTGATGATTGACAACGGAATTTACAATATTGAAATCTTTGACCTGATCGGAACCGAAGTCCAACCAGCTACGCAAGTTATACGATCGCAAAAAAGCGCCGAGTAAAACAATAGCCAAAAGAATCCAGGCAGTTTTCGATATTTTTTTAAATTTTTCCTTTAAATTATTTTTGATAGATAAGCTCATTTTCAAAATTATAACGGATTTAATTTTCCAACTCATAAACCCCGATTTGACCGAAATTTTTGTAATTCACTATCATACGCCCATTTAAATAACCGCTATTATCGTATTCCGAACTGGCACCTATGAAAAACAGTAGTTCTCCGGCAGGAGCCTCGTCGGGACTTTTGGCCCGAAGGATGATAAAGTTTTTTTCGCTGGATATGTAAAACATCGGTTTAAAATAATTCTGCATATATTTTCCTTCGGCATAAAAGTAAGCCTCGCGATGCGAACCAGATTGTGAAATCATATAATCCCGCATCGGTTCAATTTCTCCCAAAACTACATACATAGGATCGCTTCTGTCTTTGGCAAAATGAGTTTTGGCTTCCGATGTGAGGGTAGATACATTAGTAAGGGCTAAAAATAGAAATAAGAAAACTGTTATCGGCCAAAATATAATCCTGTAACATTTTTGGAGAAGTTTGATGAAAAAACCCAGGAATAGAAATGGAACAAAAATCAAATTAATGAAATATCTCAAAAGCAAACTGTCGGCCACAGTAAAGAAAATTAAATAAGAAAGAAAGATAAAGAGGAGAATTAGTCCTAAAAAATTCTTCTTCCGGCTTTCTTTTTCCAGGAAAAAATAACAGACTAATGCTGCATAACCCAAGACAGAAAATATGATACTTAATAAAATTTCTTCCAACGGCTTTTTATCCATATCTATACTCCATACTTGTCTCCTCAGGATATTTAAAAAATTGCAATCTTCCTTGTCACCTAAGGAAGACACGATGTAAGAATTGGCCTGGATATGACAAAGCGTATTCATCTTCAGGGAATCTAAAAAAGTGCTCTTATGTTGGGATCCTTCAGTGGAAACATTATAAAGGATGCGGGTGTTGTGAAAATTAGTGCTTATTTCGTGAATCAGCGGCACAGCATTTAAAGCCAAAGCGATTAACAAGACACATATGCCATTTTTCCAGATATTTCGATCTTTTATTATGAGATAAACAAAAACTAAAAGGGCAATCGGCGGTAATAATACGAAAAGAGTGGTATGAAGTTGTATTCCCACCCCCAAAGCTATCCCTGCGCCAGCCATCCATTTCCAGGAAGTTTTTTCCTTATTATCCAAAAATTCCAGAAGCGACATCAAGAACAAAAGGACAAAAAACGGAGTAGGATTGGAATTCCAGGCAAAACGGGAATATTTTATGGCGAAAAAAGAAACAGAAAAAAGCCCGGTAAGAGATAAGGAAATGCCCTGACTGAAATATCTTTTCAGGAAAAAATAAAAAAGCGGAATGGTCAAAATAGAAAAAAACAGATCAGGATAAGCCATTGTTTCTGGAGCTACGCCAAAAATTTTCCCGGATACTATCTGGAAATAATAATACATCGGACCGATTTTGAAATTGGTGCTGGCCGCGATCGCTCCCATATTTGGCACCGGTTCACTTCCGTTCAACACGTCTCTTGTTATCATGACATCCCGCGCCTGGTCCGGATAAAAATACAGCCAGTCGCGAAAATGATAAGTGCGAAGAAAAATACCGACTGAAAAAATCGCCAAGAGAATCCATAAGTGTTTAGGGACTTTTTGTATTATATTCTTCAAAATATTCATTTAAGAAATCTAAGGAAAGATTATAATAAAAAGATGAATTAATGATGAATATTCTAAAACAAGAATAATTTTGACAAAAACTTTTTTACTCAAAACCACCAACATCGCTGTTGGTTTTGATTTACAATATTTTAAGACTTCTAACGCAAAAAACACCATTAATGGTGTTTTTGTGCGAAGTAAATCCAGTTAGCTACTATTTTTTAGTAGTCTTACTGGTCGTGCCCACAGGAAGCGTAATATCTCTAAGTTTTAAAATCTTTGTCACAACCGTTCCTGTTACCGTTCCTCTTACGGAAACTTGATTTCCCGCCTTAATATCGGTCAACGCAATTGTCGCTCCCTTTCTATTAACTGGAGTAACGCCAGTAGTTTCAATTGTATAGGTTACATTCCCCTTGGTCATAACCAGTGTTGTTCCTGTAACAGAAACGACTTTACCTGGTAATGTCCTTACGTGTCCCTTAGCTACTTTAACTTTCTTCACTTTTACCACCTTGGTTTTTGCCACGTGGGTGGTTTTGACTTTGGTAGTCTTGGTAGTTTTAGCACTCGCTACCAAACTAAAACTTGTCAGCCCCAAAGCTAACATCAATGAGCCAATTGCGAGACTCCTTGCAATGTTTTTTTGCATATTTTTTATATTAATTAATTACTCTATAATTTATAATTATTAACATCGACCCTCAAGAAAACATTTCGACTTTCTTTAAGGTTATTATAGCTTTTTTAAAATGAAGAAGAAATGAAGAAATGGCAGTCTAATTTTGAAGTTGATACAAGGTTTCTTGACCGAAATTTTTAGACACCATAAATTTGTCGCTGGTCCCATTATCTCCACCTTCAGAATTTTGGATGTAAAACGCCTGCTCTCCTTGGGGAATATGATCCACACTGTCGGCTCTCACTATTTCGAATTGCCTCTCTTCTGCAACAAACTCGAGCGGCTTAATACAATTGACGCTGAACCTACTCGTTAAGAGGTAGGCCTTCCGCTGATTATCCGGCGTGTGGGCAATGATATAATTCGCCATGGTTTCTGTTTCTCCCAGCACAATATGATCTTTGCCATTTCGCATATGGGACAACAGTTCTTTTGCCGCTGCTTGAATAGAGAGACAATTGGTTGCTAAAGGCAGCAAAAAAATAAGAACTAGAAATGGCATAAATTTTTTGAAATTTTTTCGCGCCAGATAGTCCAGAAAAAATCCCAGAAATAGAAAGGGCACGAGGACGGTGGGAAGAAAATATCTGAACTGAATTCCAACTACCGGCAGTATCACGAGATACGCGCAAGAAACGAACAAAAGCACCAGACCTAAAAAATATTTTCTTTTTTCCTTTTCTTCCACGCGAAAATTATAGATCAAAAAACCATACCCAAGTAATGAAAATAAAATGGTAAACAGCAAATCCGCCTGGTCAATATAGCTAATTCCCTTCCAGTATGCCGGACTGGTAAGGGAAAAGTTACATTCGGTGCCACCAAAAGATGACAGTATATATGCGTTTGCTTGCGCATGGCAGCTGATATCCAAAGGAATATTACCTATCAAAGAACTGCCTCTAGTGCCACTGTTACCTTGGAGGGAGCTGAAAAAAATCTTGGAATTAGAAAAATTAGTTTTGAGTTCGCTCACAATCTGCCCAGTATTCAGGACAAGCGCAATCAAAAAAACTACTCCCCATTTTTTCCATACTCGCACGTCTCTCTTCAGAAGAAAAAAGAAAACAATCAATGTGACTAACGGAAGCAGTACTAGAAGAAAGGCATGGAGTTGGATTCCTACGCCGAGCGCCAACCCCAAAAGAACCACCCACTTCCAGCCGGCTTTTTCTTTGTGCGTTATTAATTCCAAGGTAGAAATCAAAAACAACAAAACAAAAAAAGGAATAAGATTTGAGTTCAGCGCCGAATGGGAAAAATTTAGAGCAAAAAAAGAAACCGCCCAAAGCCCGGTAAGCGAAAGCGCTATATTGTCGCTAAAAAGACGTTTAAAGAAAAAATAGAAAAGCGGAAGGCTCAAGACGTCAAATAATAAATCCGGATACGCCAGAACATCCGGCCGGTTGCCGAAAATTTTAGCCGAAATAATTTCGAAATAATAGAACATCGGCCCCAAATGATATTGCGTGTTGCGTCCACCGGTTCCACTGTGACTCATTTTGGGGCCCAAGAGCGGCCAGGGAGCATGGTTATCAACCACATTTGAGACAATGATGGCATCATTCACCTGATCATCGCCGAAATCAAGCCAATCGTGAAAATGATAGACGCGCAGGAATATGCCGATTGAAAAAATAACCAAAAACAGAATCACTTTCCATCGATTATTTTTTATTTTCGCGACAACATTTTTATACATCAATCTGGCATAATTAAATAAAGACAGGCATAACTGTCTTTTGAATTTTGGAGGAGGCTAAGCTCCTCCAAAATCCAGGAAAATTAATTAGCGGCACCAGTGTTGGTGTTTCCAGTATTGTCGGTAGCTGGCTGGTTAGTAGCCGTGTTGGATGTCGCAGCATTAGGCGTTACGACATTAGATGGCGCAGTACCAGACGTTGTAGTATTAGATTGAACATTGGCAGGATTAGCTGTCGCAGCTGATTTCTTGGCTGCTTTTTTACCAGCAGAAGCTGTGGATGAAGAGCTTTTAGCTCCGCTGGCGGCTTTCTTGCTCTTTCCTCCTAAATACATAAGTCCCAATGCAATTACCACTATAATAGCCACAACGGCAATTATTTTTTTATTCTTGTCAGTCATAAGATTATTTGGTTTAAAAAATTATAATTTTTTGATTATTAATATCGACCTGCAAAAAAAGCGCTTTCAGCTTTTTCTGAAATTAGAATAACTTATGAAGATGAAATAAAAATGAAGAAATCCGTCTACAAATCAGGATAAAAGTATGGGAAAAATAATACTAATTTCCGTCCCGACACCTGGCTGGCTGGTGATAGTCATTTTTCCGTTATGATTTTTAACAATTTCTTTTACAATAGAAAGTCCCAAGCCCGATCCCATACTTTCCCCCGTGCGGACTTTGTCCGCTTTATAAAAAGGTTCGGTGATATGGGGCAAATCTTCGTGAGCAATGCCTATGCCAGAATCCTGGACACAAAGTTTCATTTTATTTTTGATTCGGTGAACAGACACGCCAATCTTTCCGCCTGAAGGCGTATAATCAATGGCATTTTTTATTATATTAAAAAACATCTTTTCCAAATCCAATTCGTTCCCCATTATTTCTCCCTCCTGAGTTTCGGAAATACTCAGGTCTATATTTTTATTTTCTGCCAAAACCTTAATTCTTTTTACAATTCTCCGGGTAAACATTTCCAGAGAAATGGCTTCCATTTCTTGATTGGGCTTTTTATCATTTCTTGAAAGAAAAAGCAACTGCTCTACCATGACAGACATCCTATTAACTTCTTCCAGGTTACTTTTCAGAAGATTGCACGCTTCTTCCTGGGACAGATTATCTCTTTTCAACTCCACCTCGCAGTCTGTTTTCATAATAGCAAGAGGCGTCCTCAGATCATGCGACGCATCAGCAGTGAAGCGTTTTTGCTTTTCCAGAACATTTTGGATCGGCCGCAAATTTTTTCCCGCCAGAAAAAATGCCAATCCTCCGAAAAAAAGGATAATTATAAGATCCTCTGTAATGAGTGACTCTTTTAGATGAGTATCTGTTTGCTGTATAACAAGTTGCTTATTTATATCTCCCTTTACTTTATCCTTAATCTTATCATTGACATTTTTGGCAATATTCAAATAAAGACTCGCGCTAAAAGTGATAAGTATAGTAGCGATAAAAGCTATGTACAGAAAAGTAAGCTTGAGACGCGCCCAAAGAAAGAGATTATTCTTTAAACCGATAACCCACTCCGTGAATCGTTTCAAATAGTTTTTTACCATCATTTTTTCTGAATTTATTTCTTAAATTTTTCACATGAACATCAACAATGTTACTGAAAGAATCAAAAGCGAAATCCCAAAGAGCAGTCAGTATTTGTTCTCTGGTCAATACTTGCCCGGAATGGCGCATGAAATATTCCAGCATACTGTATTCTTTCAGCGTCAGTGGAATTTCTGTGTCAAAATAAGTAACCTTTCGTGTGACGCTGTTTAGGGCTATACCGTGCTGATTGAGTTCGACAGGAATAACCGCCGCCGGCCGCCTCAAAAGCGCGCGAATGCGAGCAATCAATTCGTCAAAAGAAAAGGGTTTGACCAAATAATCGTCAGCGCCCGAGTCCAGCCCAGTAATTTTGTCTTCTGTCGTATCCCTGGCTGTCAACATCAAAATCGGTAGATTTATGTCGCGCTTTCTCATCTTTTGGCATATTTCCAGACCATTTATCCCGGGCAGCATGATGTCCAAAATAATTAAATCATAATCCTGATAGCGACTCTCGATCCGGCTAAGCCCTGTCTCCCCATCAAAAAGCGCGTCCACAGTAAAGCCCTCATTTTCAAGCCCTTTTTTCAGCCCATTGGCTAATTTTTTGTTGTCCTCTATGATAAGTATTTTCATGGTATTACATTATATCATGACTAAATGAAAAAAACATGAAAAAATTGATTGCAATACTTTTTCCCTTGAAAGCGTAGCAATGGCTAACTGACCTGGTTGACAATAGGGTGTTAACATAATAAATTAGTTAGGTATGGAACATAACAGAAAAAATTTAATAATCTCTGCGGATGATTTTGGCATAAGCCCGAAGGCCGATCGAAATATTCTTGAATTAATAAGACGGGGTAAACTTGATCGGGTGGAAATAATGATGAGCAAAAATATCAAGACCAAAGACGTGGAAACTCTTCTTCGTTCAGGAATTAAACTGGACATCCATCTTCATCTGATTGAAGAAAAAATCGACCGCTGGCAGAAAGGAAAAGAAGCGCGAGTGATAGATTCTGGAATCATCAAAAGAGTAATCGCATTTTTCTTTAATATTTTTTTGGGTAAAGGCGCACCCAAAAAAGCGGCGATTGAGTGGGAAAAACAAATTCGGGATTTTATCGCTCTTTTCGGTAAAAGTCCGGACGGCATCAGTTCCCATGAACACATCCATTTTTTCACTCCTTATTTTAAAAAAGTTTTAGTATTGGCGGAAAAATACCACATTCCTTATATCCGCTTAGGCAAAGAATCCCTGGAAAAAGAACCGTGTCTCGTGGCTTCCATCCTCGATTGGTTTAAGAATAAAAATCTTCCTCTTTTCAAAAATTCCGGCCTGGCATCATCCGATATCCTGATCAGTTACGATTGGATCGAGAATGATTTTGAAAATTTCATAAAAAAAATACCGGCAGAAAAAAATACCGAGTTGGTTTTTCATCCGGAACTGGATGGAGATTTTTCGCAATTGGAATCGCTCCATTAAAAACTATTTTTTGTTTTTAAGATAAAACGGCAAAGCTCCGAGACTGACCAGTATTTGCAAGAATCGACTGATCACGGAAACCGCTAATGCCGCTCCGGAGCCTACTCCAAATAAACCAAACAGAGCGATGTAAGCCCACTCCTTAAGACCGATGCTGTCTATGGTAATAGGTAAGGAGGAAATGATGCTGATAAGAAAGATCACGGACATATAATTCACGAAGCCCACCGAGATTCCCAACGCCCAAAAAAGAATATAGTTGAGAAAAGCCACCCCGATAAAGGAGTATAAGATGCTCCAGAGGACGGCTTTTTTAATTATAGAAGTATTATTGCTGTAATTATATATGTGCTGCAAAAAACGCACCGCCTGATCGGGCAAAATTTTCATTACCCAACGGCGGAGCAATGAGATCTTTTTGAGTTGAGCGATAGCAATATCGATAAGAAGAGAAATAATGATCAAAACATCCACCGTCATCAAAAAATTATTCCGGAACAGCACTTTATAATTCATAACGCTGAACACCAAAGCCAGGATCATCGCCGCGGCCAGTCCGGTAAGTCTGTCCATAATGACGGTGGAAGTGGCTTCGAAATATTTTTTCTGAGGCTTGGCAATTTCGTACGCCTTGTAGGCTTCCCCCGCCACGAAAGAGGGCATAAAATTGTTGATAAGCGTCCCGGCCAGATAAAGATTGAAAAAATGTCTGAGAGAAAAATCAAGGCCCTTGAACTGGGCCAGCATTTTCCATTTATAAGAGGCAATGACCAGGCTTGAGATCAGAACAAGCACGTAAAATATTATCAGCCACCAATCTATTTTTCCCAGATAAAACAAAACTTCGGGCCAATTGGTCTTGAATATGATCCAAACGATGAATCCCGAAGAAACAAGGGATCTTAAGACAAATTTTAGTATTTTTTTATTCATGAATGGGAATCGACTGCTTGCCAGCTACTTTTTTATATAAATCAAGAATTTTATTTTACTTTCAGGGCATAAACAGAAAACTGTCGATAAATCGAGCACTTATCTATCTCATATTCGGCCAAAAGATTGGATGGCAAAGAGCACTGATCCTTGGCATTTTTCAAATAAATCACTCTTGTGCCGGGAGTTAGCGTTATTTTCTTACTAAGCTGCACGGGCTCGATACCATACTCGCCAGCCACTAATTTGAGGGAGTTGATAGACTTAAAAAGATACGTCGCCTGGGCATCAATATAAATTTTCTTTTCTCCGGAAGAATTATTTTTCATGAACTCATCTATATATTTTACTTCTCCCAAGGTTATATATTCAAAATTTCCGTTGATTTCCCGGCCACCATATTGCAAATCCTTATACGTTACCCCTATTTTTTGAACATTTAAAAAAGTAAAAACAAGAACGGCCAGAATCATTATCACTCCTCCTCTTTTTGTTTTTTTGGCCATAAAATCAAACCATAGCCCCAGAAGGATAAAGGGAACGAAAGAGACAGGCAAGAAAAAGCGGATAGCCAGATCGTGAGCCCAGGTGGTAAAAAACAAAAACGCCAATCCCAGATAGACCAAAAAAATAATCATGAATATTTTGTTGTTTTCGTCCTTTTCTTCCCTGATTTTTCTAAAAAGCAGGAAGTATCCGCCAAACGAAAAAATCACCGAAAAGATCAAAACGATCGCTATTAGCAGCGCAGTTAGGGGAGAAGTATTTTTGTTGCTGATAAGGTTGATCTCGTTTACGTCATTGCTAAAACCACAATTATCTTTTCGCTCAACAGATATTTCGTCTCCAAAAGCAGTTAAGATATAATTATTGGCATTAATATGGCAAGCAACATTCAGGGTTATATTTCCGATTATGCTGGAATTTCTTTTGTTCTTGCTGGCCGCGCCCCGCATAAACGCCTGGATATTTTTGCCATTAGTCCTGGCAAGATCAACTATTTGTCCGGTATTGACCAATAAAGAGGCGGCAATAACCACAACAATAGCCGTTTTGGTGATTTTTTTCTTTTTGACCAGAATTATCACCGACAAAACTGACAATATGGGCATAATGATCAGAAGAGAAGCGTGGAGCTGAACACAAATTCCCAGGGATATCCCGGTAAGAATCGCCCAATATATTTTTTTATGCTCGGAAACAGAAATAATTTTATAAATAGAAAAAAGAAAGAGCATGACAAAGAAAGCAGTAGAATTGGGATTCCAGGCAAAACGAGAATATTTGATAATAAAATAAGAAATAGTATAAAGCCAGGTAAGCGCTAAAGAAGTTTTGGTATTAAAATAAATTCTGGCTATAAGATAGAAAAGCGGAATGGAAAGCAACGAAAAAAGAAGATCCGGATAACCAGCCACTGCCGGATCTGTTCCGAACATTTTCATGGCCAGAATCTGAAAATGATAAAAAATAGGCCCGAGATCAAATGCTGTCCCTCCTGTGTGCGGTCCAAGAAGAGGCAAGGCTGTTTTTCCCTGGACAAAACCAATGTCCACTGCTACATCACGAGCCTGATCAGCATTAAAGCGTAACCATTCAGAAAAATGATAGGATCTCACAAGAATTCCCACAGCAAAAATAGCAATGAAAATTGCTATTGTTTTCTTGTTGTTTTTTATCTTCAGCAAAAAATCATCCAATAATCTCATTTTTTTATTGTCATTCCCGCGAAAGCGGGAATCCAGTCTAACATCTTTAATCTACGCACTAGATTCCGGGTCAAGCCCGGAATGACAAACAAAGTCGACGTTAAGTTTGCCCGATATACTAATATTATACTATTTTCCCAATCTGGCAATTGATTTTTTCAGACCCAGATGTACATATTTTACTTTTTCCGCTATAATTTTTCTGTGTGCTATTCAGACGCTTTTTTCTAGATACAAGGCTTATTTTGAAGTAAACGCATAAGCCCTAAAACAAATGAAGAAAAAAATACCGGTCATAATAATTTTTCTCGCTATCATATCTTCCAGTCTTTATTTTGGCCTTCCCCGGCTGCATAGTTTTACCGGAGTGGACGAGCCGCTTTGGTCTTATGACCGGATCCCGAGTTTCTGGCCCAATGTGCTAAAGGGAAACTGGGTAAAAACCGATCTTTGCGATAAGCCTGGCATAACGTTGGCCGCCATTTCCGGCCTTGGCTTGCCATTTTCCAAAAATCCCCTGGAGCTGAAGCATCTTTACTTCCAGCCAAAAAGTCCGGAACAGCTGCAAAACATAGCAGATCTATATTATAACCTGCGCCTGCCGGTGTATCTGTTCTCGCTACTCATGCTGCCGATCTATTATTTTTTCATAAAAAGATTGTTTGGTCCACGAGTGGCTCTCATTTCCATATTATTTATGGGACTTTCCCCTGTTCTTCTGGGGATTTCTCTCATCATAAACACGGACGCCCTGCTTTGGATCTTTATGCCGCTCATTATCCTGAGCTTTCTTATCTATCAAAAAGAGAAAAACCGAAAATTTCTGTATCTGACCGGTTTTCTTTTTGGGCTGGGAATGATCACTAAATTTGTCACCAGCCTTCTTTTTCCATTTTTATTTCTCCTGATTTTCGCGAAATATATTTTCGATGGAAGCAGCGAAGAAAAAGCAAACGGTTATTTCAAAAAAGCCTTCCTGGATTACGCGATACTGATCGCGATCGCAGTCGTAACGATAGTCGCCCTTTTTCCGGCTATCTGGGTCAAGCCGCATAAACTGCTTGACGTGCTTATTTTTAACCTGGCTTTTGAGAGTTCGTGGTCAAAATTTTTCCCGGTCGTGTTGATTGTCGCGGCTGAAATATATCTCAATAAAGCCAGGGTTACCGGAACAGTCTGTGATTTTTTTAGAAAATATAAATCTTATATAATTTCGGCAATTTTTATCGCCTGCTTGGTTTTCCTTGGTTTTGCCGCAATAAACGTCTACTCCGGAATGAAGTTTTTTGATTTCCAACCAGCCTTCACCGACCCGACCATTGCCTGGTCCAACACGATTGCCGTCTGGGGAGCGTTCAACGCCACTCTTCTGTCCTCCTTTTATCCCCTTCTTTTCGGACTGACTCCGATAGTGGCGATTCTTTTCATAATTTCCCTGATTTTTAGCCTATTTCGGATCGACCGGAAAGAATCGGCCGTGCTAGTCTCATATCTCGCGAGTTTCATCCTCATCTATTATATCGGCTCCGCCTTCAGCGGAGTGCCTCCCACCGTGCGTTATCAAATCGTAGTTTTTCCCGTCGCCTCGATAATGGCCGCCTATGGTTTGATCACGCTGCTGGATCTTGATGTCAAAAAAAATATTTCCCGCCGCGTTTTCTATCCGATCGTCGCTGTCATATTTTTATGCTCGATATTTTCCCTCCGAGAGATCAGGCCTTATTATCTGTCCTACGCTTCCTCTTTGCTTCCTGATAAATATGTATTAAACTTCAAGGATATGGGCGACGGAAGCTGGCAAATCGCCCAATATCTCAATAAATTGCCGAACGCTGGATCGCTCAAAATTTGGTCCGATAAGGGCGCGGTTTGTGAAGCGTTCGCCGGCTCTTGCGATGATAGTCTGAAAAAAGGCCACATAGAAGGCGTTAATTTTGATTATCTTGTCACCACCGCCGGCAGAGAAGCAAAATCAAAAGCCTTCGAAGCATTATGGGCTTCAGAGTTTAATGGAAATTTAACCATCGATAAACTCTATTCTCCGGATCTGCCCTATATCTACAGGATAAATATCGACAATCGGCCGCAAAATTTTTTGAAAGTACTTAAACCAAGCGACATTTATGATTAAAAAAATAACTACGATAGCCATATTCATCGTCATTGCGGCTTCCAGTCTCTATTTCGGCCTTCCCAGACTGCATAATTTTACCGGCGTAGACGAACCATACTGGTCCTACGGGCGTGTACCCAAATTTTGGGCGAGCATAGCCAGCCACAAATGGAGCGGCACCAACATTTGCGATAAACCGGGAGTAACCCTGGCGATTATTTCCGGTGCCGGACTGCCGATCATTGGTGAGAATCCCAAAAACTACCAGAGCATCCGCTACGAAGCCAAGACCCCTGACCAGGCACAGCGCATCCGCGATATCTATTATTATCTGCGCCTGCCTGTTTTTATTTTTACTCTTCTTATGCTGCCGGTTTTTTATCTCCTGACCAGAAAACTGCTCGGCACGCGCGTCGCTAGATTTTCTCTTATCTTTATCGGCCTCTCTCCGGTATTGCTCGGCATCTCGCTCATCATCAATTCCGACGCCATCCTTTGGATCCTGACCGCTCTTTCCACACTCAGCCTTTTCGTATTTTTCAAAACAAATGAAAAAAAATATCTTCTCCTCTCCGGATTTTTTCTTGGTCTTTCAGTTATCACCAAATACGTAGCCAATGTTTTGTTCGTCTATTTCTTTCTCGTCCTTTTGATGGAGTATATTTTTTATGCCCACAAAACCCAGGAGATCGGAAAATATCTCAAAGATTCTTTTTTGAATTTCCTCATTCTTCTTGGTATGACTATGGCCACCGCTTTTGTTTTTTTTCCGGCTGCCTGGGTAAAGATTTCTGTACTCCTCAATGCCACCATCACCAACCCCGTCTTCTCTTCGACTTTGCCTATATTTCTCGGAATTATCGTCCTTTTGGGATTGGATACTTTCTTGTTTAAAAATAAATTTTCCAGCCTTTTATTTAATTTTTTAGTAAAATACAAGAAGACTCTTGCCAAAACCATCAGCGCCGTTTTCCTGCTCTTTGTCGCCGTGGTTTTTCTTCACGTGTTCGCCCAGGTGAAAATTTATAACATCGAAGGACTTATCGCTGCACCCAAAGGAATTACCCCCACTCAAAATCTGGATGCCACCGATGCCAGCGTTAAAAAAATAATTTCTTCCTCTGTTAAGGGAGGCATTTTGGGAAAAATTCAGAATTATCCCGGCGCGATTGTGGCCGACACTTATGGTTTATTATTCAGTATTTCTCCTTTGATACTGCTTTTTCTTCTCGCGGCGGTGATTCTCATCTGGCGGAAAAAAGAACTGGACCGCGACACGATAACTATTATTTATATCATCACCTTTATCCTCATATTTTATCTCGGTTCCACCGTTGATAATGTCATCACCACCGTCCGCTATCAGATTATGGTTTATCCCCTGGCTTTCATCGCCGCGGCTATCGGCATCTCGCAAATATTGGACAGCGAAAAAATCAGGAAAATACCGGTCTGGACCGTGTATGTCCTTTCCGTTATAATTCTTATCACCAGTCTATATTTCATAAAACCCGATTTTCTGGCTTATGCATCGGAGGCTCTGCCTCATAACGATATCGTCAATCTGAAAGGAATGGGTGAAGGAAGCTTTGAAGCTGCCACTTATCTCAACAGCCTTCCGGGCGCCCACGATATGACTATCTGGTCAGATAAAGGCGCCGTTTGCGAAGCGTTTGTCGGAAGATGCTACATCGATTTCAAAGCCAAGACTTTTTCGGAAAATAAAATTGATTATTTCGTCGTTTCCACAGACCGAAAATCAAGATCGCTCAAGATGTCCGGCTCGGTCCAGAAACTGGCCGATTTCAAGAAAGCCTATGCTAATCAAGTTCATGCCTTCAGTGTCACTATCGGCGGCCGTACGAGTAATTTTGTCGATGTGATAAAAGGTGAAGATATTTCCAAGCCGCAACCAGCCCCAGCTCCCGCTGCTCCGGCTGTTGAAAATTCTAACTAAATTTACTATGACCATAAAACAACTGACCGTAAAACATTTTAATGAAATTTTTATCCATAAATCAGACAAAGGCTTCCATCAGTTCGTCCGTTATCTTTTTGCCGGCGGAACCGCCACCCTGGTTGATATTTCCGTTTTGTTTATCCTATCCCAACTGCTACATTTTAATTATCTTCTCTCCGCTGCTATTTCTTATACTTGCGGCGTCTGCACCAATTTCACCATCAATATTACCTGGGTTTTCAAAAGCACGGGAAAATTCAAAAAAGAGTTCTCTCTTTTTGTGATCATCGGCCTTTTCGGTCTGATGTGGACAGAAATTATTATGTGGACGCTGTCCGGCCACCTTCATTTTCCGGTTATGGTCGCCAAACTTGTCGCTGTCGTCCTGGTCCTCTTCTGGAATTTTTTTATGCGGAAAAAATTCATCTTCTAAGGATTTAGACATCAAATGTCCAAGTGAAAATAATTCTTTTTTTGTGTTATCTCATATCTTGGCTTAGACAAGCCTTTTTTTCATAACCGCGCCCTTGCTCTTGACTTTTTCTAAAAATGGTGATAGAATAGAACATCGTATAAACATATGATTTTTCCTTAATAACTTGCCAGTTACTAGTTTCTGATTAACACGTACTATCAAATTTTCTTGTACTTACTCAGTTCCAAAATTACTTTTGATTGGCAGATTATTAAGGAAAAAAACGGCCCCGGCATTATTGCCGGGGCCGTTTTGATTTTCGCCCTTTATTCTTTTTTAATTCCTCCCCACTCCAAAATATTCAAATCCGCTATCTTTCAATGTCTTAGGATCATAAATATTTCGAAGATCGATAAAAACATTACCTTTCATCTTTTCCTTGAGTTTTAGAAGATCCAGCGCTTTATACTGGTTCCACTCGGTCATAATGATGACCGCGTCCGCATCCTGGCAGGCTTCATAAGCATCCTGGCAATATTCCAGCTCCGGCATCATTTTTTTGGCCGCCTCCATCCCTTGCGGATCGTGCGCTTTGACTTTAGCTCCCTTTTCAGTGAGAGCCGGGAGGATGGTAAGACTTTGCGCCTCCCGCATATCGTCCGTTTCGGCTTTGAAAGTGAGTCCTAAACACGCTATTATTTTTCCAGATTCACTGCCACCAAGCGCACGTCTAATTTTATTCACCATCCGCGCTTTCTGGGCGGAATTAACTTCGATAGCCGATTCTACTATCCGCAGCGGCGCGCCGTGCTCCTGAGCGGTTTTATTGAGCGCCAGAGTGTCTTTGGGAAAGCAGGAACCGCCGTATCCCGGCCCGACTTGCAAAAATTTAGGACCAATCCTGGCGTCCAATCCCATTCCTTTGGCCAAAGTGACGACATCAGCACCCACTTTCTCGCACAAATTGGCCATATCGTTTATATAGCTGATTTTGACCGCCAGAAAGGCATTGGAAGCGTATTTGATAAGCTCAGCCGTTTCCAGGTTAGTCGCCACCAGAGATGTTCCTGAAGAGCAAAGCGGTTCATAAATTTGTCCGAGAACTTCTTCCGCTTTTTTTGTTTCTACTCCGATAACGATCCTATCCGGATGCATAAAATCATCAATGGCCGCCCCTTCTTTCAAAAATTCCGGATTAGACGCCACGTCAAAATCCGCCTCGGGATTTTCTTCTTTGATGATTCTTTTTACTTCTCTCGCCGTTCCCACCGGCACTGTGCTTTTGTCCACAATGACTGTGTAGTCTTTGAGATAAGGCGCCATCTCTTTGGCGGCCGCGTAAACATAACTCAGATCGGCGTAGCCGTCGCCGCGCCGGGAAGTGGGCGTTCCGACCGCGATAAAAATCGCATCGGCTTCCCCCACGCCTTCACTTAGTTCAGTAGTAAAAGTCAAACGCCCGGCTTCAACATTATTTTTGACCATTTCGTCCAATCCCGGTTCATAAATGGGAATCTGGCCGTTTTTTAAAGCCGTAATTTTATTTTCTTCTTTATCGATACAAGTCACCTGATGGCCAAACTCGGAAAAACAAGTGCCACTGACCAGCCCGACATAACCTGTTCCAATAATTGCAATCTTCATATGCCGATTCGAATTTACGAATCATCCGAATCTACGAATGTTTCGTAAAATTTTATTTATTTAATACTCTTTTTGGTTTTAAGTAAGTATCTCTGAAATTTATCAACAAGCACAAATTTTTTCCTAACGAAATCAAGTATCTCTTTGCCTGGTAGTAATCCTGTTTTGTAATTATGTTTTTGGCTTTTATTTCTAAAATAACGCAATCTTCTACAATAAAATCAATTATATTTCCCGAAAAATTATCGTCTTTGCATATCCTCATCTCTCGATTGTATTTTATCTTTTCTTTTTTTAATTCATTTTCTAATTCATCGGCATATTGTTTTTCTCTGCTAAATCTTCCGAGTTTATTGTGAACATTAAAGCATACCCCATTTAGCTTATAGGATAATTCCGGGTATAAAACCTTTATATTCTTTTTTATTATTCGTGAATTCGAATACATTCGTAGATTCGAATCGGTTAACCATTTATTTATTGCTCCACAATCTCTTTTACCGAATAATTCATCGTGTGCCTTTCTTTGTAATAGTTTTTGATCAAAATATCCGCCAGCAGTCCGGAGATAAAAAGTTGGATGCCGACGAGAATAAAGAAGACGCCGATAAGCGGCCAAATTTTGTTGGCCAGCGATACTTGGAAAAATATTTTATCAACAACCATCCAAAGAAGAACAAGGACACCGATAAAAGAAAAAACTATGCCAGATCCGCCAAAAAGATGGAGCGGCCGGTTGGCATATTTTCGCCAGAACCAGATGGAAATCATATCCACAAATCCTTTGATCCCTCTTCTCCAGTTATATTTAGTCACTCCGTGCACTCTCGGATAATGGGACACTTTCACTTCTCCTATTTTATATCCCTGCATCTCCAAAATAGCCGGCATAAAGCGGTGCATCTCGCCGAAAAGATCCACGTCGGCAAAACATTCCCGCTTGTAGGCCTTGAGGGAACAGCCGGAATCGTGAATAGTATCCTGGATAAGGACTTTGCGCAACATATTGGCCGTCCGGGAAAAAACCTTCTTGCTCAGAGGATCTTTTCTTTCGGCCCGCCAGCCAGAAACGACATCGAATCCTTTGCCCATTTCTTCCAGAAGCAATTTGATATCTTTAGGATCATTCTGCAAATCGCCGTCCATCGTGATGATGATATCACCCTGAGCTTCTTTTATCCCGGCGTCAAAAGCGGCAGTCTGGCCGAAATTCTTCCTGAATTTTATGAGTTTGAGCGGCGTCAGGCCTTCCGCGTCTTTGACCGTGCCGTCTTTCGATCCGTCATCGATAAAAATTATTTCAAATGGCTTTCCTGTTTCCAGACAGGCATCCTTGATACGCTTGTGCAGTTCCTTAACATTCCCCTCTTCGTTATAGAGAGGCACCACGGCGGAGAGATAAGGCTTTTCCATATTATAATTTTATGTTGGTTAATCTAATTTATATAGTAATATAATCGGAGCAAATAGGCAATTTTACTTATACGGCTGTTATGCTAGAATATATTTATAAAAAAGAGGCTCAAAAGCTTTTTTTAAGTAATGTCCAACAGGCCTCAAGCTGATGATAAACACCGACAAAAAAATTTATATAGTTATTCCCGCTTACAATGAAGAAACTGTCATTGCTGATGTCATAAAAGATATCCGAGAAACAGGTTATAGAAATATCATCGTAGTTGATGATGGCAGTGCTGACGCGACTTACCAAAAAGCCAAAAGCATTGAATCAACCGTAGTCCTAAGACATAAGATTAATCGCGGAAAAGGCGCCACTACTAAAACCGGAATTGAAGCAGCCAAGTTGCTGGGAGCCGACATTATCGTCACTATGGACGGAGACGGCCAACACGATCCTTTGGACATAAGCAATCTTGTTGATCCCATCATCAATAGCAATCATCACGTCGTTTTGGGCAGCCGGTTGAAAAATGCCGAAGGAATGCCTTTTTACAAAATTGCTCAAAATCATTTTGGTAATATCATTACGTGGTTCTTATTCGGGCTTTATGTAACCGACAGCCAGTCCGGCTTTCGATCTTATTCGAGACACGCCGCTGAAGTTATCAACACCAAAGGGGACCGTTACGAATATGACAGTGAAATCATTAGGGAAATATATATCTATAAGTTAAAATACAAAGAAGTGCCGATTAAAGTAAGGTACACGGAATACTCTATGAGTAAAGCGCAAAAGCAAAGTCTTGCTAACGGCTGCAAAACCGTCTACAAGATGGTTTGGAATCTTATCCACTAAACAAATTAAAGGCCTTTAAATTATTTTTCAAAACTTTTTAAATAATCGGGAAGATTTAAAATCCATTTTGCCTGCTCGGGATAAAACAAAAATCTTTCCACATCCTTAGCGGCCTGCCTCAAATCACTTTTTTTTGCTTGTTCTTCCAAAAACTTAACCAGTTCCTGGCGATTTTTAATTTCAATTCCTTTTTCCTTAAAAATTTCGTAATTGGGCTCAATATCCTTCTGGCTTAAAAACCACACCAAGTCATAAAAATCGCGACCTTTTTGGTATGGACGGAAAATAATTGCAATAACTTTTTGAGCAAAAAGTGTTTCAAGTGAATTAACCAGCATCGGGAATCTTTCATTAAAGCTATCGGAAAATTTTGTTTGAGTATGAATACTCCGGCTTGGATTAAAATCAATTTCAAATTTAATCAAGATCTTTTCGTCTTTAGGCGCGCTTAACCCAAATTCTCGCAAAACATTTTTAAACCTGAAAAAAACAACGTAAATATTTTTCGTAGTTTTAACTCTGGCATCAACTTCAAATCCTTGCAATTCAAGCTTGTTTTTGATATCAATCATCAAATCATTGACATTAAACTTCTCTTTTTTGATCAAATCAAAATCCAGATCTTCTGAAAAACGATTGATCCCATAGGCAAATCTCAGACATGTGCCTCCCAAAAAAGATATGCTGTCATTATAAACACTCAAGGAAAGAACTTTTAAAATTTGGGTTTGCAAATATTCCAACAAGATATTTTTATCCTGCCATGGAATATTTTTTTCTTTGGCATATTTCCTAAAAAATTCCTTATTTGGTAACATAGTATTTGATAAAATTTTTAGTTAAAAAAACTGTTTTTTTATTCTGAAATACTCCGGCAAATTGCAATAATTTGCTTGCGTCAAATTTAAATTCATCATTGAAACGATACCCCTGAAATTGTTCCTGATCACCGCTAAGAATATTGCGATTAAGATAGAAGAAATCAACCAGGGCTTTTTCAGGAAGCGCCAGATTGAAAGAAACTCCCTCTTGCGTTCTGGTCTCAAAGCCTCCGAAAGCTTCTTTTTTAATTTTCTGATAGCTGAAATTTCCCACTGGCGTCGAAAACTTTTTCGTTTTTCTCGTTGTAACCGATGTTGCAGTGAAAACAGCTTCGGGAATGATTCCGTAAAAATTCAAAGCCATTTCCATGCTTACATAAGAGGGTGGATAAATCTTTGTTGCAAATGCAATCATATCAACCTTGTTTTTTAATTCACTCGCGATATACAAGCCGCGTCTTAGCATAATTAAATATCCCTTATTAACCCAGTTTTTAAGATTAACAAGGGTAGTATTTGTGAAATCACCGCCCAAAACCAACCTTAATTCTTTCGTTTCAAAGCATGGCAATTCCTCAATTTTTTTCTTAAATTCAAAAATATTCATTTCTTTTATCAATAATATTATATCAATAAAAGAATTATATCAAATTAATAATAACTTGTCAATACCAAAATTTTATGGCTTAATGGGGCAATTGCTTTGCTTCTTCGTCTTCTTGCCATTTCCATACTTTTGCCTTAAAATAAAGAGAGTTGCTGGCCAATTTTCGCTATCACACCAACAGCATGAAATTAATTATTGGAAAATAGTTTTTTATTTATAAAATCGTAAAAAATCGATATGAAATTCCACCTGTACCAAATGATCGTTTCCCTAATTTCAATTTGGATGATATACCAGGGACTGAGAAATTTCATCCGAGGCAAGAGTGGACAAACCATATTGAAATTATCAGTCAGAATCGTGATCTGGGGCGGGATGCTACTTATCGCCCTCTTCCCCAATGTCACCATCGCCCTGGCAAATATCGTCGGCTTGCAAGGCAATATCAATGCGGTGATCATGACCGGTTTTATCCTGATATTTTTGATTATTTTTAAATTGTTTTCAGCCATTGAAAGATTGGAACAAAATATATCGGAATTGACCAGGAAAGAAGCTTTAAAAGAAATAGGAAGAGAAAAATAGATGAAAATATTAATTTTCTGCCCTTACTATCCACCGCATATCGGCGGGTTGGAATCGCACGCGGATGAATTTAATAAATATCTATCTCAAAAAGGGATAGGTATAACTGTTTTTACGCCGCGTCTTCCCGAAAACGCTCCTGAATTTGAAAATAGATACAACGATGTCAAAATAATCCGCTTTCCAGCTTTTGAAATAATATCCAACTATCCCCTGCCAAGATTCTGGGCTTTTAAGTTTTGGAAGCTTTTTTTGGGTTTATTCAGGAAAAAATTTGATATTGTGATTTCCAGAACCAGATTTTTTAATACTTCAATTCTGGCCTTGATTTATGCTAAGATAAAAAAGGTGAAGTGGATCCATATTGAACATGGGTCTGATTTTGTTCAGCTTTCCAGTCTATTCAAAACATTTGTAGCAAAAGCATATGATCACATTTTTGGACGATTGATATTCAAGGCTTCTGATCTAAATATTTCAATATCCAAAGCTGTCCAAATTTTTGTAACGAAATTTGATAAGCGGGAATCGCCTGTTATTTATCGCGGAATTGATTTTGAGGAAATAGACAAAATCAATCCCGATCTGGAATTAAAGGAAAAATATAAAAATAAGATTATAATATCTTTTTGTGGAAGATTATATAAATGGAAGGGTGTAGAAAATAGCATACAGGCAATAAAATTACTCCCTCGAGAGATAAAGGAGCAACTTGTTTTTTTAATCATAGGAGGCGGGGAAGATTTTGAAAGATTAAGGAAAATTTCCGATGACACGACTGTTTTCACTGGATCCTTGCCAAGAGAAAAAGCCATTAGTATCCTAAAAATTAGCGATGTTTACATACATTCCTCTGAACCTGGCGGTGGACTTTCGACTTCCCTCTTAGAAGCAATGCATTGCGGTTGCGCGGTTATTACTACACCGCACGAAGGCGCAAGAGAAATTATTGCCAACAATGAAAATGGATTACTGATAGAAAATTCCGATTCGAAATTGATTGCCGAAAAAATAGAAGATTTAGTAAAGAATGAAAGGTTGAGAAAAAATATATCCATAGAAGCAAGAAAAAATATAATTGAAATTTTTTCCTGGCAAAAATCATTAGAAAAATATTTTATTTATCTGAAATGAAAATAACCTATGTGTATAAAACCAATAATAAAGATCCCTTTGGTCTTGTTGGAAAACATATTTTTTTCAATATTCCCAAACTCCCGTCCAATAATCGAGAGGTATATATATAACCCATACCAATTCAACGAGAATCACATTGAATATTCAAAAAAACAATTTGAAGAATTTGTAAATAAAGTTGGAGGAATCACAAAAATCAAAGACAAAAAAATACTCGAGCTTGGACCAGGAGGTTCACTGGGTTTCGGATTACTCATGCTCCAAAACGGAGCTTCTCAATATATAGTTATCGAAGATGGACAACATGCTTTTATAAATAAGAAACAAATGAAATTTTATAAAAAGTTGCTTGGAAACGATGAGGCCTCCATAAAGAAATTTTTTATTTTCAAAAATGAAAGATACCATTATAATCAGGAATTCATTAATTTCATAAAGATTGATCAAAGCTCCAACTATGATTTAGCCTCTAACTCAGTTGATTTTATTTACTCGTGTGCTGTCTTGGAACACGTGCACAATCTTGATTTATGTTTTTCTGAAATGGCTAGAGTTTTAAAATCTGGAGGAGTAATGAATCATCAGGTTGATCTTCGCGACCATATATTTTCACAAAAGAGTCTATGGTTTTTAAAAATAAGCGATTTTTGGTTTAAATTTTTATTCGAAAAAACAGGAGAATATGTAAACCGAAAAAGATTTAGTTATTACAATGATCTTATTAATAGATACGGACTTAAGATCATAGAAGTAAACAAAAATATTTTATTCGATAAGGCATTGCCAAAAAAATTATTAAGCAAATATTCTGAGAATGATTTAAAAATATTATCATTTAATCTTATCGCAAAAAAAATATGACAGAAATAAAAAAAGAAAAAATAATAAATTGGATAAAAGATAATAAATTGATTTTATTAGTTTCATCATTTTTTGTTGGATGGAAGTTTTTTTTGATTTCCATATTATTTAATAATGAATGGGTAAGGGGCGGAGATGCGCTTATATACATTAGCCACATTGATTCGATAAATAAGTGCTCCTATGTTGTTTTTTGCAAGCAATTTTTATTATCCCTTGATCACTATTTTGGATTCGAACACCTTTCCTACAGATTATTTTTTGGTTTTATCGGCCATTTATTAAAATTGGATTCTCAAGCTGTGTTTCATTTAAGTTTCTATGTTGGAATTTTAATTTTGGTTCCAGCTTTGATCATTTTTTTGAAAAACATAGAAACAGACAAGCGATTGACTGCTTTCTTGCTTTTTTTTCTTGCCCTATATAATGGCAGTGGCTATCATGGATTTTGGTGTGTAGTGCCAAGTTTTTTCGCTACCTTGTTAATATTTATTATTTTTGCAATCATACTTGGCAATTATAAACATTGGAAAATAATACTACTCGTATTGATTCCTGTGGGAATTTATACCCATACAATTTTTGTATATTTAATGACAACCATAGTCTTTTTTTATATTTTTTATTCCTTCTTCACAAAAAAAATCGATACGGTTATGCTAAAAAAAATAGCATTTTCAATTTTTATTTTGGTTGTCTTCTATATTCCGGTATCTTATCATTCAGGTGGAAATCCTTACGGACCGGAAACATTTCTCAAGGACTCAAATATTAGTTTGAGTATTCAATCGCCAAAAGCAAACGATCCGTTATCCAATCCATCGCCAAATAAACAAAGCCGTTATTCGAATGAAAACTTATTTCCCGGATTTAGTGACATCAGGGGAAATTATTTTGATTGGATTTTTTTTAATCCTGTGTTTGTAATAATATTTTTATATATAATCTTTGTTCTGTTTTATTATAAACAATATAAAATTCTCTCTATCTATTTCGCCTCCCTAACTCTCCCATTAATATCATCCATTAATGAAAACGCGGAGAGGGCTATTGTTTTTACCTGGCCGATAACTTTTCTTCTGTATGCCTATGGCATATGGTTTTCCTTTAAGCTGAATGATAAATTGATTAAAAATAGAATTGCTAACACAACCATAAAAATATTCCTGTATTTAAGTATAGCTATCTTCATTATAGTTAACCTCATATATTCTTATGGTATCAATCAATCTTTGCACTTTGGTATACAAAATTTTTTAAATATTTAGCAATGTGTGGAATAACTGGAAAAATATTTTTTAGTAATAGTGAAATTTCCGAACAAGAAATCGAGAGTATGAATAATGCTATTATTCATCGTGGTCCGGATGATGGTGGAACTTATATTTCTCCCGATAAAAAGGTTGGCCTGGGACATAGACGACTTTCTATCATCGATCTCTCCCCTCTCGGCCACCAGCCGATGAATTATATGGATCGCTATTGGATTGTTTTTAACGGAGAAGTTTACAATTTTCAAGAAAAGCGAGAGATGCTGATTAAAGATGGCTACACTTTCAAATCCAAGACTGATACAGAAGTGATTATGGCGCTTTATGATAAATTCGGGAAAAAATGTTTGGAACATCTGCGAGGAATGTTTGCTTTTGCCATTTATGATGAAAAAGAAAAAACGATTTTTTGCGCCCGTGACCGAGTCGGCAAAAAACCGTTTAAGTATTATCTGGATGATAATGTTTTTATTTTTGCTTCTGAACTTAAAGCTATCTTAACGCAATCTGAATACAAAAAAGAGCCGGACTACATCGCCATCCATCATTATTTAACCTTGCAATATTGCCCTGCTCCTCTCACCGGGTTTAAAGATATAAAAAAGTTGGAACCAGCTCATTATCTTTTTATTGATTTAAAAACTAAGAAAATTGAAAAGGAAAGATACTGGAAACTTGATTATTCAAAAAAATTAAAGCTATCAGAAGATGAATGGAAAAAAAGAATAATGGAAAAATTGGAAGAATGCGTAAAGCTCCGTATGATTTCCGATGTTCCTCTTGGCGCTTTTCTTTCTGGCGGTATTGATTCGAGCGCCATTGTTGGAATAATGAGCAAACTGAGCGAAAAACCAGTAAAAACTTTTTCCATAGGATTTAAGGAACAAAAATACAACGAGCTGAAGTATGCAAAAATTATTGCTGATAAATTCAAAACTGACCACAAAGAATTTATCATCGAACCTAACGCCATTGAGCTCTTGCCTATGTTAGTGAAACAATATGAAGAACCGTATGCGGATTCCAGTGCTCTGCCAACATATTATGTAAGTAAATTAACCAGAGAATATGTCACGGTTGCCCTCAATGGGGATGGCGGAGATGAAAACTTTGCAGGATACGGAAGATACAGCATCCAAAAATTTGGTTTATTGTATGATAAGATAATGCCTATTCACAAATTTTTAATTTTGCCAATCGTGAAATTATTATCTTCGAATATTAAAAATACTTTTTTTGATCGGGCTTATCGATTCGCGAAAACACTCTCTGACAATTATAGCTATCGGTATGTAAATTATATCTGCTATTTCACCAATGAAATGAAAGAACAAATTTATACTGAAGAATTTAAGGAAAAAGTTAAAAGCATTGATTCTTTTAAGATTGTAGCCGATAAATTTAAGGAATCGGGCGCAAAAGATAAAATGGACCAAACTTTGTATGCTGATTTTTCCACTTATCTTCCGGATGATTTGATGGTTAAGGTGGATATCGACTCAATGGCAGTTGCCCTTGAGGGTCGTTCTCCTCTTCTTGATCACGAGATGCTAGAGCTTACAGCAAAAATACCATCTAATTTAAAATTGAAAGGTTTTAATAATAAAAAATATATATTCAAGAAAGCTCTTGAAAATTTTATTCCTAAAGGAGTAATGCACCGACCGAAAATGGGATTCGGAGTTCCGATTGATGTCTGGTTTCGAGGCGAACTCAAAGAATATGCCTACGACCTTCTTTTGTCTGAAAAATTTATAAACCGAGGAATTTTTAAAAAAAATGCTGTTGAAAGGCTGTTGGACAAACACACTAAAACCAACGTCAGTTTCGCTTATCACATCTGGGCATTAATTACCCTGGAGCTTTGGTTTCGAGAATATTTTGATTCAAACCTTTAACTACATGAAAAAAAAGAAAATACTTCATCTAATAACCGGACTCGAAATTGGTGGAGCAGAAATGATGCTCCTTAAGACTTTGCCACAAATGCAAGATGTTTTTGATAATCGCATCTGCTGCATCACAGGGCATGGACCAATGGGTGAAAAACTAGAAAAAGCTGGCATTGTTGTTTATTATTTGGATTTAAAAAATATTTTTGACTTAGGTATAATTTGGAGATTTAGAAAGATAATTAAGGAATTTCGACCAGAAATTTTGGTAACATACCTAATCCACGCCGATCTTTTCGGTCGTATTTTTGGCAGAATTTTTGGAATAAAAAAAATCATTTGCTCGGTACGCGTAAAGTTGATCCAGACAAAATATTTACCTCTTCTTTTCTCGGATGCGCTTACTTCCCCGCTAGTCACACATTATCATTTCAATTCCCAAACCGTCGCTGAAATGTACCGCAAATTTTTCTTTTTGCCAAAAAGTAAAATTACCGTTATACCAAATGGACTGGAGATTGAAAAATATGACATCCGCATAAATATCAAAAATAAAAAAGAGTCGCTTGGAATTTATCAAGACAAAATTATTATTGGATGCGTGGCAAAATTACGCAAACAAAAAGGCTACAAATATCTCGTGTCTGCTTTTGCGGAAGTTCTAAAGAATAACAAGGATGTTTTTTTGTTGCTCGTCGGAGATGGAGATGAAAGAGAAAATATTGAAAAACAAATCAGATACTTGAATATCGCTAATGATGTTATGCTCCTGGGAAATCGCGATGATATTCCGGAAATACTTCAAATTATAGATATCTTCGTTTTCCCCACACTATTTGAAGGAATGAGTAATGCACTAATGGAAGCTATGGCGGCTGGCAAACCAATCATCGCCACTGATATTCCGGAAAATCGTGAATTAATTGAAAATAAAAAAACAGGATTGCTCGTCCCGATAGAAAAAAGTGTTGCCCTTGCTCAGTCCATTGAAGAGCTTCTCGGCGATGAAAATGAAAGAGAAACTATCGGCAATAATGCGAAACAAAAATCATTAGAAAACTTCGCTATTGATATTGTCACTTCAAAACTCGTTCGATTCTTTGATGGTCTATAATAAAATTTTAGGAAATTGTTTCTGAAAATCATCCTGGGGAATCCATTCCGCATTTTTTAGTGTAATTTTTTTTCTAACAATCCAAATTAAATTATTTGGTAGAAACTTGCCCACACAAAGATAGAACAAATACAAAAAGCCAGTAAAATCAAACCTATTAATTTCAAAAAATTCTTTTATATTTTTAAAGGAAATAACAAATCTTGTCGAGGATAGATTCGCTCCTTCTTTTTTTATTCTATGCACAGTAAGTGGCTCCTGGAGACAAGCTATTTTTCCTTTTTCAGAGAGCGTTTTTTTCTCAAAAAGTTCATCAGCAAGAATTTGTTTTGGGTTATATCGAAATCCTTTATTTCGGAAAATAAGTGAAGTATGATCGACAAAATTAGTCTCAAGAGATTTTTTATTAAGTATCAAAACATTTTCTGACTCAAAATAATAATAAGTATTTGTTCCGCAGGCGATAAAATCCTTACTTGATTCAAGAAATTTGACCTGCTTCTCTATTTTTTCCGGAAACCATATATCATCATGATCCTGGATAGCAATATATTCCCCTCTGGCATACTCCATGAGAAAATTTAAGCCCGCATATGGACCCAGGTTTGTTTTTTCTTCAAAAATTTTTATCCGCTGATCATTGAAATTCTTTAATAATTCTACGGTCTTATCGCCTGAAGCATTGTCCAAAATAAGTATTTCCGTTTTTTTATATGATTGCTCGAGACAGCTTTTTACAGTCTGCAAAATAAATTTTTCAGCGTTATAAGCAACTATTAGAATACTTACCATGTCCTTATTATTGATCATGCTTTTTTGCTCGCAATAATTATTAAGCGACCGGATTGCCCACTCATTGCAAGAATAGACGCAAGTGGTAATGTCAAAATAAAATACGTGATATCCCACTCAAGAAGCCACCCTAAAAATCGCTTAAGTTCCTGGCAAAGAACTTTTTTCTACAGCACTTCAAATCTTTTTCTTCGAGGCCCGCATACTTGTTATCATGCTTCTGTCGCATGATTTATCCTTTCGAAATATTTATTTTTCCAGATAGTTCCTTCCTCTATACAATTCACTTCGTCAGCCGGAAATGCCACAGGAAAACTTATCTGGTCTCTTTTTGAGTATCGTGAATACTCCGCCCACCATTTCTCATTCAGTTCGTTTATTCGCTTAGTGTGACGCCTAATGATAATTCCGGCTGCATAGAGCCCGCCATTGGCTGGTATACCGCGTCTTCGATATTCCTTGCTCTGCTCTCCAAGCGCTTCTGGCGTATCCTTGTCTTGCTTATAACACGCTTCCGCTTCCACATAGACGCAATCCCTATCAGGGTGCTTCCACACGGCAATGTCCTTATCCCTAAGAAAAGTATCAATAACTTCCTGCGCAGGAACTTTCAATCTAAAATTTCCATCCATCCAGATGGAATACTCGCTATTAAAAAACATGTGTGGCATGATTTTATGAATCCGAGAATTTCTTCGGTCATCCTTAAATTTGTCATAAGGCTTCACTATCTTCCATGTCTTGCTTCCCTGATCCGTAAAAGCCACGAAGCTTGCACCTTCGATAACCTGATCATCAATGATAACATCTTTTCCTCCTACGATACTCGTAACCACCACTATCGGTTTTTTAGCAAGACTGCTAATCGAATACTGATATTCAGGGAGTTGTTTTTTAATAATACGATATTTTATAACCGATTTTTTTATCTCCCTAAGCATCTCTTTAAGTCGAGAGAAGTGTGTTAATTTAATTGATATCATAATGCGGGTTCTGAATGGTTCTGTCATAATTTCTTCCAATTAAATCTCAATCTTTTGCCGGTGTTTGTTTTCTTATCCTTTTTTTGCTCTAACACTTTTGTATTTGCCTCTAAATCTCTGTCTAATTTGCTGGAGCTTTCCTCGGCATAAACCTTAACCTTAATGTCTCGCCTTTCTGCTACTTTAAGATTCTTTTGGCATCTATATAAAAATTCAATGTCGTCATACCCATAATTGCCTGAAAAATCCTCATCGTATCCGCCTATCCTTTTAAAATCGTCTTTGTGAATGAGAAAAACATTTAAACTGTTTGTATCTTCTCTGCCTAAATAGTAAATCGTGCCTTTCTCTTTTTTCGTCCGCAATATCTGTTCAACATTATCCCTGGTAACAAGATGGTCTATATCAGCGCACACTATCCAGCCTTCTGATTCCTGAAATCCCAAATTCTTTGCTCCTGGTTGATTCCATTTAATGTCCGTTTCGACCCTGTAAACATCCAGGCCTTCTATCCTACCCAGTTGGTCTGAGTGGCAGTCATCTACAATCACAACTCTCGTATCTGAGTGTTTTTCTTTTAAAATTCCAGGTATCCGTTCTTTTTGCCCGAAGTAGGTATAAATTATCGTGAGATTGACAGTTTTATTCGCTTGATGTATCATAGAGTTTTTTTACAAATCCACCAGAAGTTTTGATTACAATTAAAGTCCTATCTTATCAAATCCGCGTTCTTCTAATGCTGTGTTTATTCCTTTTCCTAATCCCTGCGTATAATGTATCCAGCCCCTTTCTCCCTCGATACAGTATGGACTAACGCGGTAGGTATCAGAAAGAAAAAAGACCGGAATATTGTTATCGGCAATAAACTTCATTAACGGATAGACTGTTGTATTCCAATCATTTAAAGCATTTTTATCTGCTGGATTATCCGTCTTCCCTTCGCGATTAAGTTTTGTTTTTGAGAGATCAAATTTGCCATTCATTTTATCAAGCATTTCTTTCTTGAAAAACTCACAGCTTCCTCTAAGCCAACCCGCTGGCACACCATTAGAATTGGATAATATAAGCCATTCTTCCTGATTATTAGCTACATCTTTAAGAAACGTATCTTTAAGAATGAAATTATCGTCATGGGTAAAAAGAAGAATATCATACTGTTTGTAATCATTGTCTTCCAGCCACTGATTAGAACATCCCCAATCACCGATTGTGTTCGGGTATAATTTATAATGCCAACCAAGCGCCTTGATTTTCTCTTCCGTTGCTATTTCTTTATACAAAATTTTGTCTATTTTTTCCCTTCTTGAATCTCCAAGTGTTTCAGCATGTTTATCATCAATCGGATCTCGGTGGGAAACACAAAACAATTCAACTTCAATATCATCAGTATTTTGTTTGGCCATTGTTTCATAGAAATGAAGAGGGAAATGCCACCCCGTAGCGACTACTGCTATTTTTGTACGATGCATAAGTTTGGACAGACTTTTAATAAATATATTTTCAAAATATCTAAATAGCTACAACTCTATAAATTTCATATCAATTTCGAGAGTGATGGAAATGATGCATCGATGACTTCATATGGAATACCACATTCGGTTATTTTTGGCTTGTTGTATTTGACCATCCATTCTACCTCGTCTCGATATTTAGCACCTCCTTCAAATATAGTCAGCTTTGCCTGGGTTTTTTCAGCCAGTGCTTTTATGGTCTCACCTGTATTTGAAATATCCAAGTGAAGAATATCGCAAGACTCCCCTTCCCATTTGTAAAAATCGCCTTCACGTAATTCTACAATATCTGCTACCCCTTCGTTTTCGAGAGTCTTTTGCGTTTGCGCCATACTGGAATGCTTGTACTTGTACTTATCCCATAGGTCATAAGCAATGATTCTCCCATGACCATTTTTCTTTAAAGCATAGGCCATGGCTAAGGTCGAGAAACCATTTAACACTCCAAATTCAATAATAAGCTCTGGCTGTGTTTCACGCACCAGATCATAGAATGTCTCCCCAATGTTTATGTAAGAGCTATCAACTCTTGGAGCCGAGTACTCCCAGAATGATTCGGCAGGTTTTTTGTACATCTTTTTGATTTATTAAATGATGAAGCGGCAAATACAAATATTTATCTTCTAAGCGGTTCATGTTTGGAAGGTCTAATCTCTTGCCCCCAAAGAGTTCGAATATGTCATTGCGTAAATGTACCAGATTCGTTTCTATATCTGCCTTTTTAAGCGCCGCGGCGATTTCATCTCGCCTGTCTGTAAGTATGCCAAAAAGCCAGTGTGACCCGCCTGAAATTAATTTTAAGCCCTCTACACCATAAAGGTATTTTTTATATTCGAGTGCAATTTTCTCTCGATGTTTTAGTATTGCATCAGCATGTTTCAGTCCAGCGAGTCCAAGCGATGCGTCAATATCAGTTGGCTGATATTTATAGCCTGCCTCCGTAATATCAAAAGTCATCTGGCGTCTTTCCCAAGCTTGCCAGTTCTTCTTAGCCTTCAACTCTCTGTCGATTCCAAACCATCTTAATTTCTTGGCTCTGTCGTATTCTCTTTTTCCACTTACTATAAGCATCCCTCCATCTCCTGTAGTAATATGCTTAATAGCCTGAAAAGAATAACAAATATAATCCCCTTGCGTATGTCCGAGATGTTGCGCTGCATCAGTGATGACGGGAATTTTCATCCGCTTAGCCATTTTGTAGAGACGTTCATCAACTGGGATTCCTCCCAACATCACAGCGACAATAGCTTTTGTGTTCTGTGTTATCTTACGTGCAACATCATCAGGATCGATATTAAAATTATCCAAAATGTCCGCAAAGACAATTTTGACACCCCTCCGCTTAAGTCCCATTTGGCCCGCAGTGCAATCTAAGACCGGCACAATCACTTCATCACCTTTTTTCAGATCTATGAGATGATAGGCAAGCTCCAGGGATGAAGTGCAAGAGTTCATGAAAAGTGGATACTTATAGCCATATTTCCCACCAAATTTAAGCTCAAATTCATCTACTTTCTTGCCCTGACCTATCCAGCGCGAAGAGAGAGTAGTTTTAAGTTCTGCCATTACATCCTTGAAGGGAATAAATGGATAAAATAGTGTTTGCATATTGGTTTTATGTTTTATGGTTTATATATTTAAACTCCGTATATCTTTTTTCAAATAAATTATGCTCCTTGTTATGTTCTAATTTCTTTTCAATTCTACAACAAGTCTATAATAAGAATATTCCAATTACAAGGCTAGTTTATTTAATAAATTTTATCTAACTTTTCTATTCTAATTATTATTTATTGCCAACAACTTCCTCATAACTACCTTCCTTAATAATCCTGCCTTTTTCTACAACATAAACCTTATCACAGTTTTTAACGGTTGTCAGCCTGTGAGCAACAACAATCATTGTTTTTAGCTTGGCTATGCCTTCAATGGCATTTAAAACCTCTTTTTCAGTTGCATTGTCAAGCGAACTCGTTGCCTCATCAAACAATAAAACTTGCGGGTCATGGTACAAGGCTCTGGCAATCCCAATTCTTTGTCTTTGCCCTCCGCTTAGCCTGATTCCCCTTTCTCCTATAATAGTATTATAGCCTGAGGACAACTCGTTTTCAACAAAATCATCGAGATTGGCCATTTGCGCAACTCTTTTGACTTGATCCATATCAATCTTCTCGTCTGGCAAACCAAAGGCTATATTTCTGGCAATAGTATCATCTGAAAGATAAATTTGTTGAGGGACATAGCCCAAATTAGCTTGCCAACTTTTAATATTCCCATCATTTATTTCCATATCATCTATTTTAAAAGTTCCCCTTTCCGGCGCAAACAGACCCAAAATAAGATCCACTAGAGTTGTTTTTCCTGATCCAGTAGACCCGATAAGGGCCACATAATTATTTTTTTTAATATTCAAACAAATATCTTTTAAAACTTCCCTATTGTTATTAGGATAAGAAAAACAAATATTTCTCAGTTCAATTTCTTTTTCAAAGGGCATAGCTTTGATTCCCTCGTGTTTGTCGGCAACACTTCGATCTATAAAAACCCTTTCGGTCATATCCCTATGGATCTTGTTCAACACTACTTTGTTAAACTTAAAAGTAGTAACCGAATAAAAAATGTCTTGCAAAGCCGGCATTAATCGATAACCGGCAAAAGCAAAAAAACTGACTAAGGGAATCATTTCCTGAGTGGATTTATTAAAATAAATTAAAAATATCATCAAACCTACAACGCCCCCAAAGGCTACTGTTTCCATAACATACCGCGGCAATATCGCAACCAACTGATACCAAGATTGGCTATTAGAAAAATTGTCCGAATGTCGGATGTAACTTTGCAAAAAAAATCTTTCTACTCCCAATAGTTTAATGTCCTTAATTCCGCTCAAAGCTTCATTGGCTGATTTATACCTTTCTACATTTTCTTGGGAGCGCTTCTCTCCTTCCATTTTCAACCCATTTGAATAATAAAAATATATTAGAAAATATAAAGAAATTAAAACCGCAGCCGAAACCAAAGTCATTAGGGGATTAAAATAGAGAAGTAACATTAAAATTACAACAGTTACCATGCTGCCAGTAATGATATCCATTATTGGCTGCAAAAGGCCACTGGTAAGTTGCTGGACCTCTGCCAATACATTCTCACCAAGATCGGCTGTGTTTTTATCTAAGAAATATACATAGGGCAAAGACAGATATTTTTTCAATAAAGCGCTGGAAAGTGTATGATTTTTTTTCCAAACAAAATTAATTTTAAGCCAAGTCGCAAAAGATGTTATGAGATTGCCAATTATCAAGAATCCAAGAACTACAAAACCTGAAAATACTACAAATGAGTTAACTGATTTAAAATCAAGCACATTAAAAAAATAGCGTAACCATTCATTTTCCGATATGATATTGGGATTCATTACGATATTTATAAAAGGCAGGATGGAAGCAACTCCAACCGCTTGAAAAAGAGCCATAGCTAAAGCTGCAGCCATTACAATTAAAAAACTGATCTTATCTTTACGATCGAAAAGATCATTTAATTTGGATATAAAATTCAGTTTTCCCTTTATTTTTTCAAAAATAAACATAATTTTACCGTTCAGCCCTTTCTATAGTATAATAAAGTTATGCTAAAGACACAATCTATCACGGCTTTTCTCAAAAAGCCCGGTTTTGTTTTAGTGCTTATCTTAGCCACCTTTTTCCTAAAAGGCGTTTTTATCGCTACTATTTTTCCTATTTTCTCCGGCCAGGACGAGACTCGGCACTATAACACGATCCAATATTTGGCCGAACCTAAAGAAAAGACCTGGCCGATCCAAAAAGATGTCAAGCAGACAGGCGGTGGTGGGATAGCCGTCAATAACTTTTCTGAAGAAATAAGGGGGGTTGGCGGTCTGACAGATCTTAGCGCTTACAGAAAAGAATTATTCCTGAAACAGATGTTCACCACTAGCTATGACGGAAAAAATGAAGATATCATTAACCAGCAAATTTGGAAACCTTATAACGAACTGTACCCGCCCAACATCGCGGATAGTGGTAATAGTTTTTATCATCTGATGGTTTCATATATAGAAAAAATATTTTCTCATAAAAGTATCCTGTTTCGATTTTTTATCGAAAGAATTTTTTCGGTCATCCTGGGGACATTGGGCATTCTCTTTGTTTATCTCATAGTAAAAAACATCGGGTTTGAATCAAAAAATAGCCTGATTATGACAGCCATAATCTCATTCCAACCAAAAATTTCTACTTATTTCACCAACATCAGTTACGATGCTCTTCTTATTCCCCTTTTCTTCCTGTTCACATTAGGAGGAGTCCTGAGTATCAAAAACGGGATTAATTGGAAAAATGTAAGTTTGATGCTTATTGCCGCGATCCTCGGCCCTCTCACCAAAGGAACCGGCATCATCCTTTTGGGATCATTTATCCTTCTTATGGTTTTTCATTCTTATAATTTTTATAAAAACACATCCGATAAGAAAAGAGTGAAAAAATATTTTCTCGTTTCATTGGCCTTGGTGATACTGGCAATCATAATCTTTTTCAAAATTTATAGCCTGTCTACCATCTTGCCATCAAGCGGAGACACTAAGAAATCTGTAGCAGACTATCTTTCCACGAGCTTGACCGTAGGAAGATTGGGTCTTTCTTCGAGAACTTATTGGGGAGCCCTTGATTGGACCGCGAACGACCATCTCGGAGCTATTATCAACACGATATGGGTAATTGAAATTATTTCCGCTATCGGCCTCGTCTGGTTCTTTTTTTCCAAGAAAAAACCTGAATATCTGCCGGAAAAAAAATATGTCATCTTTCTCATCGCGATGGTCGTTGCACTGCAATTGGGCATCCGCTATTACGATTGCAAAATATTTATGGAAAGGGGGAGTCTCGATCTCGGCACGCCGGGACGATATTTCCTGCCCAACATCGCCGCGCATATCGCGTTAGTGTTCACCGGTCTTGGTATGCTGCTCAGAAAGGAGAAATATTTCAGAGCCTCGCTCATAATCTCCTTTCTTCTCGTGTTCTCCTATTGTTTGTATATGATTTTTGACGTAGTAATGCCCCGGTTTTATTTTTAACTCTATGAAAAAATATATTTCCCAAAAAAATATTCTGCTGCTTCTGGCGTTTGTTCTGATATTTTTGGTTTTTTATAAACTGTCTGGTTTATGGTCCTTTTCCGATCCTAACTGGCCGCTGGGAAAAGATGAAAAAGTGAAAATAAAAAACGGCACTCAGATTGTCCAAAAATTTACCGCCGATCGTAACGGACTGGCCAGAATCGAAGTGCTTTTCGGCAGTTCTAATCTTGACCAGGGAGCAACCTTGACCATGAAAATTTATGACGAGACGTGCTCCGGTCTGATCCGGGAGTCGTCCTTTTTCTCTCCGAGTATCGGTTCTGACAATACTGAGGATTTTGTTTTTTCCAAGATCCCGGATTCCAAGAACAAGACTTTTTGTCTCAACTTATCTTTCAGTCCTGTGATAAATTCAAAAAGCACCACTGTGTTTGCAGTGAGCAATTCCATGAGTCAGAACAAGTCATTAATGATCGATGGCCAAAATTTTTCCGGGCAATCCCTTTCTATGCGTCCGGCTTATAAAAATAATAATCTATGGGGCGACCTCACCGAACTCAATCAAAGAATTTCACAATATAAACCTTGGTTTTTGAAACATTATTATCTGGCGGCTGTCGCGCTATCTTTTATTATTCTGTCTTTTATTTTGGTCGCAATATTAATTTTGAGTTAAAAAAAATATGACCAACAAGAGCCTAAAAAAAGAGCACGAAACCCTTATCGTATTGGCAATATTGCTTTGTCTTGGTATTTTCTATCGGTTTATCCATTACCTGCCAAATTTCACCCCTATCGCCGCCATCAGTTTGTTTTCCGGTTTTTATTTTAGAAAACAATGGGCATTGCTTCTGCCCGTTTTAACATTGCTACTCAGCGATATATTTATCGGATTTTATGAGTGGCAGATAATGGCCTCGGTCTATGCCAGTTTTATTCTGATCGGACTGATCGGAATGTTGATGAACAAAAAAATCGGCGTGTCTAAAATAATTCTTGGCTCACTCACCGGTTCGTTCCTGTTTTTCGTCATCACTAATTTTGCCACTTGGTATTTTAGCAATTGGTATAGCCACAGTATGCACGGGTTGGCGCAGTGCTATTTTATGGCCATCCCGTTTTTTCGCAATACTCTCATAGGAGATCTTTTTTATAACGGAGCGCTATTTGGCTGTTATGGATTTTATCGTTTTTATGTCGCCAAAGATCTTGGTAAGATGCGAAAGACCAGCCAGGTATGAGTGAGATAAAGAATAAAATCTTGTTATATAATGCCATCCAGACGGGATACGCCGACGCGGACAATTCTCCCTCTTTTTCACTGATGGCCCTGAGCGCTTTTCTCAAGGGAAAAGGCTACCAAGTAGAATTATTATTCAATCGGTATTCCGATACTGAACTGGAAAACGCCCTGGAGGGATGCCTGGCTGTCGGCTTCTCTTTGTATACCGGCGGCTCCAAAAATGCTTTCAAGATCGCCACTCGCATAAAAAATATTTCTCCGGAGATGCCGTTGATATGGGGCGGCTATCACCCGACCCTGGAAGCGGACCAATGTCTAGAAAATCCACTGATCAAATATGTCATCCGCGGACAAGGCGAACTTATTTTCGAAGAGCTGCTGGACCATCTCAAAAATCCGGAAGAAAAACCGTTGCCAGCCATCAAAGGATTGTCTTTTAAAAAAAACGGAAAGAATTACCATAACGAAATACGGATAGCTACTGATATAAACGAATTCCCCCGGTTTGATTACAGCCTCTATGACCACGTGTTCAAAGATATGACCGAGCTGACCTACATCACCAGTCGAGGCTGTCCTTTTGTGTGTAAATTTTGCTGCTCGGCCAATTTTAACCGGAACCACGGTATGAGATTTTATCAGTTATCCCTGGACAGAATTATGGAAGATCTGGAATTTCTGATCTCCCGCTATCATCCCCAAAAGATCAATTTTATGGATGATAATTTTTTCGTCGACCAGACAAAGATAGACGGGTTTATAGAAGAGTATAAAAAAAGAGGATTCAAATTCAGATGGACCGCTTATGGCCGATGCAGTTTTTTTGCCAAAGCTACAGATGAGTCGATAAGAGGATTAAAAGAAATAGGCCTGGAAAAAGTTTTTTTTGGAGTGGAATCAGGATCCCAGCGCATACTGGATATGGTGAATAAAAAAATAAAAATAAGCGACGTGCTGATGTCACTCGAGAAGATCAATAAGTATAGCATCCTGGGAGATTTTACCTTCATAAACGGCTTTCCCAATGAGGACAAATCTGATGTATATAAAAGTATAGCCCTGCGAAATACGATTAAACAGATATCTCCGAAATCAAGCGTTCGCTTTTTTGTCTATACGCCGATGCCGGGAACAGAAACGATGGAAGAATGCGTCCCTTTCGGATACAAAAAACCCGAGCGACTGGAAGATTGGGAATCCTATGAATATCATTCCTTCCGGGCGCCTTGGCTATCTGCCAGTTATCAAAATTTCGTCAATAACATCTCCTGGGCGGCACTGTTCAGTGAGATCGATCCGAAAACAGCACCGAATCCTCTCTTGAAAATAATTTTTTGGCTGATAGCCAACGATGCTGAACTGAGTTTTAAATATCGGTCGTTCGGTTTCGCGCCGGAATTCAAGATCATAAATTATCTTTACAGAAGAAAATTATCCTGATCGATTTTCTTCTTGCAAATAAAAATAAACTGAAAAGCGGTGAGAGTCGGAAATATTTTTATCATATGCCCCAGTCCGGTGGGATACACCGCTTTGACGTCATATCCGCACTGCCGGATCATCCTGGCAGCGCTTTTTTTGGTGAAAAATCTTAAATGGTCTTCACTCATTATCCCCGGAGCATATTCAAAATTGCCAAGCATAAGTTTCAGCCTGATCTCTCCCCTGGCGACATTGGGAAGCGAAATTATTATCCGGCCGGTATCTTTCAGATAATTCCGGCAGTTTTTGAGGAGTAAATCAGGTCTCGGCAAATGTTCCAGGATATCACCAAAAATAATATAGTCGTATTGTTCACTACCTAAATCCAGGCTGGAACCGCTTAAATCTTTTTCAAAAATTTTTCTGTAGCTCTCGGCAGCGATGGCCAGCGCTTCTTTATTGATATCAACACCGTCAACGACACATCTCTTTTCTTCTATCAATTTTTTTCCCAGAAATCCGGCATTGCACCCCACATCCAGCACCAATGATCCCGGCCTTATCAAAGTCGGGATGATGTTGTGCGGACTGTGACCTTGAGAACTCATTTTTAATATAGAGTCTTTTCTAAACATAACTATTTTTATCATATACGGCCAGCAGATAAAAGCTCGGGCGCAAAAAATAAAAAAGGCGGCCAAAAAAGTACGCTGGGTAAAGCAATAATTTATATTTTCCAATGATCGATAATTGGGCTTTTATGATCTCCTCATTTATTTCCGGATACTTGATTTTCAAAACAGAAAATCCGTGTTCGGAAAGTTTTCTTTTCAGGTTGCGCGCGGTCGTCAGATTGATGTGCCTTTCCAATTCTATCTTTTTATTCTCTCTTATCTTTTGGGAAGATGCTTTTCCCAGATAAATAGAAAAAAAATCCCCAATGGGCCGGAGAAATCTCAGATAATGATTATTATCAGTATGGATGACGACATAAATTTTGTCGTTATTCCATTTCTTGATATGCGCCAAGACCAAATCTATTTCCTCGTCGTACAGGTGCTCCACGACATCCACCAAAAAAACAGCTCTAATGCCCTGAAAATCGGAGAGTTTGTCATTATCGCAGCAGAGAAAACGTACTTTGGCGGCTTCAATGCCTTTTTTTTCTTCAACGGCTTTTTGTAAATTTTCGCGGCACAGGCGAATAGCCTCCGGGGAATAATCTATGCCCAACACATCACAGCTATATTTCAAATTGAGAAGAATCGACATCTGCCCCGTGCCACACCCCAAATCTATAACTTTATCGTTTTCCGCCAACTTGATCAGTGATGCTGATTCCTGATAGATATGCTCGGTCTCGCTGACGTTTCCATAGCGTTCTTCGAAATATTGCTCGTCATATTTGGAAGCGGGAATGCTTCTAGCCATAACTATTGATGCTTAAAATGCCCTTGCTCGCATATCTCCCTTAAGATGTCGTCAATGCCATATTTTAGTTCCCAATTGGGATAATGGCTTTTGAATTTCGTATTATCACTGACATACCAGATATGATCCCCTATCCTGTTTTTCTTGATGTATTTTATATTTGCCTTTTTCCCTGTTATCTTCTCGAACTTATCGATGGCTTCCAATATGGATATATGGGAATACCTGCCTCCGCCAATATTATAGACTTCAGCTATCCTTGGTTTTTTGTAGAAATGATAAAAGGCATTGACCAGGTCATAGGAATGGATATTATCACGAACCTGCTTGCCTTTGTAGCCGAAGATCCTATATTGCTTACCTGTCGCGACGCATTTGCCGAGATAGGCTAAGAAGCCGTGTAGTTCCGTTCCACTATGATAAGGACCCGTCAGACAATTGCCCCGGAATATACCCGTATTAAGGCCAAAATATTTTCCATATTCCTGAGTCATAATATCGGCAGCCACTTTCGATGCGCCATATATGCTATGCTTTGACTTGTCAATACTCATATTTTCGTTTATTCCCTTAAAACAAGGGTGATTTTTGCCAAGTTCATATCTGGTTTTAAGTTCTTTCAGCGGCAAAAAATTAGGCGTTTCTCCATATACTTTGCTGGTAGAAGTAAAGACAAAAACTGCCTTGGGGCAATATTTTCTAAAATTTTCCAGGAGAACCATAGTGCCATAAGCGTTAATCTCAAAATCAATGAGCGGTTCTCTGGCTGACCAGTCATGAGACGGCTGGGCAGCGGTATGGATAATGAGATCAAATTTGTTTTTTTTAAATATCTTTTCTATTTCCGTATTGTTTCTGATATCGACTGAATAGTGATGATAGTGAGGGATGGTCTTTTTAAGTCCCCGAACCGCCCATTTGGTACTTGCCTCTTTTCCAAAAAAATATCCCCGCATATCATTGTCAATGCCGTAGAGCTCAAATCCTTTTTCAGAAAAAAATCGGACGGATTCGGATCCGATGAGTCCTCCCGAACCTGTAATTAACACTTTTTTCATAGTTGTTTATTTAATATTTTTATAAAATTCGATTAGTTTTGGGATCTGATTATCCCACGACAGCTCTTTTTTTGCCGCGATGGTATTGTTTTTCAGCTCCTTTTGCATCTCCGGATTCCTCAGGAACTCTACGGTTTTTTCAGCCAGTGTTTTTATATCTTCTGCCATTATGGCGCAATTATATTTTTTGAGAGTATTCCCCACTTCAGAATCAACATCATTTATTATGATGACGGATTCTCCGTTCAGATAGCTGCCTACTCTTATGGAAAAACAGGCTATCTCATCCTCCGTATCGCCCTGAAGAAATATGGTCGCCTCCGCCGCTCCCAGATAATACCCGAGATCGTTTTGATTTATATATCCTACATTAATTATATTTTTTAGACAACCCTGATCAATCCTATCTCCCAGCTTCTGATCCGCAATTATTTTTTGCGGATCGAAATTGAATAACAGATAAACTTCCGGATCAAGAGCGTGGATATATTCGAACGTTTTGAAGAGCAGGTAGGCCCTGTCATTGGCATAACTGTTCCCAAAAGTCAATAAATATTTTTTATTCTTATCCAACTGCAGTTTTTCAATTCCTTCCTCCCGAGTATGAACCGCGAACTGGCTAGTATTGACACCATTGATCAGTTTTAAAACTTTTTTCGCTCCCCGTTCCCTGGCTAATTTTTCTAAAAAGTCACTGACCACCACTATATTTTCAAAAAACTTAGGCGCTCTTTCTTCACAAAAGCTTAGGTATTTTTTTGTCCACGGATGCCCGTCAAAAATGGGACTGCCGATCCAATAATCGTCCCAATCAAACACGATCTTTTTCCCCATCAGTCTTAAAAAGAAAGCGGGAATGTTAGCTTCAAATTGAGTAGGGACGCAAGCGTGAATGATGTCGTATTTTCCAAATATCCCGACAAATAAAGCCATCAGGCCTCGGAGTACCCTTCCATTGAGATAGGGATGGATATTGATCCTCGGCAGTTCATACTGATAGAATCTTTCGTTGATTTTTGTTTTTTTCACAGTCAGCTGGAAATTTTTATTGCTGGATACCAGTAAATCCACAGAAATTCCTTTCTTACTCAACGCCAGACACAAATTATACGACCTAAAATAGCCTCCGTAGTTCACAAAACACGGCTCAATAACAAGCACTTTCATATTTTTTCACCTTTAACAATTATATACAGGGAAAATTTCCCTTTCACGTAGTTTATTATTTTTTTGTCGATAGCCGTTAATATTTCCAGGCGAAAATGAGGAACAAATTGAAACGATAAGACTTCGGAATTATGGAATCCGGCCTTTTTCAGTTCTGATTCTAAAACACGAGGTATTATATTCAACGTTCCCCTTTCCACTTCCCAATCATAATCCATCCCAAAAAGTTTATAAAAAAATCCGGCAAAACGCCAACAGACGCGATAAATTCCTCCCGCATTCGGCTCCGGCCCGCAAGCAAAAACGCCTCCCGGATTCAACTTTTCAAAGGCAAAAGAAAATAATTCAGGCCAATCCTTTTTTTCGATGTGGTGGATTATACCCGAACCGATAATGACATCGAATTTTTCCTCGCAATTATCCAAAAAACTAATTATATCCCCGCACACCAGCCTAAGTTTTCTTTCACCAATCTCCTTGGAAAATTGTTCCTGTATGTTTTTTATCGCTTCCTTCGAGATATCGATCGCCGTTATATTCTTTTCTTTTTTTAATAGAAAAAATGTCAAAAGCCCATTGCCGCATCCTATTTCCAATATCTTTTTTGACTCTGGCTTGATAGCAACATCAATAAATCTATCGGTGAAATATTTCGTGCTTTCGGAAAAACTGGCGTCGCTCCACACGCATTCTTTCTCAAAGGCCTTGTCATAAAATTTCTTCTGAATTTCCTTATTGTCTTTCACGATCTTTGTGTTATGAATTAATGATATTCAGCTCTTCCCTGGCGACATTGTCCCAGGAATATTTCTTTATGAAATTCTTTCCTCTCTCACCCAGCTCCTGTCTTCTGTTTTCATCTTTTAATGTTTCGATGATCTTATCGGAAAAAAGTTCCGTATTATTTTCCCTGATTTGTATCGTATAATCTTCAAAGACAGGTTTATAATTGACCAGATCCCAGCTTATGGCCGGCAAACCGCAGGCAAGCGCTTCCGCAATGGCGATTCCCCATCCTTCCTCATGAGAGGGGGAAATAAATATTTTTCCCGACTTAAGAATCCGGTAAGCCTGCTCATCCTCCACAAATCCCAGCAGTTGAATATTTTTCTCTAAATTATTTTCCTTGATTATTTTTCGCAAATCATCCTTGGTCAATTCTTCACCGCCACCGATGATAGCCAGGCGCGCTTCAGGTAATTTTTCGACTACATTTTTCCATATCTCTATCAGATCATCTATTCCCTTGCTCACGCTCAGTCTTCCTAAAAATACTCCGTCATAGGAAGGCTCTTCTTTTATTATCCTATCAAAATATTCGACATCCACACCGTTAGACAAGACATAAATTTTTTCTTTCCTGAACCCATTCTTTATCAAACTGTCTTTTATCAAAGGGTTGACTAAAATTATTTTGTCCGCTTTCCGGCATATCAGAAAAAAAGAAAATTTTTGAAAATATTCGCCAAAAAAATTAGTGACTACGCTCCCTGACCGGGCTCTCCAGCTGGGATAGATATGATGGATCACCTGGACCCATTCGACGTCTTTGTTCTTGAATTTAGCGATATAAGCTAGAATAACTTCCCAAAAAAGATCCGATGAGCAGTAGACGACATTTTTTTCGTCATTATTTTTTGTCTTAGGAATAATAAAAACAGAAATATGCCTGATCATCAGAAATAGCGCCTTGAGGCACAGTTCAAGATTGCCATAAAATGTAAGCGATGATTTGATTATTCTGTATTTAACCTCCAATCCACTATCCCGAAAATAACCAGCCACCTGGCCCGTGCAATTTATCTGAACATTTATTTTATCCGGATCAGCGCTGAATCTTTTCATCACCTGGATAAGACGAACAAGCCCGCCTGTCTTTCCGTCGTGTTTTCGGGGAGCAGGAAGAACCAGATTGATGAAAATATTAATTTTTTTGTTTTCCATATATAAATCCTTTGATCGAATAAAAAAGACTCACAAACAACAGAAAAATATTCAAAAACGGCAAGATTAGAACCCGCAGATTCTTCCATTCCTTGAGATATACCAGCTTGGTATAATAAAAAGAATAAATGATGATCAAGATCGCTGAGATTAAATTGACATAAGGAACCAGGAGCATCACGACCAGAATTTCTCTAAAAAATATTTTGGGCAATGATGCTATTTCGTGAATTTCTCCCATTCTCAACAAGATTCCCTGCGATTCGGAATATTGTTTTTGTTTTTCAATAATATTTTTGATTCCGAAATTCGGATCCATAGAATGCAGATGGATTATCTCCGCATCAGTTTTCACAATTTTTCCTATCTTTTTCAGTTTAAAAATAATGTCTCCGTCTTCGCCGGCATTCTTGAATTTTTTATCGTCAAAATTTCCCACTTTTTCTAAAGCCGTCCGTCGGAAACAATCGAATTTTCCGTCCAGTCCCCAGAATTTTTTTTCCTCCAGTCTTGAGAAAAAACACTTCTGCCAAAAATTGTACTTCTCCCAAATCTCATAAGGATGGATGACGGAATGGTATGCGGCCACCACATCAGATGAATCTTCTTTGGAAAGGGGCGCGACCAGTTTTTTCAAAGAGTCTTTCTCAAGAATGATATCTGAGTGCAAGGTGACAATAAGACTGCTCGATGAATTTAATATTCCGTCATTATATGATGCCGCCAACCCTTGGGATTTTTCATGCTTTATTATTTTTAAATTTATTCCTTTTTCAGATAACCACTCTCCATTGGCTTTCAGGAAATTATCAACTACCAGACCGGAGTTGTCCGAAGAGGCGTCATTTATGATTACCAACTCTTCGAACGCCGCAGTTTGGCGAGTCAAACTTTCAAGCGTTTTTTGGATCGTAGTTTGGGCGTTGCGGAGAGGTATGACAATTGCTATTTTTTCCATCAATTTAAAATATTTTTTTCCAGCTGGCAGGCATGTTTTTCATTATCTCTACATTATCGAATTTCTTCGGATCCATCGGTCCCCGCTTTTTTGACCAAGCGGCCATTTTTTTTATTCCGGTCGCCAGATCTGTCGTGTTTTTGATGCTGAATGCTTTTCTGATTTTGGCGTGGTCAGAATAGGCGTGGACTACTTCGTTTCTCGGCGGTAAAAATTTTATTTTCGATCTTGCTTTCATCGCTTCCCCTATCGCCTCAGCCAGTTCCAAGACAGTATAGGGTTTGTCCGCTCCGATATTATATATTTCGTTTTTGGTTTTTTCTATTTCTACCGATCGGGCGATGTATGGCGCGACATCATCTATATAGGTAAAAGCTCTGGTCTGCTTGCCGTCGCCAAAAATGGTCACCGGCTTTCCTTTCATAATATTGTTGATGAAGATACCCAAAACATTGCGATAGGGATCGCCATGATTTTGCCTTTCGCCATAAACGTTATGCGGCCGGAAGATAGTGTAATCAAGACCAAACATTTCGTGCGCCGCTCTCAGATCCAGCTCAATGGCATATTTGGCGATGCCGTATGGATCTTCTGGTCTGGGCTCCAGCGATTCGACCATCGGCGTCTGATTTTTTCCATAAACAGCGATGCTGGATGTAAAAACAAATCGTTTAATATTGTGCTCTATCGAAAGATTGATCAGATTGATCGATCCGATCAGATTATTTTCATAATTAAATTTTCGGATAAAATGGCTGAGTCCCTCCGCTGCGTAAGCCGCCAGATGGAAAACGTAATCAATCTTATTTTCTTTGAATATTTTTTCCAGCAGTTTTTCATCAGTGACAGAACCTTTCACAAAAAGGCATTTTTTGTTGACATTGCCTCTTGCTCCACCGCTCAGATCATCAAGGACAATTACTTGGTGTCCCATCTCTAAAAGACAATCCGCCACGTGCGAACCGATAAACCCCGCTCCTCCCGTCACCAGACTGATTTTTCTTTTTTTCATTTATTTTTTCTTTACGCTAAATAATTCAAAGGCAAATCTCGGGAAATAAAAAGTAAAAATTTGACTTATCGTTGCGACGGCAAACCAAAATATTTTTGGCCTGAATTTGATCGTTGTTGTCATATCATCCCCCATCGAACTAACTTCCACTTCCTGCCTCAATGATTTCAGTCCAGCCAGGCCCCGACAGACAAAACCCATTTTTTCCATTTCCTCCAGCTTCCAACCGGAAAGATGTTTTTGCATCGGATTGCCATCAAGTTCCTTTTGAGGGAGAAATCCATTAGGACAAGTGACGACTACTTTCTTTCTGGCCCATTTTTCCGCTCTTTTAAGTATTTCAAGTCCTGCGTCTTTTGGCAAATGCTCCAGCACTTCAATCATAATCACCGCGTCAAAGCTGTTTTCGGGAAAATCAACTTCCTCGATCTTTTTTCCCAAGAATTCAGTGTGAGTTTTTTTCTCTTTGGCTTTTTCCAGATACGGCCCAAAAGCTTCTACTCCGACGCTGTGTTTTACGTTTTGGCAATATTGGAGCGGTGAAGATGGTCCACAACCAAGATCCAAAACGCTTTCACAATCAGCTAGTTCCTTTTGCAAACAATAATCAAGCGTCGGAAAGATCGCGCCTAAAAATTTTGATTTATGCAGTTTATTGATCAGATCAGTCATTGGCGGTCAATTTATATTTAATCTTTATGTGCGTCAGATTTTTCGAGTTTATTTTATTTTTATACCAATCAACCAAAGGAATGAGAATGAAAGGCGGCATAATGATACAGCCTAAGCTAAAAAACCAGAATTTCAGGCTAAAAATATTTTCCCATCGGTATTTCAGAAGAAGCCATATTTCCCTTAATAAATATTTATACCGCGCGTAATTTCTGATCTGCACGAGGCCCACATAATTTTTGGCGACGTAATTTTTTATACAATAATTCCTCAATGCTTCAAATTCAGTGCCCGAAAAGACAGTGTTGAAAAAATCCACCCAGCTCTGGACCGGAGATTTATTATAGATGGAAGAAACGCTCCGGCATTGGCTGCTGGCGATTCTCACAGCTAAATTATAATCTTTCAGAAATACGATCGGGTGATTTTTGAGAATTGACGCGAAAGGATAGACGTGACAGGGAAAAATATCATCGTGAAACGGCGTGTCTATAAATTCTCTTTTGTAGGCCAGTCCTGAGAGTTGTCCTGCGACATCAATCAAGAGTATTATCCGGTCGAAATCATCGGTTATTTTTACTATCTCGTCTTTTTGCGGATTGAGTTGCTTCGTCGCTCTTACCGGAAGGTCAATATCTTTATCAAACCAATAATACGGCCTGGCCACCGCACCAATATCCGAAGAAATTTTAAAAGCGTGATAAGTGTCAAGAAGGGCATTCTCCGCCAAAATATCGTCTTGCCCCATCAGATAAACTATGTCGCCTGTCGCCCGGCGACTCAGCTTGTCTAAATTCTTGGGATAACCGAGATTATTTTCGTTCTTGAATATTTTTATCCGGCTGTCTCCCAACGATTCAATCATTTCTACGGTGTTATCTCGGGAAACGTCATCTTGAATTATGATTTCAAAATTTTGAAAACTCTGGGAGAGAATACTTCCGAGCGTTTCGCCTATCACTTCCGCCCCGTTATAGGTCGGTATCAAAATGCTGAATTTCAAATCATCCATTATTCCTCAATAAAAAATTAACCCCCACCCAGAATCTCAAAAAATACATTCCGGCCCCGAGAACGGGGTGTACTGTCAGTCTTTTCCATTTTCCGTCTTCCAAAAAAACTCCGAAAAATCTATACCAGACGCCAAATTGTTTTCGGACATCCGGATCGTCTTTCCCCCATTTTTCAATATAGACATCCACATTGCCGGAATAATATTTTTTCTTTCTCAGATATTTTTTTAAATCAAACTCCGCTTCGTTGTGAAAAAGAATGGCTTTTATAATATCTATTTTCCCTGTTTTCTTTATTCTTTTAGTCAGATCCCAATCTTCGCAGGCGTACATTTTTTCGTCGAAACCGCCGACTTCCAAAAATTTATCTTTCTTGATAAATCTTACCCCATCGATAACCGTATTGTCATAAAAACTTCTCTCAAATCTGCGCGCTCGAGAGAAAAAATTTTCTCCCGTCACGATTTCCGGAATGTTGAGGGCGGCTATACCCGAACTTTGGGAAATTTTTTCCACACATTCCTTGATTACTCCCCGATCTAATGTCATATCGGCATCCAGATGAATGAAATATTCACCACTCGATTTTTTTGCTCCGAAATTTTTCTGCGCCGACCGTTCCGGACCACAATCAAAAACCAATGGAGTGTATTTCTCGGCTATTTCCCTGGTCTTATCGGTAGAATTATTATCCACCACTATAATTTCTATGCGCTCCCGGGGATAGCCCTGGGCCAGAACCGATTTCAGGCAGTTTTCAATGTTTTTTTCCTCATTTTTAGTCGTTATAACAACGGACACCAAAGGTTCCATAAGCCTTCCACTATTTGATTTACTTCATTAAGGATAATATAATATAAGCATAATATCAAATCATCGAAACTATGCCTCTGACTTCCAGCCAAAAACGTTATCTCAAAAAAAACTTGGGAAATATGGATATCCAAACCATATCAGGCAATATAAATTTGAGCGAAAAAGAAATCGTCAAATTCGCCAAGAAGCATCTGCCCCAGAATAAATTCAAGAGAATTACAAATAAGAACCAGCCGGGCGATACTCATAACGATCCCGATACCGTCACTGATCTTAGCTCGTTTAATTTTGGAGATTTTGTCCTGAAAAATTTGCCTATTTTCATACTTCTTTTATTTCTTGTTTTGATAGCTTACTATAATTCTTTGGGAAACGGATTTGTTTCTGATGACATTTCGGCCATAATGAAAAATCCCGATATCGGCAACTGGAAATCTGCATTCACTTTCAGTCTCGGCTGGACTCAAAGAATAATCCTTTTTACTGCTTTTAAACTTGGAGGGCTCACTCCAGGCTATTTCCGGTTCTTCAATATCTTGCTCCATCTGGGATCGACGTTTCTCGTCTTTACGATCCTGAGCATTCTGACCAAAAAAAATGTGGCTATTTTCGCTTCCATAATTTTCGCCGTCCATCCCATCCTTGTTGAATCGATAACCTGGATATCCGGTATGCCTTATCCTCTCTATAGTTTCTTTCTTCTTTTTTCCTTTCTTATGTACATCCTGTCCAAGAAAACCAAGAAATATTATTATATTTCCCTGGCATTGTTCATTTTGGCTATCTTATCTAACGCCACAAGAGCGATTGTTTTTTTCCTGATATTAATCGTTTATGAGCTAAGTTTTGGGAGCCTTAAAAATAGCTGGAAACGCCTGACTCCTTATGTTCTTCTAAATTCCCTCTTGCTTATAAGTTCTGTGAGCCAGGTAGGATCAAGAATATCTTCCGTGGAAGCGCAGCAATATCAGCAAAGCGGCGGCATAGAAAATCCCTTCATTCAGATTCCCGTGGCCATCTCTTCCTATTTAAAATTGATGTTCTGGCCTGATAAACTTACCCTTTACCAGACAGAGCTGAATTTTTCCATGGGTCAATTTGTCCTATGTGTCTTGGTAATATTGATATTTTTAGGGTTGGTGCTTTATGGTTGGAAGAAAAATAAAGCTGTCTTTTTTTGGCTTTCTTTCTTTGTGATCGTGCTGTCACCCACCCTCACTCCCTTCAAGATTGCTTGGGTGGTAGCGGAACGTTACGTCTACCTGGGATCTGTCGGCATCTTTGTCGTCTTTGCTATGTTTTTTGATTGGTTGATGCAAAAGAGCGATCAAAAAAGCGACGGAAGATATAGATATCTTTTTTATGGTGTTTTTATCATAATGATAATCGCCCTATCCGCAAGAACCATCATCAGAAATATGGATTGGAGAAATGAAGATACTTTGTGGATTGCCACCGCTAAGACCTCCCCTTCCGGACAAAATTCCCATAACAACCTGGGCGATGTTTACGCCAGAAACGGAAACTATCCGATGGCCGTGGAAGAATTTACCAAGGCTGTCGAGATCAATCCTAATTATGCCGATGCCTACCACAATCTGGCTAACACTTATCAAATGATGGGCCAGGAAGACAAGGCCATAGAAAATTATGATAAGGCCTTAGCGATAAACCCCAATATCTGGCAGTCGTACGAAAATCTAAGTTCCATCTATTTTAACGAGGGTAATTATCCGGAAGCCTTAGTAGATATCCAAAAAGCCATATCCATCAATCCTAATGACGATAGCCTGAAAAATAATTTGGCTTCTATCCAAGGAAAAATTCAAGACAGCCAAAACCAATAAAAATTATTTGCTAAAATCCAATATCTTCCCGATCCATTTCCATCCGGCCATAAAGAGAAACTTTATGTCATCGAGTGTCCGGATGGATTTTATTTTTCTCCATATAAATTGCGGACTTATGAAAGATTTATAAAGTCCCTGCACTAATTCCTTGGCTTCCTCGAAAGCCAATGGGGATTTCATCACTGATTCTCTCTGGTCAAAACAAGAATAATCCTTGGTTATAAGCAGATCATTTTCTTCGCAATATTTATGCAGCGGCGTACCAGGATATGGGATGACGATCGTTCCCTGCAGAGTATCTACGTATCCGCGTTTAAATAACTTCTTAGCGAGATTTATGGTGTTTTCGGCCATTAGCCTGGTTTCCCACGGATAGCCCACCATAGCCGTAATATGAGGCTCGAGACCCGCCTCTTTGCATAGTTTCAGACCCGGCTCGATTTCGGAAGCTTTTAGCCCCTTATTTACCCGGTCCAACGTCTCCTGATTAGCCGATTCCAGGCCGAAGAGAATAAAACGAAAACCGGCTTCCTTCATCATTTTCCATGTTTCCACATCTTTGATGCCACTGATCCGCATATTGCAGCTGATGGAAATTTTTTTGTTATATCCTCGCTCAATCATTCCGTAACAAAAATCTTCCAACCATTTTCCTATCGGCAATGATCCGGAGTCTTCCATAATTTCCTTTACTCCTAATTTTATCAAGTTTTCTACTTCTGAAAGAGCCTTCTCTGGCGACATCACTCTGAATTTTTCTCCCGGGAAAAAAGTCGTCCAAGAACAGAAAGTGCATTTTCCCCACCAACAATCTCGCGCGCTCATCATATAAGCGCCGGGCCGGTGCTTGAAATTGCCATTTTTATAAGCGTATCGTTTCCACTGCGTCAGTTCTCTGTCGAGAAGCGGCAGAGTATCAAGATTATGCTTGGAACTGTCGGCGGCGCCGGAATTTTTTATCTCATTATTTTCTTTCCACCAAAATCCGCCCTCTAGCGGTTCGCTCTTGCTCAGATGATTGGCTAAATTTAATAATCCGAAATCATAATCTCCGCCGGTTAAGATATAATCGACTGAACAATTTTTTAGCGACTCTTCCGGAAGGGTAGTGACGTGGTCACCCATAAGCACTATCTTTGATTGCCGATTGCCGATTGCCGATAATTCTTTTTTCAATTCATCAATAATTTTCCAGTGCATCTCGATTACCGGAGTTTTTGTTTCAATGACAATAATATCCGGTTTTTCCCGGATTATTCTTTCTTTCCATTTCTCATAAGTCAATTCCTCAGCGATAGCGTCATCCCACATCACATTATAGCCGTTATTTTTGAGAAGCGTCGCAACATAGGCCGGAATGACCGGATAAATATAGGTAGGATTATTGAACCATTGGAACTGGCGGTTTTGAGAAAGACAAGCTGTCCCTTTTTTGGATTCCAAGGGAGGATAAGAAATAGCTATCTTCATATTATCTAAGTTTACTGACTAAATTCTTCGTAAAGACGAAACCTCTGATAAAATTGAATCCATAAACAAGATGCGTCAGAAATATACAATAGATAGCGTTGCAGATGACCCAGATATTCTTCTCGTGTTTATGAATATCATAAAAAGCATTGCCGAGTGCCACAAAATAAATGATCCAGCCCAATATATAAAGATAGAGAAAAAATGGATAAAGTACGCTGAGTATCCCTCCTAATATGATAAATATCAAAAGAAAACTGGGCATAAAATATAATAGTTTAAAGGAGGTTTCTGGGTACCTTTTGGCAAAAAATCCCCGGTGGCGGCCGTATTTAGAAACCTGCTTCAGGTGATTGAAAAGCCCGGCACGCCGATGATGATAGACGATCAGATCTCGATTGTATTGGATGCTTCCCGGATATTTTTTGACTAGATCAAGACACAGCTTAGTATCCTCTCCCGGCCAAAAATTGCAAGTAAATCCGCCAAGTTCAGCAAAAATTTCTTTCCTGATGGAAAAATTGACTGAAGGCCAGTCTTCAATTTTAGTTTTCGTATCGACTGACGCATATCTTTCCGGACAACCGCCGGACAAAACAGACAGGAAAACTGCTCCGCTCACCCTTTGCCAGAAGCTGTCGCTCCCAGGCGTCAAAGCCGGGCCACCGACCGCCAGCACCTTTTCATCACAAAAACTTTGTTCCAGAACATCCAAAAAATTCGCTTCCGGATAAGCGTCGTCATCGATAAAAACAAGGAAATCACCCTGAGCATCACGGATAGCTAGGTTTCTTTTGGCGGCCGGTCCCGAATCGCTGGGGATTTGGCGCGTCTTGAGCCACGATTCTTCCGTCACATATCCATGGTCAGGATAGATGATAATTTCATAGTCGTCCCTTTCAATTCCCAAGATTATCGGCACCGCTTCGCGAATATGCTCATTGATCTCCTTTATGGGAATAATGAAGCTGTATTTTATCATAATTATTTCTTTTTTGGTTTCCTGATGACATACAGCGGCCTGCTAATAACTTCTTCATGGATATGGGCGATGTACATAGCAATCAATCCTAAGCAGATAAGCATGATACCCACCAAAAACAAAATCATGACGGCGAGCATTGCCAGAGCGGTAAAGGTATCCTTTTGAGTGATGTACATTATGATAAACATAGAAATGCCCATAACGCCGGATATTACAGTGATGAGAAGTCCCAGATAGCCGGCTATTCTTAAGGGAAACAGGCTCAAGGAAATCATACTATTGAAGGCTAGTTTGGCTAATTTCACAAAACTGTAACTGGCTTGTCCATGGATTCGGGCATTGGCTTCGAAAGTTATGTATTCGCGCCGATAACCCAACCAGTCAACAAGAGCTCTGGTCATCCTGTTTTTTTCCGATAATTTATTGAATTCGTCTATCACTTCCCTGTCAATGAGACGGAAATCGGTGGTATTGGGAATGAGCTTGACATCGGCAATCCGGTTTATAATTTTATAGAAAAGATAAGATCCCCATTTCTTCACTGAGCCTTCCCCATTATTTTTATTTCTCAGTCCGATAACCACTTCTGCTCCTTTTTCCCATTTATCGAGAAGTTCCGGAATTTTTTCCACCGGATGCTGGAGGTCCGCATCAAGCATAATAGCTGCTTCTCCGTGGCAGTTATTGAGTCCGGCAGTAAGAGCCATTTCTTTTCCAAAATTGCGCGAAAAATCCAGCAGTTTCACGCACGGATCGATGGTTTCCAATTTGTTTACCTGTTCCACACTGCTATCCTGGCTGCCGTCATTAACAAAAATCAGTTCCCAATCATAAGAAAGCTGGGTTATAACTTTTTTTATTTTTTCGTAAAATAAGGGGATGTTTTCCTCTTCATTGTAAACAGGAACGACGAGAGAAATAAGTTTCTTCTGGTTTGCTCCACCAGAAACAGTTTGTATTTTGTCCATATGTGTTAAATTATTTTGATAGTCCCGCTAAACTTATATTTCTAGTTAGAATAATCCAATTTTTTATTGTTTTTAAATAAATAAACCAGGCTGGCAGCCAGAGTAACCAGTTGGACAGCTATGGTTATTCCAATTATAGCAGAAATGCCCTTTCCCCAAAACAATAGAACTATAATGAAAATTACCGAAAAAATCAAAAGGATATAGGAAAGTCCGGTTTTATGGAGAGAGAGGAGATATTGGGCGATCAGGTTGGTAAAGGAAAAAAGAACCACCGCCACCGCCAGCCAACCGAGATAGCCGGACACCGCAAAATATTTGCTGCCGAAGATAACCCACATCACCAGTTTCGGAGTGAAAAAATAAAATCCCAGAGCGACTAAAGATAAACCAAGAACTATGAGTATGGCTTGCCAGAAAAGGCCAGCAGAGTCGGATTTTTTATGATGATTTTCCGCTGACATAGAAAAAAGAACGGGAACGACTACTCCGGTGACAAATAATATGACTTTGGATACCACAGTCAAGGCTCCGTACTGGCCGGAAGAAACCGCGTCGATATTGTGTCTGGCTATGACCATATCGGCATTACAAAGGATAGTTAAAGCTAAATTGCAAGCCAGGACTGGCCAGATATAGCTTTTCATTGATTTCAAATCAACCGCGTAAACCTCGCCGTTATCGATATTTTTATCTTTATCACTATTTATGATGAATTTTAAAAAGAATAAGGTTACCAGATAAGAAGCCAACCCGCCAAGAACAAAACTGCCCATTATTCCTCCTGTAGCTAACCCTGTTTTAATTAAGATAATCGCTGCCGCTAGTTTGCAAAAAGAGCCCAGGATCCCCGACCAACTGCTTTCCTTAAATTTCTGCCAGCCTATCAGGATACCGCCGCTAACGGACGAAAAAAAGGAAAGTAGCATTATCATCCAGAGAAAAATAAGAGGCCAGGCACTTTCAAATTTAAAAAAATTGTTGATAGCCGGTGTGAGTAAGAGGATCAGCAAAAAAACAGGGATGCAGATCTGAGCCACTCTCTTATTCAGATACCACATAAATTTCCGATTTCCCTGACTGTCGTTTTCCGCCTTGAAGCTGGCGCTATATTTGGTAGCTACCATAGACAATACCAGGGCAGGAATAGTGACAATGTTCATAAGAGCAATGAGTGATTCCACCCCTCCATAAACACCAGGACTGACCATCCGGCCCACGATCAGATGAAAAAGATAATTCAAAAAATTGGCCGCTGTCGTACCGGCAAAAAGCACCAGACTGTTTCTGGCAAAAGGATTGTTTATGATTTTTTTGAACATCAGATTTTTTCGCTTTGCACGCTATGCGTTAGGCGATTTTATAATATTCCCTATACCAATCGACAAAGTTTTTTATCCCCTTTTTAATCCGAGTAGTCGGCTTCCATCCCAGTTTTTTCAGTTTTTTGATATCAGCCACGGTAGAAGGCACGTCCCCCGGCTGCATCGGCAACAGATTTTTCTTGGCCTTTTTGCCGAGATTTTCTTCCAGCACTTCGATATATCTCATAAGCGTTTCTTCTCTGTCGCCGCCAATATTCATCACGCCATAACCCTTGCATTTGTCGAGAACGGTAAGCGTTCCGGAAACTATGTCGTCAATGTAAGTGAAATTACGACTCATCTTTCCGCGGTTAAAAACATTAATCGGTTCTCCTTTGGTTATTCCGTCAGCAAATAAAAACAAAGCCATATCCGGCCGGCCCCACGGACCATAGACGGTGAAGAATCTTAAAGCCGTCACATTGAGCCCGTAAATATGATGATAGACGTGAGCAATCAGTTCGTCAGCTTTTTTGCTGGCAGCATATGGAGAGATGGGCGTATCGACAGAATCACTTTCGGCAAAAGGCATTTTTTTATTGTTGCCATAGACCGATGAAGAAGAAGCGAAGACAAAATTCTTGATCTTATATTTCACCGCCGCTTCCAAAAGATTGATTGAGCCCATAACGTTGACATCCATATATAATTTAGGATTGGTGAGCGAATATCTCACTCCGGCCATCGCCGCCAGATGGATAACATTGTCTATTTTTTCATTTTTAAAAATTTTCTCGACCAGTTTCTCGTCCCGAATATCACCACGGTAGAGTTTGAATTTATAGCCTTTCAAAAACTTTTTTATTCTTGCTTCTTTGAGTGATGGATCGTAATAATCATTGAAATTATCGATCATCACCACCTGATCGCCTCGGTCCATCAACTTTTTGGCACACGCACTGCCGATAAATCCGGCCCCGCCTGTTACTAAGATTTTCATGAATTTATACTTTGCTTCTTAGATAATTATAATATTCCTCATTATGGCTGTTCTTATTAGTATAATCTCTCAACACTTTTTCTCTCGCTTTCTCACCCATTGTTTTTCTTAAATTTTTATCTTCAATTAATTTTCCGATTTTTTCCACCCATTCGGCCGTATTATTCGCTAAAAATCCATCTATGCCATCTGTGATGGCTTCACTGAAAGTTTGATTTCTCACAGCGACGGTGGGAATTTTGAGAATTCCTGGTTCTATGAATTTTAGTTCCGATTTCGATTCACAAAAAGGATTGCCAAGTTCGAGCGGAGTCAGGTTGATGTCAGATTTATAGAGATTTTCGTAATATTCATCTCTGGAAACCCGTGGCAAAATTTCGAGGCGATCCTTAAAATCATTCAAGTTACTTTCCACGTCCAGCGGTCCTGCCAAAACAAGTCTTACGTTTTCGTATTTCTTCATAATTTCTATTAGCGCGTCGGAAATAGTGGCAAAATCTTTGTTATGGGAAAGCGTGCCAGAATAATAACCGACTCTTACGAATCCATCATCAGTTTTATTTTTATTAATAATTTTATCGACAATTTCCAGCTCGTGGTTGGAAATTTTATTGGAAAGAATGATGACTTTTTTACCTTTTTCTCTGAGTTTATCAGCAAGATAAGTTACTGTCGTAGTGCAAACTTTGATGTACGGGTCATTGACGATTTCCGCTCCGATCCCTTTTTCATATTGTTCTTTTTCCGCTTGGCTTAATTTATCGAAATAATCCATATACGAGAGATACTGCTGATCATAAACCAGGTCGTCCGTATCAAAAATAATTTCTTTGTTTTGCTCTTTGATTTTTTTAATCAGCTCCGCGATAGAATAATTGAAAACGACGCGATGAAAAACAAACGCGGAAAATTTATCCGCGTATTTGGGAAGATTGGGATTGTCAGAAATAGTCGTTGAACATCGGAACCCGTGAAGACGCAGCTCTTCCGCCGGGTTATAGGCACGATAATGAGCACTGTCACCGACACCGCTGGAAATAAAAAGAACGTCTCCAGACCCGACAAAAAAAGCTCTGATGTAAGTACTGAGATAGCCTAAAACTATTTTACTTCCCGCTAAAAGACCGTTTTTACGGATCAAAAGAGAAGCTTTTTCTAATTTTACCAAGATCGATCTCATTGTTTTTGAAATTCGAATTTTAGATCATTATTGAGCGTTTGATTTTGATCGAATTCTCCTCGAGCGTTTTTCACATGAACGTGTACCGGAATATCACCCACTCCTGATTGTTTTTGGATGAGAAGTTTATAGTTGTCCCTGTCGATGTTATCCGGCAATTCATATTTTATCACGCCTTGTGTTTCCCCGCCGATGAGCGTGTGCACAATGACTCCAAAGTATGTTTTCCCAAATTCTTCGCCGGTATAAGGCGGCCCGACCATAGATCTATCCAAAAAGTTTGAGCCCTGAGGAACATAGACACGAAGATAAGTATGATAGTCGCTGGTACGCCAGTCGCCCTGAGTGGCTGTATGTTTATACGTCACTGTCAGCGTAACGGTAGGTTTGGGCGTCGTCAAGTCGATGTCGTAATTAATTGATCTTTTTATATAATAGTCGCTTTTCATAGCTCCCATATTGGCATCAACCAGCATCAGATAATCCCCTCCCCAATCGGTAGTCACTTTGCCGTCCCAATGTACGCTTTCCACCAACGATTGCAAATTCGGATCGGTGAAATTGAGCATAATATTTTTATCTTTCAGCTCATTGTGGATGAGATCGGCTATTTTAGGAATATTATTCAAGGTAAGCAATTTGCTGATAATAATCGGGGCCATCTTTTTGATGATCATCTTTCTGTTTTGGGTATCCAGCGCCGGATCTAAGATATATTGCTTTTCCACGAATTCCTCCAGCTGCAATGCTCCGGTATCGCTATTGTATTCTCCCGGATATCCAGGAACGGTTATCGGTCCCGTGAGAGCCAGAATATCGTTAAAAACTTGGGCATTGACAGCGATGAACCCGTCGAAATTGCCGCTTCTCCCGGCTAAATGATAAAAATAAAGAGCTTTTTCGGCATTAGTCGGGAAATCCGGAGAAAAATTGGAATCTTTGAATTTCCAATTTTTAACTTGGATCATTCTCTTGAAAGGATAGGGGGCCGGCACGCCAGATTCGATATGTTGATCAAGCAAATTGGCGTCTTCCACAAAACTGGAGGTTATCTCTCCATTTTTTATCTTTACTATAGCATATTGACCTAAAAATCCCCCTCCCGGCCGAAGCTCCATATTATTCTGGAGAAAAATCATGAAAGTCCTTTCTTTATTGTCAGACGCGGTAAGGGCCTGGACCAGCTGATTGACCACCCCCAACTCTTGCTTCTCATCAGGAGCTATGGGCAAAAATTTAGAGATACTGTTAAGAGCAGCCAACGAATTCACTCCTATCACTTTTTTTAGGCCTTGCATGGTAAAAAACCCGTGCATTAAAAATACCATCGCTATGATAAGAAAAGAAGAAATGACGATAGCTTTTCTTTTGACAACAAAATTTCTTATTTTAATAAGGTTTGTTTTTGTTCTTTCAATTTTCATCAAATATTTCTATTTCTAGGAATTCCACAATAATATAATTTTAGTCGATAATCCGCCGTTTGGCAAAGCCAAAGTTTGAAGATATAATGGAGTTATGCCAATACGGTTTAATAGATACCAATTGTTTACTATTTTTGGTCTTTTTTGGTTGGGCCTTGAACTTCTCGGCCTTCTTTTGGCTACGATAGGAATTTTTTATATCGGAATTATCGTCGCTTATATCGTCCTGGCCAGCGGTTTTTTCATTTATATTTTATTTCGAAATATCCCTATCCTATCCTTATCGAAAAATCTGAAATTCTATCTCATAGCCATTGTTTCTTTTTTATTCATCCTCCTCTTTGCCCATTATTCCGTACCTACTATTTTTTCCGGACGCGATCAGGGATCTCTTTCTGAAGCGGCCATAAGACTGGCCGAAAACCATAAGCTCACTTTCAGCTCTCCGGCATCAGAGGAATTTTTTCATATTTACGGTCCCGGCCAGGCGCTTAATTTTCCCGGTTTTGATTATACCAAAGATGGCCAGCTGACCACTCAATTTCCCCTGGGTTATGCCGTCTGGCTGGCTATTTTCTATTCCCTGTTCGGCCTCAATGGACTGATAATCGCCAATGGCATCACTCTTTTCATTTTCCTGCTTTCCTTTTTCCTCATTGCCGGACTTTATCTCAAAACCTCTTCCTCGGTGTGGGTCTGGCTCCTCGCCCTCACTTCCTTTTCCTTTATGTGGTTTTTCAAATTCACACTCAGCGAAAATCTGGCGCTGGCTATGATTTGGTTCGGATTATGGGAATTTTTAATTTTTCTTAGAAATGAAGAGCCATTGTATTTATTCGCTTCTCTCCTGTCATTTATCGCTTTGGCTTTTACCCGCATAGAAGCCTGGGCCATCCTGCCTATGGTTTTTATCGCCCTTTATTTAAAATACAGAAGCTGGAAAACTATCCGGGAAAAAATGACCAAAAAATTATTTCTCATTCCGCTGATATTAGTGATAATTTTATTTATCATCAGCCTCGAAGTAAATTTTTCTTTTTATCGTACTTTTGCCAAGGGCTTTCTTAGCGCTTTTTCTCCGCCAAAAAATGAGGTTGATATCCCTTCTTATTCTCTCACTTTTGCCACCTATCTGGTCAGAGTACTGGGCCTTTATACTATACTGAATTTTTTAGTCCTGGCTTTTATGGGCATCATATTTTTCCTGAAGAATAAAAAATATGAACTACTTACAATCGCTTTTATTTCTCTCCCCGTTCTGATATATTTAATCAATCCCAGCATTTCTTCCGATCATCCCTGGATGCTCCGCCGATTTGTTTTTGTCGTGCTGCCGATGGCCATCCTTTATTCCGTCCTGTTTCTCGACAAGTTTTTTTCCAGGAAAATTTTTACTTCCATTATCCTGTTCCTGCTTTTGGTGATGAACCTCATCGTATTCATCCCTTATATCTCCCGCGCGGATAATGAAAATTTACTCTCAGAAACACAAAGCCTGAGCCATAATTTCACCAATGCCGATCTGGTCCTGGTAGACAGGGACGCTTCGGGCAGCGGCTGGTCGATGGTTACCGGTCCAATGAGTTTTCTCTACGGGAAACAAGCGGTCTATTTTTTCAATCCGTCGGATCTCGCCAAAATTGATACCAAAAAATTCAGCAGCGTTTATCTCATCGTCCCGGATACGAACTTCGATTATTATGTCGGAAGCGGGATGCTCAGCAAATTTTCTTTGGTGAAAGATTACAAGATAGAAACATCTTCTCTTGATATAAAAACAGGAAAGAAAAATGATATCTACAGCCAACCAGTAGAATTTCCGCAGGAACAAAAAACGATAGTTTATGGAAAGATATTTAAGCTAAACTAATTTATGCTCGACCTGACCAAAGAAATAACTCTTGACCATAAAAACTATAGAAAATATAGGTATTTTCAAACTGGCATTTACGTCATAGCCATACTTTTGGCTTTTTATCTCGGCTATCTCGTGATTTTTCCCACCAAAGATTTTGCTTTTTATCCCCCCGCTCCTGACGCAGCCAAAAATACCATAGTCGATCCAAGAACTTCCCAAACAACAATTACAAAAGACGGACAAGATGAAAATATAAACAATTTATTATTTGACGCGGTTTCCCCGGTCAATTATTCTGCCATCCAGATAGATCTGGCGTTAAATAAAAAATCCCCCTTGGATAAAAATATCACCGTCGAAGTCAGAAAATCCCACCAAGCCTTCCTTTATCCTGAAGGCAATCCCATAGGCTTCAAAGACGGAAGTCTTGTCAAAAACGAAGATTCTTATTTTATAATTTCCCAAGGGAAAGAGAGAAAATTTGTCAGTGATGCCATTATCAGCGGCTTGGGATATGATAAAGGATCTTTTATAGAAATAGGAAATGACGATCTGAAATATAACGAAAAGGGAGACGACATTGACAGTCTCTCTTATCCCGATGGCGCTATCTTTAAGATTAACGATCTATATTATATTTTGGAAAACCAAAAACTCAAAAAATTTGTCAGCACCCAGGCCTATCTCACCCAATATGATGACCGGCAAGCCCTAGCCAAGAATGAAGATTTTATGAACAATTATCCTCTGGACGATAATTTGGCCGGATTTGCCGACGGAACTTTGATATCTTACGGCATTTCCGCTTTTATCGTCAGTTCCGGTCAGGTCCTGCCTATTGATAACCCCAATACTTTTTTATCTGATGGTTATCAGTGGTCGGATATCATCCCGGTTTCCGGAGATGAGCTGTCTCTCTACCAGAAAGCCAAATTATTTAATATTTCCAGTCCTCATCCCAACGGAACTATTATGGAAACGAGTGATAAAAATAAATGGTATATGATAAAAGACGGCCAGAAAGACCTTCTGCCAACTCCAGCCATAGTCCAATCGTGGTCCAAGAGAAATCCGGTGGTAGTTTCCGAGACAGGCCTGACACCCATCGGAAATTGCCAGCCGAAAGAAGGGCTGCTAAATTCAAGAAATTTTTCCTGTGTCATTCCCATAGAAAATTCAGCAGATTTGATAGGAATCGATTATGAATTCCGACTGGCTTCCGACAGCAACACAAAAATTGATGCCGTCAATATCAGTTTCCAAAAAACGGTCAACTCGCATAATTTTAAATCAGCTGTCTTAGGATTAATTTCTAAAATCAAGGGAAACTATGTTCCACAAACTCCGGCTCCTATCCAATAGGGAAAATTTAAAAGTAGTTTATAAGATCCTCCACGATATTCTTTTTATCGTGCTGATATTTTTTCTCTTGGCTCTTATCGCCGAAGGGTTGATTCCGGGCATCATCACCACCCACATCGGATTTTCCCGGGTCGTTACTTTTATCTTCGTCAACCTCGTAGCCATTTACGCCTTGGGAAATTTCCTGCACATCAATCTGAAAAACAATAAAATCACCAAAAAAACAGCCCTCCCAGTGCTGCTTATTCTGATATTATTAATATTTAATAGCCTCCTGTCTATCAGCATTTATCTTAATATCTTTATCATACTGCTCACTATCGTATCGGGATATTTCGTATATCAGGTTATCCTGGAAGAAAAAAATTAACTTTTAAGATATCCCAAAGTCTCCCGGGCGCATTTTTCCCAGGAGAATTTTTTTATTTGAAGAAGACCCTTGGCGATATGTGCATTACGAAGATTATCATCAGCTAGTATTTTTTTAATTTTCTCTGCCAACTCCCCAGCATTATTACCATCGAAATATATAGCCGCTTCTCCGCCCACTTCCGGAAGAGAGGAATTTTTGGAGCAAATAACCGGGACTTTTGAGGCAAAGGCTTCGAGAATCGGAATGCCAAAACCTTCATAGAGCGACGGGAAAACAAACGCTTTGGCGCCGCGAAGCAGATGCCCCAGATCTTGAAAATTAATTTTCCCGGGACATATAATATCATTTTTGTGCGGACTATTTTCTATTTTTCCAAATACCGCATCGGAAAGCCAGGCTTTTTCGCCCACCAAAACCAATTTTAAATCCAGAATATCTTTTTTAACCTCGCCAAAAGCTTTCACCAAAAGATCCAGATTTTTTCTCGGCTGGATAGCACCAATATAGATAAGGTATGGACCTGATATGCCGTAATTATTTTTTATCTCTTCTTCTTTCTTGATATCCTTTTCCTTTTCATAAACTTCACTGTCAAATCCGTGGTAAATGACTTTTATATTTTTTTCTTTGACGTTGGGATAAAATTTCAAAATATCTTTTTTGGAAGACTCAGAAATAGTGATGATCTTGTCGGCATAATTTACGGCCAGTTTGGTCAGCAGATTAATTTTCAATAAATCTTTTTTGGTAAATGTTTCCGGAAAATATTTGAAAGCCAGATCGTGAATAGTTACCACTGTTTTCATTCCTTTTCTTCTGATTATCGGAATATTGTGCATCGGCATCCAGAGCACATCTGGCCGGTTTTTCCATAACTCACGAGCAAACACGGTCTGGGTCCAAAGATGAGGCAGGCATTTGGTGATAATTTTATAATTGGGAAAATTAGGCGGCGTCAGCTCCGGATTGAATTTATTTTTGTGATAAATAAAAAACTCGTCGGAAGAATCAATTTTTCCGAAATATTTCAACAAGTTCAATATATAGACGCGCGTACCGTCAATCCGCGGCGCGTCCAAATCCGCTGCTTGAATGGCAATTTTCATTTGATTTTTAACCCCCTTAAATATTCCTTCAGCTTTGGTCCGATTTCCGGATGTTTTAAGCCCAAATAGATACTAACTCTCAGGAGATTAAAAGGGTCGCCGGTATCAAGCCACTTGCCTTCGAGAATTTTTCCGTAAAGAGGACGGCCTTTTTTCATCATTATTTCGAAAGCATCAATCAAGCGGATTTCTCCAGAATTTCCCTGTTCAATCGTAGAAAGAACTTTGAACACTTCCGGAGTGATGATGTAGGCTCCGGGAGTAACAGTAAGAGCGGGTGCTTCATCATTTTTTGGTTTCTCTACGAGATTTTTTATCTCAATCGTGCTATCGTCTAGTTTTACTCCGTCATAAACACCGAATTTATGCACTTCCTCCCGCATTACTTCAGTAAGTCCGATCACCGGATCGCCATATTTTTCATAAGTATCAATGAGTTGTTTTACGATTGGCGTCTTGGAATCATAAACCGTATCGCCAAAAATAACAGCTACCGGCTCGTCCCCCACCAAATGAGCAGCCTGCAGTATGGCATGACCATCGCCAAGCTGCAGAGACTGTCTCACATAAGAAAATTTGGCAAGAGCCCGAATTTTTTTTAGTTCCGCCAGAATTTCGTGCTTATTCTTTTCGGCCAGCGCGTCTTCTAACTCATAAGAAATATCAAAATGATCTTCGATGGCCCTTTTTCCTCGGCCAGTCACAAAAATAATCTCTTCTATTCCTGATTCAACCACACACTCCACCACATATTGCACCGCTGGCTTGTTAAGCACAGGAAGCATTTCCTTGGGCTGAGCTTTGGTCGCCGGCAAAAACCTGGTTCCGAATCCGGCTACAGGCAAAATAGCTTTTCTAATTTTTTGCATAAAATTTAAATTAATATTAACTCAATCTTTTTTTAGCCAAAGTTTTCAATTCTTCGTTGAATTCCTGGATAGCCTGATCGATCTTGGGATCAAATTTTTTGAAAATTTCTTTTTCTTTCACGGTCTTACTGGCTTCCAGAAGCGCGTCAAATGTTCCGGCATCGAGCCAGGAACCTTCGATTTTATTCACTGTCAATTCTCCCAGCTCCAAATATTTGTTATTGATATCAG
>Ga0182027_10000297_pt1 | contig 86448 bp, 74 predicted proteins | sample 712E1DmetaG_FD_121300 | JGI IMG/M metagenome (GOLD analysis project Ga0182027, IMG submission 121300) | Permafrost microbial communities from Stordalen Mire, Sweden - 712E1D metaG (Illumina Assembly) | ecosystem: Environmental > Terrestrial > Soil > Wetlands > Permafrost | place: Sweden... | reverse complement strand
GTAAGATACTTGCGGCGATCGCCGTAAACCATGACCTGACTGATCAGCGGCAGGGTCCGGATGAGGTTTTCGATGTTCTGCGGGGCGATGTTTTTGCCGCCTGCCGTGACGATCAGATCTTTCTTTCGATCCGTAATGGTGATGAACCCTTCGTCGTCCATGGTGGCAATGTCGCCTGTATGAAACCAGCCTTCGGCGTCTATGGCCGCTGCCGTTGCCTCCGGATCCTTGTAGTAGCCCTGAAAAAGGCCCTGTCCCCGGAGAAGCAGTTCTGCGTCGGGGGCGAACTTTGCCTCCATCCCGGGAATCAATTGTCCCACAGTGCCGAATTTGAAACGTTCCGCCCGATTCACCGTCGCCGGAGCCACGGTTTCCGTCAATCCGTAACCTTCCAGAATCAGGAGCCCCACGGCATTGAAGAATTCCAGAAGATACATGGGCATGGGCGCTCCGCCGCACAAAAGATACTTGACCCGGCCCCCGAAGACATCATGTATTTTCTGAAAAACCAGACGATGGGCAACGGCATGTTTCAGGGCCAGAAAAGGCGGCAGTGATCGATTTTCTTGACGATAACGCGCCGCTGCATGGCCTACGGCCACGGCCCATTGAAATATCCGGCGTTTCAGGGGGGAGCCGGTATTCAGCATCTGGTGGACCCGATTGTATATCCGCTCAAAGATCTGGGGTACGCTGACCTGAATGGTGGGGCGGAGTTCCTGGAAATTCTCCACGAGCTTGTCGACACTTTCGGCATAAGCGCCGACAATGCCGAGGTGCAGAGCTGCATAGACGGTCATTCTCTGCAGCATATGGGTCAGGGGAAGAAAGCCGATGCCGAAATCGCTTTCTTCGTAATGATGCATCTTTGTGGCATTGATGGCCGTATGGTAAAGATTGGCCTGGGTAATCATGGCCCCTTTGGGTGGTCCCGTTGTCCCGGAGGTATAGGCAATCGTCGCCAGATCTTCGGGCCGGACGGCCCGCCAGACTGTTTCGAAACGCACTGGGTCGGCTTCATGAGCTCTCCGCCCCTGGGCGCGGAAGGCCTCCAGCGTGATCACGCCGGGAGGAAGGGACTTGCGGTTTGTTGTGAAGAGAATCATTGTTTTCGGTAAGCCCGTCTCGGCCTGGACGGCAAGGAGTTTGTCCAGAAGAGCGTCGTCTTCTACGAAGCAGATCGAAAGGCCGCTGTGAGCGACGATATGGGTCGTTTCCCAGAGGCTGGCCGAGGGGTAAAGGCCGATTGTGACTCCGCCCGCGGTAAGAATGACAAGATCGATTTCACTCCATTCTTCACGGGTACGGCTGGCGATTCCGACGGCATCCCCTTTCTTAAATCCCAAAGCAACAAGGCCCATGACGCCTGCCGGCAAAGCTTCCAGGGATTCCCGCCAGGTGACGGGTTCCCATTTGCCGGCTATTTTTGTCAGCTTCAGCGTTCTGTCGCCGAAGCGGCGGGCCTGGTGCATGAAAATCCCGGTAACTGTCGGGGGATCGTATAAAGGCTTTGTTTCGTTCACAAGAAAATGTCTGTTTCGCTTTCTCAACCTTGGAGGGCTCGTCTTATACCTTTTTGCCGACAGGGCGTCAATGGACATCTTTGGTTGAGGTTCAAGGCGAATATTTCGGCTGGTTCTATTTGTATTTCTATCCTGTCAGCAGGATAAAGTTATGATAGTCACATAAAACGCAAAAAGGTTATAGTTTGCACAAAGTAAATGAAAATCACATCATTAAAAGAAGGGGTTATGAAAAAATTTAATCTAGTAGTTATGTGTTTAGTTGTTCTGGGTTTGTTAGCTTCAGCGACATTTATTCAAGCGGCTGCGAAAAGCAAAGTGAATTTAACCGGTAAGTGGAATATGTCAGTTACGACTCCACAGGGTTCAGGCACTCCTGTCTTCACATTGAAGCAAGTCGGCAAAAAATTGACGGGAACCTATAAAGGCTACTTCGGAGAGGCACCGGTAACGGGAACCGTTAAAGGTAAAGACATTGAAATGCAGTATACCATGCGCGGAGCACTTACGATTTATAAAGGCAAGGTTGATGGTAACAAAATGTCGGGTACCATTGATTTAGGAGGCCAGGCAACGGGCACTTTCGACGGAACAAAAGAATAGCGTTCATTTAGAGACTTGAGAAATCCTCAATTTGTCTTAACCAAGGAATTCTCAATCATATGAAAACCTGTTAAGCACATGATTTGGTAATTATTTCAGGGGCTCGAATGCCATTGTTTTATAAATGGTCGAGCCCCTGACTTTTTATCATTGTAAGAATGGATCAAAAAAGGTTATTCAGTTTAACCTCATTTTAATATTCTTTTTCATGAAAAATATACGATCATGTTTCTCTCGTTTTTTTAGGCTGCATGACTTCATCCCGTAAGCATCTTTCCAGCCTTGGCGAGGGCTTTCTTTTTAAAAGGACGATACTTCATCAACACGTCGCAGAATATGTTGTCACATGAATATTGACATTTCCCTCATTAATCTCTAGATTAAAACAAAAAACGTCAGGGAAATGAAAATATGCCGATTTATGAATATCAATGCGAAAAGTGCAAAAGGCAATTTGAAGTTGTCACCATGAGCATGAGTGAAAAAGCAAATGCCGTATGTCCGAAATGTAAGTCCAAAAAGATCAGCAGAATGATGTCCAAATTCGGACGCGGGAAATATGCCTCGCTTAGTTCGGGTGGTTCCGGCAGCGCCAGTTCCTCCGGCAGTTCCGGCTGCTCATCGTGCTCCTCATCAAATTGCTCGTCCTGCGGGCATTAAGTTCATTGAAAATAATCCGGGAGGTTGTATTTATTTAGCGGATAGTGGCAGAGCATCGCCATCTCTATCTTTCCGGTGATCTGGATTTGCCCTGTATCGTACAAGCCGGCCGGAGTTTATCCCGCGTATGCGGGACAGGAATGACGAAGATAAAAAGAATCGGAGCGCTGTTAAAAAAGTCTTTAAAATATTGGAGGGTATTATGTTAAAAAAAATATTGCTGAGTGTCGCCATTATATTTTGTTTTGTTTCTTCTTCAATTGCTGCTGACCTTAGTCCGATTAAACTTTTTCCGCCCGATATGAAAGGCGGGAAATCTCTGATGCAATCGTTGCAGGAGAGAAAAACATCCCGGTCGTTCAATACAAAAAAACTGCCGATAGAAGTGCTTTCCAATCTTCTCTGGTCGGCCTGTGGTATCAACCGGCCGGATAGCGGCAAACGCACTGCACCGTCCGCCAGTAACCGGCAGGAAATAGATGTCTATGTCGCCATGGAAGAAGGCCTTTATTTTTATAACGCAAAAGCTCATGTGCTCGAACCTGTATTGAAAAACGATCTGCGCAAGAACACGACCACGTTCCCCCAACCATCAAGAAGCTCGGTAGAAGGCGCGCCGCTGCAATTGATCTATGTGGCGGACTATTCGAAGATGAGCGTTTACACGAACGATGAGGAGAAAAAATTCTATTCGGCTGCGGATACCGGTTTCATTGCCCAGAACGTTTATTTGTATTGCTCTTCCGAAGGGCTGGTTACAGGGGTTCGCGGATTGGTCGATAGGGACGCCCTTTCCAAGAACATGAAGTTGCGCGACAGACAGAAAATTGTTCTGGTTCAAGCAGTAGGCTATCCGGAATAAAAAGTTTTGGGATTTTATAGAGTTGTCTTTCCACGAGAGCGGATAAGCGAAGGGGGCCGAGTCTGCCTTTGACCTTTTTTGGTTAGCCGATTTTCATTTTTATCCGTTCTAAGAAGAAAAAAACTTATTTTTAAATTTCAAGGCGACGTTCACCAGAATAATAAGCACCGGCACTTCGATGAGTGGGCCGATGACGGTGGCAAATGCCTGACCGGAACCAATACCCCAAATAGCAATAGCAACAGCAATTGCCAGCTCAAAATCGTTACTCCCGGCAGTGAACGATACAGCGCATGTTTGGGCGTAATTGCCGCTTATTTTTCTGATGATAAAAAACGTAACAAACCACATGATAACGAAATAGATGGTCAGCGGAATTGCCACAAGGAACACGTCCAGAGGCGATTCAATAATTTTATTGCCTTGCGTAGAAAACATTACGACGATGGTAAAGAGTAATGCGATAAGCGTCAGCGGCGAGAGCTTGGGCATAAAAACATTATTGAACCAATCTTCACCTCGCCACCAGATAATTGAATAGCGGGTAATCAAGCCTGCGAGAAATGGAATACCGAGATAGATAAAAACTGTTTTTGCCGATTCGGCCATGGAGACGTTGATATTGACGGACTGAGCGAGTCCCAGCCAGTTGAGCATTACGGTGATAAAGAAATAAATATAGAAGGCGTAAAAAAGCACTTGCGCGATGGCGTTAAAAGCCACGAGGCCGACGGCCAGTTCCCGGTCGCCGCAAGCAAGCTCATTCCACACGATAACCATGGCAATGCACCGCGCCAAACCAACCAGTATAACGCCGATCATATATTCAGGATAGTTGTGCAGGAAAATTACCGCCAGCACAAACATGACCAGCGGGCCGATTACCCAGTTTTGCAGAAGTGATATCGTCAGAAGCTTTTTGTTTTGAAAAACCCTGCCCATCTCTTCATACTTGACCCGTGCCAGGGGCGGATACATCATGAGAATCAGTCCTACGGCAATGGGAATCGAAGTTGTTCCGACTTGCAGGCTGGTAATGAAATTTGCTGCCGCGGGAAGAAAATACCCCAGCGCGATGCCAATACCAATGGCTATAAAAATCCATAAAGTTAAAAAGCGATCCAGAAACGATAATTTACTTGCAACATGTTCCGACATAAATTTCCCTTCATTTAATTATTTTCTCTGTCTGAAAAAAAGCAGTCAACTTTTCTTTAATTTCATCGCGGACACGGCGAAATTCTTTGAGGATCTCATCTTGCATGCCTGTGACTTTGGCCGGGTCGTCAAAGCCAATGTGCATTTTCTTTGTGCCGCCGATATATAAAGGGCAGGTTTCATTGGCGCTGCCGCAAAGTGTGATGACATAATCAAAACTCTGCCCTTTGAATGCTATTAAATTTTTAGAGTGATGCCTTGAAATATCAATGCCGATTTCTTTCATCACCTCAATGGCAGTGGGATTGACATAGGTTGCTTCCGTACCGGCCGAAAATGCCGCAATCTTATTTTCCAGAAAATGATTGATGATGCCTTCAGCCATTTGGGAGCGGCAGGAATTAGCTGTGCATAAAAACAAAACTCTTTTTTTCATAAACACTCTTTTAATAAATCCAGTTGAAGATAAATCCTACAATCATAATGCCTGTGGCGACTACACTGATAAAAATAATGATCAGCGGCAGCTTGATAACTTTTTTCAGGATGATCATTTCCGGAAGTGATAGCCCAATCACCGACATCATAAAGGCCAGTGCAGTGCCCAGCGCCGCACCCTTTTCCAGGAGCGCCTGAAGAATCGGGATGATGCCTGCCGCATTGGAATACAGGGGAACGCCGATAAGCACAGCCAGAGGAACAGACCACCACGCTTCCTTACCCATAATTGAGGCCATAAAGTTTTCCGGCACATAGCCGTGAACGGCAGCGCCTACAGCAATGCCTGCCACAATGTAAATCCAGACCTTGGAAACAATATCCACAACAGCAGTATAGCCCGCCTGAATTCTATCGTTAAAAGTTACTTTTCTTTCTTCCATTTGAAAATCACCGGCTTTAATTTCATAAACCCATTCTTCGACGAAGCGTTCTAATTTGAGCCTGCCAATCACCCAGCCGGAAACGATAGCGATAAGCAATCCCGTGGAAGCATAGAGCAGAGCAGTCTTCCAGCCAAATAGGCCGAAAAGTAAAACCAGCGCGACTTCATTAATCATCGGTGCGGCAACAAGAAAAGAAAAGGTAACGCCCAGTGGAATACCGCTTTCCACAAACCCGATGAAAAGGGGAATTGCCGAACAGGTACAAAACGGTGTTACAATACCAAGTGTGCTGGCCATGATATTACCGATAAATAGCGGCTTTCCCTCCAGAGCTTTTCTGGTTTTTTCCGGCGAAAAAAAAGAGCGGATAATTCCCACGACAAAAACAATAACGGTAAGAAGGATAAGCACCTTGGGGGTGTCATAAAGAAAAAATCTGATTGCTTCCGTCAGATGTGCTGATTTATCCAACTGTAATATTCTAAAGACAAGATAATCAACTCCCTGCTCTAAAAATATATAGATCAGAACTGCAAAAGGAATCAGCAAAAAAGGAATATAATAATTTATTTTTTTCTTGTTGCCATTATCCGTAGTGCAGCACTCAGTCATTTTGACTACTCCTTATTTATTCAGTTTTATGAATAGAGTCTATTTATCGCCAATCAGTTGTTTCATTTCCGCCAGAGATGGGAGTTTACCGGCAACTTTAACTTTTCCGTCAATCACGAGAGCGGGTGCTGTCATTACGCCGTAGGCCATAATTTTCTTTATGTCCTTGACATGATCTATCTGCGCGTCAATACCCATCTCCTTAATGGCAAGACGAACAGTATCTTCAAGTTTGTTACAGGTTGCACAACCCATACCCAATATTTCTATTTTCATAAAATTGCCTCCTTATTGTCTTTAAGAAAATTAACAATCAATTCATCTTCCCTGATTATTGAAAAGCCCAATATAACTATTTAACGAAATAGCCAGGTAGATGAGGAAAAATTATTTCTTACAACACTTTAAAATCTCATTGTGTTGTTTAGCGTTGGAAGACAGCACATCCTCCACGCATCCCATAAATTCCATGATACAGGGACAGCGCAGGCTGTAGAAAATAGAGTTGCCTCTTTTTTCATCGGCAACAAGCCCCGCATTTTTCAAAACACTCAAGTGTTTGGAAACTGTTGAAGCATCCGCGCCGATCATGTTGGTGAGTTCGTTAACGCAACGTTCTTTTTTGTTGAGCTCCTCGATGATAAAGAGTCTACTGGGATGCGCCATAGCTTTAATTATTTTTGCCCGCGCTTCATGCTGAGTTTTTACTAAACTTTTCATTTTAACTTCCCCAAGTATCTATTTGGCAATATAGCCAAATAGCCATTAATGTCAATAATTATTTTTATTGATAATGTGTTATTACTGCTTAAGCTTCATTATCTTTGGATTTTTCCTATTGGGCATACGACAATGCATTCGCCGCATATACTGATTTCTTTATTAAAATTTTGATAAGAAAGTTCAAGCGCTTTTTTCCGGCAGGCAAAGGGATCGAAGAATTCATTACGGTCAATGTGGATATTCCAGAGTTTGCCGTTGGCCTTCTGTGCCGGGCAGTGCCGGACACAAAGGTCGCAAGAACCACACCTGCTTTCATCTATAGGATCGGTGCAATAGGGTAAGGAGTAATCGGTAAGCACTGTAACTAGCCGCACGCGAGGGCCGAATTTCTCGGAGATAAAAAGAGCTGTTTTGCCGATCCAGCCCAAACCGGCGCGCGTTGCCGCCATTTTATGGGAGAAATCAAGACGTAAAGTTTTATAATAACTTTCGTCAAGGTCTTCATCCTCTGTCGACTGTTCAATTACCAATGATTTACTGCCCTGTAGTTGTATCTCCTCGGCTATATGGTGCGCGACTTTTGTCAATTCCCGATTAACTTCCTGACAATGGTTGTAATAATCAATGTTTGGTCCCTCAGCGATGCTGTCAATTATCCGATCGTTGAGCAAACAATTGCATAGCCGTAAGATTTGTATTTTACAGGCAGCAGACCATCAAGATTGGCATAACCGATGAGGTAGTCTTTTTCTTTGGGCAGAATATCTTTAATTATATTCATGATATTCATATAAATCTGCTGATTACTATATCTTCTTGCTCATTTATTATGATTGAGGAATGTATTTCTATCTTCCATGAATTTTTTGTAAAGGCGGTAGTGATCGGTTTCTTCATAGCGGATTGGCTGGACCTCGGAATGATCAAATGAATAAATTTTTGCGGAAGGACAGGCCAGCAATATCGGCGAATGGGTAGCGATAATAAATTGAGCGTGGCCATCGACACTCATTTTATCGAGGAGAGCAAGCAGTTCGATTTGGCTTTTCGGAGAAAGAGCGGTTTCGGGCTCATCCAGCAGATAAAGGCCTTTGATTTGATAGCGACTGCGGAAAAAGGACATCAGCGATTGTCCGTGAGATTGGGTAGTTAAAGATTTTCCACCGAAGTAATTAAGCTGGCCCCGATCGGCCGCCGCCCACTCATCTAATAATTCAGCGAAGTGCTGAAATATTTTTGAGCCGAAAAAAGATCCGGGAACATGGCCATTTTCCCATTGCAGGGAAATGTATTGATGAAGTTTATCCTCATAGGGATTGTATTCAGGACGGCTTCTTTCGGAATTGCGCCAGATATGAATGCCGCAGGCGATGGCGATAGCTTCGAGCAGTGTAGATTTGCCTGTTCCGTTTTCGCCTACAAATAATGTAACCGGTGAATCGAAGATAATTTGCTTTGTCTTTTGAAAAATTGGCAAATAAAAAGGATAACACTCGTGAGTCGGATATTTTTCCGGATGAATGGTTATGCTCTTTAAATGCATTGCCGTCTCCACAAATTATGGAACTTATATAACAATGTCTGGATGATTACAAGAATATCTATTATAAAGCCGGATAGCTATGGCCAATATTCCCCTCAATAGCTCTTTTATTTGGTAACATTCTGACGCCAATTTGGTATAATGCAGATAAATGGATCAACTATTGGAGTTCTGGATATGATGAAATCATTTTGGTTGTGTTTTGTGCCTCTTTTTGTGGCCGTAAATGCTTTTGGCGTTCTGCCGCTATTTATAAATCTCACCGAGGGGATTGAGCCGCAAAAAATCAGGCGTGTTGTTTTTCAATCGATGATTACGGCGTTAATTGTTGCTTTGGTCTTTATTGCCTTGGGTACGATAATACTGAACTTACTCGGTATCACAGTTGCCGATTTCATGATCGCTGGCGGAACGCTCCTTTTCATTATCTCGATCAGGGAAATTATTTCCACCGATAAAAGTCCATATCCCATTGATCTGGATAGCATGGGCGCCGTGCCCATCGGTGTGCCGCTGATAACAGGGCCGGCAGTGTTGACCACGTCAATGCTGCTAATCAATGAGCACACTTTGGTCATTACATCTCTGGCGATTATTATCAATATTTTGATTGCCGGTGGTATTTTTCTTTCAGCTCCGTTGATCAATCGCGTTCTCGGTAAAACAGGTTCGAAAACGATATCGAAAATCAGCAGCCTGCTTTTGGCGGCAATCGCCGTGATGATTATTCGCAGGGGTATTGCCGTATTTATTGCTCAAGGTGTTCAATTTTAATAAAGTTGCTTATAACGAGGATTAACCATCCGTAAAATAAAGAGGGGGGATGTCGCATGGGAGAGATAGTGCATACATCGCGTATTAAAATTGTGCGGGAAAATGGCCCGACAAGAAAGGCCATTATTGACGGATTTAATGAACCGATTTATTATGGAGTCCATGGCGGGATAAAGAAATTTTATAAAGTAGAACCGGAAAAAGAACATGCCGCAACGCTTGATCATATTGTAGCGGCGACTGCCGCCTGAATGATGGGAACACTGGCCGCGTTGCTGGCCGGAAAGAAAATTTCCACTTCTGAAGAACGTTACCGGGCTGATGTTGAAGGAGATATAGAAAATATCAATAATGTGCTCAGAATCACTCAAATTCGTGTTAAGTATTATTTAAAAATTCATCCGGAAAAAGTAGCCGAAGCACAGGATGCTTTTTCTTCTTATTTGAAATTTTGCCCCGCCGCCCAGAGCATCATGGGCTGTATAGAAATAAAAGATGACCTGGTGATTGAGAACATGGAAGCAACAGCGCATTAATCAATGAGACTCAAATTTCAAAAACGAAGTGCATTGAAATTTGCAAGTCGAATTGATCCCGAGAGCGAAGCGACCGGGACAGCATCGATCATCTTTCTGTGACGAATGACACTCGCTAAAAACGAACACAGTGAAGTTTAAAGCGTTAGTAGAATCACTTTAAAAAAGGGAGTTCATTTTTTTAAATGAGCTCCCTTTTTTATTCTCCAATGGATATGACTAGACTAAATCTGGATATTCCCTTTTTTCAGCGTGTCGGTAGGCAGAAACCACTTAATGCCAAGCTTTTTCGAAATAGCCTCGCATCGTTCGGCTACTTTTGTCCAGCCCATTCCTTTGGCCAGAGCAAATGGTCCAAAGGGCGAACCTCCTCCGTTGATCATGGCCTTATCGATTTCAGCGGCGCTACTTGTAACACCCTCCTGTAAAAGTTTGGTTCCCTCATTAACCTGAAGACATACAATATCCATCAGGTCAAAGTTGGGATCGGCTTTGCTCATGTCTATCGTGGGCCTGGCGCCTCCCGGCCAGGAGAAAATACCTTTGCCGGTCTTTTTGCCCAGCGTGCCGGCTGCGACCATTTTCTTCAACCAGTTGCTAGGTTTGAATTCCGGAGATAATGTTTTGGCAAAATAATCTGAACCATGGGCGTAAACATCAAGTCCGGCGAAATCCATTGTTTCGTATGGGCCCATCGGGGCGCCGATTGATCTGATTTTGGCATCAACGGCCTCAGGATTTATAAGACCTTTCTCATATATCTCAGCCAGATATAATCCGACCGGTGCGTTAATTCTGTTGAAAATAAATCCCGGTGAATCTCTTTCTACACGAACCGGAACCATCGCCCCTCGGAAGTTTTTTAATCTCAGGATAAAATCGTAACTGATGTTCACAGTCTCTTCAGAGGTTTTCTGACCACGGATAACTTCAACAAGAGCCATCATTACCGGCGGATTAAAGAAATGAATCCCCACTACTTTATCGGGTCTTTTTGTCGCGGCTGCCATTTGAGTAATACTCATATTGGATGTATTAGAAGCAAGAATAGCATGCTTCGGCGCGTTCTCATCAATTTCTTTGAATATCTTTACCTTAAGCTCAAGGATCTCCGGAGCGGCTTCAATCATGTAATCAATATCTTTGACTGCGTCTTTTAGAGATGTGAATCCATGAATATTATTCATTATCTTATTGGAGTTATCTGCCGTCATCTTTTGCTTGGCAACCTGTTTCTCCAGGCTTTCTTTAATTTTGCCTTTGCCCTTGTCCACAAATTCCTGCTTGATATCATAAAGATTTACCTTTAACCCAGCCAGAGCGCAAACTTCCGCAATGCCATGACCCATATCGCCCGCGCCCACGATTGCGATTGTTTTGATGTCTTCTGCTTTCATAGATTAAAACTCCTTTCAAATTATTTTTACTAAGAAATAGCTTTTGGTTTGCCGAGTATATGAAGGCGGCACTTGTGTGTCAAGATAATTAAAATAAGATATATTGTTGGCATTAATGAAATATTTAGCAGCTGAGCATGCTGTTTCCGGCTGCTTCCATGGCCTGCGTGATTTCTTCTTTCACCTTGCCCGCACTGTCCTGGAGAAACTTTTTCAGCGCGGCTTTGGCCTGGCTGCCGCCGATACGGCCTAACGACCACGCGATCATACTCTTTACGCGTTCATCGGAATTTTCTTGGAATGCCCGGGTGAGGTCTGCGATGTAAACTGGATTGAGGCTATTGCCCATGGCGCGAGCCGTATTCATCTTCCAGCGCCAGAGATCATCTGCAGACATATAGAACATGTGTGGCCATATCTTCCGCTCGAAGTATGGCTTGTCCATATGCAGCAGGCAGGGAAGATCGAAGTTTGCTGCCTTAGCCGCTACACGGGCTTGGGGAGTTTTCTCCTCGGTCATCCAGGGGGTATTGCGGGGACAAACATTCTGACAGCGGTCACATCCGTACACATACATGCCCATAGGTTCGCGGAGTTCCAGGGGAGTGAGTCCTTCGCCGTAATAAGTTAAATAAGAGATGCAGCGGCGAGGATCAATCTTTCCGCCTCCTTTGAGCGCGCGGGTAGGACACGCTGCCACGCAGGCGTTACGGCACCACTGGGCACAACCGATGGCAATAGTCGGTTCATCGGGAGGATATTCAGCATCAACTAAAATGGCTATGGGAAACACAAAGGAACTGGCGCGAGCAACACGCAGTGCGTAAAAAACGCAGTTATTGCCGAAAGTCCCTAATCCGGCTCGAGCGGCTGAAAGACGGTGAGGCATATGGGGTGGTACCTTGGAGTCTATGCCGTTCGCCTTGAGGAACTGACGGAAGGCTTTGACTTTAAGCGCCAGACCGTCTTTGGTAACCCGATCATCATTGTGATAACAGCGGCCGAAATGACGTTCCATCTGGAGCGGAAACGCTTCTTCGAAATAAGATTCCAAAAGTACGATGATGGATTTGGCATTAGGTAGGATGTTCTTGGGATCCGTTCCGGCAAGCAAACTGAAACCGACAGCCTCTGTCCAGCCATACTCTTCCTGATGCGCCAGCAAATATTCCTTTTGAGAGGAAAAAGGCTCCGCGTCAGTGAAACCGATATCGGCAAACCCCAGCCGTTTGGCTTCCGCAATAATATCTTCTTTGGTCAACATAATATCTCCTTGCGGAATTTATACATTAACTTCAAGGCGATTACAAGAATATCCATCTCTAACGCGAGAAGCTTTTGCTGTTTTTATCCGGGCGGTTTTATCTTAACATAACGGTATGTAATCTTTAGTATTCACCTAAGTTAGCAAGAGAGTAAAATTAATCAACAATATTGTAAGGGAGTTGTATAACCGCATTATTGACTCCCAAGGAGGCATTATGAAAAAGGTTCTGCTTATTGTTGATTGTAGCAATCATTGCTGTAGGCGGTTTCTATTTCTGGAAAATATACCAGCAGTTCGGAAAAGTGGAGACTGTCCAGCTTGATCCTCAATTGACGGTATATCTTGGCGGCGGAGGAAACTCGATTGTTTTGACTTCCGAGGATGGCTCCAAAGCTCTTGTCGTTGATACAAAGATGATGAGAGCGGCAAAAAAACTAAGAGATGAAGTGAAGGCTGCGGAGATAACAATTGTCAATACACACGCACATTACGATCATACCGGTGGGAACGCGCTTTATCCGGCGGCAAAAATCATTTCCGGGGCGTACACCAATGAACAGTGGGACAATGATTCTAAAAAAACCAGCAGGTATCCTGACCTGGCTTTAAAACCCGGTGAGGAAAAAGTGATTAAGATTGGGAGCTAAACCGTGCACATTTGCAATATGGGGAGGGCGCATACGTGGAACGATGTGGTTGTCTATTGTGAAAAGCGTAAACTCCTCGTTGCCGGCGATTTAGTACCTCTCGATATGCACGCGGCTTTACATGCCGAGAGTGGCGCCAACGTAGCTTCCTGGATAGGCGTTCTTGATTCACTTTCCCAAAAATATAAAATAAGAACCTTAATTCCGGGTCATGGAAAGATTTCGGATCAAAGCGCTCTTGCTGTAATGAAAGACTACTTTGTTTCTATCGGCGATGCCATCGGAAAACCGGAAAAACAAGCGGAGCTGAAAAAGAAGTATAAGGATTATTTTTCTCTGCCAGGTATGTTAAGTTTTCGCAATACGACTAAATTCATCGAGAAGGAAAGAAAAAGTAAGTAGGCTCTTACTTAGTTTATCAAAGATGTATTGCTAAGGACTACATCTTATTCTTTACTTTGATTCTTTGCGCAGGTTGTATTTGATCATCTTTAATTGCAATCCCTTGCGGCTAAGCCCCAGTTGTTTAGCCGCGTTGGTGATATTGCCGCCGGCTTCTTCGAGGCACTTGATAATCATTTGTCTCTCTACATTTTCCACGTGATCACGCATATACTCTTTAAATGGTTTTTTGCCGTCATCTGCCGTCACCGTTACGATTTTATCCAGAGCGGCCTTGAATTCGCCGGGAACTTCCCGGGACGTAATCAGATTATTCTTTGCCAGAAGCATCATTCTTTCGATGAGATTTTCCAGTTCGCGGATGTTGCCCGGCCATTCATAGCGCAAAAGCATTTCCTTTACTTCGCTGTCAATAGCTACAGAGAGCCCCAGCTTTTTATTAAATTTATCCACGAAATAATCAACCAGAGGCAGGATGTCTTCTTTTCTTTCCCTGAGCGGTGGGACATCAATAGGAAAAACATTGAAACGGTAGTATAAATCTTCACGAAAATTTCCCGCCTGTACCTGCTGTAAAAGATTTTGATTGGTGGCGGCAATAATGCGTACATCCACTTTTATTGTTTTTAGTCCGCCGACTCGTTCAAATTCCTGCTCCTGAATAACGCGTAAGAGTTTTACCTGCATATCGCGCGGAATTTCTCCCACCTCGTCCAGAAACAAAGTCCCTTTATGGGCCAATTCGAATTTCCCCGGCTTGGTAATGGCGGCGCCGGTGTAAGCCCCTTTTTCATAACCGAATAGTTCGCTTTCCATCAGAGTTTCAGAAATGGCCGCGCAGTTGATTTTGATGAGCGGATTTTTTTTGCGCGGAGAGTTATAATGAATGGCGTCGGCCACTAACTCTTTTCCTGTGCCGGTTTCCCCGGTGATCATAATTGTTGTTGTCGTCGGAGCGACCCTTTTGATAGCCTCAAATATCTCCAGTGTGCGTCTGCTTGTGCCGATAATACCGGTGCGTTCAATTTCTTCCGGCGGCAAAAACAATTCGTTTTCTTTTAGAGTGCGTGTTTTTATTGCTTTGGAGATAACGTTTTTTAACTCATCTATATCAAACGGTTTGGTAATATAATCCAAAGCGCCTTTCTTCAGAGCTTCGACGGCAGTGGCGACAGTGCCGTGAGCGGTAATCATAATCACAGGTATTTCCGGATACTTTTCAGAAATACGGCTGAGCAGTTCCATGCCGTCAATATCCGGCATTTTCAAATCGGATACAACCGCGGCTATTTTACTTGATTTTAAAATTTGCAGAGCTTCCCGTCCGTCAGAAGCGGAAGCAATTTCATAGCCTTCTTTTTTGAGCATGGCGGACAACACCAGCCGCATATTTAATTCATCGTCAACGATTAAAATTTTGTTCATGGTTTACAATTATTATGCTTTAGTATTTAAATCAAGTCGGATTGTGTTTAAAGTTTAGCCGGCTACATTGAGCTTGATGAAGAATACAGTTCCTTGCGCAGGAATTGATTTTACCCGGATGATTCCGCCGTGCTCTCTGATGATTCTTTGGCAAATAGCTAGACCAAGTCCAACACCTCTTTTCTTGGTTGTAAAAAAAGGCTTGAAAATATTCTTTATTTCCTCTTTGCTTATTCCGTTTCCCGTATCGCGAATCGTTATGCTGATTGCTCCTTCGGCTCCGGATTCGATGTTGGATGTGCGAAAAGTTAAAGTGCCGCCCTGCGGCATTGATTCGATCGCGTTCAGGGCTATATTTAAGATGATCTGCATAAATTGTTGTTCGTCTACTTCCACTTCGGGCAGGTTGTGATTCAACTCCCGGACAATAGCAATGTTTTCCGCCAGCCGATTGGCCGCGATGATGGAGATAGCCTTTTGAATAATCACGTTGATGTTTTGAGCTTTAAGATCGAGTTTGTATGGCCGGGCGTAATCAAGAAATTGATTGACTACGGCATTGAGCCTGTTTACTTCTTCAATAATGACATCGAGAAGATTTTGCTGCTCTTCGGATGGTGTTTCCGATTTCAAGTACTGGGCAGCGCCTTTGATCGAACCCAGCGGATTGCGAATTTCATGAGCGAAAACCGGTGCCATTTCCGCCAGCATCAGAGCTTTTTCCCTTTCCAGCTTTTCGTCGAATTCATAAAGAGAAGTGAAAACATCTTTGCTGTCGGGATAAAAGTAGCTAAAACTTTTTTTCAAAATCATTTTTATCGGCGAAAGGGAAATAGCAATTAAAAAAGAAGCCATCAGGACGCTGGTAAAAGAAGGTATGTTGGAGCTGAAAAATAAGGCAACAAAATAAAATATAATCGTGCCGGCAAGCGTGCTGATAAAAATTACCAGCGCCCGGGCGAAAAAGTCATGCAGTTCATGGAGCTGCGGATAAGCAATGATTAATAAAATTAGATAAAGCAAAGCTGATAGAGCAAGACCGGTTATCGGGGGAAAGTTGAATCCTAAGTAACTAAGTAGATCAATAGTGCTTACTATCACAGCAAGGGGACAAGCAACGAGCAAGTACCCCAAACGTTTTTTTTCGGTGCTGGGAGGTAATTTGTTTACATGAAGTAACAAGGCAATATAGCAGAGCGCGAGAGCACTAAAGGTGTAAGATAATATGATAGCTTTAAAATGCGGCAATTCAGATACTGCCATAAAAAGAGAGAAAACACCCGCTGAACTGAGGATAGTGAAAATAAAAACCACTCCCCGCGAAATAAAAGATTTATTGCGGGTCAGATGGCGGAAAAAGCGAAGAGCAAAAGGCGCAATAGCCAGGCTTCCCATATATTCAGCAGTTACCCAAAATTCGGAAGCGAAGATAGGGCGGAGGAAAACGGCGATTTGCAAAATAAAAACGGTGGTGCAAAGAGCGGCAAAAGACCCATGCAGCTTATCCTTTTTACCGGTAAGCATGAGTGAAAAAGCGATAATAAAGCTGGTTGCCGCAAGAGTAAATGTATCCATTATCTGCAACAATACTTATCAATATTTTTAACCAAATTCTACAACAATATTTGGGTGCCCTCAGAGCGTTTCCATCTTGAATTATCATTGATAACAATAATTTAATGGAACAATTATTTCTTTTTGGCCGATGGATAAATTATTAACATCAATTCTTGCAGGTGAAGTCCTGTTCGCAGTGCGAACTGTATTACACACATCAGATAGCTTTTTTTATTTCTATCCTCCGGTGATATTTATCAAAAACACAATAAATTCCAATTCCTTTAATATTATAATGTTTTCCTGGTCTGTGGCATAAATTGTGCTGTTTACTACTAATATCTTGTTCTTGTCATTAAATGTATTTTAAGATAAGTTTGCTTAATATTTTTTTAAGGGAAAAAATTGATAAATGAAAGATTTTAAAGATATAGCGGTTGTTTTTCCCGGGCAAGGTTCCCAGAGACCGGGCATGGGTAAAGACTTTTATGAACAAATTTCTGTATGCCGCGAAACATATGAAGAAGCTGGCGATACCTTAGGTTGGGATGTATCTTCCATGTGTTTTGGTGAAGATGAAAGAATAAATCTAACAGAATATACTCAACCTTGCATCGTAACAACGGAAATAGCCATGCTGAGAGGTTTAGCCAAACGATACGATTTTACGTCTAAATTTTTCGGTGGTCACTCTTTAGGCGAATTTACTGCGCTTGTTGCCGCCGGGGTGATGCCTTTGGATGAAACTCTCAGAATAGTTCAAACCCGCGGAAAATTGATGCAGGAAGCTGTGCCGATCGGCGTAGGGGCTATGGCGGCGGTCATTTCCGAAGATATAGACATTGATACGCTGAAGAAGTTAATGGAGGATGTGCCGGTAGATATGGCCAACATTAATTCCGCTCATCAGGTTGTATTAAGCGGCGAAACTTCCGCAGTGAAAGAAGTGGAGAAAAGATTGGAGCAGATACTGGCTTCTCCAAAACCTTTTCGCTGTGTTCATTTGAATGTAAGCGCTCCGTTCCATAGTCGCTTCATGAAGGAAATAGAAAATGCTTTTTCCGCCACATTAAAGGAAAGCGGCAAGAATATAAAACCGCACAATGCCTCTCAAGTAACATCAAATTTTACCGGCGGATTTCATTCGAACGATGTTGAAAAAATAAGAGAAAATCTGGTGAATCAAATTAGTAATACTGTGCGCTGGCGGGAAAACATGCAAAGTTTAGCCGCCAAGGCCGGGAAAGTTTATGAAGTCGGCCCGGGACGGCCGCTGCGTGATTTTTTCAAAACAATAGGCGTAACCTGTCAATCAATTACCGGGCTCGCAGCAGCCGAAAAGAGTTTTAACCCAACAAACTAAAAAGTGTGCAGCTTACATAAAGATGCTTGCTAACGTTGTCAGGGAGGAATGACTTTGAACAGTTTTAAAAAGGTTCCCACGAATCCCCTAAAAATTCAGGATAATACTTTTCGTGATGGTCACCAATCCATATATGCCACGAGAATGAAAACGGAAGATATGCTTCCCATCGCTGAAGAAATGGACAATTGTGGCTTTCACGCGATGGAAGTATGGGGTGGCGCTACCTTTGATACAATGCATAGGTTTCTGGGCGAAGACCCGTGGATGCGACCGAGGATTTTAAAAAAGTATATCACCAAAACCCCCTTTGCCATGCTTATACGCGGACAAAATCTCGTTGGTTACCGTCATTACGCCGATGATGTTGTCCGCGCTTTTGTTGATAAAGCTTGTGAAATCGGCATAGATATTTTCCGTTGCTTTGATGCTTTAAACGATTTCCGCAATATGGAAACTTGCGTGGAAAGAATCAAAGCCAACGGAAAACAGTTTCATGGAGCCGTTTGTTATTCATTGACCGATGTCCGCCTGGGTGGTGAAGTTTATAATCTTGATTATTACGTGGCGAAAGCTAAAGAACTGGAGAAAATGGGTGCGGACGCGGTCTGTATTAAAGATATGGCGGGGTTACTTTCCCCTTTTGACGCTTATGATCTGGTTTTAGCTTTAAAAAAAGAAATTAAGGTGCCCCTGCATTTGCATACCCATTACACCAGCGGTATGGCCTCTATGACGTATTTAAAAGCAATAGAAGCCGGAGTTGATGTTGTAGATACTTGTCTCGCACCTTTTGCACTAAGAACATCAATGCCTGCCATTGAGCCGCTGGTTGCCGCCCTTCAGGGAACCGAGCGTGCAACCGGAATGGATTTACACAAACTGCTGGTGCTGGGTGAACACCTGGAAAATATTGCTCCGAAATATAATCACCATCTGGCGAATCATAAGCTCTCCATTATCGATAACGGAGTTCTTGCCCATCAAATTCCGGGCGGAATGATTTCCAATTTAACCGGCCAACTAAAAGAAATGAACGCCCTCGACCGGTTGGGAGAAATTTACATAGAAGTAGTTCAAACGCGCAAAGATATGGGCTATCCGCCCCTGGTTACTCCAGTATCGCAAATCATCGGAGCACAAGCTGTATTAAATGTACTTTTTGGCCGTTATGTTCGTGTATCTAACCAGCTTAAAGATCTGGTTTTGGGACTATATGGAAAAACTCCGGTGCCCATTGATCGGGAATTGACCAAAAAGATACTGAAGAATTACAAGCATGGACAGGAGCCTGTTTCCGGAAGGCCCGCTGATTATCTGGAACCGGAAATGGAATCGGCAAAAAAACGCATTGGCAATCTTGCCCGTAACGATGAAGACGTGCTTGCATATATCTTATACCCCGCAACTATGGAAAAATTCCTGCAGACGAAATATGGAATCAATTCGCCGGCAAGTGCGGGAGTTGAAAAATTCCCGGGAAAAAAAGTTGCCGCATGAAGGGGCAATAATTAAGGTTCTTTTTTTGAAAAGAGACTACCTCAGAGGAGTTGTCTGTAAATTTATATCTAAAAAAGCGAAATGAAAGGTTTAGTTTATGGATTTTAGTCTTAATGAGAATCAACTCGCGTATTTAGACACTGTGAGGAAATTGGTAAAAAATGGAATAACGCCTTACATTTTGGAGATGGAAAAAGCTCATAAATTCCCTTGGGTGATTATTAACAAAGCATGGGAAATGGGGATTATTAATTTATGCATCCCCGAAGCTATCAAGGGTTATGAAGTTGACGTTATTTCTTCGGCTTTGATTATCGAAGAGCTTTCCTACGGCGACACGGGCATCTCCACTTCCGCGATGTGTAATGATTTGGCTAATGTTGTAATCGGCCAGCATGGCACTGATGAGCAAAAAGAATTATTTCTCCAACCTTTTGTAGAAAAGCCTCTTTTGGCTTCTTTTTGTTTAACGGAACCTAACGCGGGCTCGGATAATTCGATGATGACCAGTTTTATTGTCAAGAAGGATGACGGCTCTTATGTTTTGAACGGCTCTAAATGTTTTATTACCAACGCTTCTTACGCTTCTCAATATACCGTTATTTGCAAAGTGGGAAAGCCGACGAGCAATTTTATGGCTTGTGTTGTTATTCCAGTAGAGCCGGTAACAGCAAAAGAAATTCCCGATATCGGGCAGGCAACTAGGGAAATCAATCTGCCGACTGGCGGAAAGATAACTATCGGCAAGCCGGAAGATAAATTAGGGCAACGCCTTTCCAACACAGCCAGCGTCACTTTTGAGGATGTAATTATCCAGCCGCAGCAGATTATTGGAGACAGGCGTTTCGGCTTTAAATATATTGTCGATGTTTTGGATTATGCCCGGCCAATGGTGGCCGCAATCGGCTTAGGATTGGCCAAAAGGGCTCTGGCGGTTACTCTGGAATACACGCGAGAGCGCAAACAATTTGGTCAGAGAATTTGCGATCTTCCCGTGGCCAGAGACATGATCACCACCATGTGGAAAAAGGTGGAACTGGCCGAACTCGCTCTTTTGAGAGCAGTCTGTAAAATCAGGGAAAAATCCGCTGACGCCGGTATATATGCTTCTTTGGCCAAAAACGCCGCCGCCGAAGCCGCTCTCTTTTGTACAACAGAAGGGCTTCATTTACATGGCGGTTATGGTTTTACAAACGAGTACGAAATTTCCAAGCTCGCGCGCGACGCGCATATCATTGATATTTACGAGGGTGTGCGCGAAGTGCAAAATATGATTATCGGACGGGAGATTGTTTAGAAATGCTTTATCTTCACTCTATGGGACATTTCAATCCGGAAAATATAATTACGAACAAATTTTTAGAGGATTTGGATATCGGCACAAATAACGAATGGATTTTGGAGCGTGTGGGTATCCAAAATCGTCGGACGGTATTACCTTTGGACTATATTAAAAAAACTAAAAACAGTGATCCACGCGCAGCTTTTGAAGCAAGGCTTTATAAAAATGCACAAATGGGAGCGGCAGCCGCGAGACTCGCTCTTAAAAGAGCTTCACTAAAGCCTAAAGATATCGGAATGGTTATTGCCGGTTCTTCATCTCCGGATAACATCTCGCCGGCTGAAGCTTCAGCAATTGCTACAGAACTGGGCATTGAAGTACCCAGTCTCGATATGAATTCAGCCTGTTCTACCTTCGGGATGCAAATCAATTTTCTATCCCGAATGAAACCGGATAGTCTTCCTCCTTATATATTGCTGGTGGACTCGGAAACGCTGACGAAAGCTGTCGACTATACTGACCGTAGTGTAGCGGTTCTTTTCGGGGATGGTAGTGCCGCCGCGATAGTTTCGACGAAAATTCCTTCGCGTGCCGCTTTTATGAATTGTATTTTTGATTCCCGTCCTTCCGCGTGGGAAAAAGTAGGAATCACCTGGAATTGGAATTTTCATCAGGAGGGTAATGCCGTGCAGGGTTTTGCCATTCGGCAGACGACGGAATCCGTAAAAAATTTGCAGGAGGTATTCGCGGCCGAGGCTAAACGCTTTATCTTTATAGGTCATCAAGCTAACTTATTAATGCTTAAAGGTGTTAGTGAGAGAAGAGGGATAAACCCTGAGTACCATTGGTATAATGTTGATCAGTTTGGCAATACCGGCTGTTGCAGTGCGCCCGCTGTCTTAAGTATGCATTGGGATGAAATTAAATCCGGCGACCGCATCGCCATGGCTATAGTGGGCGCCGGGCTGTCCTGGACACACACGATGTTGAAAGTGGAGGAGGGCAAATGATGGAGAAACCAGTGGCAATTGTTACAGGTGGAGGAACGGGCATAGGGGCGGCTTGTACCCGCGCCCTGGCGTCCGAAGGTTTCCGTGTGGGCATCAACTACATACCCGTTATGGAAGAACCGTCGAAAGCTGTTCTTGCCGAGATCAAGGAGGGATTCCTAATAGAAGCTGATCTGACGGATCCGGATCAGATAGACAGGATGGTAAGCCAGATCAAGGAAGTGGCGGGCCGCGTGGATGTCCTTGTCAACAGCGCAGGCATTTCGATCAACAATGATATCAACTCGATGAAAATCGAGGAATTTGACCGCCAGCGTGAACTTGTACGGGGCGCCTGGTATCTGACCAAGAAAATCCTCCGGCAGTTTATGCTGCGGAAGAATACGGGGCGAATTATCAATATCTCCAGCGTTGTTGGGCATACGGGTAATTCAGGACAGATTCCCTACACCATGGAGAAAGCGGCACTGGATGCTTTTACCAAATCTTTGGCACAGGAACTTGCGGGACGAAATATCCTGGTTAATTCCGTTGCTCCCGGCTTTATTGACACGACCATGACAAAGGAACTTCCCGATCATGTCAAGGAGAGGATACTGTCAAACATTCCATTAGCCAGGTTGGGCAAGGCCGAGGAAATAGCTGATGTGGTGGCGTTCTTAGCAACAAGGGCCAATTATATTACGGGAACAGTCATTCATGTTAATGGGGGGCTTTATGGTGGCTGACGCCTGCGTCATCAAGGAAGTTTTAGCGCTTGTGCCGCAACGGGAGCCTTTTCGCTTCATTGATGAAATTATCAGTCTTGATGAAGAAAAAATAATCGGTGCTTATCGCTTTCGTGAAGATGAATTTTTTTATCGTGGACACTTTCCCGGGCACCCCATTACTCCGGGCGTGATTCTAATTGAAACGATGGCGCAAATTGGAGCTACTGCTTTTGGAATTTACCTCTTTGCGTGTCAGAAAAAAATGCGGCCTGGGACAATGGATATACCGCTTAGCTTGTTTTCATCGGCCGATGGCGTTGAATTCAATGGAATTGTAGTACCGGGTGAAAGGGTAATCGTGAAGGGCAAAAAAAATTATTTTCGTAAGGGAGTTTTAAAAGTGGATACGACTATGGAAAGAGAAAACGGCGAAATAGTTTGCCTCGGAACGCTGACTGGAGTGGTAGCGAATAAATGAGGAAACGTGTTGTCATCACGGGAATGGGTGTCGCCGCTCCCAACGCGCATGGATTGGATGATTTTGAACAGGCGCTGCGAGCAGGTGTTTCCGGCATTCGTCATATTCCTCAGTTGCAGGAATTGAATTTCGCCTGTCAGATTGCCGGAGTGCCGGAGAATTTTGACGCTATTCGAAAAAGTTATTTTGATCGCGAAAAGCTCTTATCCTTTAATGATAATATTGGCTTCGCTTCGGTCTCGGCGGTGGATGCCTGGAAGGATGCGGGCTTTAATCTTCCGGATAGCGATGACGATACGATAGATTGGGACACAGGAGTTATTGCCGGCTCAGGAATCGGTGGCATGGATACGATTGCCAATAGTGTCGTTCCTATGATTAACGAGGGAAGGGTTCGACGATTGGGTAGCCGTATTGTGGAACAGGTGATGGGTAGCGGTACCAGCGCCCGCATTTCCGGTTTGATCGGTGCCGGTAATCAAGTGACCTCGAATTCTTCAGCGTGCAGTACCGGTAATGAGGCTGTAATTGATGCTCTCTGGAGAATAAGGATGGGATTAGCCAAACGCATGATAGCAGGTGGTTCCGAAGGTGCCACGCCTTTCATCTGGGGAGGCTTTGATGCCATGCGCGTACTTTGTCGTAAATTTAATGATAATCCGCAAGCAGGTTCCCGCCCGATGAGTGCTACTGCTTGCGGTTTTGTTCCCGGTTCAGGCGGTGCTATGCTGGTTTTGGAAGAATTGGAAGCGGCTATGGCCAGAGGAGCCAGAATTTACGCGGAAATAATCGGCGGCTATGTTAACTGCGGCGGTCAGCGGATGGGGGGTTCCATGACTGCACCTAATCCTGAAGGGGTGAAGAGATGTATTCGCGGTGCGGTGGCCGATGCAGGAATTGATCCGGCCGAAGTTGATGCCATAAACGGCCATTTGACGGCGACTTATGCCGATCCTTATGAAGTTAAAAGCTGGGCTGCGGCTCTCGAGCGAACTCCGGCTAATTTTCCGTATATTCAGGCCACAAAATCATTGATTGGTCATTGTTTAGGCGCCGCCGGCGCCATAGAATGCGTGGCTTCTGTTTTGCAAATATATAAAGGCTTTCTGCATCCTTCTATTAATTGTGAGGATGTGCACCCGGAAATTGTCGAATATGCTTCGAAGATTCCGCAAAAATGTTTAGAGTTTCCGCGACTGCGAATTGTTGCCAAAGCCGGGTTTGGTTTTGGCGATGTCAATAGCTGTATCATATTTAAAAAGTGGGATAAAAATTAATTTTTCAATAAGGAGAATAGTTTTATGGATGAGAAAAAAATTTTTGAAGAAATGAAAAATATTTTGAAAGCCTATACTAAGGACCAAACGCTTTTAGAAAAGGCGACGATGGATACGCACATTTTAAATGATTTGAAAGTAAATTCCGCCCGCCTGGTAGATGTGATCATTAAATGCGAAGATGTTTACGGTATCAGCGTTGATGACGATGAAGCGGACAAGATTCGCACCATTGGCGATGCGGTGAAAATAATTAAACAAAAACTCGGGTAAAAAAATGAATAAAAAGTCCAAAGGTTTTCTTCATTTACAGAATTTTTTAGGGCGAATTGCGATAATATTCATCGCGCCTTTTTATTTTTCTATTGTTAAAATTTTATTTTATCGAATACAGAATTTGAAAGAAATTCGTCGCCAGTACGCGAGTGAATTTGCCCGGCACAAGGGATCCTGGATTGTTTGCGCTAATCATTTGACGATGATTGACTCTTTTATTTTAGGTTATGCCACTTTCAGCTTAGGCCAGCATATAACCGGTTACAAGAAGCTGCCCTGGAATTTACCCGAAAGAAGTAAATTCCAAAGCAATATTTTTCTTGCGATATTATGCTATCTGGCCAAATGCATTCCCATTGATCGCGGCGGATCCCGGGAAAAGATAAAGAAGACTTTGGATAAATGTGTTTACCTTCTGCGTAGCGGTCATAGTGTTATGATTTTTCCTGAAGGCGGGCGTTCCCGGACCGGAAGAATTAATAAAGAAAGTTTTTCTTACGGTGTGGGACGTTTCGTCAAAGACGTGGAAGACTGCAAGGTGATGTGTATTTATCTGCGTGGAAATAAGCAGGATAATTATAGTGTTATTCCCGCTTGGGGAGAAAAATTTTCAGTGCAAATAGAAGTGTTTTCGCCGGAACGGATAGAGGGAAGCGGACTGCGAGTGCAACGAGAATATGCCACGCAAATAATTAACCGTCTTGCACAAATGGAGGAGAAGTATTTTGCCGCACATAGGGAACGATATCGTGGATTTGAAAGAGCCGGCAAACGCAGGGAAAAGCAGGGATTCGCGCTTTCTAAAGAAAATCCTCACCGTTGCTGAAATTGATTTTGTACAAAACGCGGAAAATCCTGATAAGGCGCTGTGGTCGCTTTGGGCTTGTAAAGAAACAGCCTATAAGGTCATAAAAAAAAAGTGTGCTGATGCTGCTTTTTTGCCGCGCCGATGGACGGTAATTCTCAATAAATTCGAAGCGGCGTGTTTAGAAGGTGAAGTTAAGATTCCGGACGCGGAAGCTGTTTATGTTCGTCTCTTTTCTCCTTTCCGCTACGTTCATTGCGTGGGAGCAGATCACCCGGCTGATTTGGACAGGTTAGTCTGTAAAGTCGAAGTTCTTCCGGAGAAGGAAAATGAGAAGGGAATAGATCCATCTTTATTTGCGCGAAAATGCCTTACCCGAAGTTTAGCCGATTTTTTCCGTTTAAATTTTAGTGACATCAAAATAAATAGAATAAAAGAGAAAAATGAGCTTCAGCCGCCGCATGTTTATATTAACGGCAAAAAATCAGATATTGACATCAGCTTAAGTCATGATGGTCATCTAGTTGCTTATGCATTTTTATCCTGACTATTTTTTAAGCGATTCAGAGCAAAATAAATCTTTAGCGAATTTAGGGTAATATATTTCCGCGGGGGAGTAGTCATTCATTTATCCGATATTTTCTTGTCATGTTATTTTTCTTATGATAATGATTTCTCTAATTTGAATTCGGCACAATAAAGGATTTTATTATGAAAATCGCGGTATTAAACGGTTCGCCCAAAGGACAAATTAGCGTTACCATGCAATATGTTCATTTTCTACAGCAAAAATTTCCGGACACCGAATTCAAGATTTTTGATATAGCCCTGAAAATTAAAAAACTAGAAAAAGAAAAAAAAGATTTTCAGGAAATTATCGGGGAAATATCCGCTGCCGATGCCGTCCTCTGGGCGTTCCCGCTTTATATTTCCCTTGTTTGTTCGCAGTATAAAAGATTTATCGAATTGATTTTTGAAAGAAACGAAACCTCGGCTTTCCGCGGAAAACCAGCCGCGAGCCTTTCTACGTCCATCAACTTTTTTGATCATGCCGCCCACAATTATATCAATGCCATCAGCGACGATTTGGAAATGAAATATTTTGGATCCTATTCGGCGGAAATGAGCGATCTGCATAAATCCCGGGAAAGGCAAAGGCTGAAAACTTTTGGTGAGTTATTCATCAAAGCGATCAGAGAGAGTATCCCTTCGATAAAAAATTATAAACCGCTGATCGCGCCGGGAATTGTTTATAAACCGGCCAAGCTTATGCCGGTGGAGACCAATGGCAAAAAAGTATTAATTCTCGTTGATGATATAAGCAAAAGTCCCAATCTCCGTAAGATGGTGGAAAATTTACAAAAAACTTTTTCCCCCGCCGCCGAATTAGTGCAACTTAAAGATATCGATATCAAAGGCGGCTGTCTGGGCTGTATGCAATGCGGGATGGATAATGTCTGCGTTTACGAAGGTAAAGACGGATTCATTGATTTTTTCAACCAGAAAATAAAAACGGCGGATATTTTATTTTTTGCCGGCTCCATTCACGACCGATATCTTTCGTCGTTATGGAAATGCTTTTTTGACCGCAGCTTTTTCAACGGTCATATACCCGCTCTACGGGATAAACAAATTGGATTTATGGTTTCCGGGCCGTTTAATCAAATTTATAATCTGCGGGAAATCTTGGAAGCTTATGTCGGAATGCAGTATTCCAATCTTGTCGGATTTGTCAGCGACGACATGGGCAGCTCAGCAGAAATTAATGCCGCTCTGCAGAACGTAGCTTCCAGCGCGGTTATGTGCAGTAAGCTGGAATATATCAAGCCGCAAATGTTTTATCAGGTGGCGGGTAAAAAGTTATTTCGGGATGCCGTTTGGAGCAGACTGCGTCCGGTTTTTCAGGCTGATCACAAATATTACAAAAAACATGGCTTTTACAATTTCCCCCAAAAGAACTACAAATGGCGGTTGATTAACAACACCTTGGTTCTGCTCACAAAGATTCCGTTTTTCCGCCGTGAGTTTATCAAGAGAATGAAAGTGGAAATGGTTAGGCCTTTTAACGATGTTTTGAAAAAACGGGTATAAATCCCATTCATAATTCACGGGGTATTATACCTGTCGCATAGCCAAACAGACAAATAATTGGTGATTGATATATTTCGAGGAAAAAAGGGAGGAGATATGAAGAGCAAGGATGTGGTCGCGTTAGTAACAGGCGGAGTATCGGGATTGGGGGAAGCCACTGTCATCGAATTGGTTAAAAATGGAGCCAGGGTAACCATAGTCGATATTGATTCGGCCAAAGGCGAAAAGCTTGCCGCCGGTTTAGGGGCTAATGTTATATTTATAAAAGCCGACGTAACCAATGAAGACGAAATTAAGCAGGCGATTAAGAAAACCATAGACACTTTCGGGAAAATAAATGTTGCCGTCAATTGCGCCGGTGTTCCCAATCCGGGCAAGATTATGAGCAAGAAAGGGCCTTTGCCTTTGGAGGCGTTCAATAAAGTAGTGCAAATAAATATGGTGGGAACGCTCAATGTGCTCAGGTTGGCAGTTGAGCAAATGATCAATAACACGCCCAATGAAGAAGGCGAAAAGGGTGTTATCGTTAATACAGCTTCAGCTGCCGCGTTTGACGGACAAATAGGACAGGCCGCATACAGCGGCTCTAAAGCCGGTATAGTGGGCATGACTCTGCCTATCGCCCGCGAATGCGCCGATTACGGAATAAGGGTGGCCACTATTGCTCCGGGGCTTTTCGATACGCCGATGATGGCCAGCCTGCCGGCAGCGGTCAAAGAAGATTTGGCCAAGACCGTTCCTTTTCCGCGACGATTAGGAAAACCCATTGAATATGCTAAGCTGGCTATGCACATCATTGAAAATACAATGCTTAACGGATGCTGTATAAGGCTGGACGGCGCTTTGCGTATGCCGCCTAAATAAGTTGCCACTTCGAAATCAAAGCGCTATCTTTGTTGGCAGCGTCGTCAGCTTTCTCAGCGTATAACCTGAAGGTCACGCATTAGTAATACGCCTGCGGAGCCTCCTCCTTGCTGCCGCTGATGCGGGACAGTTCGGCTAACGAATTCCAGTTCACTGCGTTTCTGAAATTCGAGTTTCACTGCCGCCTCGATATCCTTTGACCGGGTGCGCAACCAAAGGGCGCGCAATAAGAATAATTTTTTACTATACCGGGAAGTGACGCCGTATAGGCGGCAGCTTCCAAGCGAAATGGTATAAATTCCACCGCTGTTTATTATGGAAAATTATGAAGGTGGTGCGAGGTCACACATGCCTGGGGCGTTGTCGGTTTCCTTGAATCGATTACACCTACAAGTCCTCAGAAAAGATAGTTCTATAAATTAACGATTACTGGTTAAAAGAATCAATAAAAAGGCAGAGCCATTTTTGACCCTGCCTTTTCTTCGATTGCAATATGGACCGGAGAGATCCAGTTAATGCCATCTCCAGTACAATCAAGTACAATCCATTATAATTAATCTTTATCTTTTCTCCTTCAGGAAACTTAGATAGACCTTCGCTGTTTCTTCAGGCTTCTCCATCATGGCGGCATGACCAGTATCCTTCATGATGACTGTCCTGAAAGTCTTCAGTCTCTTTTCTAGGAACGTGACGCCACCTATGTCTATCATTTTATCCTGATCACCCCATATAATCAGGACAGGGGCCTGAATCAGCGGCAGGACTGGGGCTAAAGAAAATTGAAACAACTGCATGTCGTTCCATATTTTCTTATTGAACTCCCTACGAGCTACCAAATCTGCAGCGATGATTTTCATGAAAGATGCAGGCATCGGTAGAGGCTTTACGTAAACCATTGCCATAAGTTTATCGAATTCTTCTTTATTGCTGGGCAGTAACAGATTATCGCCTTTCTCCATTTGTATTACAAACTCGCTCTTCTTCTGAGATAGAGCTCCGGATGTGTCTAACAAAGCAAGAGTCAGGACCTTCTCTGGGTGTTTTGCTCCGTAAGTTGCAGCGATAGCGCCTCCCATTGAATTTCCTGCCATGTGGAATTTATCGAGTTTGAGCACATCAACAAATCGATCGATGCGCACCATCTGATTCTCAACACTATAATTATCCGTCGGCACCTGTGAGCTTTCACCGAAACCAGGGACGTCGGGTATAACTAGGTGGTAGCCCTTCACGTATTTGGAGAAGGGAGTCCAGAAGTCCTTGTTGCAGCCAAATCCATGAAGGAGTATGACTGTTTCTCCTTTTCCTCCTTCCAAGTAGACTATCTTGTGATCGTCGACTTGGACCTCCTTTTTGACCAGACCGGCGGAACGTCGCTGAGCATTAACCGCCAAATTGAACAAAGATTTTGGGAAAAACACGTACAATAATACCATAATTAAAACGATGGCAACGATAACGAGCAACCCATACTTAAAGAATTTTTTCATTTTATTCCCTCCCGCCATTTTGGCTTGGTTTGAGTCCAACACACAGATAATGAGTGCACCCTACTTCAATTTTAAAATACAAAACCCTGCCTCTTTTCAAAAACAGGGTTTCAATAATCTCTCTATCGCATCACCTTTTCAATGAAAAGTTCAGGTCAGTTGTTAACCGATTGACAATGCCTTATTTAGTTTTTATTTACGCTTTACTCATAAAAAAAGTCAAGAGGATGTTTTTATTGATTATGCTTTGAAATGGTGGATGTCCACAAAAATTACCGGACGCTCTCTTACAGGAAGAAAGCATCAACCGGATGAACCATTAAAGATGTACTACTTTTTGTCGGTTACAAAGTTTTCATTACCTTTTCTGACGCGACACTGGCGACATTATACCATTTCGATTTCAAAGGATAACGAGGCGGCAAGGAGGAGGCTCCGCAGGCGTATTTATAATACGTTGAGGAAGCTGATGACGCTGCCAACAAAGTTAGCTAAAGAAAGCGAATTGGTATTATAGGTGTGTTCCGAAATCGAGCGTGGTTCTATCCATACCGAAGTCCAGTTTTGTATGAACCAATTAATAGTCAAGGATAAAGCAATGATTAAAATTGATCTTTTGGGCGGAATATTGTACACAATCCGCCATGAAAAAGACCAATTCCGCCGGGCACAATATTTATAAAGGTATGGCTCTTATCGCCGACCCCATACATCAATATGCACTTTTTACAGTGCCGGAAGACAATGCCCCTGCGGAAACTACGGAAAAAGACCTGATTGATTCCCCCTGGATGCAGAGATTAAGAAGGATTTACCAGCTGCAAAGCGCGCGCTGGGTTTATCCGGCGGCGGAACATTCCCGCTTTCAGCATTCTCTCGGCACAATGCACGTTGCCGGAGAATTCGCCAAAAGCATTTATTCGAGTTTGTCCGATATTTGTAAAGATGTGCCCTCCTGCAATTACGTGGAAGAACTACTGCGCCTCGCCGGTCTTTTACATGACGTGGGGCATGGTCCCTATGGTCATTTTTTTGATGATAATTTTTTGAGTCACTGGGGCTTAACGCATGAAATAATCGGGCAGAGTATTATCGTTGAAAAACTCGGAGTGGATATTTCCCGGATCAAACGAAGCCCTTCCGGCGTATTTGCGCGCGGCGAAGCTTTGCATCCCATTCATGTGGCCTATTTAATCAAGATGCCCGAAGCCAGGGAAAATACCCGGCAGCCGCGCTGGCTGCAGTTTTTGAGTCAGTTGTTTTCCGGCATTTATACGGTGGATAACCTCGATTATGTTCAGCGCGACGCATATATGACCGGCTTTTCGCTGGATATGGTGGATATTCCCCGCCTGCGTTACTACACTTTTTTTACCAAAGACGGCCTTACCCTGCATCAATCAGGCATCTCGGCTTTGGGGCGCTTTCTCAACGCCCGTCTGAATTTATATACTAACGTTTACTTTCACCGCACCACACGCGCCCTGGATTTGCATTTGCAGGAAATTTTTCACGATACTATGGAGATAATTTTTCCGTATAATCCGGTGAAAAATTTAGACGCTTATCTACATTGTGATGAATGGTTTTTATTTAACGAAGTGCAAAACTGGCTTACACATAACGATCAAAGGAAAAGAAAACTGGCCGATGAATGGAGAAAACTGCATGCGAGAGAAGTCAAATGGAAGATGTCTTTTTCCACGGAAATTTCCATTGCTCAAATTCATCGCGGCACCGGATTTGTTCGCGCCGAAAATTATGAAGCAAAAATAAGAGAACGTCTCCCCAAAAAGTTAAAAGAAATTTCCTTTAAAGTGGATTTAGCCACGCAGGACCCTCGTCCGCTCAATCCTATGGCTGAGCCCGGCAAAAGAATCAATATTTTTAATCCGGTTACGGAAATGACATCGCCGGAACCGCTTTTGGAAATATACCGTTTTATACCGGCGCGGGTCATGCACTTCCGGGTGTTTTCACTGAGCCACGATTATGACGAAGAACTATCCGTGGCCGCGGAAAAGGTTTTGAATACTGTCGAATCATCTTCGATACCGACTAATATTTGATATGCTGGAAAATCCCGAAACCACAGATATAACCCTTTTTGTCCGCACTTCCGGAGAGGAAATAGCTCCCTGGAACCGCCAGCGCATTGTTGATGCCCTGATGCGCGAAGCCGATATTGATTATCATCTGGCGGCAGAAATATCGAAAGAAGTGGAAAGACAGATTGTTTCTTCGGGAATAGGCGTGCTTACGACGGCTCTTATCCGCGAGATGGTTAATGCCCGGCTCATTGAAAGGGGACTGGAGAAAGAACGGAGACTGCACGGCCGCTTGGGGTTTCCTCTTTATGATGTCCGGCAGCTGATCTTACACCAAAATAAAGAAAGTGCCAACACTCCTCATTCCCCCGAAGGCACGAACCTGATTTTTGCCGAAGGCATTAAAAGAGAATTTTCCCTTTATGATGTTTTTTCCGCCGATATCGGCGACGCGCATGCCGCAGGCGATATTCACATTCACGGCCTGGGGTATATTGACCGTCCTTACAGCTGCTGTCAATCGTTGGAATATCTCAAAATTAACGGCTTGAATTTGCCTCAGGCAGTGAACTCTGCCAAGCCTGCAAAATATGCCGAGGTGCTTCTTGCGCACATGGTGCGTTTCAGCGCCATTCTTCAGGGACATTTTACCGGTACAATCGGCTGGGATGCGATCAATATTTCCTTTGCGCCATATCTGGGCGCTATGACCGACAAAGAAGTAAAACAGTTCGCGCAAATGCTGATTTATGAATTCTCACAGCTTTCCGCCGCGCGCGGCGGGCAGGCTTTATATACCGATATACACATCTATTACGAAATACCGCCGCATTGGACAAACCTTCCCGCCATCGGGCCGGAAGGAAAACCTACCGGTAAAACTTATGGCGAATACGCCGGAGATGCTCAGCGCCTGGCTTTGGCCATATTGGAAGTATTTAAAAAAGGCGATGCCACCGGAAAGCCGTTCATCCTGCCCCGGCCGCTCCTGCATATAACTGAAGCTTTTTGGAAGACTAAAGGTGCCCAGCAATATCTTGAACAGGCCTGTGAAGTGGCCGGCCTCAAGGGCAATACCTGCTTTATTTTCGACAGAGACGAGAATGCGCTATCTTTTGTATGCTGCAAGGCCGGTTATAAAGGTGATGGCGATTACAAGGAAGAGATGAAAAAACCCTGGCTGATGCGTTGTGCTGCCATTCAAAGTGTGACTTTGAATTTACCGCGGCTCGCCTACAAAGCTGCCGGCGATGAAAAAAGACTGTTTGCCCTGCTTACTGAATTTACGGCAACAGCGGTAAAGGCGCACATTCAGGAAAAAGATTTCCTGGAAAAACTTCTTTCTTACGCCGATAAGGGTCCTTTAGCCGTGCTTGCCATGAACCATGATGGGTTCCCGTTTTTGAGAATGAACCGGGCTTACTACATTATCGGGCTTGTCGGGTTGAATGAACTTGTGCAAATCCATTTGGGGAGCCAACTGCATGAATCACCGGAAGCTCTGGAATTTGGTTTGAAAGTGGTAGACTACCTTCAGCGTGAGGCCGACCTACTGAGTGAAAAGTTGGGAATAAAATTTGTATTGGAGCAGTCACCGGCGGAAACTACCGCTTACCGGTTCGCGAGGCTCGATTTAAAATATTTTTCTCCGGCGGCGGGACGCTATGTGAAAGGCGATATTGCCGAAGGCGCGATTTACTATACAAATTCAACGCACTTAAATGTTTCCGCAGATGTGCCGCCTCTGCAAAGAGTGATTCAGGAAGGTCTTTTTCATAAATATCTGGAAGGGGAGCATATCACGCATTTACAGTTGGGTGGCCCAAATCCGGGCAAGAAAGAATTAAGTAAATTCATTCGAGAAGTATTCTCCAATTCCGCGAACCGCCAGATTGATTTTTCTCCTGAATTTACTTCCTGCCTTTCCTGCGGCAAAACGGCTTCCGGCTTGAACGAAACTTGCATTTACTGCGGTTCAAATGAGGTCGAAGGCATCGCTCGGTTGACCAAATATTTCAGCAAAATTTCCGGTTGGAACAAAGGTAAACTTGCTGAGCTTAAGAATAGAAAGGTGAACAAGAACTTTAAGGTAAGCGGCTGACAGTTTGCGCTTGACAGGCAGGAGCAATTGGGCTAAACAACCTCACCAAATTAATGAAACTCAAATATTACAAACGCAGTGCGGTAATATTTGTTAGTTGAATTAAGGATACTCGCTGAAAAAGAACTTAGTGAAGTTTAAAGCGTAAGTGGAATTAATCCAGTAGCCATGGCTATCGAGATGAGATTTAGTACCATCTAATTAAAAAAGGAAATTTAGGAGGATACTTTTGGCAACACATAAATCAGCAGAAAAACGCGATCGTCAGAGCAAAAAACACCGCGAGCGCAATATTGGCGTCAAGTCCGCGCTTAAGACCAAGGTTAAAGCAGTAATTACCGCTGTAGAAGGTAAAAAGAAAAAAGATTCCGTAAACGCGCTGACAGCTGTTATTCCCGCGTTGAATAAAGCGGCGGTTAAAGGAGTAATTCATAAGAAAAATGCTTCCCGCAAGATTTCCCGCCTAACCAAAAAAGTAAACGCCCTCAAATAAAAAATAATAAAGCGACCTGCTTGCCTTGCAAGGCGGGTCGCTTTCATTTATTCCGGAAAAAATTAGTAAATATCTGAGCGTATAAATCGGGATTTTCCAGAGTTAAAGAGTGGCCTACATCCTTAATTGTCTTCAGCTTGCAGTTGGGCAAAAGTTTGACCGTTTCATCTGCATCCTGACGTGGGATAACGGTATCTTTTTCGCCCCATAAAATCAGAATTGGTTGTTTAATGCGGTGAGTTTCCTTGGCTAATGTGCCGGCGGTGCGTTCATTACGCAGGTGATACAGAGTGCCAACTCCGGCGCCGTCGCTCAAGAACCTTGCCCTGTCCACAATCAAATTAAAAAGGTCTTTTTGCTCAGCTGATGTTTGAAGTTTAAATTGGGTTTTCGCTCCCGGGCTAAGAGATTCTTTGATGAAAAGTGTCGGAGCGGCAAAGGCGAGAAATTTGAAGGCATAATTTCTGTTTTCTTTTATGGCTTGGAAAGCAAGGCGATGATTTTCCGGAACCAATAACCCCGTGGGGCTTACCGGATCAAGGGCTAATACCTTATCAAACATATCCGGCTCATCAAGCAGCATATAAACACTGATAATGCCGCCGGTGGAATGATTAGCCAGGCTACATTTTTTGATACCCAATGCCTTAATGGCGGCAATCATATCTTCCGCGTGCTGTTTTAGTGAGTAATTTTCAAAATCCTTTGTTGGAGTCGGTTTATCGGATTCTCCGCAACCGCGCCAATCTATAGCAAATACGTGAATATCTTTGGGCAGGCGCGGCCAAATTAAATCCATCCACTGGACACAGCCCAAATATCCGTGAATAAAAACGACAATATTATTTCCGTTACCATGTTCGACATAATTCAGTTTGATGTTTCCCGCTTGGATAAAGGGCATACTTATTCTCCTTGATTAAAATGCATAGGCTCACTATGACATTTTTTAAATATTGTCAATATTGGCGATATGTTTTTTAGATTTGCTTTGTAGCGAAGAATAATTTACAAATACACTTAAGAATATTCATATTGGCGGTTTGATGAAGCAATTTAATTTTAATAGCCTTAAACGGCAGTTGGAAGGAAAAGAGTTGTCCTTTGGCAATTTGGTAGTAGAAATTGGTCAATGCTTTCTTCATGCTCCTTACAAAGTGAGAACTCTGGAAGCCGGGGGCAAAGAAAAGCTAATCGTCAACTTTACCCAGTTTGATTGTTTTACTTTTTTGGAAACTGTCCTGGCACTCTCTCATTGTTTTGTCGTAGGAAGAACTTCACTGCGGGAGTTCCGGCGCAAATTAATGTTTATTCGTTATCGCCACGGTATTATTACCGGTTATACCTCCCGTCTGCATTACTTCACTGATTGGTTGCGCGACAGCGAGCAAAAGAAAATTGTCGGAGATATTTCGAGGCGTTTAGGTGGTGAACTGAGGCGCAAAAAAATAAATTACATGACGACTCACCGTGCGTCTTTCCCGGCATTAAAAAACGAAAATGAATTTCAAAAAATGGTGATGGTCGAAAAAAATCTTTCCCGTAGAACTTTTTATGCAATTAAAAAGAATAAAGTAAATAAACAAAAAGAAAAAATTAAAGCAGGCGACATTGTTGCTTTTGCAACAGAAGATGAAGGATTGGATGTTGCGCATGTCGGCTTTGCTCTATGGAAAGGGAAAAATTTACATCTTTTACATGCCTCCAGCAAGGAAGGCGGCGTAGTCATATCGAAAAAAACTCTTGTCACTTATCTAAAACAAAATAAAAAAATTACCAGCATTATTGTCGCGCGTCCTCTATAATCGAGAAAATTGTTATTATAGCGATTTCAAATCTAAGATGATATCAAGGCGGCGAGGAAGAGGCGACGCAGGTGTATGTTTTTATACATCGAGGAGCCGATGAAGAAGCCAACGCCGATAGCGCTTTGATTTGGAATTGGGATCAGGGTTTTTCAAAATGATGATAATCTTTCGGTTGTTCGAAATTACCGCCCCAGTGCCAGCCGCGTTTTAAAAATTCCTGAACGATAGTATTTGCCGCAGTAAAAGCTCCCTTCTTTTGCGGGTTATAAACTGTACCTTCGGGAGCGATGAGGCCATGGGGATAGATTACGGGATTTTGCACCGGATTGATGTCCAGAGCGCGGCCGAAAGAGTGGAGTGATAATTTTGTTGTACCTTCAATTACGCGATAATTAAAACTGGAAGTGTTATTCGCGGCCATGGATTCATGGTCCTGCCAGCTATAGGCCACAATGGGGATAGCTTTGCCGATGGGAAACTTCAATTTTTCAATTAAAGTAAAAATTGCATAGATATCATCTTCCAGGTCGCTGTTCACGATAATCTGTCCCTGATGCCGCCTGCCGTCAAAAGAGAAATAAAAGACATCCACCATCGATAAACGATCAACTATTTCCAGGGGCGCGTTTGTTCCCGCAATAGCATCGGAAAAATTAAAATCGCTATCCACAATTATATTATCATCACCACTCATAATTAATTATCCGTTACAATTCCCGGATTATTTTATTGGTCGCATCTTCCGCCAGCGACACTTCCCGGTAGATACTGCTGATGTGGGAGGCTTCCAAACGATTGAAATCCGCAAGCATTGGTGTGATGATTACTCCGGCCATATCTATCGCGCCTAAGGAGACAAAAATTCTTTTTTCGCCTTCGTAAAAGAAGGCATCCGGACGGTGTTTCTGCCGCAGAAATATTATCAGCCGCCAGGTGTTGTCTTCATAGGTGCAAAGAACATTGAGCATTGGTTCGCTGTTCGAGGAAATTATTTTTTGTGTTATTTTAATTAAACGGTTGAATTGTCCCTGCAAAGATTTCCTGCTTTTTCCGCTCATAATAACTACGGAGCGATCAAGTTTTTCTCCGGTGTAAAATTTTACGCCGGATATTTCTTTTATTGGAGATATATTGCGGAACATCTCTATAAACGGCAGAGAGTTTTTGGGAATAACCTGCAAGTGCAAATGATCGGGAGCCGATGCTCCGCAGGCTGGTCCGTTATAAAACACTGTAAAGCCGGGAGCTAAGTCACAAGCCAAGTTCATGAGCAAAGTTAATGATGCGGCGATTGCTTGGGGTTGATGGCGCAGATTGGCAACAGTAAAATGCTTATCGAAAATAGGTGCCGGATTGCAAAGGATGAGATAATCACGGCGATAGAGAATTCCCCGTTGCTTTACTGGAAGATTATCGGTGCACAAAAAACAAGGCCTGTTTTTGATTGATTCCCGGTCAACGGCGGCGCCGCTGCTGACGGCGCGTTGCGGATTGAATTGCAAATCAACAATGTAGCTACCGCAAGGAATTGAGCGCGTGCAAACATTTGCCAATTCTTGATAAGCATAAGCAAGTCCGGGCCAGCTTTTCTTTTGTTCATCTAAAAGATTCAGGCACAGGGCGGTTAGAGACTTTTGTTTCCCCCTGGGATATTTAGCAAAAGTTCTATTTTCCAATTCTTTTTTCTTTTTGTTTAGTATCTGCCGCGCTTTTATTTCCATTGTGCGGAGATCATCTTTATAAAAATCATTGCGGTTTTGTTTTTCGATGGAGAGAGCGGCATCGGTATTTTCCCGCCAGCGGCGGCAAAGATAAATACTCTTATAAATTCGCCCGATTTGGTATTCGCGCGATATCCTTAAAGCGACGGTATAATCTTCACCATAGCTGACATTGGGGAAGCCGATTTCACGGATTATGGAGGTATCGAAGGCACGGGGTGCGCCTAATCCGTTGACGCGCAAAAGGTTATTATGGCCGTTGGTTCTTGTCCACTCTTTATGGTCGATGAGCCCCGGCGGAATTATTTTCAGGTGGTGATTGACGATTGAATAAGCGCCGATCACCAGCGCGTAATTACCTTTGCGTAAAATATCAACTATCTTTTGCAGAGTTCGCGCTGAACTATAAAGGTCGTCGGAATCAAGCTGGATTGCGTAGCGGCCGCATTGCGCAGAATAAATGGCCTCATTCCAACAACCGCCAATGCCGAGATCATGACGTTCAGGGATAATATGTTTTATCTTTTTATTCTTTTCCGTTAACTTTTTAATTATACCGGTAGTGCTATCCGTGGAATGATTATCTACAACAATGATATTAAAATCGAAATTTGTTTTTTGCGTAAGCGCGCTTTGAATTGCTTCTCTGATGGTTCTTTTGCGGTTAAGCACAGGGATTATGACGCTTGCTTCCACGGGAAAGGAATCATTTGTCCGGGGAGCCTTTTGGGTGCGCGCTTCTAAATAAGCGCCGGTCAGTTTTAGATAATTCGTGGCTGCTTTTTCCAGTTTTTTTTGTTGAATGATATTTTTAGCCGTGGCATAAGCAAAATGGTTTTCCACTCCATCGCTTGTATCCTTAAGTGATTTTACCTTTTTATCGATAATTGTATAAAGAAATTCGGGAACATGAAAGGTAGGATAATCAATGGAAACTTTCAGGCGCAAATCGTATAGCGCGATATTTGTATCGGATGGCAGAGAGCCGTATTTTTGCAAAGTGGCTTTGATGGCAGCGCCGGAAAAAAGAAAAAGATGACCGAAATTAAAATCGTCGCGGATACTGCCCGGTTGATAATCTATAAGCGGATGAGGGGTGAGATTATTTCCCTTTTTCCAAATAAAGTCTGAATAAGTAATGCCGGCGTGTTTATCTTCGGCAATAGTGAACAAACGGTTTATTGAATTTGCGCTTAATTTGATTTCCTTTTGGGAATCAACTACAAATAAAAAGCGTGAAGATAATTTTTTCAAGAAGGGAGAAAGATGGCGGATTTCTTTTACGTTATGCGGATGCGTAGGCCAAACGTCAATCGTTTCTTTTTCGCTATTTACGGCCAAGAAAAAAAAGCGGCCAAATTTTACAGCTAAAGGCATAATGGTTACTTGAGCTGAATTTTGCTAAAATCCCGCCATCATTAGGTTAAAAGCTTTTTCCGCCAGATCATCGGAAAGTTTAATGAAAGCGTATTTTCTGTCCACGGGAAGCAAATTGATATCATCTTCCAAGGTGTAGTCGACCGTGCCGGTTATGCTTTTCGAACTCCAGATAGTTTTACCACTTTCTTTTTCCTGGAAAGTCAATTCCAAAGCCATTGTTGCCCGCTCTTGCGTCACCAGAGTATTGGCGCCATAAGCAAGGGGAGTTGTGCTGATATTAAGAATAGTTCCCTTAATCGTGGCATCCGCTGATTCTACGCTTTCCACAACTTTTAAACGGCTGAATTGAATAAATTGGTTGATGAAAGCTGTCCGGACGTAATTTTCTAAATATGCTTGTGCCGTTTTATTGCGGAAAGACTCAATATAAACTTTTTGAATACGCTTATCAATGTATTCGCCTCGTGGGGCGAAAGAATAGCCGCAGTTGAGCAAGGAGGTGACAAAAAGACATATTAAGCCGATTTTAATAAATAGACGCCAATTTTGTTTTTTCATGAGAACACCTTTTTTATTAATGAGACTCAAATTTCAAAAGCGACGTGCATAACCTAAAGGTCACACGTTGAAATTTGCAAGTCGAATTAATGAGACTCAAAGTAGTTTATACCCGTGATTGGGCAATAACAATATTAACCAGTTTATTAGTTACGTAAATAACTTTCAAGACTTTTGCTTCTTTAATCATGGCCTTGATTTTTTCATCCGCCAGTGCAGCGGCCTTAATTTTTTCCGCGTCTTCATCGACGGGCACAGTCATCCGGCTGCGCAGTTTTCCGTTAATTTGAATGACAACCGTTATCTCTTCTTCGCTTGCGATTGTCTTATCATATTCCGGCCAGGAAACCTCGGAAACTTCTGTTTTATAGCCGAGCTTTTGCCAGAGCTCTTCGGCAATGTGCGGTACAATAGGAGCGAGCAAAATAACGGCTGTTTCCAGCGCTTCCCGGACAGTAGCCAGGGCAATTTTATCGTCCTTGCCGGGACGTTTTATCTGATAGATGGCGTTAACCAATTCCATAACGGCGCTGATAGCCGTATTGAAATGGAAACGGTCTTCGATGTCAATGGTTACTTTGCGTATGGTTTGATGAGTTTTACGTCGCAGATTCTTCAATTCGCCTTCCAAATCATGGCTGCCGGAAAGCGGCTTTACCTTCTTGATATCGTCTAAATATTCCGCAAATATGCGCCACAGGCGGTTCAAAAAACGGAATGATCCCTCCACTCCCTGATCGCTCCATTCCAAATCCTTTTCCGGAGGAGCCGCAAAAAGGCAAAAAATGCGGGCTGTATCGGCGCCGTAAGTTTCGATAAGATAGTCCGGATCGATAACATTCTTCAGCGATTTGGACATCTTTTCCGTTTTGCCGATAATTACTTCTTTTTGGCAGATGTGGCATTTTCCTTCCGCCGCCTGTTCGGGGAAAAGGTACCCATGCTCCGGGCACTTTGTCGTTTCTTTGCAAACCATGCCCTGTGTGAGGAGGTTGGTGAATGGCTCGTCCACACCGATAACGCCAAAATCGCGCAGCATTTTGGTATAAAAACGGGCATAGAGCAAATGCATGATGGCGTGTTCAACGCCGCCGATGTACTGATCAACCGGCATCCAGTAATCCAGTTTTTTACGGTCAAGACCGGGTTTTTTATTCATATCGGGACTGCAGAAGCGGTCGAAATACCAGGAAGATTCCACAAAGGTATCCATTGTATCCGTTTCTCTTTCGGCCGTGCCGCCGCATTTCGGACAAGAAGTTTGAACAAACTCTTTTAGAGCCGCCAGCGGCGATCCACCTGCACCGCTCAAGACAACATCACGCGGCAGAACTATGGGCAAATCTGATTCTTTAACCGGAACGATGCCGCATTTTTTACAGTTAATCATGGGAATGGGCGCGCCCCAGTAGCGCTGTCGCGAAATTCCCCAATCGCGCAAGCGGTATTGGATCATTCGCTTGCCGCGGCCGATCGACTCTAAATAATCGGCGATGGATTCCAGAGCTTTAAGATTTTCCATGCCGTCAAATTTACCGGAATTGACTAAAATTCCTTCCTCCGTGTAAGCTTCGGTCATTTTTTCCGCGTCGAGTTTCTTGCCCTTCGGCTGAATAACGACAATCAAGGGCAGGTTGAATTTTTTGGCAAATTCAAAATCGCGCTGGTCGTGAGTGGGAACAGCCATAACACAGCCGGTGCCGTAATCGGCTAATACAAAATTAGTTGCGTAAACGGGCATCTGCTTCCCGGTTAGCGGATTTTCACAGTAAGCCTCGAGGAAGATGCCTTCCTTTTCATAATACTCGGAAGTACGCATCAGTCGATCTTGCTTTTTTACTTTTTCTACAAATTGTTGAACGTCTTTTTCGATGGCTTTGCCTTTGGACAATTCTTGAACCAGCGGCAGTTCCGCGGCAATGAGCATGAAGGTTGCACCAAAAAGAGTGTCCTGGCGTGTGGTAAATATTTTGATAGTCTTGTTGGAGCCGATAAGGGGGAAATCCACTTCACAGCCGTAACTTTTTCCGATCCAGTTTTTCTGCATGATGAGAACTTTTTCCGGCCAGCCGGGAAGTTTGTCGCAATAGTCGAGCAACTCTTCGATGTAAGCGGTGATCTGGAAAAACCATTGATCCAATGTTTTTTCATTCACTTCCGTGGAACAGCGCCAGCATAAGCCGCTTTCCACCTGCTCGTTAGCCAGCACTGTTTCGCATTTGCCGCAGTAATTGACAGTGGAACGTTTCTTATAGGCCAGGCCTTTTTCATACATCCAAAGAAAAAATAACTGTTCCCAGCGGTAATACTGCGGTTCGCAAGTTGATATTTCCCTATCCCAGTCGTAACTAAAGCCCATTCTTTTGAGCTGCATCTTCATGTGGGCGATATTGTCGTTCGTCCACTGGGAAGGGTGAATTTTATGTTCAATGGCGGCGTTCTCCGCGGGCAGGCCAAAGGCATCCCACCCCATCGGATGTAAAACGTTGTAACCTTTCATGCGCTTATAACGGGCAACGACATCACCGATGGTATAATTGCGCACATGTCCTATATGGATTTTACCGGAAGGGTAGGGAAACATTTCCAGCAGATAATATTTTTTCTTTTGCGCTTCTTCTGTGACTTTAAAAGTTTTTTCTTTATCCCATTTCTTCTGCCATTTTTCTTCAATAACTAGCGGTTCGTATTTCATTTTCAAAAACTCTCCGGATGGTGATGAATAGTGATGATTTGCTTAACATATCGGCAGCATGAGTGCAATGCCTTTATCTGATACCAATTCTAAATCAAAGCGCTATTTTTGTTGGCGTCGTTGTCGGCTTCCTCAATGTATTATTAAATACGCCTCGTCGCCTCCGCCTAGCCCCACTGATAGGGGACAGTTCAACTAACGAATTTCGCTTTACTTCGTAACTGCAATTCGAGTTTCACTGCCGCCTCAATATCATCTTTGATTTAGAAATGGTATAAAAGACAATTTTTAAAATTGAAAATAGTTTCTTTGAAATGCTGAAAAGGTACTAGACGATGGAAATGTGACTGGCTAACGGAGCGGCGGTTGAAAGCTGTTCGCTGGATTTGCGGGTTAGCTCTTTGAAAGAACGCAAATCTTGACAAACTGTTTCCCGAATTCTGTAACCTGTAACCTTTTTCTGGTGATCTCCATACGGAACTCTGGGTTAGATTCAATTTCTGCCTTAACACTTTTGACCGTAAGAGACGATTCAAGTTCATCATATAGCCCTTTACCTGTGTATGCGGATAATGGGGGAATTTCAGCAAGACCTAATCGGCATAGATTATCGATATAGGTTGATGTATTTAGTGGAAATTCACAACCAGCAATTTGACCAAGATGTGAGTAGTTAACTAATACCTCAGCACCGCCGCTTTTTCCTTCCGCAGGATTATCAATTTTGTATGCCCACCTTACATCCAACAATGGGTAGGGCATATTCTTCGCGAACAATGTTACTAGCTTCGCTTCATCGGGAGTTAATTGTTTGATGACTTCCACGAATGAAGGATGTGCGCCACTCGCCGTGCTCTTGTCCATTGCAGAAGCGAGCAGATTCGCATAAAGGTCACTCAGAGATGTCTCATGACCTATATATCGTAGAGCCTCTAATGCAGGACCAGCAACATTAGGTTTAGGAGTGATTATGTTTTCAGTAGGTACATTCTTCAAGCGGTCAGCAACTTTTGTAGATACGAAATCCTTAATTTGATCATACCCCCATACGAGGGCGCTGATTGGTGCTAATACAATATGTACTGTCTTTGCAACAGTTTGAAGAGCTTTACCAATTTCCTGTGCGGCTGGTTGAACTACATCTTGATATACAGGAACTGCTTTGGCAACTCCAGAAATAGCATCTACTACATCTCTAACTTTATTCTCTTCACTCATGAGTCCTCCTAGGCGTGTACGAAGCTACATGATCTGTAATAAATTTTAAAAATAGATACGGATTTCCGGGAGCATAACACTTAATTATTAATCAAAAAACAAGTTGGGTGTTATGTCACTATAATTCTCTTTAGGTGTCTTTCTTGCCACCATGTTCATCAAATCTATCGGCTCCGTAAAGCGATAGTAGTCTCATTGCCAATTGTACTCTGAAACTATCAACATCTCCGGTTTTTGTGCCATCGAGTATTTGGATGGACATACCAACGGCATTGATTTTCTCAAGCATAGCGACATAAGAACGTGCTTGCTCCATAGTGGACTTGTAAATTAACAAAAAAGTTGCCGCAATAAACTCCGTAAGTATACCTGACACAGTAACAACAATAGATGGCCTAAAGTTTTCTGTAGACTGATAGACCCTGAAAACGCCATACCCTATAATAATAAAGCCAGCAATCATTACCAAAAGGGTAAGGGCAAAAATCCATTGAACCTGTTTTAGATTTCGATTGAGATAGCTTTCAAGCTTTACACGGGCAAGGTCCCATGCAGCTTGAGGCTCATGCGGATTGGCACGGGCATGTTCCTCCGCTTCTTTAAGCATCTTTTCGCTATTAACGCTTTCTAGTGCACGACGATAGGTTCCCAACCCCAAAAACATACTGGCACCTATAATACCAAACGCGACTGCAAGAGGTTGTAGGATGTTCTTGTAGAATTCAAATCCCTCTGCGATTGAAGCTATGACGATTGCAGCAAAGATGAGTGCCCACGAAGAAAAGAAGATTATCTTAATCCGACGATTTCCAGACAAAAAAGCTTTTAGAGCATCATTAAAAATGGTAAATAAAAACTCATTATTAAGCATTTTATTTCACCTTTGTTCTACTAATTTTTATACAGTCTGTATAAATCAACAAACACAGACTGTCGCTTTCTGTATAAAACGTTTTTCTATAGTTTTAATGTTACAATTATTATTAAATTAATTCAAGCCTTTAAACCTTGATTCATATTATTTAGTTTCCGATTTATACAGACTGTATAAATCGGTTAAAGGCCATCAAAAGGACTTCGTATCCCGTGTGGCCTCCTTTGTTCAAAAAACGAGTATAGAGCATCGTATTTTTTGAAATTTCACTCTATTGATCGCCGTATGTCAAGATTCAATTTTTCAAAAAAGAGAATTTATATTTGCCGATCAGCCAGAATACTCTCGCATTGTTGTGATAGTCCGTGCAGAGAAGGCAAGTTTCCGGTGTTGGACGTGGCCAGAATAAGATTTCTTATGCCGTTGTAAACATGCTTCAGAAAATCCGGTTTATTTTTTTTTAGCCCCAAAAAGCCGTAAGCGCCTAACGCCTGCATCAATCTCTGTGCCGAAGCTTCCCAGAAATAAATTACAAAATCATTCCTGCTGTAATCCGGGGACTTAAGTTCATAATAAAAGTTTATTAATTCGTTTCTTTCCTCGTTGCTAAATACAACATACGGATCGCAGATAAGCGAACCCAAATCATAAAAGAAATTTCCGGGCCTCATTCCCTGAAAATCAATCAACACCGGCTTATCATTTTTGACCATGATATTTTGCGATTGTAAATCACGATGAATAAGACAAGGCTCTATTTTTTGCAGACGTGTGCTAAGTGATTCCAATTCTTTTTTTAATTCTTTAAGCAAAAATGAAGGAGCCTTTATTTTACAAACTTCCCCAACAAGGTTTTCCAAAAAATAGTCATGTTCCCAGCGGTAAACTTTGGGTCCGTATCCTGGCGATAATTTTAAATCCATCGGGATTTTTTTAAGCTCAACGAAATGTAGATGCCGGATTTGCGCAAGCACCCGATAATAATAATTGCGCCGTTCGTCCCAGGATAGAATCCTTTGCGACCATAAATCAACATCGCCTAAATCTTCCATCAGGATGAAATGTTGTTTTATGTCTTGAGCAATTATCTGCGGCACGGAAATTTCAAGGTCTGCCAGAAACTTGTTGATACCCGCCCAGTAAGAGTTTTCTTCTATATCTGTTCCATAATGCATAAAAATAAAGCTGGACTTGTCGGGCAGGCAAACCCGCAAGAAACTACGGTCGGAACCTCCTTTTTTAATGGGAATAAGTTCGAAGGAATCCGTTGAACCTAAATTATCACTCAAAAATATTTTTATTTTGCTTTTGGCAAATTCCATAATTGAGGATTATCCTGAAAATATTTTTTTAATTTTTCATATTCATCCGGCGTTCCTACATCATGCCAATAGCCGCTATCAATAATAACGCCGCCGACAGAACGGGGATTCTCTTTAATCATATCAACCAGCGGCGGGACAATCGACTCCACACGACCAGTCTCCAGCCGCTGTAAGAACTTTGTTTCGATAATATAAATTCCGGCAAAAAGACAACTCTGGATTCCCGGATTTTTCAAAGTATGCCGCATATCGCAGATGAAACCGTTCTGATCAATGTTGACATTTAGCAGTGGGCCGGTACTGCGCAGGGCGATAGTGACTTCTGTTTTTAGCGCAAAGTGTTTTTCCAATAAAGGCGATAGAGGCATATTGGTGATAACATCGCCGTTGTAAACAATGAGGCGTTCTTCTTCTGTAATTAAATCTTCGATATTCTTTATGCCTCCGGCGGTATCCAACAATACTGGTTCATGGCGGAAGATTATGGGGATGCCCTGCCAGTTTCCTTCCGAGAAAGCCTCGGCATATTTTTCAGCACAATGATGTGTGTTGATAATGAATCTTTGAACACCCATGGAGCGCAGATGCTCCATGGCGTACGTAATAATTGGTCTTCCGTCAATTTCTAAAAGCGGTTTGGGCACATTATCAGTGAGCGGACGCAGCCTTGTGCCCAACCCCGCCCCTAAAATAAAGGCCATAGTTATGAGTTCCGTTCGCATGTTCAATTTACTTTCTTCCCGTAGTTGTGATCAATTTTCACCAGCGCCGCGACAATAAAACCGGGAATAGTCGTTATCGTAATCCAGATAAAGAAATTTTTATAACCAAGCATTTCCTGAATCCAGCCGCTGGCCATCGCGGGCAGCATCATGCCCAGAGCCATGATACCAGTGCCGATTGCGTAAAACACCGTTTTGTATTCTCCCTGAGAAACCATGATCATATACATAGTGTAAGCCGTAAAACCAAAACCATAACCGAATTGTTCCACAGCTACTGCAGAGCTGACCAATAACAAGCTCTCCGGCAGGGCGTGTGAAAGATAGATAAAAATCAAATCCGGCAGGTGCATGGCAAATACCATAATCCACAGCCAAAATTTAAGGCCTTTTTTATACACAACATATCCGCCTAAAAGCCCGCCCAGCATGAGCGCCACCACACCAACCGTGCCGTAGATGATGCCGACCTCCGCTGTGGTTAAACCCAATCCGCCTTTTACACGGGCATCAAGTAAAAAAGGTGCGACCATCTTAACCAGTTGAGCCTCGGCAAAACGGTAAAATAAGAAGAAGCAGATGATGATAAGAATGTCTTTGCGCCGGAAAAATAAGGTCAGGATGCGGAAATATTCTGCAAGAAAGTTTTTGGTTTTATCGCGCGGCGCTTTCCAATCGGCGGCAGGATAAGGCAAGACAAAAAAATGATAAATAAACAGAGCCAAAAAAAATGCCGCCACAGCGATAAAGGTAATCGACCATGCCTTTGTTATAGGATAGCCATAATTTTCCATTATTCCGGCCATAATGACCAGCCCGCCCTTGGCGGCAATTGTGGCGACTCGATAAAAAACGGTGCGCACACCGATAAAGGCGGCCTGCTGCGGTGTATCAAGCCCCAGCATATAAAAACCATCCGCAGCAATATCATGAGTGGCGGAACTAAAAGCCATAATCCAGAACATGGCTAAAGTGTAGCGGATGAAGTTATCAGCGGGAATAGTCAGGGCAACGCAAGCCAGTGAGCCGCCGATAGCTAATTGCATAACCAAAATCCAGAAACGCTTAGTGCGAAAAAAATCAACAAACGGACTCCAGAGTGGTTTGATCACCCAGGGAAGATAAAACCAGCTTGTATAAAGAGCGATATCGGTATTGGAAAGCCCCAGTCTTTTATATAAAATAACGCTGACAGTCATCGCAATGATATAGGGGATTCCTTCCGCCAGATAGAGTGACGGCACCCAGAACCAGGGATAACCTTTTTTTAAAGCTACTTGTTGGGCACTTAATCGTCGCATTGAATTCCGATCAATCTGCTATTACATTTTTTGGTTTTTTTTGATCCGAGAAATATTTATCGAAATTTTTAATAAAGTTTCTGTACGCTTGCTTTGGTAAAGTAGTGAGCTAGAATTTCCGGTGCTTTAAATCCTTTAGCCGCCATAACTGCCGCGCCAATTTGACACAGGCCCACGCCGTGTCCCCAACCGCCACCGGATAAAATAAACCGGTTGACTTTTCCGCTCGCTACGCTTTCCGCCGAAATAATAAAGGCACTGCTTAAAAGATGGCTTTCCGAAAGCCAGCGGCGAATTTCCAGTTCTTTTCCAACCAATATAGTCCGCTGGGAGCCTTCGATCTTTAGTTTACTAATCCTGCCGGAAGGACCGCGCTCTATCGGGATTAGATTTTTCAGCTCGCCTACGTCAATACCCGATTTTCTGCGGATAATTTCTTCCAAATCCTGCCTTTTATATATGACTTGCCAACGGTAAAAATCAAGAGTTTCCTGATCAAACAACGGCAGTATTTGGTTTAATATTTTGTTATCCGCGGTGTTGCAGTAAGCTGGTGGTTTCCCGCTAAGCCAATTTTCCGCATCTTTTTCCGATACAATTGGTGCGTGAATATCTACATGATCGGTTACGCTTTGCAGATAAGGAATGGATTTATCCTCCCATGCGGTGGAAAATATTTCCGTTTGGCCGCCACAGGCTTTGTGGTAGCGGGCATCGCAAATATTATTTTTGTAAACTAAGAACAAACCTTTCGTTGTCCGGACTGCCTCACCGACGTTTGCGGAGGTTATTTTAGTTATGCCCTGATAACGCTGACAATGATCATCGGCACAGACGTCAAAATATTGATGATCGTTAATGTCATGCCAGCTGATTATTTCAGTATCACTTGTTTTTTCGAAATTGGAATTACTATCATGTTTTTGTTTTCTTTCCAGCATGGCGACAAGCCAGCTGCGGGCGACAGTTGCCTGCGCCTTTAAAAATTCCAATGGAGCCTGAGCGGACATTTCCGAAGAAATTACGCTTTCTATATAATCCTCCAGGGGAATTTCATTAATAAGATCAAATAAAGAAGCCGAATTGGCAGACAAGAACAGATCGCCGCAAAACGATTGCTCCTGGCTCCTTTGCCAGTGAAAGTCAATGCCGATTTGTACGTCAAATACTGTAAATGTTGCTCCATCTTGAGCCGAAAGCAAGATTTCCTTTTGTCCGGTGATTTGCACGCCTGAAGATTGAATAAGGACAATTTGCTCTTGTTCGGCCCGAATTCTTAAATGACCTGTAATTTTACGGCCATCGGGCAGGCGAAATCGGCCGTTTAAATTTATTTGAGCTTCTTTATAACTTTGCAGTAAGGCAACTTTTATTTTGGGTTCGCTATTGATCATAGACATTTACGGCCGTTCTTAAAGAAATTATATCATTTTTTATGAGCAAAAGACTCAGAAGTCAAGAAAGTTATCAGCCGGGAAAAAATTCAGTAAAAAATCAACTTAATGCTTGAATATTGCTAATTTATCATATATATTTATAGAGTTAAAAAAATTAAACGGCGGATGCTTATGGTGCATATCTGGCCAATTGGAGGAGGTAAAGGCGGATCGGGAAAGAGTTTCCTGACCAGTTCCTTAGGCCGTGTTTTAGCAGGATTGGGGAAAAAAACTCTCCTGATTGATCTCGACCTGGGCGCGGCCAATCTGCACACCCTGGTGGATGTGCCTTATCCGGTAAAGTGCCTCTCCGATTTCATCCACAAGAAAATACCCCTTTTAGAAAACACCGTTTTGGAAACCCCGGTGCCTAATCTTTATTTTATCAGCGGTGCTCACGATAATCTGGATATCGCTAATCTTCCGTACGAACAAAAAGTGAAAACCCTCAAAGCTATATCCAAATTGAATTACGAGTGGATTTTGCTGGATCTGGGCGCCGGCACTTCTTTTAATACCCTTGATTTTTTTCTGATTTCACAAAACAGTATATTTATTACAACGCCGGAACCTACTTCTATTGAAAACGTTTACCGGCTGGTTCGTTCCATTTATTTCCGGCGGATTCGCCAGTATTTTAATGCGGCTGATTTTAAGGCTCTGGAAGAAGAAGTTGTTCAACAGTTTGGCGAAGGGTCTTTTAATAAGCCGGATTGTATCATGCAGGCGGTTAAAAGAGCGCACCCGGAAAAGAGTCTGCAGCTGGAAAATGATTTCAGCTCTTTTAGATTCAAACTTGTTCTCAACCAGTTGCGTAGTAAGGATAATATCGCTCTGGGCGCGCAAATATGCAAAATTATTGAAAAACATCTTGGATTCCAGGTTGATTTTGCCGGTAACGTTGCTTTCGATGACCGCGTTCACGATGCTGTTTGCCAGCGGGTATCGTTTTTGGATCGATATCCTTACACTCGTACGGCTTATGACCTGCGAGAGCTAAGCAAACGAATTGTTAATTCTACAAGCGAACAATTGTTGATGCGTTATTCTTAAAGGCATCAATTTTATAAAGTATTTCTAAGAATATTACGCTTGAGGGCTTTTTATGAAAAAAAATTTTGCCAAACTGAATTATTATGAAATTTTGGATGTTACCCCTGATGCGGCATTTTTTGAAATTCGCCATGCCTATAATGCCGCTATACAAATGTATCGGGCAGACTCTCTGGTCAGTTATTCTTTTTTTTCTCTGGAAGAAAGACAAGAGATACTTAACCTTCTGGAAAAAGCTTACCTGACTCTCATCAATGGAAAAGAAAGAAAAAACTACGATAAAGAACTTATTCAGCTGGGAATTCTCGACAATGTGGGAGGCAAAGCGGGGGCTAAAAGATCAGCGGGTATTTATGACGCCAGCAGACAGTGGGGTAAAGCAGTTGTGCTTAAAGACAGTAAAGCTAATTTAAAGGAAAAAGTCGCTCAAAATAAGCACATTAATGAAATTTTATCCAAGCAGGAAATTAGCGGCGCTGATCTTAAGACAATTAGAAATGAGCTGGGTGTGGCTATCGAAAAGATTGCCGGAGAAACAAAAATACGCATGGATTATTTAATCAGCATTGAGGAAGATAAAGTTAAGCGGCTTCCCGCAGCGGCTTTTCTCAAAGGTTTTATCAAATCTTATTTAAAGTGCCTCTGCATCGAACCTTTGGACGATGTTTGTGTCCGTTACATGGACTGTTTGGCACGTATTGGAAAAAACAATTAGGTTTGCAGATTTATTTAAATTTCCTGTCGTGTTGATTAATCGAAAAATTAGGAGGACAATTATGGGGAAATTAATTTTTATGAGTTTATTTTTCCTCTGCGCGACGATGGCGGTTGCGGCGGAACAAAAGTTTGAATCCGACACAATAAAGACTTCGAGAGGAGACCTTGTTTTAACATTCGTTGGCCATGGAACAATAATGATGTCCATAAACGGCAAGGTCATTCATGTTGATCCCGTGTCACAGATGACCGATTACTCGAAAATGCCCAAAGCCGATTTAATCCTCATAACCCATGAACATCCGGATCATTTTGATCTCAATGCAATCAACCTGATTAAAAATGCTAAAACAAAAATAGTTGCCACGGAAACAGTCGCCAGGCAAATATCTGACGTAATCATTATGAAAAATGGCGATATCCGGACTATCGGAGGCCTGCGAATTGAAGCGGTTCCTGCGTATAATTTAGTGAATATGCGATCTCCCGGCAATCCTTTCCACCCCAAAGGTACCGGCAATGGCTATATAATCACTTTTGGCGACAAGCGTGTATATATTGCCGGAGATACGGAAAACACTCCGGAAATGAAAAGCTTAAAAGGGATCGATGTTGCGTTTTTACCCATGAATCTTCCCTATACGATGACTCCGGAAATGGTAGCTGATGCGGCAAAGGCTTTCCGTCCCAAGATTCTTTACCCCTACCACTATGGAAATACGGACACTGCAAAGCTGACTGATCTGCTCAAAGATACCACAGGGATAGAAGTGCGAATTCGTAAAATGCAGTAATACTTCGGGCATCAGCAGAAAACAAACTCTTTATTTCAAGTTTTTTGCTTTTTCCTGCAGGGCAATATCTTCAGGAGTTGTAGGATTAATTTCGATTCCATGCGGCAGCGACTTGCCTTTCAAATCCACATGCACGAAGCTGATAAAACCGTCAAGATAAAACTCGTTACTGCTGTTATCAACGATTCTTACGTATGAAATAAGGCGTGTTTTCCCAGTCAGAACAACCTTGCTTTCAAAACGGATGATTTGGCCATTTTTAACAGGTTTTTTAAAAAGCATACCGTGAATATTCACGCATACGATGTTCTCAGGATGTGTAAGGCTTGCTGCGGCAATGAATCCCGCTTCCACGAACCACATGGCCGTTTTGCCCGCAAACAGTGTTCCGTGGTGATTCAGGTCTTCGCTCTTGACGAGCCTGCAAATACTATGAGCCTTGAGTTCCATACTTTCCCCTCCCCGGTGACCCTTGCTATAAACGCAAACGATCTAATGCGTCAACAATATTATACCAATTATAAATCAAAGCGCTATCTTTGTATGTATAATACGCCTCGTCGCCTCCTCCTTGCCGCCTCGATATCATCTTTGATTTAGGAATAGTATTGATTCCTATGTAGAGTCTCCTTATAATTCCTCGCATTTTTCCATTAGAACATTTCTCAAATTAGATGCCTGCATGAACTTATGATAACTCATTGAATCAAATTTGAAATCATGGTAGACGTGCCTGAGAGATTGAGTTTCATGGAGTAAAAATAGATGAGTGTATACGAATATACAGCTTTAGATGAAAAAGGACACGAGCGTAAAGGCTTTGTTGATGCAATGGGTGTTGCCGCAGCGAGGCAGAAATTGCGCGAAGAGGGGGTTTACCCCATTGAAATTAATCAAGCGGCAGATAAGAAGGATGCGGCATTATCCGGTGTTTTGGGAATTAATCTCTGGCAGCGGGTTTCCAATAAAGATGTGTCTGTATTCACTCGTCAGCTTTCGACTCTTTTAGGCTCTGGTATCCCACTTGTACCTTCATTGTCTGTTTTATTCGCCCAAACAAAAAATCCGCTTTTAAAGCAAACACTGGCGCAAATTCGCGAGCAAGTTAACGAAGGTAAAAGTCTGACGCAAGGCATGTTGAATTTTCCCCGAATCTTCCCGCCTTTTTACGTGAACATGGTTAGGGCCGGAGAATCTTCGGGCACAATTAATCTGGTGCTGGAGAGGCTTGCCGATTTCAGCGAAAATCAGCAGACCTTAATGAGCAAGATCAGGTCAGCGCTGGCCTACCCGATAATTATGTTGTTTATCGGAGGCGGCGTTATTTTTCTGCTCATGACTTTTGTTGTTCCCAAAATTACCGGTATCTTTACCGATATGCACCAGACACTGCCGATAATTACAATTGTTTTAATTGCCATCAGCAATTTTTTAAAATCTTTTTGGTGGCTTATTCTGATTCTTTTTTTTGCCGCAATAGCTGCTTTTAAATATATGACGACCGGTACGGAAGCGGGCAAGCGCCTGTGGGACACTGTAAAGCTAAAAAGTCCGGTATGGGGTCAGGTCAACCGCAAAATTGCTATTGCCAGGTTTTGCCGGACGCTCGCCACTCTGTTGCAAAGCGGCGTGCCGCTTTTGTCGTCAATGGAAATAGTCCGTAATGTCGTCAACAATATCCTTATTGGCGAAGCAATCAGTAAAGCCGGCAAAGATGTGGAGGAGGGCAAGGGGCTCTCCGGTCCTCTCACACAAAGCGGTGTCTTCCCTCCACTGGTTACGGAAATGGTTGCCGTTGGAGAGCAAAGTGGCACGCTGGAAAAAATGCTCAACCGAGTGGCCACGGCTTATGAAACTGAGGTTCAATCCGACATTATGGTGATGACTTCTCTTCTGGAGCCGTTGATGATATTAGTAATGGGATTGGTAGTCGGTTTCATAGTGATTTCAATTTTACTGCCGATTTTTGAGATGAACCAGTTGGTAAGGTGACGACTTCGTAAAAAAGCCATATGCTGCGTTGCGCCGCATCCTTCGTCACTGCGACCTACGGAAAAGTAGGCCTCATTCCTCAGGATTTGCGCGCCTTGCCTCTGGCTCTTTTACGAAGCCGTCCAAGATTTGGCATATGCGACGTTTACAAATAAGCTTCGTACGCGGGATTAATTCAACTTAGCAATTTTCCTACACTTTGATAGGGAAATTGAAATTTCATAAATAAAAAAACAGGGGTTGATTATGACAAAGATCAGACAAAAGAAAAATGTTGAGGCAGGTTTTACTTTAATAGAATTAATGGTGGTCATTATTATTTTAGGTTTATTGGCAGCTGTGGCTATCCCGCGTTTCATGGGTGAATCGGATAAAGCAAAAGTGGGAACAACTAAGACCCAAATTGTCATGTTGGAAACCGCTCTAAGAATGTACAAGCTGGACAATGGCAGTTATCCTACAACAGAGCAGGGGCTAAAGGCTTTAGTAGAAGCACCTACTGTCGGCAATCTTCCCAAAAACTGGCGTCAGGGCGGTTATCTGGAAAAAGGTAAGGTGCCCAAGGACGCCTGGAAAAATGATTTTGTCTATATCTGTCCCGGCAGCCACGGCGATTTTGATTTGACCTCTCTAGGGGCTGACGGGGAACCAGGTGGTGAAGGTTTTGATAAGGATATCAATAACTGGGAAATTGAGTAAGTATAGCTCAATGAAGCGCAAATTCGCATATGTCCATTTGGCAAGGCCATTAGGTTTTACTCTTATAGAACTCCTTCTTGTTATTGCTCTCATCGGCATGGTTCTGGTTTTGGCCGTTCCCTCCACGAGGGATGTTTTGACCGGAGACAGTCTTAAAAAGGCTTCGCGTCAGCTTATGGGAATGGAAAAAAAGCTGCGCGTGGAAGCTGTCCGCGACCAAATGGATTACATCCTTTGTCTGGATTTGCCTAATTCCGCCTATTGGGTTTTGGCCTCCGACATGACTCCGGAAAAACAAGATGAGATAAAAAAGCGCCCGCTGCATTTACCTTCCGGGGTTGTTATCCTGGATATTGTGGGAGAAAATAATAAAAAACAATCCAAGGATGAAGTAAGAATTAAATTCGGGAAAAAAAATATTTGCTCGCCGGCCGTAATCCATCTGGCTTATGAAGAAAATAGAATGACCATGGTGATAAATCCTTTTCTGGGTGTAACGGATGTTTATGATAAATATGTTGATATTCCTGTGACCGGTTCAGGACAATCTAATACCAGATAAAGGACAGCGTCATGACGCAAAACAAAGCAAACGGGTTCACCCTTATGGAAGTGATGATCGCTATGGCAATTTTAGCCATTGCGCTGGTCGCTGTCTTTCAACTGCAATCACAGAGCATTTCCATGTCTACTGATTCCCGCTTTATGACCACCGCGGCCCTGCTGGCCCAAAGCAAAATGGTCGAGGTTGAAGCCGGATCTACTTTGGTAAGCCATAGCGAAGACGGAGACTTTGGTCCTGATTATCCTCAATATACCTGGCATCTGGAAGTTGGCGATACCCAGCTGCCACAGTTTAAGAAAATTGAAGTTACGGTAACCAATAAATTATTTATTAGTGGCGGAACATACAAACTTGTTCTTTACAAGACAACAGGGATGTAATTTATGACCGATCAACCCATAAAAAAAAATATTTGCGTAAGCGGTTTTACACTGGTCGAAATAATGATCGCCATATTAATTCTCGGCCTGGTTCTTTCCACTGTTTACGTCTCGTATAGCTATACAATGAAAGTCGTCCGCGACATTGAATATCAAAACAATCTTTACAAAACGGCGCGGACAGCAATGGACAGGATGATTAAAGATTTATCGTCTCTGCAGCTCTTCTCTGGCTCCTTTTACTTGCGCGCCGAGGGAAAAACATTAAGTAACCGGGAGTTTTATTCTCTTTCTTTCTGGTCGGCTTCCCATCTGGCTTTCGACGAAAATGAAGGTGAAGGTTATCCGGCTACAATCAGTTATTATGTGCAAGAGGATGAAGGCGGGGACAGCTTTTCTTTATGGAGATCCGATATCCCCGGTGCCAAACCTTCCACAGAACAAAACATCAGCGGCGGGTTTTTGGTTTGTCAAAACGTCGATTCTTGGAGCTTAAGATTTTATGATCCTACAGGCACAGAATTGGAATCCTGGGATACTTCTTTATCTTCGGCAGAACAAAAAGGCAAAGCTCCCGCAGCTGTAAAAATAGAGCTGTCGCTGGTCAATTTAAATGACAAGGAAAAACCATACAAATTTATGACGAAGGTATTTTTACCGGTAAAAAAATAAACGCAATGAAAAATATATTTCTCAATCATGAGTCTAAACCACAAAGCAAGCTTTGGAAGCAATTCTGTGAGTTCGCTACTAGTATCATATCCCTGCTTATGCGGGATAATTCGGCTAACAAACTTCTATGCGCTTCGCTTTTGAAGTTTGAATCTCATTACCCTCCACTTCCGCGGGATTGTTTAACTTACCAATTCCCGTCGTGGATGCCCTTCAGGGTACGCACTTCGTTACGGAAATTGCAGTTTCACAATAATCGCGGAATCGCGCTGATCACGGTAATATTGATCGTCAGTATTTTAGTGGCTGTCGCTATAGAATTGAATCGTTCTACACGTGCCGCAATTTATGATGCGGCCAACCTCAGCGATGGCATCAAGTTAACATATATTGCCAAATCCGGCTTTTACGGGGCAGCCGCATTACTTTTTAATTCAACTAGCGATTACGATACTTTGCGCGATAATTGGGCACAGACGGAGATACTATCTGCACAATCCCAGACTCTTTTTACCGACGGTTATTTTATCGCGACAGTCGAAGATGAAGCCGGTAAAATTCCTCTCAATAATCTGATAAATGGAAATCAATATAATCCGGACATTAAAGAGATATTGATTCGATTGCTAAGCCAGCCGGAATTTGGACTAGACGAAATAACAGTAAATGTAATAGTCGATTCCATCAAAGACTGGATAGACGCGGATAATGTGGTTACGGGTTATGGAGCCGAAACCTCTTATTACGTTTCTTTAGATCCACCTTATGAAGCGAAAAATGCTCCCTTGGATTGCATTGAAGAACTGCTTATGGTAAAGGGAATAACCAACGAAATTTTTACTGGAACAAAAGAAAAACCAGCGCTGGCTCAATACGTTACCGCAGACAGCGATGGAGTAATAAATATAAATACAGCGCCCAAAATGGTTCTACGCGCCCTTTCTCCCGACATCACGGTCGAATTGGCTGATAAAATGGATGAATACCGCAGGAAAGAAGGCAATGATTTATCCAGTCCCCAGTGGTATAGACAAGTTCCCGGTATGGCGGGCGTAACGATCAAGCCGGAACTGATTACGGTAAAAAGCAATTATTTTAAAATTATTTCCGTAGGAAAGATGAAAAACATGGAACAAAGCTTAAGCGGAGTGGTAAAAAGATCGGGGCAAAAATCAGTCCAGATAATCAACTGGAGGCAGGATTAATGCCACAAACCGTATTAGGGCTGGATATCGGCCAAAGCACAATAAAGGCAGTTTTGTTCACAAGAAAAGGTTTAACTGGTGGCCGCATTCTTGCCGCCGAAACTGTGGATATTAACGTCTGTGGCGGAATTGAACCGGCATTAAAAAAACTGGCGGAAAACAAAAGTTTTCATAACACTCCCTGCTGCATTTCTTTGCCGCTAAATGACATTATGTTCAGGCAAGTCAGTTTGCCTTTCCGCGATGACAATAAAATCAGAAAAACACTGCCTTTTGAGTTAGAACCACTTATCCCTTTTGCCGTAAGTGAGATAGTCATCGATTATTTGAAAGTTCACGCCAGCGGCCTTCTTGTAGCCGCCGCAACCAAAAAAGTAATCCAGGATTGGATAGCCCTGGTTGAAAGTAATCTGGGAGAGGTGTCCATTATTGACATTTCTTCCGCGGCGCTAACCTCCGCAATATTGGAGAAGAAAGAAGCGAAAGCAAGTGGCGTCTTATTGGATATAGGCGCAGGCTCGACGACAGCAGTATTTTATGAAAATGGCACAATCGTTCAATTACGCTCTTTGGCCATAGGCGGCAATCAGATTACGGCGGCATTGGCCGCTGATATGCCTGCGGAAACCAGTCAGGCCGAACTTACAAAAATCAATGCCGATTACAGTTCCGTGGGAGCAAAGGTCAGCGATTTGTGCCACAAGTTTTGTCTGGAGCTAAAAAATACCATTGAATTTATGAAGTTAAACGATATTCTGCAAAGCGATTTGACTCAAATTACTGTAACCGGCGGAGGTTGTCTGTTTCCCCCTCTGAAAAAAGAGTTGGAGAATTATTTTGCCCTGCCCGGAGAGACTCTTGATCTGGCCGGATCAAAACAGATCGAAATCGAAGGTAATCTCCGGGGGAAATACCAGCCGCAGATTATGAATACGGCGCTGGCGACGGCACTGAGGATATTTAACGGCAAAACATCTTTTAATTTCCGTCAAGGTGAATTTGCCGCTAAAAATGTCCGGATTAAATTCAAAGAACAGTTGAGGTGGGCAGCGATAGTTGCCGGAATAATTTTCTTTCTGGCGGCGATCAATCAATTTCTTGACTATGGCATGCAGACTCAGCGCCAAGACAATATCAAAAAACAAATCTCCATGATTTTTAAGAAAAATTTCCCCGAAGCTCAGGCCATGGTTGACCCTGTGCAACAACTCAAAACGAAACTTGCTGAAAACAAAAAGACGTTTGGTCTTTACGAAGGCGCACGGGATATACCGGTTGTTGATTTATTGAAAGAAATCTCCAGTTTGATTTCAACTTCTCGTGATATAGTCATTACCGATTTCAGTTACGAAAATACCGACGTTTCAATTAAAGGACAGGCTAAAAATATTGATGATGTTTCCGCCATAAAAAATGAACTGGCCCAATCAAGATACTTTAAAAACGTGGCCGTGGGCTCGACCAGCCTTTCCAAGCAGGGTACCAAAGTTGATTTCGATTTAAGGATTGAACTTAGATGATTAAATCATTCTGGGATAAGCTGGATAAAAAGCAGCGTTACATTGTCGCAGGCACAGCATCGTTTGTCCTTGTTGCCCTGATTCTCGAATTGGCAATTTTTCCATTCTGGGATGCCAAGGCAAAAATCGACCAAACAGTCCAGATCAATCAAAGGAAACTGGACGAAGTAATTAAACTCGATGCTGAATTTGCCGGGCAGGAAGCAAAAATATCAAAAATAAAAAGTGTTATGTCCACCCGAACGGCGGACTTCAGTTTATTTTCCTATCTGGAAAAAAAGGCGGCACAGGCAGGCGTCAGGGGCAACATTAAATATATGAATTCTTCCCAGGGTACTAAGTCCGCTGCTTTTGAGGAATCACTGATTGATATGAAACTCGACAAAATTACCATCAAGCAGCTTACTGACTTTTTATATTTTGCCGAATCGCCCGCCGATTTAGTAAGAATCAAAAGAATTACCGTAAACAAAATGAAAGAAAGTCCGGAATATTTAAGCGCTCAATTGCAGATAGCATCTGTTGCTCCGCTAAGTTCACGTCCTCGAGGTTTGTAGTTAAGATGAGATTCCTTAAGAAAAAGGGGTTTTGGTTTACCGTTTATGGAATATTTATTACCATAATATTCCTGTATCTGCTTTTTCCGGGGGAACTGGTTAAAAGCAGGTTGGAAGATTCGATCAACTCCAATGATTTTATGGTTAAATCCGCATCGTTGCACCCTGCTCTCCCTTTGGGGATCAAGCTTAAAAATGTAACCATAAGTTCACAAGCGTTGGATTTTATCATCTTTCAGGGAGAATTGCTGGATCTGCAGCTCAATTTATTAAGTTTTTTTCGTAAAAATACTTATATCGGTCTTTCCGGCAAAGGCTATGACGGCAGCTTTGACGGACGTGTTGGCTTGCTTTCACTTACTAAAGTGTATCCGCCGGTTGAAGTAATATTAAATTTTGAGAATATTGATATAGGAAAATATTCTTTATTTAAGGGCGATCCGGGGAAATCATTTACGGGAAGAGCACGCGGCACTTTAACTTACATTACTGATGAAGCCGGTAGGAGCGCGTCGGGAACCTTAACACTTTTCTTTAAAAAGGGTTCTTATCCACTCACTGAACCATTTCTGGGAATGACCAGAGTTGATTTTGATCGCGGTGAAATCCAGGCACAACTGAAAAACGGCATATTTAACCTGGAGAAAATGGAAACATTTGGCCCGCAAATTAATTGTTTTTTAAAAGGTGAAATAACACCGGCTCTCGATTTTAGAAATAGTCAACTTAACTTAAACGGAACAATGGAAATATTAGGCAAAGACAAAGTTAAAATGAAAGTTACGGTTGGCGGCACACTGGCCAACCCGTTAGTCCGCTATATTTAATGGTAATGGTTATGCGATTTAAAATAGAGATGCTCTTAAAAAAATGGTCCGGCAGTATCCGGAACATTTTTGCCAATCCAGCGATACTTCTGCCTAAGCTTCCGGCATTTCTTATTTTAGTCGCCATAACAATCTTGTCCTATGAAACAGTTGATCTTTTTTACAAAATAATCGGTTTATCGGTGGTTAATCAATCTGCGGCTATAAAGAATACAGTTTCTTCCAAGTTTATTACAGATAGCGCTTCGCGCAGTCCCCTACAGAATTACAGCGTAATCACCGAACGCAATTTATTTCTTTCAACTTTAAAAACGATAAGCGACAAACAACTGGAGGGGGGATTTTTTGGCGCAAGCCAGGAAGTCACATCGTTTGATTTGAAAGGTACTGTATCCGGCGGTGCCTCATTTGGTTTTATTGTTATTGAGGAGAAGGGCAAGAATAAGCAGCGTTTATACCGTCTTGGCGATATGATTGGTTCGGCCAGACTGATTAAAATAACCCGTAATACGGCAATTATCAAAAGCACCGATAGAGAAATAACCTTGAAAATAAAAGAGACCCCGGAAGGTTCCCTGCTTTCGCGTTCGTCGGCACCGCAAGCGGACATGCCCAATTCTGGTATGGCTCTGAGCAGAGGCGAAGTAAATGAAAAACTACGCGATTTAAAAACAATTATGACCCAGGCTGCTGTGCGTCCTTATTTTGAGGCCGGTGCTCAGGAAGGGTTTATTATTTCCGATATCAAGCCCGAAAGTCTTTATCAAAAACTGGGGCTGCAAAACGGCGATATAATTATTGACGTCAACGGCAAACGTATGCAAACTGCGGATGACATTTTGCAACTGGTTAATATTATGCAGTCCGGCGGCAATATAACGTTGAGCTTAAAGAGAAACGGCAAGGCTGAAACAATCAATTATTCTTTTTACTGAGATCAGGAGAATGTATTTATAATGTATGCTGCTTATTTTGGTTTAAAAGAAAATCCTTTCAATTTATTGCCGGAACCTCGTTATTTGTTTTTAAGCGAACAGCATCGCGACGCATTAAATTGCCTGATTTACGGTATTAAGGAGAAAAAAGGATTTGTTTTAATTTCTGGCGGTATCGGCCTGGGGAAAACCACAATTTGCCGCAGCTTACTCGGCTCTCTGGATGATTCAGTGGAAACAGCGCTGATCTTTAATACAGCCGTTTCTGATATAGAGTTATTGGAGACAGTCGTAAAGGAGTATGGCATCACAATCAAAAACAAGTCCAAGACAAAGAAAATTTACATTGATGCTCTAAACAATTTTTTGCTCGGCAATTATGCCGCCGGGAAAAACGCTGTGCTCTTGATTGACGAAGCACAAAATTTGTCTCACGGTGTTCTGGAGCAAATCAGGATGCTTTCGAATTTAGAAACCGAAACAGAAAAGCTCATTCAGATAATTTTAATCGGGCAGCCGGAACTGGCCAATACTTTGATGCTGCCGGCTCTGCGGCAGTTAAACGAAAGAATCACGGTAAGATATGATCTGAAGCCTTTATCGCTGCTGGAAGTGCGTGAATATATTCAACATCGCCTGATTGTCGCGCAGGGCCCCGGCTCGCTCAAATTTACCAAAGGAGCATTTAATCTTATTTATAAGTTCTCCGAAGGTATCCCCCGCCGGATTAACGCTCTTGGCGATCGGGCTTTATTGATCGCCTATACGAAAAACACAAGCAAAATAGACCGTAAAATTGTCAAACTGGCGGTTCATGATATTGGCGTTAATTATTTCCAAAAAACAATGAACGGCTGGAGGAAAATGTGGCTGCGCTTAACTGCGTAGCTACTGTTGGAAGTCCTTGACCAAAGGAAGATTATGAGTTACATAAACGAAGCTTTACGCAAGTTACAAAAAGAAAAAAAGACACGTTATGTGGCTTATGAGCATATTGTATCGGCTCCCGGGAAAAAGTCTGAACCGTCACAAAAATGGCTGTCAATAATTGGAATATTGATAGTTTTCTTCTTCGCTGTCGGAATGATTGTCCTTTTGTCTGGGCTCGAAGATAAAAAAGTCCCGGTAATACAGAAGATAAGCGTGCCTCCTGTGGCGCCAGCTGTTGCTGAGCCTAAGCTAAACAAAAACACAAAAGTTGAGTTCAAGTCACGGAAAACAACAGCAAAAGTTAGAACTACACAGGAGATTGCTGAATCTAAAGCTCTTTTCGCGCAAGCCCTGGAGCGGCAACGTGAAGGAAAATTAGAAGAAGCCAAAAAACTTTATCGAAAAGTTGTCGAAATTGATCAATATAACGTACAGGCATTTAATAATCTGGGTGTGATATACATGGGGGAGAAAAATTATAAACGCGCGATTATGTGTTTCAATAATGCTCTTGATATAAAACATGATTATGTTGATGCGCATTATAATCTGGCCTGTCTTTACGCGCAAAAAAATGATGTGCCCCAGAGCCTGTTTTATCTGAAGAATGCCATTGAGTTTAACCAGGAAGTAAAAAAATGGGCGAAAAATGATGGAGATTTGAAGGCTCTGGCTAATTTACCTGAGTTTAAAAACCTGATGGAGAAACAATAAAATCAAGATGAAAACCATGCATCTTATTATTAGATCAGGCCTGCTCGCAGGCGGTATATTTGCGCTGATAGTAATGCTTTGTGTTGGAGGACCGGCATTTGCGGCTCGTATTGCCGGTACTGACGAGAATGTTAACACAACAACACCTGCGCCTCTATCCGCGCAACCCGAGGATGAGGATACGCAGAAAAAAGAAACAGCACCACCAGCGGATACTACCAAGAAGATTATCAAGGTATCACCGGAAGCGCCGGTTGACTCTGTAAAACAAGATGTCCCTGCCGCGGAAAAAACCATCTCACCCACGCAGAACAAAGATACCGTGCCGCCGGAAATAAAAGCGATTAATCCCGCAGAGCCAACAAACGCGGTTAAAACAGAAAATGTAATACAAACGCCCAAAGAAATTCGGGCCAAGAAACTGCCGGCTGAGCCCGTGAAAAGGGAAGCTGATAAGAAATATGTAACCATTGATTTCGATAATGTCGATATAGGCGTTCTGGTAAAGTTTGTCAGTGAACTTACCGGAAAGAATTTCATCATTGATGATAAAGTTAAAGGCAAGGTCACTATCATATCTCCTAAAAAAATCCCTCTGGAGGATGTCTATAAAGTCTTTCTGTCTGTGCTGGAAGTTAACGGGTTTACCGTCGTCCCCGCAGGCGATATGGTTAAGATCATTCCCGCTGTTTTAGCGCGGGAGAAGAGTGTGGAGACAAGGCTAAAAAATGAACTTGCCACCCCGGAAGACCGCATCGTCACCCAGATAGTTGCCCTGGAACGTGCCAATGCCGATGAAATAAAACGTGTTTTGGATCCGATTATTTCCAAGTCCAGTTCGGTGCTTTCTTATCCGCCCGCGAACATTCTGGTTATCACCGATTATCTGTCCAACATCAAACGCCTTCAGGAAATAATCAAAGCTCTGGATGTGGAAGGAGCAGGTGATCAGATTACCTATATTCCGCTGCAAAACGCTTCCGCTTCGGAAGTGGTGAAATCCTTGACGACGATTTTTCAGCAGCGCCGCGCCAATGTGACGCCCATCAAAGTTGTCCAGGATTCGCGATCAAATTCAATTATAATCCTGGCCAGCGTCGCGGATACGGAAAGTGTGCGCAAACTTGTTGCCTTTATGGATAAAGACGTGCCCCGCGGCGAATCCAATATTCAGGTTTACCGCCTGCAGAACAGCAATGCCGAAGATTTAGCGAAAGTTCTCAGCAGTATTGTCAAAGGTACTGGCGCTGAGGCAAGCGCGGCGGGTGGAGCGGCGGCGGCTCAAAAGGCGCTGGCCCCGGTGGTTTCGAAAAATGTCCAGGTCGTTCCGGATAAAGCAACCAACACGCTGGTGGTCATGGCCGAAAGGGAGGATTATAAGATTCTCGAAACTATTATCAAACAGCTCGATGTGCCGCGGCCCATGGTTTACATTGAGGCGTTAATTATGGAAGTACAGGCCAATAAAGCTTTTAATCTGGGTGTTGAATGGCGCGGCCTGACCAGTACTGGTGCAGTAAGTGGTGTAGATGCGGGCCAATCAGCGGCTTTTATCGGTTCCGGTGGCGCGGGCAGCACAACAACTCCGGGCGGCTACAATATCCTCGATACTTTAACTGCAACTGCTTTTCCAAGCGGTTTTACAATGGGCATTATCGGAGCGGGCATTACCATCGGCGGCATTACCTTTCCTAATATCGGGGCGGTCATTCAGGCCTACAAAACGGATCAAGAAGTGTCCATTCTATCCACTCCACAGATCATGACACTGGATAATGAAGAGGCAGAAATAAATGTAGGCGAAAACGTTCCCTACATCACCTCGCAGCAGAGTTCTACAACGACAACGACATCGACAACGGGAACCGCCTTGTCCCCACTCAACTACAACAGCTATGAATACAGGGATGTCGGCGTTATTTTGAATATTACGCCGCATATCAACGAGGGAAACTTTATTCGATTGAAAATATCACAGCAGGTTACCAAAGTGACCTCACCCAGCACTACTCTAACACCAATAACTTTAAAAAGAACCGCAAAAACAACGGTAGTAGTCAAGGATAATGAAACAATCGTTATCGGCGGCCTGGTGGGGGACAGTACGGAGAACGATACATATAAGGTACCGCTGCTGGGCGATATTCCTATTCTGGGGTGGCTTTTTAAAACACATTCCACTTCCCGGGAAAAAACAAACTTGTATGTCTTTTTGACGCCTCATATCGTCCGCACTCAGCAGGATGCCGCAAACCTCTATCAGGAAAAGAGAGAAACAATGGGAGAAGTGGTTGAAGGAATTATCAAATTAAACGAAAAGAAACCGGAGACGAGACCTTCCAGCGCACCAATTCCTGCCGAAAATAAAACACCGGTTAATCCATAGTTAAAGGCAGTGACCCCTTATGTCCAGAATCCATACGGCCTTAAAAACATCCGCAGGCAGTGCTCATAGTTCTTTCATTCCCCAGGAGGTGGCTTTTTTTGCCTTGGATAAAAAATTAATTTCAGCCGGAGTCACCCCGGATCACCTTGCTGAAGCGCATAGTGTGATGGGAAATAACGGCACTGGATTCTTTGATCAACTCATCCGGAAAAAAGCCATCGATGAAATCCAATTATTAAAAATACTGGCTGAACACTTCGGGCTGTCTTTCTGGTCGGAATTACCCATGGAGAGCATCAATATCGATTTCACGCAAAACATTTCCATTCAATACTTAAAGAAGCATAAGATTGTTCCGCTCATTACCTCTCAGGATTCGGTTATTGCGGTAAACGATCCCACAAATTTTCAGCCTGTTGATGACCTGCGGCGGCTTCTACAGAGCCCGGATCTGCCGGTTGTTCTTTCCCCTCAGGACGCGATCATAGCGGCGATTAATATGGCTTACGATATGAGCCGTGCTTCAGCCAAAGATTATTTCGAAGAGATGAACGAAGCCACTGCCGGTGATCTTATTTCGGAAATCAGTGAAACCGCTGATCTACTCGATGAAACCAGCGACGCGCCGATTATCAAACTGGTCAACTTGCTGGTCGCCGGGGCCATTAAAGACCGGGCCAGCGATATTCACGTCGAGCCTTACTCCGGCAACCTCAAAATCCGCTACCGCATTGACGGCATTTTGTATGATATTTTGAGCCTGCCGCGGCGGATTCAATCTCCTCTTGTTTCCCGTATTAAAATCATGGCTAAGCTCAACATCGCCGAAAAGCGTCTGCCGCAGGATGGACGCATCGAAATAAAAATAGCCGACCGCCTGATCGATATTCGGGTATCGGTTATTCCTACTGCTTTTGGCGAAAGGGTTGTGTTGCGTCTACTCGATAAATCCGCCAATATTCTTATGCTTTCCGATCTGGGTATGCACGATGAGCGCATCAAGCTGCTCAACCGCCTGATTAAATCTCCTTACGGGATTATTCTGGTTACCGGCCCCACCGGCAGCGGTAAGACCACAACACTTTATGCGGCTCTATCCACAATCAACCGACCGGAAATAAATATTATTACTATTGAAGACCCTATCGAATATCAAATGGACGGTGTAGGACAAATTCAAGTTAATCCCAAGATTGATTTAACTTTTGCCGCTGGTTTGCGCTCTATTGTCCGCCAGGATCCTGACGTTATCCTGATCGGTGAAATCCGTGACCGGGAAACCGCGGAAATCGCCATTCAGTCATCGCTCACCGGCCATCTCGTGTTTTCCACGCTGCACACCAATGATGCCGCCAGCGCTGTAACCAGACTTATCGACATGGGCATAGAACCTTTTTTAGTTACCTCATCGGTTATCGCCATCATCGCCCAACGTCTTGTGCGCGTTCTTTGTCCGCACTGCAAGGAAATTTACAAGCCGGATAAAGAATCTTTGACCAATCTTGGGTTGGACAAGTCGGTATTGAAAAACAATACTTTTTACCGGAAAAAGGGCTGTAATTTATGCATGCAAACCGGCTTTCACGGCAGGACGGCGATATTCGAGATCATGATTGTTGATGATGAAATTAAGAGGCTTATCTTAAAAACATCGGATGCCAACCAAATAAACGAACTGACATTAAAACAGGGGATGATAACGTTGCAGAAAGACGGCATTTATAAAGTGATGAGTGGAATAACGACGACGGAAGAAGTATTGCGCGTGACACGTTCGTTGAATCGCAAAGAAGATATTGTGGCTGAAACCTAAGAACACTACTGCGGAATAAACGCCAGTAATATGACCGGTAAAAAATCAAAAATGATTGAATTTTATAAGATGAGCGGTAGCGGTAATGATTTCATTATTATTGATAACCGTGATCTATCCTTAAATGTAGGCAACCTTCCTGATTTTGTCCGTGCGGTATGTCGACGGCAAATTTCCGTAGGAGCTGATGGCGTAGTCATAATTGAACCGTCAAATACAGCCGATTTTAAGTGGCAGTTTTTTAACTCGGACGGTTCGGTGGCGGAGATGTGCGGAAACGCTGCCCGTTGTGTAGCACGCTTGGCGTTTCTCCGAGGGATTGCCGGGGGAAAACTATCCTTCGAAACCATTGCCGGCATTGTCAATGCCGAGGTTCATGAAAATGTGCCTAAAGTCAAATTGACTGATCCATCCCGTGTGATACTGGGGAAAAAGATTGCTTTCGAGGGCAGGGAAATTGTTTTGGATATTGTCGATACGGGAGTTCCCCATGCAGTGAACTTTGTGGATAATATAGAATCTTGCTCTGTTTTTGATTGGGGACGCAAAATCCGCCGCCATGATTGTTTTCAGCCGAAAGGCACCAATGCCAACTTTGCGGTAGTGCTTGACCGGCACAAAATTAAAGTGCGCACCTACGAGCGAGGAGTCGAAGACGAAACTCTCGCCTGCGGTACTGGGGCTGTCGCTGCAGTTCTTGCCGCAGCTGAGCGTGGTTTAGTAGATTCTCCTGTCGATACTATCGTCCAAAGCGGTGAAACTTTGCGCATTTATTTTACACGTCATAATGATCGTTTTAAGGAAATTTATCTGGAAGGCAAAGTAAAAATAGTCTATCAGGGATTTCTTTTTGAAGAAGCATATAAATGATGATTTTGTATAAAAGTTGATTTTACTTCTATATGTCATTCCGGCAGCGAAGCCCCGCGTATGCTTGGGCAAGCCGGCTTGTGCCCTTTAGGGTAAATCCAGTACTCATTAATGCTTTACCTCCTTCACGGGGGACGATGTCTGGACACTGGTTGGATGTTTACTTAGCGTAGGCTGGGCTGGTGTGACGGTATTGGCGTTCCGGTGTCCCTTCTTCCTGTGCCTTTTTTGTGCCCACCATAATTGAAATGTTGCCAATTCAAGTAAACTGTATCCAACTACGAATTTTTAAATTTGTTAAAGCATAATAAATATTTAAAAAGAAAAACGGGGGTTTATGTTGCCGCCGTCTTTCATGTGTTTTGGTCTTAAAATCCCCTGTTTCCTGTCCAAATAATCTCGACCACTTGTGATAATCGTGCGTAATGCTAAGAGAGATTCCTTAAAAAAAGGACAGGTTGGTAATAGCCATTCCGTTCCCAGCTTCTTGGACTAATTTCTTCTAACGGATTTCTAACGGAATGTATTCAAAATGAGTTTATAGGGGTTAATGGCAAGTTGCTTTAAATGCCAAAAACCCCTAATGTTTTATAAATTTAGTTTTATGTTGCTTTATTCTTTTCACTTGTCTCATAACCCAAAGGTCAAAGGTTCAAATCCTCTCCCCGCTACCAAATAAATCAAGGGTTTGGGCATCATGCTTAACCCCTTTTATTTTTAACTTCTACCCATTCCCTTTTTTTCTGACAGAAACAACCTTCATCATTCAAATAAATCGAGCATGCTTTTTTTCGTTTGCACAACATAAACCCCTGTCCGTAGCCATGCCTGAACCGATCTATCATGCATTTTGTTTGTTACAAATACAAGTGTTGAGACTGTACCTCTGGAGCAATTTATTGAATACCAAATGAAATGTGCGAAGGTTTGATAGTATATTTTCTGCTGCTGTAGAATCCGGCTGTCTTGCTGTAAGTAAGCTTTTAGGATTTTTCACGGACATATTTTCTTTCAAGCGGCATATCTTTCCCGCTTGATTTGGCTCGGCCGGGCAGCGGAGCTTGTTTACACTGGTGTCAAATGTCAAAAGATGCAGAGCACTGATTTTCTTCTTTGGCGTAAAAACTGATCCAGCAACCATAAGAAAAGTATCGTTAGGCCATGAAATAAGGCCCCGCCCCCGCAGGGGCAGGGCCTCAACCCATCTGGTTTTTCTGCCTTGTGCTTACACCGAGCTCATAGTAGCTGTTGTTGCCGGCGTCAACTTTAGTCTGCATATCCACAACGAACTTCCCATCATCCGACATCGGCCATGGTACGAAGTATTTCGGTCTATGATTACAGTGCCCGACGAACTGATGTGCCCGGTAAAGGTCCCGGAAGGAGCAGTCATCGCGGCGTTACTGGCCACAAAGTCACTAAAGGTCAGTCCGCAAAATCAATGCCGGGCATATTTGCTCCGTTTACCTTTACGGCCGTACTAACCGGATTGAACGTATAATTCGTAAGGGAGGGCGTCACGGTATAGCTGCCGTTCAGAATGCCTGAGAAACTGTAATTTCCGCTCGCGTTTGTAAAGGTAGTCCCGGTTGTATCCCCGCTCAATGTAATTAACACGTCCGCCGGCACTGTTCCGGTGACCGTACCGGAAATGCTGTAGGTCGAACCGCCAGCGAGTGTTGCCACAAAGTTGGTGTTGGGAACATTTGCTCCGTTTACGTTTACGGGCGTACTGACCGGGTTGAACGTATAATTTGTAAGGGAAGGCGTCACGGTATAGTTACCGTTCGCCAGGCCGGAGAAACTGTAATTTCCGCTCGTGTCAGTCGTTGTAGAAGCAGTTGCCGCGCCTGTCAGGGTGATTGTTACACCGTGAGCGATAGCACCGCTCACTGTACCGGAGATGCTAAATGTGGTAGGCGTCACTGCTGCCACTGCTGCCACTGACGTGAAATTATTTCCCAGAGAATCGACGCCGCTCAATGTTATATTATAATTAGCAGGCGTAAATGTGTACCCCGTAATGGAGGGTGTCACTGTATAATTGCCACCATCCGCAAGGTCTGAGAAGCTGTAATTTCCGTTTGCGTCTGTTATGGTCTCCCCGGTTGTACCTGTGCTCCCGCTCAATGTAATGAACACGCCCGTTTGCACTGCCCCGGTTACCGTACCGGAAATGTTATTGGTCGTACCGCTAGCGGCTGTTGCCACAAAGTTAGTATTGGTGACACTTAATCCGCTGACGACGACTACCGAACTGACCGGGTTGAACGTATAATTTATAAGGGAGGGCGCTACGGCATAGTTGCCGTTCGCCAGGCCTGAGAAAATGTAATTTCCGTTCGTGTCAGTCGTTGTAGAAATGGTTGCCGCGCCTGTCAGGCTGATTGTTACACCGTCAGTGATAGCGCCGCTCACTGTACCGGAGATGCTATAGCCACCACCGTGGTGGCTACATGCGCTAATAAACAATATCGAGAAAATGATCATACCAATTGAAAAGAACTTGTTTCTCATGCAAAATTTGCTTTTCATAATTCCGTCATGTTACTAATTTTAGATTTGATAAAAAACCATTCAAATGTGATAGTACATAGTAAAGTTACGTTTGTATGTCAATGAAAAAATGACTACATCCTGCCCCCTCCTTGAAAAGTGGTCCAGTATTTAAGTTAGGATTGGGGTATAATAGAGATAATTTGAAGGAGGTCAGGATGAGTCGGAAGCGATTTACGATGGAACAGATTATCGGTTTACTTCGGGAGGTGGATGTAAAGGTTTCACAGGGCAAGAACGTAGGGCAGATTTGCCGGGAAATAGGGATAGCAGAACAAACCCACTACAGATGGCGTAAAGAATACGTTGGTATAAAAGCTTTCCAGGTAAAGCGGTTTAAAGAATTGGAAAGGGTGAACCCGCATCTCCAGAAAGCTGTAGCAGAACTCACGTTGGACAAGCTGATTTTGAAGGAAGCCTTGGAGGGAAACTATTAAGTCCCGACAGGCGCAAGCGCTGCGTGGAGCATGTGAGGGAGAAGCTTCATATTTCCGAGCGGCGAGTCTGTCGGGAGATCAATCAGCCCCGGTCCACTCAGAGACATACCTCTGTTGCCAGGGAGGATAGGGAGCGTTTGAGGGCGAAGATTATTCAGTTAGCCCTTAAGTATGGCCATCACGGAGTGCCGGATTATATTCGCTCGGATAACGGATCGGAATTTACGGCAAAAGTGGTCCGCCGATGGTTGTCACACATTGGTGTTCAAACTCTTTATATTGAACCGGGCAGTTCTTGGGAAAACGGCTATATTGAAAGTTTCAATGGCAAGTTCAGAGATGAATTACTCAACGGAGAGATCTTCTATACCTTGCAAGAAGCGAAAATATTAATTGAAAAATGGCGCATGGAATACAACACATTAAGGCCGCACAGCTCATTAAATTACCGTCCTCCAGCGCCAGAAGCATATTTGCATTGAGATATAAAAATAGCAGAATTCTAACTTAACATGTGGTACAAGTATCGGAGGCAGGTCACTATTGGCGACTTTTTACGTGCTTATCATAGATGATTATAGCGTCTTATTCAATTTAGAGGAGGTTCAAATTGCAGACAGCCGAGCGCTTGACAAAAATACCGCCATACTTATTCATGGAGTTGAGAAAAAAAATCAATAAGGCCAAAGCCGAGGGCGTGGATGTAATTTCTCTGGCCATTGGCGATCCCGTGGAAGCTACACCGGATTCGATTATTGATGAGCTTTGCTCTACGGCGCGCGATCCCTTAAATCATCGCTACCCCACGGATGAAGAAAAGGGCATGCTGACTTTTCGTAAGGAAGTTGCCCGCTGGTATCGGAAAAGGTATGGCGTCAGTCTGAATCCCGAAAATGAAATTCTGGGTTTGATTGGATCAAAGGAAGGCTGCCATCACTTTGTGCTCGCCCGCGTCAACCCCGGTGATACGGTACTCATGACCGACCCCGGTTATCCGGCCTATCGTTCCAGTATCCTGATGGGCGACGGTGTTCCTTACAATGTACCCATTCTGCCGCAAAATAATTACTTACCGGTATTGGAAGACATCCCCACGGATATTGCTAAAAAAGCCAGCGCCATGTTTCTCAATTATCCGAATAATCCCACGGGCGCTTGCGCTACTCTGGAATTTTTAAATAAGCTTGTTGGCTTTGCTATGAGCTTTGATATTGCTATTTGTTACGATAATCCCTACAGCGAAATAATCTTTGCCGGACAGCCCCGTATCAGTTTTCTTGCAGCCAAAGGAGCCAAAGATGTGGGCATTGAGCTAAACTCTCTTTCCAAACCGTTTAATATGTGCGGGTGGCGGCTGGGAATGGCTTGCGGCAATACCGATTTGATTGCAGCCATCAGCAAAGTGAAGGAAAACACAGATTCCGGAATATTTAATCCTATTCAATTCGCCGGCATTCAAGCTTTACGCAAGGAAGAAGCATTTATCGAGAAGATGTTAAACTTGTATGGCCGCAGACGTGAGCTGGTGCTGAAAACTTTGAAAAAAATCGGCATTGATTTTAATCCTCCGCGCGGCACATTTTATCTCTGGGTGCCGGTACCCCGAGGCATGACATCGCTGGAATTTACTAACCGTTTGTTTGACAAGGCCGCCGTTGTAGTCGCTGCCGGGACCGCCTATGGCAAATACGGTGAAGGATTTATCCGCATATCTCTGACTGTTCCCGATAATCGCCTAAAAGAAGCGATGAATAGAATCGAAAAGGAATTCACAAAATAACACCGTAAAAGGTCTGTATGCTGCGTTGCGCTTCATCTTTCGTCACTGCGACCTACGTTAAAAGTAGGCCTCATTCCAAAAGCTTCGCGCGCCTTGCCTCCAGAGCCTTTTACAGCGTTATCCAATCACGGGTATGAACCCCAAAGCAAGCTGTGGGGTTCGTACCCTCCGCTTCGCGGGATTGTTCAACTTACCAATTCCGATACGCTTCGCTTTCGGAATTGTAGTTTCACGAATAAACTGGGGATGCGGCAATCTCTTGGCTTCCGCCGTGTTCTACTTTGGATACAGAAACTATAGAAGAAAGATAATAAATCATGGAAATGTGTATTTTGGGGCTTCCCCAAAGCGGGAAGAGCACATTATTTGAAATTATGACCGGTGTTAAGGGCGGCGCGCAACACAACGAAACCGTCGTACGCGGTCTGGCAGCAGTGCCGGATGTTCGTTTTGACAAACTGGTGAAAACATATAAGCCGGTAAAAATATCTCCGGCCAAAATTCCTTTTGTTGATGTCCATGCCGTAGGCGAGCATCCATGGGAAGCCATCCGGCAGAATTTAAGCGGCGCTGACGGCATTTTGCATGTGGTTGACGGATTTTCCCTACCCGACGTGCAACTGAGCATTGAAGCCTACCGCAAGCTGGAAGACGAGTTAATCCTTGCCGACCTTCTAATAATAGAGAAGAAACTGGAGCGCCTCACCAAAATGTCCAAAAAAGCACTTACACAACAGGATATAACTCAGGCGGAACTTTTACCCAAATTAAAGGAATGCCTGGAAGGGGGAAAACCGCTGAGGTCTGCCGGACTGATGCCAGCGGAAGTTTTTACGCTGCGGAGTTTTTCTTTCTGGACAATTAAGCCCGAACTGATCGTAATCAACGTGGCGGAAAATAATCTTTCTTTTGCCGATATCTTTGCGAAAGCGGCAAAGATATCAGAGCCGGTCATTGGCATCTGCTGTAAAATTGAGGCAGAGCTGGCCGGACTGGAGCATGCCGAGAAAAATGAATTTCTGGCCTTACTGGGCATTGCCGAGCCCGCCTTTGGCCGGATTATTCGCGCTGCTTTTTCTCTGTTGGGACGAATTTCTTTTTTCACAGTCGGTGATGATGAAGTCAAGGCCTGGGTAATTCCTCTTCAAACCAAAGCCCCCAAAGCCGCTGGCGCCATTCACAACGATTTTGAGCGAGGCTTTATCAAAGCGGAAGTCATGCACTATGATGATTTCATCGCGCTTGGCGGTTCTATGGCGCAGGTAAAATCAGCCGGTCGTCTGCGTTTGGAAGGAAAGGAATATATTGTCCAGGACGGCGATATCATCACTTTTCGGTTCAATGTTTGAAGCTAAAGAAAAATTATTCTTCCGGTGGTTCGCGGTAATAAAAGTTAGAAGTTGCTCAGCATTTTTTTTATTTTAACGCGAAAATCATCAGGCTCGTCGGTATTTAAAGTAATAATTTCACCGGGACATATGGAACGCCTGTCTTTTATCAAAATATTGGCAACAGTTGTTTTAGCCTCTATTTTTATGTGGTTTTCCTTCAGATATTTTTTTGCCGATTGTGAAATCAAGAGCGTCTTCACAGCCGATATTATTCCGGAGTAGGAAACCAGTTTAGCCGCGGCCAGCCCCATTACTTTATCAAACAGGATAAATTTGCCTTTAACTTGCCGGTATTTTTCCAGACAAGCCCAAAGAGGCTTCAATCCATGCCCCTCCGAAAAAAAGGTAATTTTATTTTCATCAACCAAAGCCAGCGAATACTTGGTAAAGTCCGGTTTCAACATAAAGATAGTTTCCTTATAGGCTTAAGGCCAAGATGGATCAGCGCAAATCAGAACTGGCCAGAAGCATTAGTTAAAATAAAAACAACTACCGCTTTAAAAATTGCTCTTAATTTTACATCATTGGCGCATTTTTGTGTAGTTATTTTTGTAAAAATATCAGTTGGGTTTATCAATCAAACGCCTCATGACTTTGCCGCCGATAGTTTCCTTTGAGTGCAAAGCCCCGTGAGGACAAATTTCTATGCAACAATAGCAGCGAATACATTTTTGATAGTCAAATTCGATTCCGGCCTCCAAAGATTGGATGGCCTGGGCCGGACAAATTGTCCAGCATTGGCCACATAATTTACACAGATGATTATTGCAGACAGGCAGCGGCATCGTATGCCGGCGCAAAAAATTATGCAGAAAACGGGGGCCGAATATCAGCCCGCCTGTTTGGGGCAACTTGAAATCATATACAGTCGGCAAATCCCCTTCTACTTCGCAGGAGTTGATCAGATTAATCTCTTTGGCGATTTTTAATATCGGTACACCTTGATAATCAATCCCCAGCATCCGGCACACAACAGTATCCAGCGCGAATGAATCGCAACTGCCCATTAAAACACCGATATGCCGCGGCTTTCCGCCCTTACCGGGGCCTTCGCCCTCCAGTGCCAGAATTCCATCCAGTATCGACACGGTTGGCCGGACAGCCTGATAAATGGCCGTAAGCAGGCGGGCAAAAGCCATTGAATCGACACCGGCGCGCATATGCCACCGTGCCTTCTGAAAACCAATGATACAGCCGAACATATTTTTCACAGCCAGCGTTAAAAGCATCTGGCCGTGTGTTTTGAGCTTCGGCAAATTGATAATTGCATCCGCCTCCATAGCGTCTTTAGCTATGTCAATGCGGCTATAAGGCTTTCCAATATCTACTCGAACAGTGTTTTTAAAGGGGATACAAGTTACATCCAGACCGGCCAGAGCGTCTTTTGTGCCATTCATTTTCAGGATATGTTCAAAAGAACCGATTGCCGGAGAATCGGATACCTGCGGTCTGGCGCCTTTTTGTAAAACATATTCTACAGCCGCTTTAATAATTAAAGGATGGGTTAATACCGCGTCTTGGGGTACGGCAGCGGAAAGCATGTTTGGTTTTATCAAAACGCGGCTGCGCGGCTTAATTTTGTCACCGGCCAGAGTTTCGATAATTTCAAAAAAAACTTTTTTTAACTGATCGTAGTCATAAGAAGTTTTGCGAACAATAACAGAGGCCATAACAGTTCAGTTCTAATGTAGATAAATGGCAAACTAGTTAATTTTAAATGAGTTGCCTTATACTTACTGGAGCCGATGGCCAGAATTGAACTGGCGACCTACTGATTACGAATCAGTTGCTCTACCGGCTGAGCTACATCGGCATCCGATTTGAACCACTATTCCGACAAGAGATGCGTTATTTATCTTAAGGGGTATCCCCTTGTCAAGTTATTACGTTGGGCTAAACTACCTTATATATTGACTTCCCTGTTATTTTCCTTTAGCCTCACAAAAGTGAGTTAAACAATTATGGAACTGAATATGATTATTTTTCTTCTGGTTTTTTTCTGCCTTTACGGCGGGATTAATTTTTATGCTTTTTCCCGGGCGATAAACATTTTCCATTTTTCCGGTATCCCGCTGGTTATAATCATCTTTGTAATGATACTACTGATCCTTGCTCCGGTCATAGTAAGGTTCATTGAAGTCGTTCATCTGGGAACATTGGCACGGGCAATTGCCTATATCGGTTATATCTGGATGGCCTTTGTTTTCCTCTTTTTCCTTCTGTGTGTTGTTTTTGACATCATTCGATATTTATATAAGCTCATCGGATATGGTCCAGGTGCTGCCCACCTCAATACAATTGCTTTCGGATTAGCAGTCTTCCTTGCCTTTATCTTTGTAGTTTACGGCTTTTTTGATGCGCAAAGAATCCGGGTTAAAAAGCTGGAAGTTCAGACCGAACATTTTTTACCTAATAACGGCAAAATCCGTATCGTTCAGATATCCGATGTGCATGTGGGAGTAATTATCAGAGAAAAACGTTTGGAGGCTATTCTCGATAGAGTAAGAGAAGCCAGTCCCGATATTTTAGTTTCCACCGGAGATTTACTGGATGGCGAGATCGATAATGTGCTGCCGGAAGCGCAGCAATTGGCCGCGATTAATCCGAAGTACGGCAAATATGCAATTATGGGCAACCATGAATATTATGCTGGAATCAAACGCGCGATGGAGTTCACTCGCAGCGCCGGTTTTGTAATTCTGCGCGATGAGGTAGTGCAAGTGGCCGGGATAAATATATTCGGTGCGGATGATATAACCGGCCGCAGGCTCGGGATGACCAAAGATAATTCCCGTTTTCAAAAATATCTGGCCGAGAAAAATGATAACTTTGTTTTGCTTTTAAAACACCAGCCTTATGTTAATGATCGGGAGAAATTCAATTTGCAAATTTCAGGGCATACGCACGGCGGCCAAATATTTCCTTTCGGACTGGTTACACGCTTTTTTTTCCCCCACAATTACGGATATTCTGAATTGGGAAAAAACAGGCTGCTTTATGTGAGCAGAGGAACCGGTACTTGGGGTCCACCCGTGCGTCTTTTTGCGCCACCGGAGATTACCGTAATTGATATCATCGGGAAGAAAGCTGAGTAGTTCCATTTCTAAATCACGGGTATTGTACCCTCCGTTTTGCGGGATTGTTCAACTTACCAATTCCGATACACTTCGCCCAGTATTCGCCGGGTTTCGCTTTCGGAATTGGAGTTTCACTAATCGAAGATGATATCGCGGCGGCAAGGAGGAGGCAACGAGGCGTATTAATAATACGTTGAGGACGCCGCCGACGATGCCAACAAAGATAGGGCTTTGATTTAGAACTGGAATTAAAATTCTTTGCTGCGGATGAAGTTTATTGCGTTACGGAAAATGGCCAGTCCCTGACCTTCTTCCGGCAGGGCTTCTCTGGTCCAGCGAGGATGGTTGGTGCGGTGCATGTAAGCTTCGGGATGCGGCATCAAGCCAAAAAGCCTGCCCGTTTCATTGCAGATTCCGGCAATGGCATTTACCGCACCGTTGGGATTGGCGGGATAGTCCATTGTTGCCGCTCCACTTTCCCAACAATATTGAAAGACAAAAAGATTTTTCTTTTGGATGGAATTAAGAACGGCATCACTCCGGGGGACAAATTTACCTTCGCCATGCCGGACAGGCAAGTATATTAAATCAATGCCTTTCGTGAATATGCAGGGGCTTTGCGCATTGGCTTTAAGATAAATCCAGCGGTCTTCAAAACGCCCCGAATCGTTAAAAGTCAAAGTTGTGGTCTGATCGGAGTAATTGCTATCAAGTGCCGGCAGCAAACCCAGCTTTACCATCAGTTGAAAGCCGTTACAGACGCCCAGAATCAACTTGCCGTCGTTGATGAATTGCAAAAGCTCCACAAAGAGCATTTCATTTTCTCCTGCAATGCGGGCATGCAAAAAGCGATTGGCACAGGCTTTAGCCGACCCCAGATCATCTCCGTCCAGAAAGCCGCCCGGCAGATTTAAAAAAGAATAATCGGCCAGACGTTTTTCGCCGTAGAGTAATTCACTGATATGCACAATATCAACCACATCGGCTCCGGCCAGTTTACAGGCGTGCGCCATTTCCATTTCACAGTTGGTGCCGTTGCCGGTTAATACGATTGCTTTTACTTTGCGGGGCATACATTAAATCCTGTTAAAAATTAAGCGGCTTTTGCCATGCTTCTTTAAGTTTGCTTATTATTTCTTTAATAATTAATTTGCCATTCAACCCGGTTATTTGGAAGAGTCCGTCGCTTGAGACAAAACCGATTTCACTGATAACATTTCCAGCCATGATCTTTTCAAATTTGCTTTTCGCTTGGGGATGAATCGTCACTACAAAACGGCTGGCCGTCTCGGAAAATAAAATATAATCGTTACGTTTTTTACCGCGATAAGGAACATTAGTTAAATCGATATTCATGCCCAGACCGCCGGCAAACGCGGTTTCGGCAAGCGCAATACCCAATCCACCGTCTGAGCAATCATGGCAAGACGCCACAATTCCTACTTGTATAGCTTTATGCAGTGCTCTGTATTTTTTAATAGCTTTTTTCACATCCACCTGCGGTACCTTATTGCCTACTGCTCCCTGCAGGGAAAACCATTCCGAGCCGCCCAGTTCATCTCTGGTTTCACCAATAATATAAACTAAATCCTGTGGGCACTTGGCGTCCATCGTAATGACTTTGCGTACGTCCTTAATTTTACCGATCACCGAATAAAGCAGTGTCGGCGGCACCGAGATTTTCGTTTTGCCGATTTGGTAATCGTTTTTCATGCTGTCTTTTCCGGAAATGCAGGGCACGCCGAAAGCGGTAGTGTAGTCATAAATGGCCATATTCGAGCGCACCAACTGCGCGAGCTTGTATTCACCGTCGGGCGTTTTAGCCGATTGTACAGGATCGCACCAGCAGAAGTTATCCAGGCCGGCCAGATTATTGAGATCAGCACCTACAGCCACAGCATTGCGGATAGCTTCATCAATGGCGCAAGCGGTCATGGAATAGGTATCTATATCGCTGTAACGCGGGCATATGCCATGCGCCACAACGACTCCTTCCATGGAATCGAGAATCGGCCTGACTATTCCAGCATCTGATGGCCCGTCATTTTGTGCACCCACCATCGGTTTGACTACACTGCCGCCTTGTACTTCATGATCGTATTGACGCACAACGGCTTCTTTGGAGCAGATATTCAGACGCGAAAGCATCTGGATAAAGGCTTTGTTTAAAGTGGCGGGTTCGGCAAAAGCAGGTTCGGTATTTTTCGGTGCTTTCCATTTAGCTGCCAGTTTCATTTGTGGAACGCCCTCGTGCAAAAATTCCATATCCAGATAGGCAATGGTTTTTTTGCCGTAGCAGACATGAAATTTTCCGGATTTGGTAAACTTGCCCAGGGCTGTCGCTTCCACGTCCATTTTTTGGGCAAGCTTTGAAAACTCATTTACTTTTTTGGGATCAACCGCCAGCGTCATGCGTTCCTGCGCCTCCGATACCAGAATTTCCCAGGGTTGAAGGCCTGCATATTTTAAAGGTGCAAGCGACAGGTCAATTTCACAGCCGCCGGAATAGATAGCCATTTCGCCTACCGAGGAAGAGAGTCCTCCGGCGCCGTTATCGGTGATGGCGCGGTAAAGCCCGCGGTCTCTAGCCATCAGCAGAAAATCCGTCATTTTCTTTTGCGTAATGGGGTCACCAATTTGCACGGCGGTAACTGGCGAGCCTTCGTGCAGTTCTTCGGAAGAAAAAGTTGCGCCGTGAATGCCGTCTTTGCCGATGCGTCCGCCAGTCATGATGATCGCATCGCCGGGCTTTATTTCTTTGATGTGTGTTGGTTTTTCCCTAAGGTGTGCGGGCATGATGCCCGCAGTACCGCAGTAAACAAGGGGTTTACCCAAGAACCGCTCATCAAAAACAATGCTTCCGTTGATGGTGGGAATACCGCTTTTATTGCCGCCGTGTTCCACGCCTTCGCGCACGCCTTCGTAAATGCGGCGCGGATGGAGTATGCGGGGCGGCAGTTTCTTTTTGTGAAAGGGCGAAGCGAAGCAAAAGACATCCGTATTGAAAATCAGTTTTGCGCCCAGGCCGGTGCCGAAAGGATCGCGGTTGACGCCCACAATACCGGTTAGCGCGCCGCCGTAGGGATCCAGTGCCGATGGTGAATTGTGCGTCTCTACTTTGAAGACTAAATTGTGTTTATCGTTGAATTTAATAACACCGGCATTATCCACAAAAACGGAAAGACAAAAATCTTTCTTGCCTTTGGCCTTGCGGATTTTGGCGGTTGAACCTTTGATATATTTTTTGAAAAGAGAATCAATTTTTAATTTTTTGCGGCCGTCGGTATAATCGATCCGGCTATTGAATATTTTATGTTTGCAGTGCTCCGACCAGGTCTGCGCCAGGCATTCCAGTTCGACATCTGTTGTAGCTTGATTGAGCCCCACTTTTTTCCTTGCTTTGATGATGGCAGGATTTTGATAGTAGCTCTGGATGGCTTCCATTTCTTTCAGATTCAGGGCCAGAAGTTTTTCCTGACTGATTTTTACCAGCGCATTTGCAGCGAATGCTGCCAGATTAATTTGCGCTACCTGCGGTTCGTCTTTGCCCATCACTTGCGGGACATAGGCGGGCAGGCCGCAGTTAAAATCAAAATCGCTTGCAGCAATGACCTGATGGCGTTCGATGAGATCGTTAGCCAGAAGGCCGGAGGCGATTTTTTCCGCGGCCGCTTTGGATATTTTTCCGCAGATTAAATATTGGCGGGATGTATAAACACTTATTTTGCGCGCATTTATCTTTTCACTAAACAAGAGTTCAATAGCCTCGCGGGCGGTTTTTCCGACATTGTCGGTGACACCCGGACGAAAACCGACTTCGATAAGCCAGTCAAAATATTTAGCCAGTGGCTTATTAATCGAGAATTCCTGAATTACCGGATCGGAGAGCGGTCCCGCGGCTGCTTCTTGTAATTCAGCTTCCGACAATGACCCGGCTATTGTATAAACTTCAATAGTGGCAACTTTTTCAGCAGGAAGGGAAAGATTGTCGATAATGCGCTTTTTTGTTTTTTCGCCTAAAGCGTCACGAATACCTTCTTTAAAACCCACTTCAATTCTATGTGCCATCTTTTTAACCTTATAAATAAAAAGTGTTTTCTGGAATCATATCCTCCCAAAAAAAGAGAGACGACGCGCTTATACCGAAAAGCAGAAAATAAAGCAACTTCCAAATATGTTCTGAAATTGATTCAGATTTTTTTTAATTTTAAATAAGTTAAGCAATAAAATCAGCTAATAAAGCGCCAGTCATTTTACTTGACACTTCCATCTTTTAACCGTTATATTTACATGCCATTAAAAACAATTCACTTTGCCTGATAACTTTTAAAGGAGGTATCTAAGATATGAGAAAAAATTTTACGTGGAAAAGTATAATCCTAGTTTGCATTATCGGTCTTTTTCTTGTGGGATGCGGTGCCGCCAGCAGCAAAATACTGATGAAACAGGGCAAATATACGCCGCAATTTCGCGCCGGCGATTACAGTCATTATAAAGGGAAGAAGTTGATTCTCGCCGGTTTTACCAATCAGGCCGGAAACACAAAAGCCTGGAGCTATAACAGTGCCGACAATAAATATATGTATGAGGGCGATGCCCAATTGGAAAGCTATTACTGGTATTGCTTTCAAAAAGCCTTCCGCCATATCGGCGTAAAGGTTGTTGATTATTATGGCGGCGGTCCGCGTCCTTATGGCTACCGTCACGGGTGGGGTTACGGGTGGGGTTATGGTTATGAGCCACCTCCAGAAGCGGCACGAGCCGCCAGAGGCGTACCCGAATTCGGAATGACCCTGACATCTCTTACCGATCAGGAATTCAGCTTTAAAGTCTATCTCTATAAAAACGGCGAAACAAAATTAGAAAAAGATTTTACAGTAAAAATGAGCGCGGCAGGAACGGAAAATGTTGCCGACCTGGAGAAACGCTCTTATCGGCTGGTGGATTTGGCTTTCACCACTATTATGAAAGATAAAGATTTTCAGAGAGTGTTTTAATTGAATCAATACTATATGGTGAGAGCGGATGAAGAAAAAGTCCGCTCTCACCATACACCATAATTTTAGACATCCTATACCGTTTCTAAATCAGAGATGATATCGAGGCGGCAAAGAGGCGTATATTTACCATACGTTGAGGAAGCCGACGACGCTGCCAACAAAGATAGCGCTTTGATTTAGAATTGGAATTAATTCTAGCTGGAATATTACCGGTCATATCAAATGGGAATGCTGCTTTTAGGTGTAATTTTATTTTTTGTCCTGATTGTTTTGGCGCTGCAATTCTGGCCGTCAAAACGAGGTCCGGTCGATCTCACTTCGCTCACAGGCAAGCTCGACTCATTGCAAAGTTCTCAGGAACGGACTGATCGTTCCATACGCGACGAAATTTCCAAGTTCCGCGAGGAAATGAAAATAGGAGCCCATCAGGAAAGAGCGGAATTAACCGTATCGCTCAAATCATTCAGTGATTCGGTGGAACAGAAAATGGCGGCGGTGCGTCAGCTGGTTGATGAAAAACTAAAGCAGATTCAGGAAGACAATACCCGCCAGCTCGACCGCATGCGCGAAACCGTCGATGAGAAACTGCAAAGCACGCTGGAAAAAAGATTGGGTGAATCTTTCAAGCAGGTCTCCGAGCGGCTCGAACAAGTGCACCAGGGACTGGGTGATATGCGCACCCTTGCCGCCGGAGTTGGAGATTTAAAAAAGGTGCTGACCAATATCAAGACGCGCGGCACCTGGGGCGAAGTTCAGCTGGGCGCTCTGTTGGAGGAAATTCTAGCGCCGGAACAATATGCCAAAAACGTCCGCATCCATGAGAATTCAAACGATATCGTGGAATTTGCAATTAAACTTCCCGGCCAGGGCGAACAGGATGGTGATCATGTATTGATTCCGGTTGATGCCAAATTTCCGGTGGAAGATTACCAGCGCCTGCTGGATGCACAGGAAAATGCTGATGCGGCCGCTGCCGAAGAAGCGGCAAAGCTTTTAGAAACCATAATTAAGAAAGAAGCTAAAGATATTTTCAACAAATATATTTCTCCGCCGGTGACGACAGATTTCGGCATTATGTTTTTACCGTCCGAAAGCCTTTATGCCGAAGTCATTCGCCGGACAGCTTTAGTCCAGTTATTGCAGCGTGAATATCATATTCAAATTTCCGGCCCATCCACTTTTGCCGCTTTCTTAAATAGCCTGCAAATGGGTTTCCGTTCCCTGGCAATTCAGAAACGCTCCGGCGAAGTCTGGAAAGTGCTGGGCGAAGTCAAAACAGAATTTGGTAAATATGGCGATCTATTGGATGCCGTCCATAAAAAGCTGGTGAACGCAACAGATTCAATGGATGACGTCAGGAAAAGATCGCGTGCCATTCAAAGAAAATTACGCACTGTTCAGGAATTGCCGGGCTCGTCTGCCGAGATTCTGCTCGACGATAAAACATCTGTCGAATTGGAAGAGCCTTAATCCAACGTTAATTCTGCTCAAAACTTGACTTCTGCTGATTCCAGATGAATCCTTGCCTGGAGTTATTTTTTTAGTTCTTGAATTTGTAAATGAAATGTTGGATAAAATTGCTTAGCAGCGCATCAATTATTTTGGGGAAAAATAATGGCACATATTCCTGAACGTAGAAAAAATGTGCGTAGAAAGGACGAAGAACCTCTGCGTAAGGGTGAGGAGAAATACCGCAACATTCTGGAAAGCATTGAAGAGGGTTATTATGAAGAAGACCTCAAGGGTAACTTTACTTTTTTCAATAACTCAATGTGCCGGATATATGGATACTCCCGGGTGGAATTGATGGGTATGAATTATCGGCAATATACAGATAAAGAAACAGCAAAAAGACTGTTTCAAGTATTTAATGAAATTTACAAAACAGGAAACACCAGTATAAACTATAGCTATGAGCTTATTAGAAAAGATGGGGCTAAGAGATATATTGAAGCTTCAGCATCTATAAAAAAAGATTCATTAGATAAACCAATAGGATTTAGAGGGATTATAAGAGACGTTACCAGCCGCAAGCAGGCCGAAGAAGCACTGGGGAAGAGTGAAGAGAAGTATCGCAATCTATTGGATAATGCCAGTGATGCGATACTGCTGGCGAATGATGATGGTAATTTGCTGGAAGTGAACAAAAAAGCAGAAGAGCTTCTCGGCTACACAAGACAAGAGTTATGGGGAGTCAATATTGTCAATATTCATCCTCCAGAAGAGATGGAAAAGACCATAAACGGTTTTAAAAAAATAAACCAGAATGGTTTAGGAACCGTAAATAACACGGCAGTTTTGAGAAAAGACGGCAAAACAGTTTTTGTAGATATCTCGGGGAGTGTAATTGAATATAGTGGGAAAAAAGTTCTTCAAGGAATTTTCAGAGATATAACCGAGCGTAAAAAAATGGAAGAAACGTTGCGCCAGAGTGAGGAAAGGTATCGAAGCATTCTGGAAAGCATCCGAGAAGGCTATTTTGAGCTTGACCTTGATGGTAATTATACATTTACGAATGAAGCAAATTGCAGATATCTGGGATATACTAAAGAAGAACTGATCGGTATGAACTACCGGCGGCATACGGATGAAGAAACCGCTAAAAAATTATATCAGCCCTACTACGAACTTTACCGGACGGGTAAACCGATAGAAATACTAGAACTTGAAGCTATCAGAAAAGACGGGACGAAAGCGATTTATGAAACTTCCGTATCTCTTATCAGGGATAGTGAAGGCAAACCGATTGGATTCCGGGGTGTTTCGCGGGACATCACCGCGCGCAAATTGGCCGAGGAGGAATTGTATCGTTCGCAGCAAATGCTCCAATTGGTCTTGGATAACATCCCCCAGCGCGTTTTTTGGAAAGATCGGAACTATGTTTATCGGGGATGTAACAAGCCCTTTATGCAAGATGCCGGACTGACCAGCATGGAAGAAATCATCGGCAAAGACGATTTCCAATTGTCGTGGAAGAAGACTGCGTTGTTTTATCGTGCCGGTGATAAAAAAGTAATGGAAAACAACATAACACAAGTGGGTTACGAAGAGCCGCAAGACAAACCGGACGGAAGTCAGATGTGGTTACGCACCAGCAAAACTCCCCTGCACGACCGCACTGGTCACGTCATCGGCATTCTGGGCACGTATGAAGACATAACCGAGCAAAAGCTGGCGGCAGAAATAATGCAAGAAAGCGAAGAGCGATTTCGTCTTGCCTTTGAGAACACCAACACGGGGATGTGTCTGGTAGATCTCAAAGGAAATTTAGCAAGGGTCAACAACAAAATGTGCGAAATCTTCGGCTATACCAAAGAAGAACTTGAACACATGACAGTCAACGATATCGCTCATCCCGATGACATTGGTAAAAGCCCCGAGTTCATACAAAAATCGCTACAAGGGAAAATAGGTAGTAGTATATTCGAAAAACGTTATTTTCATAAAAAAGGGGATGTGCTGACATGCGAAGTTTCCAGTTCGCTTATTCGTAACACTGCCGGGGCCCCTTTATACTTTATCTCTCATATACACGACGTCACAGAGCGTAAACGTATAGAAGAAGCGTTGCGCCAGAGTGAGGAGAAATATCGAAACATTCTGGAGAACATACAGGAGGGCTATTTTGAACTTGACCTTGCGGGTAATTTTACATTTGTTAATGATGCGGAATGCAGGAATCTTGGATATCCCAAAGAGGAATTGATCGGAAGGAACAACCGGCAGTATCAAGATGAAGCAACAATTAGAAGAATGTATCAAATCTTTAATAATATGTACAAAACCGGTGAACCAATTAAGGTAATAGATATAGAAATTATCAGAAAAGATGGGACTAAAAAGTTTAACGAAATCTCAGTGTCTCTTATAAGAGATTCAAAAGGAAAAAAAATCGGATTCAGTGGAGTTTCTCGCGACATCACCGAACGCAAGCGGGCTGAGGATGCTTTAAAGAAAAACCGGGAAGAACTGATCAAGAAGAATCAGGAACTCGAGGAAAGCAGAAAGAATGTCCAGCTTACCTTGGAAAGACTAGGGACGGCGTATGAAGAACTAAAAACCACCCAAGCGAAGATTCTTCAACAGGAAAAGATGGCTTCCATCGGACAACTTGCCGCAGGAGTTGCCCATGAAATCAATAATCCCATGGCTTTTATAGCAAGCAACTTGGGAACACTC